>Ga0256404_1010045_pt1 | contig 13272 bp, 13 predicted proteins | sample RumenRJG_01DNA_FD_185990 | JGI IMG/M metagenome (GOLD analysis project Ga0256404, IMG submission 185990) | Bovine rumen microbial communities from Lethbridge, Alberta, Canada - RJG_01 | ecosystem: Host-associated > Mammals > Digestive system > Stomach > Rumen | place: Canada: Alberta | collected...
TCAAATCCGGTCTGCGCGACGAACAGATTCCCTGGCTGCGCCAGGATGTTGCCAATACGGACAAGAAATGGAAGGTCGTCCTCATCCATCGCGATGTACTGCAGTACCGCATACACAACCGTCCGGAGCGCGAAGAAGGAATATCCGACATCGGCGAGCTGTTCATGCCCCTGTTCGATGAGCTCGGCATCGATATCGTATTCACGGCGCACCTGCACACCTACCGCGACCGCGGCCACCTCTACAATCTGCACCCCAGCCCGGACGGGCGCGGCCCGCTCTACATCCTGACCGGCGTCGCCGGCAACGTCCGCTATCCCGGCCTCTGGATCGACCATGCCTATGACAAATACGTGGCCCCGCAACCCGAGACCGATAACTATCTGACCCTCGACGCGTCCCCCGACACCCTCACCGTCCGTTGCTACCTCCCCGACGGCCAGCAGCTCGACGAAGCCGTCGTGCGGAAGTGAGATGCAGCCTGTAACCAACGGGCTGTAACGAAATACTTGTAGACACCTGATGATATGAAGCGCAGCGTGATATGACCGAGATCGCGCAGATTCTTCTGCACCTGGCTGCCGACATAGACGATTTTGTAGGAGGCAGCGCCCAAGGTGAAGATGAATATCATCAGGAAACTGATATTTGACTTTTTGCCCTTTAAAGGGTATAATGTCACCAGTCAAAGTGATTTCTAAGGAGGCTATACTCATGAAAGTCTTGCTACTCAATGGCAGCCGTCGCGAAAAAGGCTGCACATATACGGCGCTTACGGTAGTCGCTGAGGCACTGAACCAGAATGGCATCGACACCGAGATCATCCACTCCCTGCCGGAGACGGCAATCGTGGACGAAGTCGCCGAGAAGCTCAAGGCGGCAGATGGCGTCGTATTCGGCTCGCCGGTCTACTGGGCTTCGCCGTCGGGCGAGATGGTCTCGTTCCTCGACCGCCTTGCCGCGAAGGCTGGCGGCCTGCTCGCACACAAAGCCGGTGCAGTCGTCGCCTCGGCCCGCCGGGCCGGCACGACTGCGACGCTCGACGTGCTCAACAAATACGTCGCCTATCACCAGATGGTCGGCGTAAACTCCATCTACTGGCCCATGGTGCATGGCAATACGCCGGATGAGGTACGCCGCGACGAGGAGGGCCTCCAGATCATGCGCGTGCTCGGCCAGAACATGGCCTGGGTGCTGAAATGCCTCGAAGCCGGCAAGAAAGCCGGAATCGAGCCTCCAGCTGCGGAAAAGACGGTACGCACGAACTTCATCCGCTGAGACAACAGTATAAAGTACGGCTTATCCAGCGCCCCTTCAGCATCGGATAAGCTGCAACGCAAAAAGCCTGACCACTCCGGTCAGGCTTCTTTGCATTTTGCTCTTGTTATGGGTGCGCCGCCGCGCCGGGACTCAGGCCTTCGTCAGCTCGTAGCGTGCTATCTCATTGGTCTCGCGGTTCGCGCCGATGAGTATGTCTTTTCCCTGATAGACATAGTGCATGACATTGGCCGCACCGCGCCCACGGTCGAGCTCCTGAGCCTTATATTCGCCGTTTTCGAATGTGAAGGCCAGCAGCTTGCGATCACCCTTGCGGTTGCCGATGATCCACGTATTCTGCCCGCAGACCTTGCCACCGAATATCGCGTGAAGGAATTCAAGCTTCTCGGGATATGTATATTCGAGGACGAATCTGCCATCCTTCTTATGATAGATATTCACCGTATCGCCGTGGAAGGGCGCGATGGTGCAGAGCTCCTCAACGCCATCGCCATCGAGGTCGAGCAGCAGTCCATCGCTGGCCGCATCGGTCACGAGCTGCTCGATGCGCCACTCACCGTCCGCCGTCTGCGGCGGATAAAACTGATAGACACCGCTGTCGCAGGAGACGATGCTCGAGGTCGATCCATCCGCCTCATAGTGACGGTAGTAGCCGTGGTTCTTGAGCATGTTGTCCTTGAGCTCTGTCAGCTCGAGCTGGTGGTCATCATTGTAGCCCGAGAGATCCGTGGGCAGCTCGGCGACGAATACCTTGCCCGGGAAGCGCCAGTCATCTTTGTACTCATGGTCCGATTTCAGCGCGCAGGCGATGAGGTAGTTCCGGCCGCCCGCCTGCAGGATGTCGAAGCGATGGACGAACGGCAGGTCGCAGAGCGTGCGGACCTCCCAATCGTCCTTGCCGCGCGGGGTGACGATGACGATGGAGGCTTCTTTCGAGTCATTCGGCGAGTAGAACTTGCGCGTCGCGAGGAACTGGCCATCGGTCCCCGGCACCTGCTGCATCGTCATGACCCCGCCCGGCCCATGCCATACCGTCTCCTCGATCTCACCGTCGAGGCTGATGAGATAGCAGTCGTTCACTTTTTCAGCTGCGCACAGCACATGGTCGACACCTTTATAGTTCAGCAGAGCCAGCGAATAGCATTTTTCGAGCTCCCCGATTACTTTCTTCATTACGTTCAGCATCATAATCCTCCTAAACATATCATAGCAGCCCGCCTGTCGGCGTCACCGCTCAGGCTTTCGCATCGGCAGCATCGAGATAACCGCGCAGGAACGTGTTGGCGTCGCGCAGCACGTTCTCCCAATCGCTACCCTCAGCATACCAGAATTCACCGACGAAGCGCCGCACGCCGAGCGCAAATGCCTTGTCAGCAACTTTCTGGAAATCGACATGGCCGGTGCCAAACGGTATCTCGCGATATTTGCCCGGGACCGTCTCCTTCAGATGGACGGCCATGATATGACCGCGCCCCGTCTCGAGATCGTCGGCGACATCGCCACCGTAGAGCAGGCAGGCATTCGTGATGTTGCCCGAGTCGGGGTAGACCCCGAGGTACGGTGAATCGACGAGCTGCACATAGTGCATGGCCTTTTCCGTCGTATCCATGAACGGCGTCTCCATCGTCTCAAAGCCCATCTGTATGCCCTGCTCCGCCGCCATGGCGGCCGCCTTGCGCAGATTCTGCAAAAAGTCCGCGCGCGTCTGCTCGCTGCCCTCTTCATAATATACATCGTAGCCCGCCAGCTGGATCGTGCGGATGCCCAGAGCTGCCGCGAGGTTGATCGCCTTCTGCATGATTTCGAGGCTGCGCTGCTGCTTGGCCGGATCCGGGCAGCCGAGCGGATATTTGCGATGTCCCGACAGGCATATGGAGCGGAACGGTACGCCTGTCGCACGCATGGCGGCGCGCACCTCATCGATTTCACCATCCGTCATATCGAGGCGCGCGAGCTTGGCCTCCGTCTCGTCGATACTCATCTCGACGTAGTCAAAGCCGGCATCCTTCGCCGCCTGAAGCTTCTGCGCCCAGGTCAGTGCAGCGGGCATCGATTTTTCGTATAGTCCGAGTTTATAGCTCATGATCCCGCCTCATTTCTTCTTCTGGCCGTAGTAAGCGTTCGGACCATGCTTGCGCAGGAAATGCTTGTCGAGCAGCACCTGCGGCATCGGATCACGGTCGCCCGTCAGCATCTGCGTATGGAACGCCATGAAAGCACATTCCTCGAGCACCACGGCATTGTGGACGGCGTTGAACGCATCCGCGCCCCAGCAGAACGGGCCGTGATTCTTTACGAGCACGGCCGGCACGTTGTCAGGATCGATGCCGTATTTCTTGAACCGCTCGACGATGACAACGCCCGTATTGTACTCGTAGGCCGACTGTATCTCCTCAGCCGTCATATCGCGCGTGCAGGGGATCTCGCCATAGAAATAATCGCCCTGCGTCGTGCCGTAGGCGCGCACGCCCTGACCTGCCTGAGCAAACGAGGTCGCCCAGCGTGAATGCGTATGTACGACGCCGCCGATGTTCGGGAACTCGCGATAGAGCAGGCGATGCGTCTCGGTATCCGACGAAGGATTGAGCTCACCTTCAACCTTTTTGCCCTCGAGGTCGACGACCACCATGTCCTCCGGACGCAGCTTGTCGTATTCGACCCCCGAAGGCTTGATGACGAACAGGCCGCTCGCCCGGTCGATCCCCGAGACATTGCCCCATGTAAAGGTGATGAGGCCGTATTTCGGCAGCATCATATTGGCTTCGTATACTTTCTGCTTCAGTTTTTCCAGCATTTTCTTTCCTCCCGAACCATTTTTGCAATCGTTCTTCGAATATTGTTATCGCTGTAATATGGACGTTTTTATTATTGATATTTATCACTTATAGTGGTTTTTGCCGCATCTGACCGCAAAATTGGCTAAAAAATACAGGGCTGCTGCTTTTACTGCAGCAGCCCCGCTTGCTTTGTATTGTTTTCTATGAAATACCTGTCGGGCTTATTTCAGACCGGCAGCCTCGATTTTCTCCGTCATCTCAGCTTCCGAGAGGAGATTCTTGAGGCCGATGACCTTGGCTTTCGTGCCGCCGAATTGCCCGACGAGCGACTCCGAGCAGAATACGACATCGTAGTTATTGGCCTGCGATTTCGCATCACCGACGTTCGTATGATAGATGTCAGCGTCGATACCGAGCTTCTTGAACACCTTCTGGAGTTTCATCTTGATGATCTGCGACGAACCCATCCCACTACCGCAAGCTGCAATTACCTTCAACATGATAAGCACTCTCCTTTTATAATTACAAACGATATATTTATTGTACCAGATTTGACTTTGTTTAGTCTATGACTACCTGATCGACAGGCACGCCCTGCTTCTTGGCCTCGATTTTCTTGTACTCGTCGTAGTCTTCCGCAATGACGAAATACGTGTCTTTGTGACGGCGATACATGATCTGGGGAATCGCCAGCAGAACTATGATGACAGCAGCTACACCGACGTACTGCGCATAGTTCATGATGAGACCGATGACCGGCCAGAGCGTATCCCAGTCGAAGTTGCCATGCCAGCCACCGAACTGGCTCGTACCGAAGTACCAGGCAGCAAAGCCGCCGCCGAGCACCTGGATGATACCCGAGCAGAACGGGAAGAACGCTGCGGCGCGGATGCCGCCGAGACGGTTGGCGAATACGGCGAATGTCGCATTATCGAAGAACAGCGGCACGAATCCAGAGATGATGAGCACCGGGCTGTTGAACACGATGAGACCGAGAATAGCGATGAACTGACCGAAAGCACCGAACAGGAAACCGAAGGTGACGGCGTTCGGGTTGCCGAAGCCATATGTAGCGGCGCAGTCGACAGCCGGCATCGAGCCCGGCAACAGCTTCTCGGAAATACCCTGGAAGGAGTTCGTGAGCTCGGATACGAACATGCGGACGCCGAGCTGCAGGATGGTCAGGTAGACAGCGAAGTTGAACGACTTCTCGATGATATAGAACCCGAAGTTCTGATTAGCCTTGAATCCCTTGTCGATCTGATGCATGAGATCCTGGCCGAGGATGGTGATGATGATACCGAAGAAGATGGTCATCAGGATACCAGTGGCGACGACGTTCTCATTGAATATCGAGAGGAAGCCCGGCAGTTTGAGGTTATCCAGCGACTTCTTCGGATCGCCGACATATTTGGCGAGTTTCGATACCGCGAAGATACCGAACATCTGCTGATGGCCGGTAGCAAAGCCGCCGCCCTCTGTCAGCTTGGCAACCGGCTCGACCGTGAGGTTCGATGCCACAGCCCAATAAGTACCAAGCAACAGGCCAAGCATGAGCACGACGCCCGGATCCTGGAGGTTCGGGAAGCAGAACAGGACGAGCCACAGAGCGGTCGAAGACTGCTGAACCATGATATGGCCGGTGATGAACAGTGTGCGTATCTTCGTGTAGCGGCGGAAGGCCAGCAACACGATGTTGACGGTGAAGGCTATGAGCAGCACCATCATCATCATCGAGAACGAGCGGCCGACATTCTCAACGGCCTGCTGGGCAGCCGTCTGACCGAAATACGGATCGATGACCGCAGCCGTCAGATCGAAACGATCCTTGAGGCCGGCGAGAACCGGACGGAAGTTTCCGACCAATCCGGAGCTGGCGACATTCAGTATCATGTAGCCGACGGTCGCCTTGATGAAGCCGGCCAGACATTCGTAGATCGGCTTGCGCAGCAGCGCATAACCGGCGAAGACGATAAAGCCGATGAAGAATTGCGGCTTCGTCAAGACGTTGTTCTGGAAGAACTCCCAGACACTTATCAGTATATCCATTTTTCTCCCCCTTGGGCAGTCCCCCTTAGACTGCCCTCACCTCACAGCCAGCGGTCAGCCGAGCTTCTCAAGATCGGCCGGCGTCTTTGCTGCGAGTACTTTAGCGACAAGTTCCTCATCCGACATCTCTTCGGCGAGCTCTGACAGATTCTGCAGATGGATGGCATTGTCCGTCGAAGCCAGCACGAAGAACAGCCGCGCGTCATGCTCCCCATCGTCCGAGAAGCTTACCGGCTTCTCGGTCTTCATGAAGCAGATCGCTGTATCATTGACCCCGACGCCCTCCTGGGCATGCGGTATGCAGATATCCGGCGCTATGACGATGTACGGACCGAGCTCCTCGACTTTCGCGATGATCGCCTCGGGATACTCCGGCTCGATGGTGCCATCGTCGAGCAACGGCTGGCAGGCCGCGCGCACAGCATCGCGCCAGTCGTCAAACCCTTCGTGGAACGAGTAGTGCTTCTTCTCTACTAACTCCTTGAACATTTAGCTTCCCCCTAAAAACCTTCAACAGTTCGTTATGCTCATTTCACGCTCATATGCTCCTATCAGAGGCAGGAGCGGAACGGTATGTTCTGCGGATGCTCGAAGCAATCCTCGAATCCACGGCGATGATGGAAGTATATCTTATCCTTGTCGCGCGGGTACATGTAGCTGCCGCCGACCTGCCAGAAGAACGGATGGAACTTGTACTCGTTGCGATCCTTCTTGAAATCGTAGAGCAGAGCGATCTCATTGCAGTCCGCCTGAAAGTTCGTCCACACATCCCAGTGGATCGGTACGACGACCTTGCACTGCAGGTTCTCGGCCATGCGCAGGATGTCCGTCGACGTCATCTTGTCCTGCATGCCGATCGGGTTCTCGCCGAACGAGCCGAACGCCACATCGATATCGTAATCCTTGCCGTGCTTCGCAAAGTAAATCGAGAAGTGGGAATCGCCGGAGTGATAGATGTTGCCGCCCGGTGTCTTCAAGAGGTAGTTGACGGCTTTCTCATCCATATCGGTCGGGCATTTGCCGGTGAGCTCCTCGCGGTCCGGGCCCGTCGAGTCCGTCGTCACGATGCAGGTGCGATCGAAGCTGTCGAGGCAGACGATCTCGATATCCTTGATCTTTATGACGTCGCCCGGCTTCACGACCTGGCAGCGCTCGACGGGTACGCCCCATTTGACCCAGGTATCGACGGCCTTCTGCGGACCGATGAACGGTACGGGGATCTCCTTGCCATCCTCATCCGTCGTCGTCATGCCGCTGTGCAGCACGTGAGCCGCCCACTCAGCACTCATGTGGTCCTGATGGTAATGCGTGGCGAGCACGGCGTCGACCTGCTTGAAAGCGAACGGATCGATGACGAACGGCACGTTACGCAGGTTCGGCTGCATCGTACGGCAGCCGCACATGTTGGCCATCTGATGACCGACCTTCATCTTGCCATCGCCATGCGTGCGCTTGCCGTTGCCGCACCAGAGGTCGACCGTGATGTTCGCCCCGCCCGGCGTCTTGAACCAGATGCCGGTGCAGCCCAGCCACCACATGCCGACCTGCCCCTCCGGCACGACCGTATTCTCGATGTCCTCGACGAGCCAGGTGCCCCACTCGGGGAACGTATTCATGATCCAGCTCTCACGCGTCATTTCCGAAATTTTACTCATTTGTATCCTCCTGTTTCTCCCATATAAAACATTTTATGCTCGTTTTGTCTGCATTTCAACTTGATATGTTTATAATACATCATTTTTATGCTTATTTCAAGTCCTTTTACGGTAAAAAAATAATATTTTTTCTAAACGAGCATATCTGTCCGCTTTATACGCTCGTTTAACGCTTGATTTTTACGCTCATATTCTATATAATATGCATAGATAGTTTGGGACGAATATCTTTCCATACTATGACCGTGCAGCTTTTCTGTGCGATTCGCAGGCCTGAGATTGTTTGATTCACATTCGGCTCATATATATGGATATATGGACTCATTTACTACCATATGTCCTTGACCGTCAGGCAAAACTACACTATCATGTACTTATAGAAAGGAAGACTGCTGATGAAGAACAGTCGCAGCATTGTGATCCGCCGTCAGCAGGCGTTGCTCCAGCTTCTGAAAGAGCAGCAAAGAGTAGACGTCGAGGCGGCCGCCAGCGCCCTCGCGGTATCACCTACTACGATAAGGCGCGACCTCATGACTTTCGAGCGCCAGCATCTCGTGAAGCGCTATCATGGCGGTGCCACGCTGATCAGCGGTACGCTCCACGAGGAGGATGCCGGCTCCTATGCCCCCAGCACGGATGCTGACGAGACCCAGAAGCGAGCCATTGCCAGCTATGCGGCCGGATTGATCGACGAGGGCGATACCATCTTCATCAACAGCAGTACAACGACATTGCTCCTACTCGACTATATCAAGGATAAGCATGTCATCGTTGTAACCAATAATACGCGCGTGATCGATTATCCGCATGATCCGCTGGTCACCGTCATCCTGACCGGAGGCGAACTGTACTCGCGCCGTCCGTCACTCATCGGTAGCTTTGCTCTGCAGACACTGTCGAAGATTAATGCTGACAAAGCTTTCATCGGTGTCGGCGGGATAAGCGTCGCTGCAGGGATAACGACTTCGGTACTGCCGGAGACCGAGATCAATGCCACCATGATGCGCCGCGCCCCGGGAGCCGCCTATGTACTCACGGCCAACAAGAAAATCGGCCGCGAGCATAACTTCCTTTCGGCCCCCATAGAGAGCGTCAATTCGCTCATAACCGGCGTCGGCGGTGATGCGGCTGAGATCGCCAATCTGCGCGCCGCCGGCGTAGACGTCGTCGAGCTGGAGTTCGCTGACGCCTGAATCACAGTCAATCTGTATATCAGGAGCAATCCTATATAGGTAAATCCATCTATCCACAAAGAGTAAAGGAGAAGATTCATGAGCATCGACACTACTTGCGTCAACGCCATCCGCGTGCTGGCGGCAGACGCCATCCAGAAGGCAAAATCCGGCCATCCGGGCCTGCCGCTCGGATCGGCTGCCATGGCCTATGAGCTGTGGGGCCATCATATGAAGCACAACGCCAAAGACCCGAAATGGGCTGACCGCGACCGCTTCGTCCTGTCGGGCGGCCACGGCTCCATGCTGCTCTACTCGCTGTTGCACCTCTATGGCTACGGCGGGCTCTCGCTCGACGACCTCAAGGAGTTCCGTCAGCTCGGCTCGAAGACCCCGGGCCATCCGGAATATGGCCATACGATCGGTGTCGAGGCTACGACCGGCCCGCTCGGCGCCGGCATGGCGATGGCTGTCGGCATGGCCATCGCAGAGCGTCATCTCGCTGCGACATTCAACAAGCCCGGCTATGAGATCGTCGACCACTACACCTACGCGCTCGGCGGCGACGGCTGCCTCATGGAGGGCATATCCTCCGAGGCCTTCTCGCTGGCCGGATCGCTGGGCCTGTCGAAGCTCATCGTCCTCTACGACAGCAACAACATCACCATCGAGGGCAGCACCGACCTCGCCTTCACCGAGAACGTGCAGGGCCGCATGAAAGCCTTCGGCTGGCAGACGCTCGAGGTCGAGGATGGCAATGACCTCGAGGCCATCGGTCTCGCGATCGAGGCAGCCAAGGCTGACCATGAGCATCCGTCCTTCATCACAGTTCACACGCAGATCGGCTACGGCTGCCCGGCCAAGCAGGGCAAAGCCAGTGCCCATGGCGAGCCGCTCGGCGAGGAAAACGTCAAGGCCCTGAAGGAGAACCTCGGCTGGCCGGAGCCGGACAAGAGCTTCATCGTACCGAACGAGGTATATGCCCACTATAAGGAGCTCGCCGCCCAGGGCGAGAGCGCCGAGGAGAAATGGCAGAAGCTCTTTGCTGACTACAGCGCGAAGTTCCCGGAGGACCGCGCCAAGTGGGATACGTTCCACAACGACGTCGATGCTAAAGCGATCTGGGATAACGAGAGCTACTGGCAGGTCGAGGACAAGCCGCAGGCTACGCGCTCCCTGTCCGGCCAGATGCTGAACCGCCTCAAGGACATGATCCCGCAGCTCATCGGCGGCAGCGCCGACCTGGCTCCGTCGAACAAGACGCACATGAATGACGAGGCCGATTTCTCGAAGAACAACTATGCCGGCCGCAACATGCATTTCGGCATCCGCGAGCTCGCGATGGCCGGTATCGCGAACGGCATGAGCCTGCACGGCGGCATGCGTCCGTACGTCGCTACGTTCTTCGTGTTCAGCGACTACACGAAGCCGATGGTCCGCCTGGCCGCTCTCATGAAGCTGCCGATCACCTACGTCTTCACGCACGACAGCATTGGCGTCGGCGAGGACGGTCCGACTCATGAGCCGATCGAACAGCTGGCCATGTTCCGCGCCCTGCCGAACTTCAACACGTTCCGCCCGGCTGACGGCCTCGAGACGGCTGCAGGCTGGTATCTGGCTGTGACGTCCAAAGAGACGCCGACCGGCCTCATCCTGACGCGCCAGAACCTGCCTCAGCTCGCCGGCTCCGACCGCGAGGGCGCTCTGAAGGGTGCTTATGTCATATCCGAGGCCAAAGACGCCCAGAACATGGACGGCATCCTCATCGCCAGCGGCTCCGAGGTCAGCCTCGCCATCGACACGCAGGCCGAGCTCGCCAAATCCGGTCTCGATGTGCGCGTCGTATCGATGCCGTCGATGGACCTCTTCCGCCAGCAGCCGGCCGAGTACCGCGAGAGCGTCCTGCCGAACGCCGTGCGCGCCCGCGTCGCCGTCGAGGCGCTCGCCGGCTTCGGCTGGGGCGACTACGTCGGTCTTGATGGCGCTGTCGTCTGCATGCCGGGCTTCGGCGCTTCGGGCAAGGGACCGGAGCTGTTCAAGCATTTCGGCTTCACCGTCGAGCGTGTGACCGAGGTCGCCAAGAACGTCATCGCCCGCAACAAGAAATAAACCATCTGCCTGACAGACACATAAATAATCAAAGGAGCACGAGTTCACCGCTCGTGCTCCTTTTTATAAGGTTCGTTATCTGATATACTAGAGGCGAATCAATACGTTTTTACAGGAGGTAATGACCATGAAACTAGCCGCCATCGGCACGGGCAAGATCATCAACGATGCGCTCTATGCCATCCAGCCTATAGAGTCTATCGGGCGCAACGCCATATTCGCCCGTCCGCACAGCCAGGCCAAGGGCGAGGCTCTCGCCGCGAAATACGGCGTGAAGGCCGTATATACCGACTATGACGAGCTGCTCGCCAAAGCCGATATCGACACGGTCTACATCGGCCTCGTGAACAGTGCGCACTATGAGTACGGCAAGCAGGCCCTGCTCGCGGGCAAGAACGTCATCATGGAAAAGCCATTCACGAGCACGCTGGCCGAGGCCCAGGAGCTCATCGACCTTGCCCGTCAGAACGGCCTCTACATATTCGAGGCCATCACCGTGCTGCATACGCCGGTGTTCGAGAAAATGAAAGCCAGCCTGTCCAAGCTCGGCCCGCTGCGCATGATGCTCGGCAACTACTCGCAGTACTCCTCGCGCTACGACGCCTATCTGGCCGGAGAGGTGCCGCATGCCTTCGACGCCGCCTACCTCGGCGGCGCCCTGCGCGATATCAACGTCTACAACATCCACTACGCCGTCTCGCTGTTCGGCCTGCCAAAGGGCGTGCACTACTATCCGAACCGTGGCTTCAACGGCATCGATATCTCGGGAACGCTCGTGCTCGAGTATGATGGCTTCTCCGCCGTCTGCACGGGTGCCAAGGACTCCGACAGCCCCTGCTTCATCTCCATCCAGGGCGAAAAGGGCTGGATGCGCATCGATGGCAAGCCGAACGTCGCCCCGAACCTCACCGTCACCCATGTCATCGACGCCCCCGCCGGCAGCGAGCAGCGTGACGCCGCCGGCGCCATCATCCGTCAGACGACGACGGAAACATTCGTCCCTGAGCCCCATCATCACCGCATGACGCAGGAGTTCACCGACTTCGCCCGCATCATCGATACGGATGACCGCGCAACCTCTGACCATCTGGCCGCAGAAACGCTGAACGTGATGAAGGTCGTCGAGGCCGCCCTCCGCTGAACAATCGGAATGCTTGCATGACAGAGAGGACGGCTCAGGCTTCGGCGTAGCATTTCTCGATGAACTCGCGCGTCGCCACCGCATTATCCGGCTTCGTATTCTCGAGCGTCGCATGGATATAGGGCTTGCGCTGCTTGATGAAACGCATGATATCGGTGTAGTCCATGAGGCCGGTGCCGCAGGCCATGGATACGAGGTCGCTGCCATCGTCTTTCGGCCGGAAATCCTTCAGATGCACGACGGCCACATAGTCGCCGAGATCCTCGATGGCCGTGCGGATGATCTGCTCCCGGTCGGCATAGTTCTCCCGGCCCAGCAGATTGACCGGGTCGAGTATGATGCGCAGATTCGGCGAGTCGATGGCCCGCAGCACCGCCAGTGCCCGCTTCGAATCATAGACGATATGCTTCCAGACCGGCTCGATGGCCAGTATCACGCCGAACTGCTCCGCACAGCACACGACCGGCCGCAGATTCCCGATGAACGTCCCCAGAGCCTCAACCGTGTGACATTCCGGTCCCGGCGTATAGCTCGTGTTCGGAGCACCGGTCTCCGTGCCCACGACGCCGGCGCCGAGCTGGGCGGCAAAACGTATATTGTCATAGTAGCCCTGCTGGATATCGCGCAGCTGCTGCGCGTCCGGATTGGCCAGGTTCTTGTAGTTGCCGAGCACGGCTATGTCGATATCGTATTTCGCGAATAGTTTCCTCAAATACATAGCATAGCCCGGCGTCAGAGCCTGATTGCCCGGATAGTCGGCCAGCACCTTCGTGAGGGCCAGATGCCCGCATTTGAATCCCTGCTGGCGAGCGATGGACAACCGCTCCTCGAGAGTCCCCGGCGCTATATCATGAAGTCTTATTCCCAGCTGCATCTTTATCGCTCCTGTTCTTTATTCATGTAACCATAGGTAAACCGTTCCACTACGTACATTCTAGCATAAGTGCGCTAAAATGCAATAATATTAGAGGCTTCGGGCATCCCTGTGGGTGAATGCCCTGCCCCTGACTGAAATTAGCTATTGAAAAACCATGTTGGTTCCTGTAAAGTATCAGTGACCAAACATAACTATACAAGGAGAAAACCAACAT
>Ga0256404_1010046_pt1 | contig 13271 bp, 12 predicted proteins | sample RumenRJG_01DNA_FD_185990 | JGI IMG/M metagenome (GOLD analysis project Ga0256404, IMG submission 185990) | Bovine rumen microbial communities from Lethbridge, Alberta, Canada - RJG_01 | ecosystem: Host-associated > Mammals > Digestive system > Stomach > Rumen | place: Canada: Alberta | collected...
TGATAATACTTGGTTTGGCTTTTGTTGCCTATTCAGGAAGAATGAGTTTGACTTTACTGTTTACTGTGCAGGTTCTGACATCCATATTATACGGTTTTTTTGATCCAGCCACCAAAGGCATGCTGCCCCAAGTAGTGCCGAAGGAAGAATTGACAAAGGCTAACTCAACTGTCGCATCACTTAGGATTTTTTCCAGTTTACTAAGTCCTGTGATTGGTGCTGCTGTCTATGCAAGCCAAGGCATTGCGGTGCTATTTTTAATCAATGGGATTTCATTTTTATTATCAGCCGGCAGTGAAATGCTGATAAGGTACAAACATATAAAAAGGGATGTAGTCGTTGGTGTGTCAGGGTTATCAAGGGATTTGTCCGAGGGTGTCAAGTTCGTTTTGGATAATAAAGTAATCGGTAAATTATGTGTTTTTTCCCTGATGCTATTGGCTTTAATTCAACCGATATTTTCTGTTGTGTTGCCTCTGTTTTTCAGAACCCGTCTGGAATATTCAGACCCTCAATACGGTTACCTTCAGGTAGTTATTGTATTTGGAACACTGCTGGGCAGTATTTTAGTGGGGATGCTGTTTAACAAAGGGAAGGAAGTAACCAAAGCGCTGCTTACTGGCTGCAGCCTTCTCATGGGTACAATGTTGGTGTTTACAGTTTTGTTATTTCCACAGACTGTATCGGCACTGGGTAATGGTACAATGATATATTTTGCCTTGTTTGCAGGAATTCTCAGTCTGTTGAGCGTTGCGATTATCTTTATAAACGTTCCAACACAGACTATTATTCAAAAGGAAACTCCTAACGAATACCTATCCCGTGTGTTCTCAATCGTTGGAATGATCAGCAAGGGCGGCATGCCCTTTGGCGCGTTAATATATGGAATTATTCTTACCGGAGTTGAAGTTCATTGGATGATACTGTTAGCTACATTATTGACAATTTTAATTTCACTTAGATTTATTGTCTCCTTCGTAAGAGTTTATAGTCAAGAATAAAATGGGTGTGATGGTACCCCTATAGGAGGTCATAATGGAGGAAATAGAATGGATATTATGGGGTAAACGTAATTAGTGGTTGAAAAACATTGCGTACAATACAGTTTTCAACCACTTATTGCGGATAGCCGTAAATATGATAGTGAACAAACAGGATAAAATAAAAAAGTCAGAATTATTATCTGTACCTCTTTTTTCCGGTATTACAGAGAATGAACTTAATCAACTTCTTTATTGCTGCCGAAGTTATGAAGCAGAATATAAAAAAGGCGATTTTATTATTCTGGATGATGACAAGGTGACTTATGTAGGCATCGTGTTATCCGGTTCTGTGAATATGCTGAAAAATGATATTTACGGGAATCAGACCTTACTTACTTATATTGGGCCAGGTGAGCTTTTTGGTGAGAATTTTGCAATACAGAAAGAGCAGAATGCGAATGTCAGCTTTGTTGCCGGACAGACAACACATGTTCTTTTCATGGCTGCCTTTAATCTGATACATAGTTGTTCCAGAAATTGCACATTCCATCAGACCTTGGTGCAGAATTTTTTTGACCTTCTCGGTAAGAAGTCCGTTCGTCTTATGGAGAAAATTGAGATTACTTCAAAGACAACGATCCGCGATAAGATACTTGCTTATCTTTCTATGCTTTCTCAGGAGCAGAAATCCCGATATGTTACACTGCCTATTACTAAGAGTGAGCTTGCAGAATATTTATCTGTAAACCGGTCGGCAATGATGCGAGAGCTTACAAATATGCGGAATGATGGTTTGATCGATTTTGATAAGAATACTTTTCGGATACTGATATAAAAATATACTTTTGAATGAAAAATTCCTTCGCATAAGTTTGATCCAAAGATATATTTTGACATCTAAAATGCAAAAATTATTTTGAAATTAAGTATTTATTTAATGACGCGTGTGCTATAATACGGTTCGTTGAAAGGAGTTACTTTAAATGAGAAGTTTATTTGCCACGCTGGCTTTTTCAATATTATTTTCCACGGTGAGTTTAGCTGGAACCCTAGGTGATGCATCGAGACGTGCTCCTGCAAATTCATATTCATATGTTGAAGCTGATATTCCTGATGGCTTCGTCGAAACTGATCCAAAAGAAATCTTTTATGGCTGTACCGTTACCATCAATGGAAAGCAATACATAGCTGCTGATTTCGGTCACCAGGTATCAGGCAAAACGATACTTGGAAAATTTAATGGTGAATCTGCCAAGGGGAATATTGAGATTGTTTGGTCTCCTTCAAACGGTTCTTTTTGATCATATACTCGAGTGACCAGAAATAGATAAAAAGAAAAATATAAAATAGGAAAGCAAAAATGGTCCGGCCAGAGACATCCAAATGTCACTGGCCGGACCATTTTTGCTTCACTCTTTAAGGTTTATCAGATATCCACGTGCAGCTTTCCGCCAAGGAAATAGGGGAACTCTTTCCCTTCTTTTTGCCACTGACGGTATTCGGCGGTTGCTGTAAATTCGACATCGCCAGAAGAGTTTAGGCAGGTTTCTACAGAATCCTGGATAACACCAATGATGAAGCCTACTGCGACAACCTGCATGGCAACATCATTGGAAATACCAAACATTGAGCAGGCCATAGGAATCAGAAGAAGAGAACCACCGGCAACACCCGATGCACCGCATGCGGCTAGCGTCGATAAAAGAGATAACATCAGAGCCGAAGGGAAATCAACGGTAACGCCAATGGTATGAGCGCAAGCAAGTGCCATAACGGCTATGGTAACGGCAGCTCCGTCCATATTTATGGTAGAACCCAATGGAATGGATACGGAATAGAAATCTTTATCAAGTCCTAAACGTTCACAGGTATTCATATTTACGGGAATGTTTGCGGCAGAAGATCTCGTGAAAAAGGCGGTAATTCCGGAATTTTTAAGACATCGCCAAACCAGTGGATACGGATTTCTATGAAGCGTAAGAAAAATCACAAACGGATCGATGATGAAAGCGACAAATAGCATGGTTCCAACCAGAAGCAGCAAGAGTTGCCCATACTGCGTAAAAATCGCAAGACCGTTTGTGGAGACATTTGTGAAAACAAGTCCCATGATTCCAAACGGTGCAAGATTTATAATCCAGCGGACACACTGTGATACTGCATCTGAAGCATCCTTCAGCATCGTTCTTGTGGAATCAGAGCAAAGCTTTTTCATGGCTAGACCAAGAAATACCGCCCAAAACAGAATGCCAATATAGTTTGCATTGGCAAGTGCAGAAACTGGATTTGAAACGGCATTCATCAGAAGATTGCGCATAACTTCACCAATGCCCTGCGGAATAGTTTCTGCAGTTGCTGACTCTGTTAAGACGATTTTCACAGGGAAAAGAAAGCTGAAGATTACCGCTGTAAGGCCGGCGAGAAATGTAGTCAACATATAGAGCCAGATGACGAGGCCAAACCGTCTGTCGAGTTGTGCATTTCCTTGTGCCAATGCTGAAAGGACAAGTACAAATACTAAAACCGGAGCAATCGCTTTTAATGCGCCGACGAAAAGATCTCCGAATACAGAAATCCATGTGGCATGCGGAACAATCATCGCTAAAATAATACCGATAATCAGACCGGCAAGGATTCTGAGTATTAGACTAGAACTATTATATAGATTAACTATTTTCATGAACGATCTGCCACTTTTCATATTATGTCCCCTTCAATATTAATCTTTCGTTAGATATATTAGCAGATTATTTCATATGAAGCGATATAATATTTTTTAACAGGTTGCGAATCTTTTGAATGATGAAGAAGGCTACAGAAAAGACTGTCCATTCCTTCAGAATGACATCGATAAAATAATCCACCACATTACGGTACATCCGAACGGTTGGATCCAGTATTCAGTTATAGCTTTTGATTTTGACCGAGTCGGAGACGAGATAAAGTCACGAGAATGCGGCGGCCAATTTTTCAAAATTGATAAAAGGTGGTTTTCTATGGAAACGGAGCTCAATCACATTTATAATTTCCTTAGTAGATGTGCAATCTAATTTAAAAAGTGAGGTGATTCCATTATGAGAAATGTAACACTTGGATCAACAGGAATTGTTGTACCGCAGAATGGGTTTGGTGCGTTGCCAATTCAGAGGGATTCTATGGAGGTGGCTGCAGATCTTCTTAGAAAGGCATATACAGGCGGCATGCGGTTTTTCGATACGGCAAGGGCTTATAGTGATTCTGAGGACAAGGTAGGACTTGCCTTTGGACAGCCGGGCGGAATTTTCGAAACGAAGCGGGAGGAGATCGTCATCGCGACGAAAACGCATGCATTAACACCGGAAGATTTCTGGAAGGATCTTGAGACCTCACTTGCCAAAATGAATTGCAAGTATATTGATATCTATCAGTTCCATCAGATGAATGTCTGCTGGAAGCCTGGCGATGGCAGCGGCATGTACGAAGCCATGTTGGAGGCGAAGAAGCAGGGAAAGATCCATCACATCGGAGGAACAACACATAAGATCGGCATTGCAAGAGAAATCGTAGAATCCGGACTTTATGAAACGCTGCAGTATCCGTTCAGCTATCTTGCGTCAGAAGAAGAGCTAAAGCTTTACCAAATGGTAAAGGATCACAATATGGGATTCATCTGTATGAAGGGTCTTGCCGGAGGACTTATCAATAACAGCAAAGCTGCGATGGCTTTCATGTCACAGTTCGACAACGCACTGCCGATCTGGGGCATTCAGCGCGAGAACGAGCTCGAGGAGTGGCTGTCGTATATGAAGGTTACACCAACGATGACGGAGGAGATGAATGCTTACATCAGGCATGAGCAGGATGAGCTTTCAGGGAATTTCTGCAGAGGCTGTGGCTACTGCATGCCATGTACTGTAGGCATTACGATCAACCAGTGCAACAGAATGAGTCTGATGCTTCGGAGAGCACCTTCAAAGGGATGGCTCAGTGAAAAATGGCAGAAGGAAATGGACAAGATCGAGGATTGTATCGGATGCGGTGTCTGCAAGACAAGATGTCCGTATGAACTGGATATTCCGACACTTCTTAGAGAGAATCTCGATGACTATAGAAAAGTTCTCCGGGGCGAGAGAACGGTTTAAATTGCATGCATCTTAAGTCCCAAAAGCATTGAAACCTGCTTTGTAAAAATGGGAAATCAAATGCTTACGTTTAAAACGGCGGTTAGCATGATCGTAATGAATGAGGATAAGGACAAGATTGGCAGTATGGACGGGACATTTTGTTGATGGTGAGAAGCTGATGGCCGCGATGGAAAAGAAGGGCTTTACCGTATCGACTCTAGCGTTCCGCGTCCGGATGTCAGAGCAGATGCTTCAGGAGATCATTGATGGACAGCGCACGATCAGTTTCCTTGATATGACAAGACTTGCAGGGCTCTTAGGCGTCGGTTCCACGGAGCTCATGAAGCAGTAAAGGGATTTTTATAGGTTATGTAAGGCAAAAGAAAAAGCACGTCGAGGGGGATTCGACGTGCCAGGGAAAATCTATATCTTGGTGGAATCAATCAATAAAGCTGCTTTGGAAGGCTTACGATTACGGACTCACCGGTGTGCTTCTTGTCCATTTCGATGAAGGACTTCTTATCTGCGGTTCTCTCTACATTTGAAAGTTCTGCTGCAAGTGCGGCGATAACAACGGCTGTGATCATCATATTCATCATAATAAGTACCTCCTTGATTTGGTTCCTTTTGTTTTATTTCTCTTGACGGTTATAGAATAGCAGGATGGAACCATTCTGTTAAATCGTATGATTTCATTGATATGAATTCCATATTGGAATGGCTGCAGGATGCAATGCTGTGTCTTTCAGAGCTTCATTTAAGCGGTAAAATATAGCAATTCGTCTGCCAATGCTTTTGTCATTATTGTATGAGTATAGTACAATGTCGTCAATTTTTATCATGAACTGGTGTAGGCATTGGCAACAGAAGGAGAAAATATGGAAACATATCATGATTCAAGTCAAAAAGCATATGAAGTGATCACTGGGACAAAGGCGAAGGAAGCAGACCGATATGCGATCGATGTTCTCAAGATTCCTTCCCTTAACCTCATGGAAAATGCGTCGCGGTCAGTGCAAAAATATATTGCAGGAAAATATCCGAAGGAGCAGGTGCTGGTCCTCTCAGGTGTCGGCAATAATGGTGCCGATGGCTTGTGCATCGCAAGGCTTTTAATAGAAGAGAACGGGATCGTGCCTGATGTAGGCATTATCGGGAATCTTGAGCATGCTAGCTGGGAATTTCTCTACCAGCTTTCGATGCTTAAAAAGGTGAACGGCCATATTTTTTATATCTCTGACAAAACGGTTCTTCCGGATGCATCGGTTCTCGTGGATGCAGTTTTCGGAATCGGTCTGAAAACGGAAATCAGGGAAAATTATCGTACCTTGCTCCTGCAGGCAGAATCGAAGCATTATTCTCATGTTATCGCTGTTGATATTCCGTCCGGCATCAATGCTGACACCGGTGAACTTCTCGGCGCGGGCCTGCATGCTGAGGCCACCATTACGTTTGGAAGAGTAAAGACCGGTCTTCTTGGAGGTGCCGGAAAGGATTATGCCGGAGAAGTGATCCTTCGTGACATTGGCATCCCTGATGAAGCATATTTGAAGGTACAGTAATGACAACGATACTGAATGTTCCCATCATTGATCAGACAGAGAAGTGGCCTACCGGGTGTGAAACTGTATCTACCGTGATGGTTTTAAATTTTCTTGGGATCAACATCACTGTAGATGATTTTATAAAGTCTTATCTACGGACCCGGCCGATGCATTTTGATAAAGATCCCTCTCTCACAGGAGATATCTTAATTGGTACCGGTCCGGATCCAAGTTGTTTCTTTGCCGGTGATCCTTACAGAGAAGATGGTTTCGGTTGTTTCCCCGGCGTGATCCTTGAGGCGATGAACCGAGTTCTTCATGAATCGGATCAAGGGCAGCTTTCAAACCTCAGGGCAATGGATGGTACCGGATTGTCTGAAGAGATGCTAATTGAAAGAATACATGCCGGTCTTCCGGTCATTTACTGGACTACTCTGAATCTGGAACCATCAATTGCCGGACCAAAATGGATCATAGAGGATACCGGTGAAATATTTTACTGGACTAGCCATGAGCATTGCATGGTGCTTTGCGGTTATGATGAGAGTACGGATGAGTTTTTCTTTAATGATCCGTGGGAGCATCATGGCAGAATTCAGGTAAAACGAAGTCTTAGCAATGCACGGCACGCGGAGATGGGAAACCGAGCTGTGATTTTAATATGAGCATCTTCTTCCTCTCTGTTTTTCATAGAGTTTGTTGCATAAGCCACTCATAGATTGCATTCAGCTCGTAGGAGTACCAAAAGCTTTCCATATGTTCACTGACTGAGCCTGTAGATCCACCTGTAACAGTTGTGAACTGGAAGAAATTTTGCGAATATCCCTTCGCTAGAACAGAAGCAACATCGGTATTGGATCCGGAAATATCCTGATAATCCATATTTTGAAGAAGACCGTAGGAAACACCGGCTTTATCCAAAGCTTCCATTACTGCTGTCTGCCCTGATGGAGATTTTGGATCCAGTGCAGAAGCAATATAGACAAAGGTCCACTTGGAGAAATCCGCGTTGGCAATGATATCATTATATTGTGAATCACCTACATCTCCACCAGGCTGACATCCCACAAATACTGTTGCAGCGAATTTTTCGGGATAAGTATAATTTAAAGAGAAATCGATGATGCCTCCCATAGACTGCCCGGTCAAGTAGAGTCGTTTTGTGTCAATGTTGTATTTTGCTGCTACTTCATCGATGATATTTACAATTTGAGCCGCCTGCGAGCCGGCATCCGTTACATCATTGCCTGATTCCGTGAATCCGATTACCAGGAAGAATGAAGGATTGTTCTTCATATTTTCATCCGAAATCCAGTTGGTTGGACATTCGCCAGCAGCATAGGACGCAACACCGGAGCCAACATATGTCGCATCACCAATATAAGTAATCAGTGGAAGACTTTCGTTGCCATCATAGGTGTCCGGAATATATACTGCATAATCAAGAGTCTTCGTTTCACCGGAATCGTCCTGATAGGTATATGTAAATGAATTCCAACCTGTAGAAAGTTCAGTTGTGCCAACTCCGGTATGTGTAGCCATACCTCCTCCGGCACCGCCCATACCTGGTCCGCCTGCTTCCCCATTACCATGCCCGTTCTGATTCCATTTATTTTCAGATTCACTAAGGGATGCATCAGAAACGATCTGCGACGATGATTCCGTAGTAGAGTCCGATCTGTCCGAAAGTTCAGTCACAGATTCTGTTTCGGGTTGATTAGAGATTTCTTCAGAAGTAGACGATACAATAGTTGTTGTACTATTCGTATCGCCAGAAGGAGTATTGCCACATGCGGTCAAGGCTGATCCAATAACTACTCCGGCAAAAATAAATGATGTTACGCGCTTAAAAAAGGCCTTACAAATCATGATATCTCCTTTCATTATCGGGGTCTTTTCTAACGCGAACCACCATCCGCTTATTCTGGAATCCTTACATTTTGATTCCTTATTCTTTTGCAATAGTTATATTAGACAGTTAAGCTTAAATCAAGCTGAAAATGATTAGTTCTCGACAAACAAAATCTGTAAGAAAACATTTATAGGCAATAGATAATGGTTTTTCTGTGCACCAGCTTCTCATACAGTTACTTTACAAGTCGACATAACTGTATATGATGTGCAGCTTCTTTTTTTCGTGTTAAGATTGTGAAAAGAACGGAGTATGTGTTATTCCGAAACAATATATAAGCGTTGTACTTGATGCGGCAGAGAAGGAAGCAAGGATATATAGGTCATATGGATAAACGAACAGATCACAAAGAAATACTTTGGAAACCATTAAGAACAGAGCATATTGTTAATGATGCCTGGATTGATTTTAGAAAGACAACATATTTGATGCCGAATGGGAAGGAACTCGGACCTTTCTATAATATGACGAGAAAAAACTATGTTGTGGTCGTTGCGACGGATGAAGATGGCGAGTATCTAACGGTGAAACAGTTCCGGCAGGGAATTCGAAAGATTACGACGGAGTTCCCGGCAGGCGGCATTGAGCATATTGAAAAAGCCAATCCAATGGAGGAAGCACATCCGATGGCTGGTATTAAAGAAGCTCTGCTTGCGGCGAAAAGAGAGCTACGGGAGGAAACCGGTTATGAGTCGGAACATTGGGAGCATATGCTGACTGTGCCTTCGGCGGCATCCATTGCCGATAATTATGCCTATATTTTCAGAGCGAAGGATTGCAGAAGAACAAGCGGGCAAAGTCTTGATGACACGGAATTTATGAATGTCGAACTTGCTTCGAAAGATGAAATCTCCAGGAAGATATTTGACGGAGAGTTTGAGCAGGCAGTCCATATTATGGCTTTTTATATGGATGCTGCGAAAGAGGTGTAGTTTGGAACGTCTTCGTTGCGTAGTTGAAAGAATCACATATCAGAATGCAGAAAATGGCTATTCTGTGATCAAGTGCCGGGTCAAGAATTATACGGATCTTGTGACAGTGATCGGAATGATGCCGGATGTGCATGTGGGATCCGTGCTGTCCTTGACGGGGCAGTGGAAGATCGATGCGAAATATGGGCGGCAGTTTCAGATGGAAACCTTTGAAGAGACTTTGCCGGCTACTGTATTTGGCATGGAAAAATATCTCGGCAGCGGACTCATCAAGGGCATCGGTCCGGTTTATGCGAAGAAGATTGTGAATGCTTTCGGACAGGAGACACTCAATGTAATCGAAGAAACGCCAGAGCGACTTCTCGAAATTCCCGGTATCGGACGATCTCGTGTCGAAAGCATTAAGAAGAGCTGGAAGGAGCAGGCGGAGATCAAGAATATCATGCTGTTCCTGCAAAGTCACGATGTCAGCACGGCGCATGCGACAAAGATATATAAGACCTATGGTAACGAAAGCATCAAGATCGTGCAGGAGAATCCGTACCGGCTTGCCGACGATATCTGGGGAATAGGCTTCAAGACCGCGGACACCATCGCGGAGAAAATGGGCTTCGGACACGAAAAGTATGCACGGCTCCGGAGTGGTATCTTCTATACGCTGAATAAATTGTCCGAAGAAGGGCATTGCTATGCGAAGCGGAAGGATCTTCTATCCGCCGGGGCAGAGCTGCTTTCGGTTGATGAGAATCTGCTTTCCATGACACTCGACGAGATGATACACCAGGAGGATGTGATTATCGATACAGTGCCGGAGGAGACCAATGCTGATGAGCGGGGCGTAGGTGGCAAAGCGGAAGATGCTTCTACAAGCGGTAATTACGCTGACATTCTCGAGCTTCGGACGGCAGCACAGCTAAGCAGAGTTGCAGAGGCTGGTACCACTTACGGGAATTCTTCCAAAATTAGTCATATACAGACCTTCTCGGATGCCAATGCTTATAGCCTACAATCTGACGGTGATTCTTCAACGACAGAAACTACTCATTCGGCTTCAGATATAAAGAAATCAGACGATCCAATGGAAAAGGCGGTGTATCTGCCACCATTCTATTTCGCGGAGCGTGGTACAGCAAAACGACTGGTTTCTATTCTTCGAGGAAATTCATCTATTCTTGTGAAAACGGATGGTCTCGAACAACGAATCGCGGCAAAGACCGGCATGCAGTACGACGAGATTCAGATGCAGGCAATTCGGACAGCGGCGAACTGTAAGGTGCTGGTACTGACTGGCGGTCCTGGTACCGGTAAGACGACGACCACGCTCGGGATCATTACTGCGCTCAAGGAATCTGGTGCGAAGATTCTTCTCGCCGCACCGACAGGACGGGCTGCAAAGCGGCTTTCGGAAGCAACCGGCATGGAGGCGAAGACAATTCATAGGCTTCTTGAATATAAGCCTCCGGAGGGTTATCAGAAGAATGATGAGCATCCGCTGGAGGGTGATGCACTGATCGTCGATGAATGCTCGATGATAGATATTCTTCTCATGTATAATCTTCTGAAGGCTGTTCCGGATACCATGCGGCTTGTGCTGGTTGGAGACATTGACCAGCTGCCGTCTGTCGGCGCGGGAAATGTGCTGAGAGATGTTATTGCGTCAGGCTGCGTTCCGGTTGTGCGCCTCACACGGATTTTTCGCCAGGCACAGAAATCGCGGATTATCATGAACGCTCATCGGATCAATGAAGGAAAGATGCCGGATCTTTCGAATGGTAGAAACAGCGACTTTTTCTTTATAGCAGAAGAGGATCCAGACAAGGCTGTGGAAACAATTGTCGGACTCGTACAGACGAAGCTGTCTCGGTATTATCATGTCCGTCCACAGGATATCCAGGTGCTGACACCGATGCTGAAGGGAGTAGTAGGTGCCTCGAACCTAAATCAATCGCTGCAGGCGGCACTGAATACAAACTCTGTCGGACTCCGGCATGGAGGTGTTATGTACCGGAAGCAGGATAAGGTCATGCAGATTCGGAACAACTACGACAAGGAAGTGTTTAATGGAGACATTGGCATCGTAGCGTCTGTCGATACAGAAGATCGGTCGCTGAAGGTCGATTTTGACGGACGACTTGTCGAGTACGATATTTCTGAGCTTGACGAGCTGGTGCTTGCCTATGCGACGACGATTCACAAGGCGCAGGGCTCGGAGTATCCGATCGTCGTGATGCCAGTCATGATGAATCATTTTGTGATGCTGCAGCGAAACCTCATCTATACCGGCATCACGCGGGCGAAGAAAATTCTCGTGATCGTCGGAACGAAGAAGGCATTAGCCTATGCAGTGAAGCATGTGACCGTAACAGAACGAAATACGATGCTGAAGGAACGGATACAGAAGCAGTGTCGGTGATGATTTCATTAAGAGCATTATAACGAAATTTGGGGGCATCAATGGAAAGTATTGCAAAACTTTTGTATAAAATCGATGACATTGTCTGGGGAACACAAATGACTGCCATTTTGCTTGCAACAGGCGTTCTGCTTTCAATTCGGTTTGGATTCCGTTATCAGAGAAAGATAGGCTTTAATTTCAAAAATACCTACGGGAAGATGTTTTCTGAAGGAGAGGGCAATGGAACAGTCTCCGGATTCAAAGCTGCCTGCACAGCGCTTGCCAATACGATTGGAACAGGAAATATCAGCGGCGTAGCGACGGCAATCGTAAGTGGTGGTCCCGGTGCTCTTTTTTGGATGTGGGTGTCCGCTTTCTTCGGCATGAGTGTAAAGGCCTGCGAGATCATCATCGGACAGCGGTACCGGGAGCATTACAAAAACTCCATGGATGAATATGTTTGTGATCGTTCATTTGTCCTGAAAAATGCCTTTGGCTGGAAGAAAGGCGCTGTCATCCTGGCAGTGTTCTGCTTCGTTTTTGGTCCCTGGACCTGCTGCGTACAGACAGAAGCTGTTACATCCTCTATGCAAGAGGCCTTCGGAATGCCGCACATCGTGTCTGATGTGATCATTGGCATCACCTGCTTTGCGACGATATGGGGCGGACTACGGAGAATATCAACGGTTATGTCGAAGGCCGTTCCTGTTATGGCAGTGCTCTATATCATCATGGGGCTTGGTGTGATTATCATGAATATAGGATTGATCCCGCAGATACTCATGCTGATCATAAAAGGTGCTTTCACACCGCAGGCCGCGGTCGGTGGGTTCGCAGGCGCAACGGTTCGTGACGCGATCCAGTATGGTGTTGCACGCGGTATTTATTCGAACGATGCCGGCACCGGTTATGGCATGATCGCGCATGCCGCCGCAAAGACGGATCACCCGGTGCGTCAGTCGCTCTGGGGCTGGGGAGAGGTAACACTTGATACATTCACCATATGTAGCATTACTGCATTTACCATTATTCTGACGGGTTCCTATATGAATTATGATGCGACGAGCGGTGCGTTGACAACCATTGCTTTTCGTGAAGCCTATGGAACTATTGGCGGTAAGCTTACAGCGATTGCGATCGCGATATTTGCCTGGTCACAGGGTATCGGGTGTGTCATGATGGGAAATATACAATATAAAGAGATTGCAAAAGTTCTCGGTGTAGGAGAAAAGGACGTCGTTCTTGCAATCGCTATGGGATATCCTGCAATCGAAAGCCATGTCGTTCCTATTCCTGAAGATGGTAAAACGTCCTATTACCTTGACAACGATGGGAATTATTGCGTACCGAAATACTCAGTAGAGCAGCTGGCAAAATTCATCTGAAAATATAAGAGAACGAG
>Ga0256404_1010048_pt1 | contig 13264 bp, 16 predicted proteins | sample RumenRJG_01DNA_FD_185990 | JGI IMG/M metagenome (GOLD analysis project Ga0256404, IMG submission 185990) | Bovine rumen microbial communities from Lethbridge, Alberta, Canada - RJG_01 | ecosystem: Host-associated > Mammals > Digestive system > Stomach > Rumen | place: Canada: Alberta | collected...
AAAGCGCCTGATCGGCAATGGATCCACCTTCCTTTCGGCCATCGTGTAGACGCGACCCCTGCTCCAGTGCAGAAGAGCTGCGACCTCCCTGACGTTGTAGAAGTCCTTCAGGAGGACGAGCGTTCCGCTCCCGTGTTCTATGCTGCGATTATCTGCTGCCATTGCTACCTCGTTTCTGAAGCGTCGCAAGGGCCGAGCAGGCAAGGACACGAGCGCCGGGCACAGTATCGCCGAGCATATAAAATGCTAGCGATTGGCCGTTTTCAGGGTGTCCCTTATAAGGGTCAGCTGGAATATGCCATTTCACTGCTCGTCGCCTCCATCTGCGATATCGACGACCATGCGCTGCGCGCGCTGCAGGTACTCTTCGAGCGCGCGACGGTTCACGCGGATGGTCTTGGTGCCCAGCTTCACTGCCGGAATCTCGCCCGTGTGGATGAGCCTGTAGATCGACGTGAGCGAGATTTGCAGATACAGCTGCACCGCACGCACGTCCAGCCACACGTCCGAGCCGTCGCCCGGCATGTTCAAAAGCTCCATGCGCTGGGCGTCTCCTGGTCCTGTGGGCAGGTATACGCCGGCGTCATCTGTGAGGGGCGCGAACCCGGAGGGTGCTCCGTAGATCAAATAGGGATTCGGCATCTGGCCTACGCCCTGGGGCGCGGCTACGTTGGATTGCATCGATATACCTCCTGTCATCGTGTTCCGTTTGCAACGTCTGGTCGAATGCGGATGCATCGCTTCAATGACAGGGGTTTTTACATGTTGCGGCGCGTGGCGGCAAGACGCGGAAAACGCGGATAGTCCGCTAGGGTTCTCTATGTTCATTAACCATGGAACCCACACTTTCGATGGCGTCTCGGGGCGGATGAGCGGGTCCGCCCCCGAGCGCCTCGGAGTTGTCTCCGTCTAGAATCAGGCAGGGGGGAATGACCCGGTAATCCGTCCCGGATTAACCCTGCTGCAGCGACGCGGGTTGGGTTTCCGATTCCCCCCGCTGGTGCCGCGTAGCGCCGCTAATCGCGCGACATCTCGAGAAAATTCCCCCCGAATTCCCCCGCGAGATTATCTATCAGATAGATAAAGGGGGTCTGGAAGCCGCGATTTCGACGGCTCCCAGACCTCCTTCCGAGAGCCTGAAAACAGGCCGCGGGGTAAACTTTTTGCGCCGAAAAATTCCCCCGCAATAAAAAATCCCTGACCGTTTTAGCAGGTCAGGGACGTGATTTTGGTCGCGGGGGCCGGATTCGAACCGACGACCTTCGGGTTATGAGGTCGACGTGAACCTTCTCGACTTGCTTGGATTTAAAGCGTTCCTTTGCGGATGATGTTCATGGCCTAACATGAAGGTATACCTTCGAACGATCGAAATCGATTGATTTGATGCTGCCAGCTATGGTTCTCACCTCGCCGAAAAGATTGCAGCACGTAATCGTCCCGTCGTCGTTTACATCGATGGCCTGGGTTTTCTCCATGACGACTTCGAGCTCGTTACCCATCTTCTTGTCTTCGATATACACCGTCGCCAAACACATAGCTACTCCTGTCCGAGAACATCTAGCACGGTGGCGAGCTTGTGGTTGCCCGCATTGAATGTCTCAATGGCATCCTGCAGGATGCTTGCCGCATCGTTTTTTCCCAAAGCCAGCAGACGTTGCCTGCATTCCTCGAGCTCTTCATTGTGCTCGCGATTGTGCGTGACCATGTATTCAAGCAATGTTTTCTCGCGGTCCGCACTTTGGGTTCCTACAACACTGCGTTTCCGATCGTGCTCGTGAACATGCTCGTAATCCTGCCCATGCATATGCATATGTGTATGCGCATGGGCAGGATTGCCGTCATTTCTTATCATTTGACCTCCTCAATCAACCTGTCAATCGCCAGGCGCCACTCTTCTCCCATAACGTCATAGGGGCTCGTGCCGGACCGGTCTGCCGTGCGTACGGCGTCGCTGAACGGCAGGCAGCAGACGAGGCGTTCGCCGAGCGCTTCACGCAAGAACTCTTCGTCCGCATCGTCTGCAACTTTCGACCCAACGTATACGAGATTATGAAGGCCGATGTCGTCTGCCATATCCTTGATGAGTGCGGCGCATTCAAGCGACCTGAGGCCCGGCTCAACGACCACGACCAGCGCATCCACCGACTGTGCTGTAGCGCGACCCAGATGCTCGATGCCGGCCTCCATGTCCATGATGAGCGTTTCTCCGCGATCGAGCACAAGATTGTCCACGATAGCCTTCAAGAAAGCGTTTTCGGGGCACGCGCATCCTCCGCCGCCTCGGCGGGCTGCACCAAGGACGACAAGCTCCACGCCCCGGTAGCTATAGGCGAACCGATCGGCCACATCATCCACTCTTGGTGTAAGCGAGAACATCTGGCCATACGTACCCGCGCGCGCCCCCGTGCGCTCCTCGATGAGGTCGAGCTGCTGGGCAATCGTTGGTATCTGCGCTCGCTCGCTTTCCGCAATGCCGAGCGCGCAGGCCAGGTTTGCATCTGGGTCTGCGTCCAATGCAAGTACGCGTTCACCGCGCTCGGCCAACGTGAGCGCAACTACTGCAGCGAGTGTCGACTTCCCGACACCGCCTTTTCCTGAAATCGCAATCTTCATTACTGTAGCACCCTTGCTTCGTCAATCATGTGTGCAGTAACGCGCCTTCTGCATGCATCGCATAGCGTCTGCACTTCTGTACCCGTCCGACGCGCCGCATGCTCCAGCAGATCATACGTGCCGATGACCGATCCGCATTCGCTGCATTTGGCCAGCTCGAAGGTGCGGTGCCAGATGGTACGCGTGTCGGCGGTGTCTTCCACCTTGATGTTGCCAGTCGGGCAGATATGTGCACAAGATGCACACCCCAGACATTCGACCGAAGGGTCGTCGTAAGGCGTGGCGACGCGCTTTTCGGTCCCGCGCAGGATTTCGGCAATCGCGCCCGATCCCATAGTGGCGCAGGCTTTCACACACAGTCCGCACAGGACGCACTTGTCCGCATCTATGCCTGTGATTCGCTCAATATCTGGCGCCCCGTAACGCTCGGCGAGCTCCACGATGCGGTCGCTGTGCGGTGCGCGCTTGCGCAAGAATGCCAGCACCATCGCCCGCTCTTCTTTAACTTTGTCGCTTTGCGTGAAAACGTTGCATTCGCCGCTCACTGGATATATACATGAGGTCACGATCTTTCGACGACCCCGCTCTTCAACCTCGACGATGCACAAGCGGCAGCTACCACGACCCGGAACCGCGACACTATGGCACAGCGTAGGAATTTCTATATCGTTGCGCTTTGCAACATTGAGAATGTACTCGCCCTTTTCGCAGGTACAAACTTTGCCATCGATATTGATTTCGATCATCGCGCACCTCCTTGCTCGGCGATGCAAGGTTGCGGCGTAGCGGCTGCCTTGACATGAATTGCGTCGAAACGGCAGGATGCCACACACGACCCGCAGACAATGCACTTCTCGACGTCAATGCTGTGCGGAGCGCGACGTTCGCCGGCAATAGCACCGACGGGGCAGGAGCGCTGACAAAGGCCGCAACCCGTGCATTTTTCTGGATCGACCTCGAGCTCGGTCAGCTCGTGGCAAATGCCCGCCCTGCATCGATGGTCGCGTATATGCTCTTCGTATTCATCGCGGAAATAGCGAATCGTCGATAGCACAGGGAAGGGTGCCGTCTTTCCCAGCGAGCAGAGCGAGGCGTCCATGACGGTCTGCGAAATCCGCTCGAGGAGCTCGATGTCGCCTTCTTGCCCGCGCCCTTCGCATATGTCGGTGAGAATTTGGAGCATCCATCGCAGCCCCTCGCGGCACGGCGTGCATTGTCCGCAACTCTCCTCGCACAGGAAGTTGACGTAATAGCGTGCCACATCGACCATGCAGCTGCGGTCGTCCATGACGATCATGCCGCCCGATCCCATGATGGTGCCGAGCTGCTTGAGCGAATCGTAGTCGACGGGAGCATCGAGCTTGTCCAAAGGCAGGCACCCTCCCGAAGGCCCGCCCGTCTGAACGGCCTTGAAGGGACGGCCGCCCTTGACTCCGCCGCCAATCTTGAAGATGAGGTCGTGCAGGGTGACTCCCATGGGAATCTCCACGAGCCCCGTGTTCTCGACTTTGCCTACCAGCGAGAAGACCTTGGTTCCGGCGCTCGCCTCGGTGCCGATTGCGGCATAGGAAGCTCCCCCGTGCTCTATGATGTAGGGAATCGATGCCAACGTCTCGACATTGTTGAGCACCGTGGGCTTGTCGTACAGCCCGCGCTCGACACTTCGCACGTACTTGGGCCGAGGCTCGCCTACCTTACCTTCGATTGATGCAATGAGCGCAGTCGATTCGCCGCACACGAATGCGCCGCCGCCTCGGACGATGTCGCAATCGAACGAAAAGCCGCTGCCCAGTATGTCGGTGCCCAGATACCCTGCGGCTCGCGCATCTTCAATGGCATGGGCGACTGTCTTGAGCGCCGCACCGTATTCGTTTCGAATGTAAAGGTAGCCCTGATGGGAGCCTATTGCATAGGCTCCGATAATGAGGCCCTCCAGCACACTGTGGGGGTCGCCTTCCAAGATGGACTCGTCCATAAACGCACCAGGGTCGCCCTCGTCGCCGTTGCACAGCATGTATTTCACATCGGACTCATAGCCGGCGCATGTGCGCCACTTGGTTCCCGTGGGGAACCCTGCGCCGCCACGGCCGCGCAGGCCGCTTGCCTCGACTTCGGCTACAACCTCATCGGGCGTCATTGCCAGTGCCTTCCTCAATGCCCCGTAACCGCCCCGCTCCTCGTATTCGACCAGCGACAAGGGGTCTATGATTCCCGTGTTGCGCAGCACTATCTTGACCTGCTCGCCATAGAACTCGTCTTCCTTGTCGTAAAGCAGGCGTGCAACTAGCTCGCCGCTCTCGATGCTTGCCAGGATGTCGTCGACGTCTTTGGGACGCACACGGTAGTAGTTAATGCCGTCTGGCAATATCGTGCACATGGGGCCCTTCTCGCAAAGGCCGAAGCAACCCGTCTTCTTCAGAACGGGTCTGACCTCGATTTCGCGCTCGCCAATTGCGCTTTCGAACGCTGCGATGAGCTCGGATGCTCCATTCGCCATGCAGCCGATGCCGCAACAGATTTTAATCGTCTTGCTCATGGGCGAACCTCCGCATCGATTGAGCCGCCATCAGCATCTTTGTACTTCCCAAGGATTTCGGGCAGCTTGTCAAGCGTTACGTGTCCGTAGAGGTCTTCGTCGACCATCACAACCGGTGCGAGGGCGCATGCGCCGACGCAGTGCACTTTCTCGAACGAAAACTCGCCGTCTTCGGTCGTGTCACCTGGCTCGATGCCAAGGTGGCGCGTGATGCCCGCTCCAATGTTCTCGCCGCCGCGAATATGGCAGGTTGTCCCAGCGCATATCTTCACCACGTGCCTACCTTTGGGTTTGATGGTAAGCGCCTTGTAAAACGTGGTCAGAGCGAAAAGCTCTCCGCGCGAACGGTTGAAATATCCCGCCATCTTGTCAATCGCCTCGCGGGGCACATACCCCAATGTCTCCTGCAAATCCTGCATGACCGCAAGCGAATAGCGCGAATCGGCATCGTACTGGTGGATTATCTTATCTATCTGGTCTTCCAGATTTTCTGCAAAAACTTCAGTCATGGTATCCCGCTTTCCCAGCGTACGATACATACGCACATGAACCGCGGGCGGTGTTGAACACTAGCTCGCGGCTCATGTGCCGAATCTTCCCAAAACGACTGGCTTTAGATGTTCAGCCCAGCACGCTTCTCATCGATGCGAGCCAGAATTGCCTGCGCCGCCTTGTACGGATCGGGCTCGACATAGAACTTGCCGCCAACAAGGCCCTCGATGTCGTCTGTGAGCACTTTTGCGACCGTCGGTCCGCCCAGGCAGAAAGGCGCCATGCCAATGTGCGTGAACAGCCCCATGTCGACAGCCCACGTGCCAATGGAAACGGCTTTCTCATGCGCGAGCTCTGGAGCCGATGCTGCGACTGGAAGATCTTTAACGGCAACGCCAAGATAACCAGCCAGCGCAATCAGCAGATCGCCGATGCGCGAGTTGTCCACGCAGCTGCCCATGTGCAGAACGGGTGGCAGGGGGCCGCCGAGCCCTGCGGCTTCGCCCACGGCCGTAAGCACGGCGAGCAGGCCCTCGCCCGCGTACTTCTTCGCACCTTCCGGCGACATGATGCCAGCCTTGCCGAGAGCATGCGCCACGCACCCGGTAACGACGATGAGCACGTTGTTCTTGAGGAGCTCCTTGGCAAGGTTGACGATGACCTCGTCTTGGGTGAAACGCGCATTGTTGCATCCGACAATGCCGACGGCGCCACGGATGTTGCCTGCGACGATATTGTCAACGAGCGGTTTAAGCGGGTTCTCTGCATCAACTTGCGAAAGCGCGCCCACGATGGATTCGACGGAGAAGCCGCCCCACATCTCTGCCTTGTCCGACGGAATCATGACGCGCGCCGCGTCGCGATTCTTGAAGTTCTCGATGCCCATGCGGACGATCCGCGCCGCATCTTCGTCGGCGGTCTCAGCTGCGAACGGCACATGCTCTGCGCCAGGAATCTTGCCGATTTCGTGGGTGGTGACGAGCTTCGTGTGATAGCAGGAGGCGACTTGTGCCAGCGAGGGCATGATGCATTGCACGTCGACGACCATCAGGTCGACGGCACCCGTGACGATTGCGAGCTCTTGGGAAAGGTAATTGCCCGCCGAGGCAACTCCCTGACGCATGAGGACCTCGTTGCCCGTGCAGCACAGGCCCGAGAGCTTGATGCCTTTAGCTCCGACAGCGATAGCTTCGTCCTCGAGCTTGCGCGCCCATTCGACGATCTTTTCGGAGAGGAATGGAATATGGCCGTGCACGACGATGTTCACCATGTCTTTCTCGAGCACGCCGAGGTTTGCTTCTGTCTTCACGGGTTGAGGAACGCCGAACACGATGTCTTGAATGTCGGTGCCAAGCTTGAGGCCAGAATAGCAATCCACAAGGCCCAGTTTGGCCGTGGCGAGAAGAATGTTCACCGGGTCGGCATCCACGCCCATTGTCGTCTGGTGCATGACACGCCTGATCTCCATATCGGGATCTCGCGGCAAAATGCCGATATTGCGCCAGGTCTCGATGCGCTCTTCGGGGACCGAGGCCTCCAACCAGCGCATCGTCTCCTTCCCAGGCGCGAAATCGGCGAAAGCGATGTCAGCTACCTCTTTGGCTAGCTCTGCAGTTTCCTTGCCCTCTGTTTCGACGCCAAGTGCGGCAGCAATCGCCTTGAGCTTATCTACGCCCTTGATTTCGTAAGGCACCGTGCCCGATGCGGTCTGCTGCAGCATCTCGACGCTTTCAAACGCATGGTCGACATGCGTCGCTGCACCGCCAGCGGTCATCCGGGCAAGGTTTCGCGCGACGATGGTGTCAGCGCTGGCTCCGCAGATGCCCGTGGAGGGCTCGCCGAACGGATTGATACGGCAGGGACCTTGCAGGCAGTTGCGGCAGCATACGCCTAGCTCACCGAACCCGCATTGTGGCTGCTGCGCCTCGTAGCGGTCCCACACGATCTCGGTAGCATCGGATTTGGCCTTCTCGATCAACTTCCGCGAAGCGGCGTCGTAGGATTTATCTTCGAGTTTCATAGGAATCAAGCCTCCTGCTCTTGTTGATATCCAAAAACGTAATTGCGGCGTTGTCTCGATGAGAATTCATTGATATCCTCGAACGAGAGAGCATGCGTGGGACAGGCCGCGACGCACGAAGGCTCGCCGACCTCCTCGCACAGATCGCATTTGACAATCTTGTGCGAAGGCGCCTCGTTTATCGCACCGAACGGGCACACCATGACGCACATCATGCATCCAAGGCACTTATCCGTGTCGCAGGACACGCGCCCTGTCTCCTCGTCGCGCGTCAACGCATGCACAGCGCACGCGCGCACGCAGGGGCCGTCGACGCAATGTCTACACTGAAGTGGGAATCTTCCTCCGTTTTCCGCTATGACTTTGACTGAAATTGGTGGTTTTTCACCTCCGAGAACTGCGCCAAGAAATGTCTTCGCTTTGCTATGCGCGGTAGCACATGCAAGCTCACATGTCAGACATCCAAGGCATTTGTCGAAATCGACGAGCACTTTCTTCAAGGCAACCATCTCCTCTCGCTTTTTAGGTTCTGGTAAACCTATGCCTATTTCTCATGTTAAAACAGTCACACAGTGTTAGTCTATTGTTACTTTCTGAAGGTCAACAATCGTGGTGTTCTATAGGCGGGGCTTCGTGCTTGCCGAACCCCTCCGTCTGATACGATAACCCCAGCCAAACAGAGCCGCCCGAGCGGCCATCTCCTGCTCTGTTTGGCGACATTCCGGGAGATGGTCGTTCGGGCGCATCGGAATGTTAGGGGGACGCCATGTCCGACGACCCTGTTGACCTTGCGTGCCTTGTCGACTCTCTTTCAGAAAGCCAGATACGCGAACTGGAAGACGCTATCGGCGCCCGGAGGTGCCGGGAGAAGTACGGCGCCGACAGAATCGACGAGTTGCTGGAGGTTTGGGAGCACGTTCCGCCGTGCCCGACCTGCAGATGCAGGGAGCCCTTCAAAGACGGCTCCACTCCGCAGGGAAGAGCGAGGTGGCGTTGCCCATCGTGCGGAGCCAGGTTCAGCGCGCTCACCGGGACGATATTCGCGAGCGCCAAGCTTCCGCTTTACAAGATCATCCGGATAGTCGAAGTGATGTGTCACAACGCCTCGCTTCGCCTCATCGAGCTGACCTGCGGAGTGAGCCATCCGACCGCCCATCTGTGGCGGCACAAGGTGTTCTCGACGATAGATTCCTGGCAGGAGAAGGTGATGCTGTCTGGCAGGGTCTGGATCGACGAGATGTACTTCAACGACACCGACCTCCTGCACGACCTCGGGCGCAAGCCCAAGCGAGGCCTTTCGAAGGACCTCATATGCGTCGTCGTGGCGATCGACGCCCACAAGAACGTCCTGGCCGTCGTGAGCGAGAACGGCAAGCCGTCGACCAAGCGGATCAACGCTGCGCTCGAGGCCCACATCGAACCGGGGTCGACCATCGTGCACGATTGCGAGAAGGCGCACAACGCCCTCGTCAAGAAACTGAGGCTCGTTGACGAGCGCTACAAGGCCAACACCGCAGACCCCGACTACCTGCTGCACATGGCCCTGGTTAACAACCTATGCTCGTGGATCAGGCGCTACGTCGGCAGGTTCTCTTGCATGAAGTCCGTCAATCTGCAGAGCTACCTGAACTGGTTCGTGTACCTGTTCCGAGTCCACCGCGACGAGGAGAAATGGCCGACGGAGGAAAGGGTCGTTCGCCATTTGGCGCTATCGGAAGGAACCCACCTGCGGAAATAACCTCAAATTACCACCACGATTGTTTACCTTCAGATTGTTACTTTATTCTGAAAAGGAAGTAATCGCCACAGCTCAGGTTGGACTTATCATTGGGCTCCAAGCCCCCTCCCCACGAACACAGGGGGACGGGGGTTTTGTGCTAGCCCACGACCCAGGCGGGCGGGAAGCTGTGCTATCATCGCCTTCTCGATAGCGTGGGAAGGAAGGGATCGTCATGGCGAGGGCCGCGCGCAGGAGGAGCAATACCTGACCGAGAAGGGCAAGGTCGACTACGCGAAGATGAGCCCGGTGCTCTTCGAGTTCAGCAGCGGCCAGTACCTGGCGCGTGGCGGCGTTGTCGGCCAGTGCTGGCGAGAGGGGCGTTTTCGCAGATATAGAACTTTGTCTTTCCGAATCGGCGTCGGCAGCCGCGTCTATGAGCTCGTGGAGTTAGCCTAACGAAGCGCAGCAGGGCGTCCGCCCCTCCATCACGAAGAAGCTCAACGCTGGACGGTTTAGTCATTTCCTAATCACTTTGGCCGATTATTCGGACACCAACCGCCTTGTTGCAGCGACGCGGGTTGGGTTTCCGATTCCCCCCGCTAGTGCCGCGTAGCGCCGATGCTCGACTTGCTGCAGAAGGCAGACCCCGAGCATTTCGATTGGTGGAATGAGATGCTAGTTGGCTCGATGCCGGACCATGCCGAAGGACTCATGCGCTAGAGGCAGCGCGTTTCTCGGAAGCGCGCCGCACGCACATATCGACGAAATCCGCGTAAGCATCCTCGAACGCGCCCCGCGACTCGGGGATGCCGGCCTCCCGCATCGCGGCCATCGTCGATTCCGAGAAGTGGTAGTGATCCCACAGCGGCGGCGCCTGGTAGAGCAGGCGCAGGTACAGGTCGAGCGCCTCCGCATCGCCGACGCCGCACTGGCGCATGAGGGCGCCGATGACCGGCCCCACCATCGCCGCGGACCCTCGTTTGAACTCCACGAGGCGCTCGTGGGTCACGTTGCTCTCGATGATTGACACGAGGATGCCCTGGTATCGCAGAAACGACGAGTGGCTTGCGGTCACCTCGGCCCACGTGCGGGCGAACTCGGCAGCGGGCAGCGGGGCGCCGTCGAGCTCGGTGGCGAGCTCCTCCAGCCAGGCGCGGTTCTTGGCCGAGTGCAGCGCGAGGAAGACCTCCTCCTGCGTGGCGGCGTACTTGTACAGGTTCGAGCGCGACCATCCCAGCTTTTCGGCGATGGTCCCCATCGTTATCTGGTGGTAGGGGCGCTCCGCGAACAGATCGTCGGCGGCGGCCATGATGGCCGCCATCCGCTCCTGCTTGCGCTTGGGCGTGCGCGCCCGTATGTAGTCTGCCATCTCTGTGCCCCTCTCGTGGATTTTGGAAAATACTAGCAAATCCGTTGATAAGCGACAACATGTCTACTATACTCCATTAGCGACACAATGTCACTAACAAAGAGAGGAAGGACGGGAATGGCTGCGAGGGAAGTGGTGCTGTGGACGGGCGCGGGGCAGATCGGCATGGCCATCGCGCGGCGAGTCGGCTACGGCAAGAAGATCCTGGTTGGCGACAAATCTCCCGCCAACGCAGAGGCGATCTGCAAGGTGATGGCGGAGGCGGGCTTCGACTGCGAGTGGATGGAGATGGACCTCTCCGACCGCGAGTCGATAAGGCGCATGATCGCCCGGGCTCAGGAGCTCGGCGAGGTGACGACGATGATCAACGCGGCGGGCGTGTCGCCGAGCCAGGCCCCGATAGAGGTCATCCTGAAGGTGAACCTCTACGGCACCGCCGTGCTGCTCGAGGAGGTCGGCAAGGTCATCGCCCCGGGCGGCGCCGGCGTCACCATCTCGAGCCAGTCGGGCAAGCGCATGCCGCAGCTCACGGCCGAGGAGGACAGGGCGCTCGCCGAGCTCGTCATGGGCCCGCAGGGGGCGTTCATCACCGGCAGAGACTTCCTCATCGACGGGGGCGCGACCGCCAGCTACTACTACGGCCCGCTGCAGCCCTAATGGAAAGAGAGGACAACTCCATGACCGCAACCGAGAAGATAGTCCAGACCGCAGGCCGCGACGCACTGGGGGACTTCGCCCCCGATTTCGCGCACTTCAACGACGACGTGCTGTTCGGCGAGAACTGGAACAACGGCGACATCGACCTGAAGACCCGCAGCCTGCTCACCGTTGTCGCGTTGATGGCCCAGGGCATCACCGACAGCTCGCTTTCGTACCATATCGCCAACGCTAAGGCCCACGGCGTCACGCAGAGGGAGATGGCTGCGGCCATCACGCATGTCGCCTTCTACGCGGGATGGCCCAAGGCATGGGCGGCGTTCAACTTGGCGAAGGAAGTCTACGGAGAGGACGAATAGCATGAAGCACCCGAACAAAGCCGCCTTCGACGCCGCGAACATGTTCGGCGCGGGCGCCCCCAACACCGCATTCGCCGAGTATTTCATCGGAGAGAGCTTCCTCAACCCTTTGACGGATTACCAAAACGGCGAGTTCCCCCTGTTCAACGTCACGTTCTCGCCCGGCTGCCGCAACAACTGGCACGTCCACCACGCGGAGCTCGGAGGCGGGCAGGTGCTCGTCTGCACTGCCGGCGAGGGCTGGTACCAGGAAGAAGGCAAGCCCGCGCAAGAACTCCTCGAGGGAACCGTCGTCGTTATCCCCCCGAACGTGAGGCACTGGCACGGCGCGAAGGCCGACAGCTGGTTCTCGCATATCGCCATCGAGGTGTCCGGGGAGGGCTGCGGCACCGAATGGCTCGAGCCCGTGGGAGACGAAGAGTACGCCAGGTTGGGCGATTAGGAGAAACAGCAGGAAAGACGAGAGAGAGGACAAGCATGGCAACGTTGATCGCGTACTACTCCCGCAAGGGCGAGAACTACTGGGCTGGAGACATCAAGGTACTCGAGAAGGGCAACACCGAGCGCGTCGCCGAGTTCGTGGCCGAGGCCACGGGCGGCGACCTGTTCGAGATCGAGACCGTCGAGGAATACGATGCCGACTACTACAGGTGCATCGAGGAGGCGAAGGCCGAGCTTCAGGCAGATGCGCGCCCGGAGATCAAGGCGGCGCCGGAGAGCCTGGACGAATACGACACCATCTTCCTGGGCTACCCGAACTGGTGGGGCACCTGCCCGATGTGCGTGTTCACGTTTCTCGAGCGCTACGACCTTACCGGCAAGCGCATCGTCCCGTTCTGCACGAACGAGGGAACGGGCATGGGCGGTTCCGAGAAGCACCTGAGGAAGGTCTGCAAGGGAGCGACAATAGAGAAGGGCCTCGCAATCGTCGGCAACCAGGCCGCGCAGTCCCGAGACAAGGTCGCGGCCTGGGCCAAGAAGATGGCGTGAACATCATGACGCCCGACCAAGAAGCCTGCGCGGCACTCTACCGCAGCCTGTGCGGCGCCTCCGTGCGCAAGGACGAGGCGGGCATCGCCGCCGTGCTGGCAGACGACTACGAGCTCGTGCACATGACGGGGATGCGCCAGTCCAAGAGCGCCTACATCGCCGCCGTGATGGACGGCACGCTGAACTACTACGGCGCCGATCACGATTCGGTCGAGGTGGACGTGGCGCCCGACGGCCTGTCGACACGCATCCGGGGCCGCTCGCGCGTGTCAGCCGCCGTGTTCGGGGGAGGCAGGCATACCTGGCGCCTGCAGCAGGACCTGGTAGCCGAGAAGAGGGACGACACGTGGCTGCTCGTGGAGTCGCGCGCATCGACGTACTAGAGAAATTGGAACGAGAGCAAGTCTTCATGGACGCTTCTAAGCTGATGCTCCTATAACAGTCAAGTAGCTTCTCCGGATGACGTCGACCTTTTCAGTCGGCGTCAATCGGCATCCCTTGCTCTATC
>Ga0256404_1010050_pt1 | contig 13261 bp, 11 predicted proteins | sample RumenRJG_01DNA_FD_185990 | JGI IMG/M metagenome (GOLD analysis project Ga0256404, IMG submission 185990) | Bovine rumen microbial communities from Lethbridge, Alberta, Canada - RJG_01 | ecosystem: Host-associated > Mammals > Digestive system > Stomach > Rumen | place: Canada: Alberta | collected...
ATTGCCTTGTCTTCTGCTTTATATGATAAGTATGCAAGTGCAAAGTTAGATATAAAAGCCGAGCTGGGCAACAATGTCCTAAAGAAATTCAGAGTTGTTGTACAGCTTCTCCTTTCCGATTCTTGCCCAATATTAACGCCTTATTAACACCCTGAGAAAGAAAAATCCCTTGCAAATCATTGATTTACAAGGGATTTAAAGTATAAAAGGGTACCCAGACTCGGGCTCGAACCGAGATGCCTTGCGGCACTGGTGTTTGAGACCAGCGCGTCTACCTATTCCGCCATCTGGGCTTATGTGGTGCAAAGGTACAAGGAAAATTTGAGAAAATAAAAAGAGTTTCGACTTTTTTGTTGAAAAACCATTGAAAAGAAGATTAAGAAGCTGATTTTTTGACTAACTTTGCATGAATATGACAGAAGGAATGAACTTAGCAAAGTGAGCACAAGGATGAAATACGATATTTGCAGCATTGGGCATATCACGCGCGACAAAGTGGTAACGCCGGAGAAGACGGTGTTTATGTCGGGCGGCACGTCTTTTTACATGACTTACGCCATCAGCTGTCTGCCACGCAAGGTCAGCTACCAACTGGTGACCAAGGTGGGCAAGAGCGAGGTGCCGGCCGTTGAGAAGATACGTCAGATGGGCATCGACACCATCTGCTACCCCAGCCGCGACACGGTGTTTTTCGAGAACATCTATGGCGCCGACAGCAACGAGCGGCGGCAGCGTGTGCTGGCCAAGTCGGACCCCTTCACGCTCGAGGAGATGAAGCCGCTCGACGCCAAGATTTTCCATTTAGGTTGTCTGATGGCCGACGACTTCTCGCCGGAAGTGGTGGAATACCTTGCCACGAAAGGCACCGTGAGCATTGACGTACAAGGTTACCTGCGCAAGGTGGTCGGTGAGGAGGTGCACGCCATCGACTGGAAAGACAAGCAGCGCATCTTAGCTTGCACCGGCATCCTCAAACTGAATGAAGAGGAGACGCGGGTAATCACCGGTCTGCAGGACATCCGCGAGGCAGCGAAAGCCATTGCCAAGATGGGTGTCAAGGAGGTGGTCGTCACGCTGGGCAGCTACGGTTCGACGATTTATGCCGAGGGCGAGTTCCACGACATCCCCACCTACCAGCCAGCGCGCGTGGTCGATGCCACAGGCTGCGGCGACACGTTCTCGGCGGGCTACCTCTACTGCCGCGCGCAGGGGGGCAACTACGACGAGGCCGGTCGCTTTGCCGCTGCGATGTGTGCACTCAAACTGGAGCATAGCGGTCCGTTCGACCGAGACATCAATGCCGTCGAGCGCATCATGGGCGCATAGCGGTGCCCTCACGGCAAGCGGTGAGAAATAGGCGCCGTTTCTACCAATATTTCTCCAGCTTAGCCTTCAACTGCTGTTTTGAGAGATCCTCGATCCCGCCGTCGCCAATCGTCAACAGACGGTCGGCCGTGTGCAGGGCAATATCCAGGTCATGGGTGGAGACCATGATGAGCTTGTCCATGCGGTGGGCAAGGTCGCTGAGCAGCCGCATCGTCTCCACTTTACTGCCATAGTCGAGAAACGCCGTGGGCTCATCAAGGAGGATGACCGGCGTCTGCTGTGCTAACGCCCGCGCAATCATCACCTTTTGTCGCTCGCCGTCGCTCAGTTCGCTGACCTCACGCTGCGCGAAACTGTTCATCCCCGTCAGCCGCAGCGCCTCAGCCACCACACGATGGTCAGTGGCCGACATGCCGTTGAAGAATCCCGTATAAGGCATGCGGCCAAGTCCCACGAGTTGCTCCACGGTGAGTTGTCTCACCCCAACCCTTTCGGTAAGCACCACACTGACCAACTGCGCCAGCCGGTCCTTCGGCAAGCGGTTGAGCACAAATTCGCGGGCGTTGGGAGAATCCGGGGGTAATTCCGCTTCATCATTTCCCTCTTTTGTCGCCTCACGCAGCAACACCGCGCCACGCAATGGTTGTAGGAAGCCCGACAGCGTGCGCAGCAACGTCGACTTACCCAGTCCGTTGCGGCCAATGAGGCAGGTCAGCTCGCCACTGCGCAGCACAGCCGACAAGCCGTCAGCCACCACCTTATGGCGGTAACCGATAGTGAGTTGTTGGAGAACGATTTCCTTCATCAACCGCAAAATTACAAATATCTTCCTAAACGATTAGCTAAACCGGCAGATTATTGTTATTAGAAGTCCAGAAGACTGAAGTCCGGAAGTTATTAGAAGTCCAGAAGACGGAAGTCCAGAAGTCCAGTCATTACAATGAAGGAAGTATTGGAGAAGTCCAGAAGACTGAAGTCCGGAAGTCCAGTCATTACAATGAAGGAAGTATTGGAGAAGTCCAGAAGACGGAAGTCCGGAAGTCCAGTCATTACAATGAAGGAAGTATTGGAGAAGTACGGAAGACTGAAGTCCGGAAGTCCAGTCATTACAATGAAGGAAGTATTGGAGAAGTACGGAAGATAGAAGTCCGGGAAGTTATTAGAAGTCCAGAAGACTGAAGTCCGGAAGTCCAGTCATTACAATAAGCAGACGTAGGGGCGTATAAGCGGAAGTAGGAGCGTCGGCATTCCTGCCGACGAAGCAGCCAGTGTAGTGGCCGACGAAGCAGCCAGTGTAGTGGCCGACGAAGCAGCCAGTGTAGTGGCCGGTCTTGTGCCGGCCACCATCCGCACTGCGATAGCTATGGTATGACGGTGCGATAGCTATGGTATCGCGGTGCGATAGCTATGGTATGACGGTGCGATAGCTATGGTATCGCGTTGCGATAGCTATGGTATGACGGTGCGATAGCTATGGTATGACGGTGCGATAGCTATGGTATCGCGATGCGGCTGGTGGCCGGCACAAGACCGGCCACTACACTGGTTGCTTCGTCGGCAGGAATGCCGACGCTCCTACGCTGCTTATTGTAATGACTGGACTTCCGGACTTCCGTCTTCTGGACTTCTAAAAAGCTCCTCTTTTCTCACTTCTCCCTCATTTGCGGTAATGTTTGCGGTAATATTGCGGTAATATTGCGGTAATGTTGGGCGACTTTTCAAGCACTTAAGCGTTTGATATACAACAATTTCATGATGTGCGGTAATTGCGGTAATAGGAAAACTATTAAAATTGGAGAACGACCTTACCTCATTGGTTTCCAAATGAGCCTCCATCGCGTATCCACATGAGCCATCATTGCGTTTCCAAGCACAAAAGATACAGGCGCAGCGGATAAAGTCCGTGGAGGTATGCAACCTTGGTAGCAGTGTAGTGGCCGGCCTGGTGCCGGCCACCAACCCTTGGTATGGCATTTTTCCCACACATCAGCGCGATTAGCGTAAGCGCAGTAAGTTCCTCACGCGGATAACGCGAATTTCATTGATGGCATCCTATGCGCTGTCAGCGAGATTTGCGTGAGCTAAAAAAGGCGGATGCGCTTACGCTGATCTCGCAGATGGAGACACGCCCGCAACACCGGCGGCTGGTGGACGGCACCAGGCCGGCCACTACACTGTCACCGGTGGCGTACATCACCACGGACTTTATCGGCTGCGCCCTTTTACGCAGCAAGCACAATGCTGCTGGTGAAATCAGCGCCATCAGCGTGAGATAGAAATTAGGATGCCAAAGTTATCGTCCCCCACGGACATTATCGGGTGCGCCAAGATACAACAATTATTTTAAACGGCCAAACTTCAAGGTTCATGAGAGACGAGGAGGCAAATGCAAACGCGGCAGGACTCGATTGCAAACGCGGCAGGAGGCAAATCGTCCAATAAGGCCATCTGTCTCCCCCTTGTTTTTGTCCAAGCATTGCACTGCTGTTTGCGTAATTCAAATATTATCGTTATCTTTGCACCATCCTACATTAACATCGTGCACCTCGGATGTTGACTTTGCAGAAAGAGTTATGTATCAACAGTCAATCGTTCAGGCATTACAGCAACAGCGTCTGTTGCTCCAAATAGAGTATCAGGCTGAAAAAGAGGCGTTTCGCAAGCAGACCGAGGCCATGGGCATCGGGCGCAAGGTGAAGCGGGGCGATGCGTGGTATCCGCTGCGCATAGGGTCGTCGTTCTACAACTCGCTCAATCAGATGGCTGTTGAGGTTTCCCGCACTTCCGACCAGGATATCACCCATAACTTCGAATTCGGCAAGCCCGTGCTCTTTTTCCGCATGCCCAGCACAGGCGACAATGCCAAGCCACGCGTCACTTATTTCTCTTTCACCGGCACTGTGTCGTATGTCGATGGCGATCGCATGGTGGTCATCGTCCCTGAGGGTCATGCCCTCGACCTGCAGAGCTGCGAACAGCCCATCGGCGTACAACTGTCGTTTGACGAGACGAGCTACCGCACGATGTTCGATGCCCTCGACCGCGTCATCAAAGCCAAGGGCAACCGACTGGCTCACCTGCGCGACCTGTTTTATTCGAAGATGCCGGCCCAGCGGTTCAGCTTCGACCCTATGTCATTTCCCTGGCTCAACAAGACGCAGGAGCGGGCCGTCAACGAGGTGCTGTGGGCCAAGGATGTGGAGGTGGTGCACGGGCCTCCCGGCACCGGCAAGACCACGACGCTCGTCGAGGCCATCAACGAGACGCTGATGCGCGAGAGCCAGGTGCTCGTCTGCGCGCAGAGCAACTTGGCCGTCGACTGGATTAGCGAGAAGCTCGTCGACCGCGGCATCAGCGTGCTGCGCATCGGCAACCCCACGCGCGTCAACGACAAGATGCTCGGCTTCACCTATGAGCGCCGCTTCGAGGCCCATCCCGACTATCCGCAACTGTGGGCCATACGCAAGGCCATACGCGAACTGCGCCAGCACCACAAGGGGAGGGGCGAGAACTATCACCAGAAACTGGAGCGGCTGAAGTCGAGGGCTACCGAACTGGAGATACGCATCAATGCGGAGCTCTTCGGCGAGGCGCGTGTCATCGCCTGCACCCTGGTGGGTTCGGCCAACCGCCTGCTTGAGGGCCAGAAATTCGCCACGCTGTTCATTGACGAGGCCGCACAGGCCCTTGAGGCGGCCTGCTGGATTCCCATCCGCCGGGCCAACCGCGTCATCCTCGCCGGCGACCACTGTCAGTTGCCGCCGACGGTGAAGAGCATCGCCGCGCTGAAGGGTGGACTGGGTAAGACGCTCATGGAGCGCATCGTCGAGAACAAACCCGAATGCGTCACGCTGCTCCAGATGCAGTATCGCATGAACGACGACATCATGCATTTCTCGTCGGAGTGGTTCTATCAGGGCAAGGTGCGCACGGCGCCGGAGATTGCGCAGCGCCGCAGCATTCTCGACTACGACATCCCCATGGAGTGGCGGCAGGTGGAGCCACTGCCCGACGAGAAGCCGCAGCATGAAGCGTTCATCGCCGAGTCCTACGGCCGCATCAACCGCGCCGAGGCCGACCTCACGATGAATACTTTGCGCGACTATTTCACGAAGATTGGCAAGCAGCGCATCCTTGACGAGAAGATTGACGTGGGCATCATCTCGCCCTACCGCGCACAGGTGCAGTACCTCCGCGGGCTCATCAAGAAGCAGGAATTCTTCAAGCCTCTCCGCCGGCTCATCACCGTCAACACCGTCGACGGCTTCCAGGGACAGGAACGCGACATCATTCTCATCTCAATGGTGCGTGCCAACGACGAGGGACAAATCGGATTTCTGCGTGACCTGCGTCGCATGAACGTTGCTATCACCCGGGCACGGATGAAGCTTATCATCCTTGGCGACGTGGCTACGCTCTGTCATCATCCGTTCTACAAAAAACTCTACGACTACGTGCAACAACTATATCAACAATATCATCAAACAGCAGAATGAAATACGTCAACATGTACCGATCTATCTTAACATTGCTCTTTCTTGGCATTGCCCTTATGCCCGTTGTGGCTGACGACAACGATGTGGTTATCAGCGAGGCCACTGACAACTACCGTGTTACTCTTCGCGATGGCAGGCCCGTGGTGGTGAACACTGCCGAGGTGACCTATCAGCTTAACAGTACGATAGGGCAGACCATACAGCCGGCGGTCTATTACGGCGATTTTATCTCGCTCAACAAGGCCGACTGCTCCCGTGCCACGGCCGCATACAAGACGGCCACGCCCGAAAACGTGTTCTACGATGATACGAAGGTGTGCTTCTTCACCACGACACTTGACCGCAAGCACAAGGAGGCCAAGTTCAGTTATACGCGCACGTTCAGCGATGCCCGTTATTGGGCGCGCGTCTATTTTTCCGACGACTATTTCATACAGCACAAGCGGGTCACCGTGACGCTGCCTAAGTCGCTGTCCGGCTGGCGCATCGTTCCCCGCAACTGTGGCAGCAATATCCAGTTCACCAAAAGCGCCACGGCATCAGACTCGGTGTTCACGTTTACCATTGACAGTCTGCCACCCCTGACCGACGATGACAATCAGCCGCCCCTGAGTGCCGTGCAGCCCCATTTCATTGTCGTGGGGCCCTTTGCCAATGTCGACTCCCTCTACCGCTGGACGTGCCGCATGCAGCAGGTTGACTGCTCGCTGCCCGGCCAGAGTCAGCTTCTCGGCACCATCACGAAAGGCTGCCAGACGCCGGAGCAGAAGCTCAGCGCCATCTACGGCTGGGTGCAGCGCAACATCCGCTATGTGGCTTACGAGGCCGGTGTGTCGGGCCATCGTCCCGACCGTCCCGCCGAGGTGCTGCGCAAACGCTATGGCGACTGCAAGGGCATGGCGCTGTTGCTCCGTACCCTGCTCAGGGCTGAGGGCTTTGACGCGCGGTTGGCCGAAATCGGCACGCGCGACAACGTCACCATCCGCATGAGCGACTTCCCCTGTCTGGCGGCTTCCAACCATGTCATCTGTGCCGTCATGCTCAAGGGCCGCACCTACTGGCTCGATGCCACGGTCAATTATACACCCTACAACTATATACCCCAGCACATACAGGGACAGCAGGCGTTGGTGGAGAATGGCGACAGCTACCTGCTTGAGGATGTTCCCACATTGCCGGCATCGTCGTCGGTTGACCGCCTTTCCTATCATTACAGTCTTGCGGCCGACGGCTCGCTCAAGGGTACAGCCGAATACCGCGTGTCGGGCGACATGAAAGAATATATGTTCAGCGTGCTGAGCCGGTTGAAGCACAAGGAGCAGAACGAGTTCCTGGCCGACAACCTCAACAACGATGACCACAGCAATGCGGTCAGCGATGTGGTGTTCGGTGGCGAGCATCCCGAACAGGAATGGGCCAGCTTCTCCGGCAAGGTGACCAACAGCCATGCGGTACAGCGGCTTGATGGTGACACCTATATCGAGCTCAATCCGCACAACAACTATTTCACCATGCGCATCGACACCACCGGCCGCAAGCAGGACTTCATGCTGCCGCTCTATTGCAACATTGAGCGTGAGGTCGTCGTGTCGCTCCCCACAGGCAGCAAGGTCACCTTCCTGCCCAAACCCTTTACCGCCACGCTGCCGCAAGGTACGCTGAGCTGCACGTTCCGCCAGGGCAAGGGCAGCGTCACCTTCGTCCAGCAGATGCACATCACCAACCGCCGCATAGCCCTCACCGACATTCCGTCGTGGAACAAGGCTATCGACCAATGGACGGAGGCCTGCAACCAACAAGTCATCATACACTAAATACTTTTATCAATATGAAAAAAATCCTGACCCTAATCATCGCCTTGTGTTGTGCCATCAACCTCATGGCCTTTGATGAAGAAGACTATCGCGCCTATGCTGCAAGCATGCGCGAGCAGGTGTGGAAGAAGACCGCCCTGCCGGAGTTTGACAATCACCGCTGCCCGCCGTCCATGAAGAAGGAGTCGGCGGTCATCCTGGCCTCCTACGACGAGGTGACCATTGACCAGCGCAAACGGTTGCGCGGCAATGCCATCAACCTGACGCTCTACAACGTGCGCCAGCTCACTTGCAACCACATCAAGCGCCGCATGGTTGCCATCAACGACAAGCAGGCGCTGGAGCGGTTCTCGCAGTTCGACTACCAGGCCTTTAAGAAAGACCACACCTACGGCATAGGCGATGATGTGAGCTGCATGGCGCTCGGCGTGCGCGTCATCAAGCCCGACGGCACCATCAAGGAGGTGAGCACCGATGAGTTTGTGCAGAATGCCGAGGGCAAGAAAGGCCAGGTCAAGCGTGAGAAGCTCACTGTGCCCGGCCTGCAGGTGGGCGATGTCATCGACTACTTCATGGCCTCCATGCTGCAGGTGCGCGAGGAAAATATCCCGCCGCTGAGCATATCCTATATCAACAACTACCCAACCCTGTCCTTCCACGTGCATATCGTTGCCGACAAGGACCTCACCACGCAGTACCGCACGCTCAACGGAGCCCCTGATTTTAAATCATCGACCGACGAGGATGGCAATGTGGTCTTGGATGCAAAGATTGACAACATCACCAAGACCGAGCCTGACCTGTGGTACAACGCCATCCGACAGACACCGACGACCATCCTGTGCATCACCAGCAAGAAGATCAAGACGGAGCATGTGCCGACGAGCGTCAAGGACAAAGGCCTGCAGGCCAACCCCGATGCCAAAATCATCGCAAAGGACGACTGGGATTATTGGGAGACGGTCACGACGCTGCATAACGGTTTCTACGCCAAGCAGGATTTGGGCAAGCAATGCCGCAAGCTCACCTCGCTCACCACAGACGAGCAGAAGGCCGACTTCCTCTATCTCGGCAGCATGCAGAACCACATGGCCGTATCCGATTTCGACGACGATTACAACAACGAGTCGTTCTTCATCGTGGAACTTGCCCGTATGTTCAAGCAAAACAAGATACCTTTCAGCCGCATCATCACCACGTCGGTCAACGATGAGCCCCTCGACCAGCTCATCAGCTACAAGCACACCCACTGGCTGCTGAAGGTGGGCGACCGCATCTACGCCTACAACAAGGGGCCCATGGGACCGGGCTACCTGCCCTACTACTTGCAGGGGCAGAAAGCGATGATACAGCTCGACGGCAAGGACTTCGACCAGGAGGCGCAGGAGCTGACGCTGCCTGAATACACCACCGCCGACAACACCGACTCCACCACCGTCAACGTCAGGTGGGATGGCACCTTGGCCAAGGTCAGCCGCGAGAAGCATTGCCGCGGAACAGCCAAGGAAAATGTGGGCTTCTATCTGCCCACCACGCAGCAGCTGACTAATGTGTATGCCGACAAGATGGCCTACGCCATGTACCGCTACGGCGATAAGTGGGGCAAAAAGGACAAACAGTCGCTGCCGGAGATCATACAGAAACAGAAGGAGGCACAGAAAGAGAGTTTCAACCACGAGGTGGAGGAATATATCGGCGAGGCCGCGCAGTCGGTTGACAGCTTTGCCATCGGCGACTTAGGCGTGACCGATGCCCGTGCGCCATTCTGCTACAGCGTGAGCTACACGCAGAACGGACTGATGAAGAAAGCAGGGCCCAACCTCATCCTGTCGGTCGGCAAGCTGATTGGCGACCAGCTCAAGGTGGAGGGCCGTGAGCGTGAGCGCACGGTTGACTGTTGGCGTCCGACGGCCGTGAGCTTCCACTGGGACATTACCGTCAATCTGCCCGAGGGCTATAAGGTTTCCAAAGAAAGTCTCGCCACGCTCAATACGAGCCTCGACAATGCCGTGGCCGGATTCATGGCGAAGGCCACCACGCAGGGCAACACGCTCCGCTTAGTGGTCGATAAAACCTACAAGACCCGCATCACTCCCACAGCCAACTGGGCGCAATTGCTCAAGGTCCTTGACATGGCCTACGACTTTACCCAGAAACAGATTGTGGTGAAGAAATAACGGAAGCCCCACCCCCTGGCTCGCATGCGAGCCAGGGACCTCCCCCAAATGGGGAGAGCAAAGTGGATAAGCCTTCGGTGACACTGCAGGGGCCGGTCTTGTGCCGGCCCTCAACAAGGTTCGACCTTATTTATCGTTTGGGATGTTTTTCATCGGTTGGGTCATTATTTAAGGGCCGGCACAAGACCGGCCCCTGCAGTGCCACCATAATCCATCGTCGCTTTTCTATGCAATTCTGTCGATGCGCAGCCGCATCAATCCGGCCGGCACCCGCACCTCGATGACATCACCCTCGCGGTGGCCCTTCAGCGCCTGGCCGATGGGAGACTTTATCGAGATCTTGCCCTCCCTCACATTGGCCTCGTGGGGACTGGCCAGGGTAAAGGTCATCTCTTTGCTGGTGGCCAGATTGGTCACATGCACCGTACTGAGCAGCTGTATGCCGTCGGCACTAATCTTTGCCGGATCCAGGACACGCGCATGCGCCAGCACATTCTGCTTGAACCGGATGCGGCCCAACAGGCGCGACTGCTCACGCTTGGCGGCACGATACTCGAAATTCTCGCTCAAATCGCCCTTGTCGCGGGCCTCAGATATGGCATCGATGACCCGCGGCAACTCCACTTTCACCAGTTGATTGAGTTCGGCCACGAGCTTGTCGTAGCCCTCTTGCGACATAAATTCCATGTGAAAACCAAATTAGGACTGCAAAGTTACCGCTTTTTCCGTCGGGCGCAAAGGCTGAGGGGCCACAATTTTGCAAGACGGGCATCCGCTCGCCACGCAATTACGACTGCGTGAAGATTGCGCGGGCACTGGATGCCAACGGCGGCGGTCATGTCTATGCGGCAAGTGGCACGCTCTACACCGACCGGAAGGAAGCGGTGGAGCAAGCCATCCGGTCGATTCTCAATCATCGAGACGGCTTTGTTTTGTAGTCAAGTTCACTTTGCTTAAAAGTGAAGCGAGAAGAGCTATAAAGTGGTACATTTGGATTAGATGTTTTTTGATATTGCAAAAGTAAGGGATTTATAGCATTTGGATGAGGCATTCCGGGCAAGTTTGTCCAAAACGTGATAGTATTTGTCCGATTTGTTAATGCCGTCATCCCCCATTCTGCCTAACTTTGCAAGCGAAAACCGGACCATATTAGAAATCTATATAATCAATCCAAATTGTATGACTAACAAATTATCAAATCTTGTCAATCCCAAGTTGTTGTTGATGGGGATGACGATGGCCGCACTGCTTACGCCGACTCAGCTCCTTGCTCAGAGTCAGAAGACGGTGACGGGTACCGTGCTTGACGAAAATGGTGAGCCACTGGTGGGCGCTACGGTGAAGGTGCCTGGCACATCCAAGGGCGCCGTCACCGACCTCGACGGTCATTTCTCGGTCAGTGTGCCTTCCAATGTGGGGCAGGTCAATGTGTCTTACCTCGGCTACAAGGCTTATGTAGCCAAGGTGGGCTCCGGAACCGTCACTGTTCGTCTGGTCCCCGACAACAAAAGCATCAATGAAGTCGTGGTGGTGGGCTACGGCACGCAGAAGAAAGCCAACCTCACGGGGTCTGTCGCATCGGTGTCGAGCAAAGACATCAGCTCCATTCCCGTGGCCAATACGGCAACCTTGCTTCAGGGTCGTTTGCCAGGCGTGACGCTTACGAGCAATGGCGGTCAGGCCGGTGCCGACTCGCCGGAGATCAGAATCCGCGGTGTGGGTACGTTCGGCAACAACAATCCCATGCTGCTCATCGATGGTGTTGAGGCTCCCATCGGACAGTTGGCCGAGCTGGCTCCCGGTGACATCGATAATATCTCAGTTCTTAAGGATGCCGCATCAGCTGCCATCTATGGTGTGCGTGCCGCCAATGGCGTCATCCTCGTCACCACGAAGCAGGGTGGCGAGACGGCTCCGCGCATCAGCTATAACGGCAGTTTCTCCATACAGTCGGCAACCGTCAAGCCCAAATACGTCAATTCCTATGAGTGGGCTAAGATGTATAATGAGTCCAACAATACGCAGACCTACACCCAGGAGATGCTCGAGAAGCTGCGCAATGGATCCGACCCCGACCATTTTGCCAACACCGACTGGTGGGATGCCCTTTTCCGCACCGCTCCCATGACGCAGCACAGTCTGTCGGTCAGCGGCGGCAGCAAGAAGGCCCATTACATGATGTCGATAGGTTATCTGAAGCAGGATGGCATCATGGAGCATACGGGCTATGAGCGCTTCAACTTCCGCTCGAATACCGATGCCGAGCTCGGACGCGTCAAGATTGGCCTCAATCTCTCGGGTTCAAAAGAGAATATCACGGCCAATGGCGGCATGGGTGGCGACAACGGACTGATGCGATCGCTCACCTGGTTTACCCGCCCCACGGTGCCGGTGATGTATTCCAATGGACACTACGGCAACCAGGATGGCTCCGACATCAGTTTCTCCAAGTTCAAGAACCCCATCGAGATGATGTCGCAGGTGCACAACAAGCAAAACGGCTGGCGCTTCGACGGCAATGTCTATGGCGAGGTCAATCTTTTTAAGGGCTTGAAATTCCGCAGCAGTCTGGCCTACAAACTCTACATCTACGACGCCTCATGGTACAACAAGCGTTCGCGTAAGTACAACGCCGAGGGTGACCTTATCTATAAGAGCGACGACAACTCGCTCACGGCCAACCACAAGATTGACTACGGCTATCTCAACGAGAACATCCTGACCTATGACCAGCGTTTCGGTCTCCATCATGTCAATGCACTGTTCGGCCACTCCATTCAGGAAAACCACGATGGTGCCATCAACGGCAGCAAGCAGGGCTTTGCCACCGACAACCTCTATCAGCTCGACGCCGGCACCCGCAATCCGCAAGCCTGGGGCAATGCCACTGAATACTCGCTGCAGTCGTTCTTCGGCCGCGTTGGTTACAACTACGACGACCGCTACCTGGCTGAGTTCAACATCCGCCACGACGGTTCCTCCCGCATGCCAAAGTCGCATCGCTATGCCACATTCCCCTCATTCTCTGCTGGCTGGATTATCACCAACGAGAAGTTCTTCCCCGAGAACAAGGTGGTGAACTACTTGAAGCTGCGTGCATCGTGGGGAAAGTTGGGTAACCAGGAGATTGGCGACTACGCCTACGAGCCCACGATGGCAGCCAACTACAACTACTATTTTGGCAACACTTCTTCCATTGGTATGGCGGAGAATATGGTGGCCAACAGCGACATCCGCTGGGAAACCACCACGATGACCGACATCGGCCTCGACGCCGCCTTCTGGGGCAGCCGCATCTCGCTGACGTTTGACTACTATAACAAGCTAAAGTTTCCCACTTGCCATTTTACGGGCTACTGCAAATAATTGCTTCTTGCAATATACTGATTGACAGCCTATTAACATTTTGCAAATAGAAGTTAATCCTCTATATTAGCGCTATCCATAG
>Ga0256404_1010051_pt1 | contig 13260 bp, 12 predicted proteins | sample RumenRJG_01DNA_FD_185990 | JGI IMG/M metagenome (GOLD analysis project Ga0256404, IMG submission 185990) | Bovine rumen microbial communities from Lethbridge, Alberta, Canada - RJG_01 | ecosystem: Host-associated > Mammals > Digestive system > Stomach > Rumen | place: Canada: Alberta | collected...
ATAGTTTACATAACCGAAGGTTATTCAAAAGAAAAAATGTAATTTTGTAGCCAAGAAAAGACATAATTTATAAAGACCATTATGGCTAAGAAGAAAGCTACTGGAAAAGGTGAACCTAAGGATGTCGTGAAATGCGACACCCTTAGATGGAGCTGTCACAAATTGTGATAACCAGTAATATGATTTATTATGTAATACGAGCAATATTGCAAAGAAGACCATATATGAGCAGTAAATTTTTTAATAATGATACAGGCAATACCCTTTTTGACAAATTGAAGGGCATCGCATTAGGCATGGCCAATTTTGACCGTTTCTTGGCTGTTGTCGGTTTCTTTCGCTCTTCTGGCTATTTCAAACTTCGCAAGGAGTTGAAGGATGTTGAGGAGATCAAAATACTTGTAGGTATTAACATCGATGATATATTCCGCAGGCATAACAAAACGATGCTGATGCTGGAGAGTGCAGAGAAAGCAAAGATTGTCTATGATGAAGAATTCCGTCAGGACATTATCAATGCTCGATATGCTCCAGAAGTAGAGGAAGGCATCCTTCAGATGTGTCAAGATCTTGTGGACGGCAGACTCCAAATGAAGATACACTCAACAAAGAATCTTCATGCTAAGTTTTATTTATGCCTGCCTCAAAACCATTCAGAGCACACAGACGGTTGGGTCATCATGGGATCATCCAACATTTCAGATTCAGGACTTGGAACGACACAATCCCCAAGGTATGAGTTGAATGTGGCCATGAAGGATTTTGATGATGTCGATTACTGCCATACGGAATTCAAGAAATTATGGGAAGAAGCTGTTCCATTGACAATTGACGATATTGAAGGCATCAAGCAGAAGACGTATCTGGGTTATCAGCCTACGCCATACGAAATCTACCTGAAGGTATTGATAGATACTTTTGGCGACCAGGTTGAAGATGATTTCTCTGTCCAGCTTCCATCCGGTGTAATGGAGTTGAAGTATCAGACCGATGCTGTCATTCAGGGATTCCAGATGCTAATGCGCCATAATGGACTATTCCTCGCAGATGTGGTCGGTCTTGGCAAGACAATGATTGCTACCATGATTGCCAAGCGCTTCATAGAAGCCAATGGAAGAAATACGAGCATACTTGTTGTGTTTCCTCCAGCTCTCCGTGAAAACTGGGAGGACACCTTCAAACTGTTTGGCATTTATCATAAAGCACAATTCATTACCAATGGGAAACTGGACCGAGTTCTTGATGGGAAAGACCGCTACAAGTCAAAGGAAGAGTTCGACCTAATCATTGTGGATGAAGCCCATGGGTTCCGCAATGGTGGCTCTGGCAAATATGATGACCTCCAGAAAATCTGTAAAGCAGATTGTGTCAACACAGGGTTGTTGAAAAGCTTGCGAAAGAAAGTCATGTTGCTTTCTGCCACACCACTCAATAACCGTCCAGAAGACTTGCTTAACCTTTTGCTTCTCTTCCAGGACAGCCAGAGTTGTACCATTGATGGAATTCCTAATCTTAAAGGGTTCTTCGCAGAACATATCAAGGCATATAGCTTGTTGATGAAAGAGCGTGAGACTCGTGATGTTACGGCTGATGTTGATAAAATCTATGAAGTAATCCGTGAACGAGTCATAGACAAAGTGACTGTCCGCAGGACACGAAGCAACATCGAAAACGACCCTGAATATAAGAAGGATTTGAAAGCACAAGGAATTGTCTTTCCAAAGCCCTTGGCTCCTACTCCATTGGAGTATGAAATGGATGTAGACACCAGCAATCGTTTTTTCTATACGTTGAATGTGTTGTCTGACGACAAGTTTGAGCCGCATTTGCACTACGCCCGTTATCGTGCTATTGAGTTCTTGAAACCAGAACTGCGTGCAAAATATCGTAATGCTGTCCATGTCGGTCAAACATTAGCAGGCATCTATCGAGTTCACATGGTGAAGCGATTGGAAAGTAGTTTCCATGCTTTCAAACTGTCTTTAGCAACATTACTTCGTATCACAGATGATATGCTAAAGATGTTTGCTGAGGACAAAGTCATCATTGCTCCAGACCTTAATGTAAAAGACTTGCAGGCCAAGGGAATGGAGCTGGACGAGATTATAGAGAAGGCGCTGGAAAAAGGTTATAACGAAAGCGACATCCTCTACAAGTCGGAAGATTTTGATCCTGATTTCATCGCGATGCTCCAACATGACAAGAAAGTGCTTGAAGTCCTTAATGCCGATTGGAAACAAGAGCATGATGACCAGAAGTTTGACCTCTTCAGGGAAAAACTGGAGAACGAATTCTTTGATAGTCGCAATCTCTCTGGCAAGTTGGTTGTCTTCTCAGAGAGTGTCGATACACTCAACTATCTCAAAGGCAGATTGGAGAATGAGTTGGGACGAAAAGACGTGCTTACAGTGACGGCAGAGAACCGTGACCGCAGAGCAACGGACATCAAGGAAAACTTCGATGCCAACAGTACGGTAAAGAAAGACCGTTACAACATTATCCTGACATCAGATGTACTGGCCGAAGGTGTCAACCTGCATCGCTCTCACATAATTGTCAATTATGATTCTCCTTGGAATGCCTCACGCTTGATGCAGCGCATAGGTCGTGTTAACCGTATCGGTTCTGTGGCCGAATTCATTTATAATTATATGTTCTATCCATCCCCGCAAGGCAACAAGCAGATTAAACTCTATGAGAATGCCCTTGTGAAATTGCAAGGTTTCCATTCTGCCTTTGGTGAGGATGTACAGATCTATTCCAAAGAAGAAATTGTCAAACAGTTCAAGATGTTTGACAGTAACGTGAAGGACAGCATGGATGCAAAGCTTGCCTTGATTCGGGAGTTGCGCGATGTGTTTAACAATAACCGCGAGCTGTATGACAAGGTTAAGCAACTGCCGCTGAAGAGTCGTGTGGCTCGCAACACAGGCAAGCACACAGACAAGACCATTATCTTCGTGTCTTCAGATGTTAAGACAGAATTCTATTTGGCTACAGACAAAACGGTGGTGCCTATCGATTTCCTCGAAGCAGTAAAATATCTAAAAGCCAAGCCCGAAGAACAAGCTGCTCCGTTCCTGCCTGATAGCAAGAACTACGACCATGTCAACCGTGCCCTTCGCAAATATACATCTGAATATGTGGAGGCAGCAGACGATTCATCTATCAACAGAACAGACCTCGACAACATTTCGAAGACGGCACTTAACTTCCTTCGCAAACTGAAGCAAACCTTTACGGATAGTATGGTGAAAGCACAATGTGATGTCTTGGCAGCTTATATCAATAATGGAGTCTATACTCAATTGCCTCGCCGACTACGCGATTTGTCGAAGCCATATAAAGGCGACAAAGTGCAGATTAAGCAAGATGAAGACAAACTGAAAAGAGAAATCCTTTCTCTTGTTGATGAATACCAGACCATCAGCAAGGAAAAACAGGAAGAGGCGGTACCGAAAGTATCTGACCCGCAAATCATCATTTCCGAAACATTTATCTAAATACACATTGAAATCATGACCAAGAAGCAAGCAATACAACTGTTCCAAGAACGTAAAGTACGTACCGCATGGGACGACCAAGAAGAGAAATGGTACTTCTCCATTGTAGATGTGTGCGCAGTGCTGACCGACAGCCCCAATCCAAGAAACTATTGGAAGGTATTGAAACACAGACTACTGAAAGAAGGCAATCAAACGGTTACAAATTGTAACCAGTTGAAGTTGCGAGCTGAAGACGGGCGTATGCGCCTTACCGATGTAGCTGATACAGAGCAGCTTTTCCGTATCATCCAGTCCATTCCTTCGCCTAAGGCTGAACCGTTCAAGCAATGGATGGCACAAGTTGCCAGTCAGCGCATTGACCAGATGCAAGACCCAGAACTGAGTATCGACCAGGCCATTGTTGATTACAAACGTCTTGGTTATAGCGATGCATGGATTAACCAACGCATCAAAAGTATTGAGGTACGAAAAGAACTTACCGACGAATGGAAACGTACAGGAGTACAGGAAGGCTTGGAATATGCTTCTCTCACTGATATTATCACTCGCGAGTGGAGCGGCTTCTCTACCAAACAATACAAGCAATTCAAGGGACTCAAGAAGGAGAATCTTCGTGATAACATGACGAACCTTGAAATCGCCCTTAATATCTTGGCTGAAGCCTCGGCTACAGAACTATCCAAGCAGCGCGATCCTAAAGGTTTTAACGCTCAGAAAAAAGTTGCCAAAGATGGCGGCAGTGTAGCCAAAGCCGCCCGCAATCAACTGGAGAGCAAACTGGGGCATAGCATCATTTCGCCTACTAAAGCCAGCGACTATCTACTGCCAGAAGAACCCAAAGACGAACAATAACGATAACCCACTTACCACTATGACCTATACAAAAGACAATCTTCGACAGATATTTCAACAGCCATTCAATGCCAAAGAGTGGCAACAAATGTTGCGCCACTACTTTCAAGCTACAGAACTGAGAGCAGAGCCAGAACGCATTGATTGCACGACAGCAGACGAACAGGGATATTATCTTGGAGCCATCGACACGACCGACAGCTACCGTATTGGTTTGTTCTATTACCAGATTCAGCATGGCAATGTGGCTCGTAAACGTGTAGGATTGCGCAATCTCGTCAAGTCGTTCATCAATCCTAATTGGGGAACCTTTGACGCCGCCCTTGTGGTCTTTGATAGTGGCTCAGTCTGGCGTTTGTCTTTTGTCTGCGACATCAAGGGCGAGAACACAGCAGCCAAACGCTACACCTACGTCTTTGGCGAAGGTGAGAGCTTTTATAATACGCCCGTTGGTCGCTTTGATGCATTGCAGCGCAAAGGTATTTCGTTTGAGAACATAAAGGATGCGTTCTCTGTGGAAGCGCTCTCCAAAGAGTTCTTCGATGAATACCGCGAGCATTATGCCGACATCGTGGAGTATATCACGGGCAAACGCTATGTGAAAGAGAAAGGAAAGTGGGTAGAGAAGACCATCCATGAGCCTTGCCATGAGATATTCAACCAATTCACGGCTGTCTATAAGGATCCAGAGAAGACGGTACGCGACTACATCAAGAAGCTGATGGGCCGATTGGTCTTCCTTCAGTTCCTGCAGAAGAAGGAATGGATGGGTGTGCCTGCTGACCGACAGGATTGGAAAGGTGGCGACACACGCTTCCTGCAAAACAAGTTCAACGAGTTTGCCGATAAAGACAATTTCATTGACGGATTCCTCGAACCGCTCTTTAATGACCTAAATACCAACCGACAAAACAGCAACGACCTTGCTTCGCCCAAAGTGGGAAGTGACATCAAGATACCATTCCTTAATGGTGGACTCTTCCAATTAGACGAAGAGGATTGCTCCAACATCCGTTTGCCCCAACACCTTTTGGGTGACGTGCTTGACTTCTTTGAGCGATACAACTTCACCATCGACGAGAATGATCCCAATGATGCACAAATCGGTGTTGACCCCGAAATGTTGGGGCGTGTGTTCGAGAACCTGCTGGAGGACAACAAGGACAAGGGCGCGTTCTACACACCCAAGGAGATTGTGCAGTATATGTGCCAAGAGAGTCTGATTGCCTATCTGCAAACAGGCATTGACGACGAATCCAAAAAGGAGTCTATCAGGCAATTTGTGCTGACGCATGAGTCGGAGCACTTGGGTTCGATGGCGGAGGACATCAGTATCAAACTGCTCAACGTTAAGATTTGTGACCCCGCCATCGGTAGTGGTGCATTTCCGATGGGTTTGCTCCGTCAACTCTATCTTTGTCAGTGTGCCATCCATCCAGAACTTGTGGAAAAGAATGCAGCAGACATCAAGCGACACATCATTCAGAACAACATCTATGGTGTCGATATAGAGAAAGGTGCAGTTGACATTGCCCGTCTCCGATTCTGGCTCTCACTTATTGTTGATGAGGAAACGCCACGATTCTTGCCTAACCTTGACTTCAAAATCATGCAAGGCAACTCGTTATTGGAACAATACAAGGGTGTTGACTTGTCGAAGATGACGGAACTGTCATCAGAACAAGGTGAAGGAACGCAACTAACATGGTTTGACAACATGCTCGATGTACTTCGTCTTGACCTGCGCAAAAAGCTTGATGAATACTACAACTGTTCTGACCATCAGCGCAAAGAGCAACTGAAGCAAGAAATTATAGAAAACGTCAAGCAGCAGCTTCGCGAACAAAGCATCAATGTGGACTTTGGTGACCTTGACCTCTCCGCTAACGACCAATTTTCTCTTTGGCATACATGGTTCTATGATGTATTCTCACAGGGTGGTTTTGATATTGTGATAGCAAATCCACCTTATGTAGATGCTAAAAAATTGAAGTCAATCGCTCCTTCTCTGAGACACTATGTGGTTTTTAATGGTACGGCTGATTTATACACCTACTTTTATGAATTGGCATTGACCTTGTTATCCAATAAAGGAGTCTTAACTTACATAACATCCAATAAATGGATCCGAAGTGAGTATGGGCGTAAACTAAGAAAATTGTTTTTGCAAAATAGCATAGTTCAATTAGTTGACTTCGGAAGAAATCGCTTGTTCGGAGCTACAGTTGACTCTAATATTATTGTCGTAAAGAAAATCTCTCAAGAGAATAAACCTTTGTTGTGTTATTTTGACGAAAACACAAAAGGAACATCATTAAAAGAAATGCTTGAATATGGTCAGGTAAAAGATGTTTGTCTCACAGAAGATGCATGGCTGCTGAAAGCGGGAGAAAACGACATGATGAAGTCAAAAATTGAGGCTCATGGAGTTCCTTTGAAGAATTTTGGTGTCAATATATTTAGAGGTATTCTAACTGGTTTTAATAAAGCGTATCATATTGATGAGACAAAAAAAGAGAAGCTTGTTCAACTTGACCCCAATAGTGCTAGTATCATCAAGCCTCTTATATGTGGGAATAACACAGAAAAATATTTCTGTGTCCCTTCCGATTTATATTTGATAGCAACATTCCCTTCTCGTCACTATAACATTGATGATTTTCCTGCAGTCAAGCAGTATCTCTTATCTTATGGAATTGAGAGGTTGGAGCAGACTGGAAGAACACATATTGTTGATGGGAAACAAGTGAAATCAAGAAAGAAAACCCATAATAAGTGGTTTGAAACACAAGATAGTATTGGCTATTGGGAAGAATTTACAATGCCTAAAATTATTTGGCAGGCAATCTCAAAAAGAATAGCATTTGCATATGACCCCATTGGCTCATATTTCTGTGATGTTACAACATTCTTTATGACAGGTGAAAAACTGAAATATATACTTGCGATATTGAACTCTAAATTATTTGAATATGCACTGCTTAATATTTATTTGGAAGGAGATACTTTCAAGTCAAAGAATGCTATTATCCAGAATTTTCCCATTCCAAAGATAGATGAGGATAGAGAAAAACCACTTATTGATATCGTCGACGAAATGGTAAATATTAAAAGTGGTAATCCCCTTGCTGACATATCTTATTTGGAAAAGCGAGCAAATATCCTCGTCTATCACCTTTACGGCCTAACCTACGATGAAGTCCTTATCGTAGATCCAGAGACTCCTATCACACGAGAAGAATTTGAAAATAATGTGGACTTATGATTGAGACGGGGAATCATATTTGTATTTGGTGTGGAAAGAGTGAGCCAGAGGTTAAATTCAATGAGGTTGCTCACGTCCTTCCTCGTGCATTGGGTGGACAAGAAATAGTAAACGATGTTTGTGACGATTGCAACCACTATTTCGGAACTGCTCCCAAAGGAAAACATGGAGTACCCTGTATGGATCATGCTTTCAAAGAAATATTTGGAGCAATACGAATGTTCAGCAAGAACCTAACTTCTGAGTCATATAAGAATTTTAGTTCATCATACTTTACCTACCGTCATAGTAGCCATATTATTAAAGTTAGAAACAATTTCAACTCGAAAAACGTTACCCATCAATTCAAGAGAGCCTTGTATGAGGTCTTTTTACAGAAGTATCATCTAGTAACTGGTGATGGACACAATAATATGTTTCAAGCTGTACGGAATTATGCTCGTTATGACACAGGTAATCTACATGTGTTTTATGGCTTCAATAATATCATCTTATCACCTGGCGATGATTATATGAAACATCCATACTTACCTATGGGTGAAAAGTTATGTGAAGATGTCACCAAATATGGAATGTTCGACTTTTGGATAATGGGGCACCATTTCTATTTGGAAGTTATACCATTATTAGCAAATGTACATTTGAACACCTATCTTCAAGAGCAAGCAAATAATACAATTATTCGTATCAAGAATAACGAGGGTATCTATGAGTTTAATGATGTGATGCAGATAGATTTTTTGATGCAACGGTTTAATTCATAATTAGTTTTAGACAGAAATATGAGATCCATAAATGATAAAAGATTAGACCAATGTCTTAGGGACATTCAGAAATACGAGAAGTGGGGAAACCTGCTTGCAGGACAAAGTTGGGTTCATCTTTTCAACTCCAATGCTCCTGTGAGTTTGTCAGCAATCCACAACGGTTTGGAATGTATCAAAGCTAAGATGAAGTTGAGTGTGCTTCAAGACAATCGGCATTCCGAAGAAGAAAAGGAAAAGCGTCTGAAGCAAATAGACATTGACATCCATCATACGGAAGAAGTAATGAAGAACGACCTTGAATACAGGGAGCTGTTGATACCTTAAATTCTAAAATACGTTTATAGATTATGTCAAAAGAATACAACCACATTGAAGAAGAATCTTTTCTGGCTTGTGAACCTTCATCCTGGGGAGGGCAATGGACAGAAGAGAAGTTGGATGCATTTGAGAAATATGTCAATGCATATCTGACTATTATGAATGTCTATAAGGAACGTTACAGATGGAAGTTGATATACTTCGATGGCTTTGCCGGTAGTGGTTCCAGAAACGATGACGATTCACAACCTGTTTCGGAATTGTTGCTCGATTTATTCAAAGATGAGTGTATAGATGAAGAAGAATTAGATACCTATAAAGGTGCTGCTGAACGTGTTCTTGGCATAAAGCAAAGCGGATTCGACCAATACGTTTTTGTAGATAAATACAAAACTTCAAGTCAGCAACTCGAAGAAAGGTTGATGCCATTTGCTAAAGAAAAGAATCTTGTATTTAAGACGTCTGATGCCAATGAGCAAGTGATAACTTTGGCTAAAGCAATGCATAAAAGCAATAGTTTTGCTTCTTTAGTATTGTTGGATCCATTTGGTATGCAAGTTGATTGGACATCCATTGAACAGTTGAAAGGTACTCGTACGGATTTGTGGATACTAATTCCAACGGGTGTAATTGTCAATAGATTACTTGATAGAAAATGTGAATTGACACATATTGACAAACTCACTTCTTTCTTTGGCAAAGATGAATCTTTTCTAAAGAACTATTTCTATAATATTAGAACAGTTGACACGTTGTTTGGTGAAACTGAAATCGTAGAGAAAGTGAAGAAACCTATCGAGAAAATCGCAGAGCTGTATATTGAGCAACTTAAAACAATCTTTGATTATGTAACCGAGAAACCTTTGGTGTTATATAACACAAGGAACACGCCACTATTTCACTTCGCATGTGCATCAAACAATCAAACAGCAATTAAGATTGCAAGTCAGATCATTAAGAAGAAACAAGGATTATGAGGACGACAAAAATAGAATGGACGGACAAGACGTGGAATCCCATAACGGGTTGCACAAAAAAGTCAGCAGGCTGCGCACATTGTTATGCTGAAGTCATGGCACGACGTCTGAAGGCTATGGGTTTAGAGAAATACCAACAAGGATTTGAACTGGCCTTGCATGAAGACGATTTGCAAGAACCTCTGAAATGGAACAAACCGCATAATATCTTCGTCTGCTCCATGAGTGACATATTCCATGAGGGAGTTCCATACGAGTTTGTTGATAAAATAATAAATACTATTATACAAACGCCACAACACCGCTATCAGATATTGACAAAACGTGCTGAACGGATGGAAGAGTATTTCAGAACGCGGACTATACCGCGGAATGTGTGGTTAGGTGTAACTGTGGAATGTCAAGCGACCAAATTCAGAATAGACCATCTTCGCTACTTAGATGCTTCGGTTAAGTTCCTGTCCTGTGAGCCGTTGATAGAGGATTTGGGAGACATGAATCTCTCTGGTATTGATTGGGTGATTGTCGGAGGTGAGAGCGGGCCAATGGCCAGGCCTATGAAACCAGAATGGGTAATTAGTATAAAGAAACAAGTTGAGGAACAAGGTGCCGCATTCTTCTTCAAGCAGTGGGGAACTTGGGGCAGCGACGGCATTAAAAGAAACAAACATGCCAATGGGAAACTACTTCAAGGTGAGATTATTCAACAAATGCCAAATTCTAAAAATATAGCATAACTATGTCACGACTAGGCGATTTATATAAGGCAATGGAAACATTGCGGAAAGAAGGCCTCTCACTGAATGAGGACTTGGAGAGACAAGTGAGTGAATTGGAAGAAGACATCATCAAGAAAGAGATTCTTCCTGTGGTAACTGAGACCATTGAACCTGCATTGAAGCAGGTACAACGCGAACTTGTTCTGGTGGTTGATTATCATCCAGGTATGCCCATCAGCGTATCGTTGTCTCGTAAGACAAATATTACGCAGCTGATAGATGCCAAGCGTTTGGAAGCAGATCCGGAAGTAGAGCATAAAGAGTTCGGTCCAAGAAAGAACAAGCGAATGCAAATTGCTCCGAAGACTGGGCTTTGCATCCGAAGGAAAGACGGCTCCATACTCCAAGAGCATGATGCTGCCACCACTTTTACTACAGCCATTATGGAAGCAGGATTGATGAGGGTGCGAGAACTGGATGTTCGGTTCTGCCGCATCAATGTCGTCTCTACCACCAAGGACAAAAAGTATGGTCATACTCAACGTGAAGCAGCACCAGGCCTTTATGTCCTCACCCATAGCAGCACCAAAGACAAAAAGAAGATGTTGGATAAAATCAACAAGGCTCTTAACATGGGCTGGAAAATTGAGATTGTGAAATGATGCCTCATAGGCTTCTGGCAAGCGGAATTGCAATCTCGTTTGGAGATGACAGAACCACAGGACAAGTCCAGAACATGCTCAGGACAAGTCCAGGTAATTGAGCCTAATTGATGACTAACAACGATACAAAGATATGAAGGATAAAAGAATTTATGGGATGTTTGGCCCGAAGATAAAGGCCATGAGACTGGAGCAAGGGTTGAAGCAACGACAGTTGGCTGAATTGCTGGGGACGGACATGCCCATGTACAGTAAGATGGAGTTGGGGGCACGGCGTGTAAGGCGTGATCAGGTTCCCAAACTGGCAGAGCTGTATAAGGTTGATGAGAAGAAACTAATGACGCTCTGGCTGGCTGATGGAGTGTATGCCGCTTTGAAGGAGGAAGATGAAAACCTCCGTTTGGATGCCATTGACTTGGCAAAGGAGTACTTTTCCGGAGAATGATGGATGGATTGTCAGAACCCTATCGGTTTCAAACGACTTGTTTTCGCAGTCGCACAAGATTGCAAAAAGTGGCAGAAAATGTTGTCGAACTCAAACCGATTGTTTTCGCATTGTTTTCGCAAAACGAAAAATCAGCAACTTGAATTTCTTCTAAGTTACTGATTTTCAGTGTGGACCAGCCAGGGCTTGAACCTGGGACCTCCAGATTATGAGTCTGTTGCTCTAACCGACTGAGCTACAAGTCCATTGCGATTTGCGGCTGCAAAGGTACGAAGAAACGGGCAAAACGCAAAATAAATTCGATTTTATTTTTATTCTGTTGCGGCCAGTCCGCCCTCGCTGGTTTCTTTGTAGAGCGACGGCAGGTCGTGACCGGTCTTTTTCATCACGCGCACGACGCGGTCGAAGGTGACACGGTGGCGACCGTCGCTAAAAGCGCCGTAGAGTTGCGAATCGAGGGCGCGTGTGGCAGCGAAGGCGTTGCGCTCGATGCAGGGAATCTGCACGAGGCCGCACATCGGGTCGCACGTCATGCCGAGGTGGTGTTCCAATCCCATTTCGGCAGCGTATTCGATTTGCGCAGGTGAACCGCCGAAGAGCTGACACGCGGCGGCGGAGGCCATGGCACAAGCTACGCCAACCTCGCCCTGACAACCGACGTCGGCACCTGAAATCGAGGCGTTTTGCTTGACGACATTGCCGATGATGCCTGCCGTGGCGATGGCATGGAGAATGCGCTTCTCTGAAAAAAGATGACCGCGTGAGAGGTGATAGAGCACGGCGGGCAAAACACCACTAGAACCGCAGGTCGGGGCGGTGGCGATGATGCCTCCCGACGCATTTTCCTCGCTGACGGCGAGGGCGTAGGAAAAGACCAGTCCGCGACTTTGCAGGTGGGCTTTGTAGCCCGATGCCTTCACATAATAGGTTGGGGCTTTGCGGGCGAGTCCGAGCGGTCCGGGCAGTACGCCCTCGTTGTCGAGACCGCGCTCGACGGCAGCCTGCATCGTGTTCCAAACTTCGAGCAGATAGTCCCCAATGCCACTGTCCTCGCACTTTTCGACATATTCCCAATAGCCGCGACCGTAGCGTTCGCACCATTCTTGAATCTCGCTGAGCGTTTGCATCGAATACACATCCTCGCCGCCATGGTGAAGCGTGTCGTTTTCGCCCTCCGAGAGAGCCCCGCCACCCACGCTATAGACCGTCCATTCGTCGTGGCGGTTTCCGTCGCCGTCGATGGCCACGAATTTCATTCCGTTGGGGTGGAAAGGCAGGAATTCACGCGCATTCCAAACGATTTCGACTGGCGCGACGCATTGCAGACCTTCGCAGATGGCGACATCGGTCATGTGTCCCTTGCCGGTGGCAGCGAGGGAACCGTAGAGCGTCACCTCGAAGCGTTGGGCTTCGGGGTGACGCTGTGCATAGATTTGGGCGGCTTTCTGTGGTCCCATCGTGTGGGAACTCGACGGCCCTTTTCCTATTCTGTAGAGTTCTCTAAGCGATTTCATCTTATTTCTTTGCCTTTTTGGCAGCCTTTTTCTTGGCGGTGGCGAGGGCTTTCAGAGCGGCTTTCTCGCCTTTCTTTTCGAGGGTTTCCCAATAGACCTTACCGACCGACTTCAACTGCTCGGTGAAGGCTTTTCCGCTGGCGTTGGTGGCAGCCTCGACTTCGGGCGATGCCCATGCGTGGCGATAACCCTTCACGTCGTTCCAGTGGCCACGGGTGAAGTCGGGCACTTCGAC
>Ga0256404_1010052_pt1 | contig 13258 bp, 13 predicted proteins | sample RumenRJG_01DNA_FD_185990 | JGI IMG/M metagenome (GOLD analysis project Ga0256404, IMG submission 185990) | Bovine rumen microbial communities from Lethbridge, Alberta, Canada - RJG_01 | ecosystem: Host-associated > Mammals > Digestive system > Stomach > Rumen | place: Canada: Alberta | collected...
TGAGGACGGGGTCGTGAAGAGCGTGACCGGAAACACCTGCCCGCGCGGCGACGCCTATGCGAGAACAGAGGTTGTCAATCCCGTGCGGACCGTGACGTCCACCTGCATTGTGGAAGGCGGCGACAAGCCCCGGGTTTCGGTCAAGACCGCATCGCCGATTCCCAAGGGAAAGATCGACGAAGTCATGAAGGATATCAACGCGGTCCGCGCCGAGGCACCCGTGAAGATCGGGGATGTGCTGATCAAGAATACCGCCGGCACCGGCGTCGACGTCATTGCGACGAGAAACATTGAGAAGATTGCATAAGAGCCTTTGAAAAAGGGGTAATTGAGGGGACCTGCGCAAAGAACGCAAAAGAAGAGCCGGCCGCTATCGGGGGATAGCGGCCGGCTCTTGAAATACTTGGAATTATTTTTCTTCCGCCGGCATCCCGAGATACTTTCGCAGGGCAGGGATGGCGGCTTCCGCATCGGCGTGGCCCAGCATGTAGAGGTCGCCGAGCTTTTCAATGTCCGGTTCCATGCGGCCGACCTGGGGCGGAATGGAAGGAGCGATGCAGAAGACGCGGCCCCTTTCCTCCAGGCGTTCGAGACGGTCGCACTCGCGGTTGTAGCGCTCATCGCTGTGGCGCAGGGCCCGGAGAAGATTGGGGTAAACCGCATAGCGGCGGGCAGCCACTTCGTCATAGGCCGCATCAGCCATGCCTCCGCCGGTCGTGTCCTTGTGGAAGCCCCGGGACCGGGTGCGGATGACGACGACTTGTTCATAGCCTTCATCCAGGGCCCACTGGTAGGGGATATTGCAGGAGCAGCCACCGTCCAGATAGCGGTGACCGTCGAGATATACGGAAGCGGAGAGGACAGGCATCGTAGCCGAAGCCCGGATGGCCGTGTCCATGTCGGAGACATTCTTCTTCTCCAGATAGGCAGGCTTCCCGGTGGCTACATCCGTAGCTACCGCGACGAAACGGCGGGAACTGGAGTTGAAGGCCTTCCAGTCGAGGGCTTCGACATTCACCTGGTCGGAGAACATGTACTCGAAGCCGAAAGGACTCTTGTTCCGGAGATAGGCTGTGAGGCCGAAATAGCGGCGGTTGTAGCGGTTCGAAAGGTTGAAGCGGGCCGAACGGCCGATCTGGCGCGTGATGTAGCCGACCCCGTTCAGGGCCCCGGCGGAAACGCCGACGACGGTCTGCAGATTGATCCCGTGCTCCATCAGGGCGTCCGTGACGCCGGATGTGTAGAGGCCTCTGAGGGCTCCGCCTTCCAGAACGAGGCAGCCGTCCGTGATAGGCCCCCGGGCCCGCCCGTGCTTGATTTCATCGATACGGGAATAGGACTTGTACTCGATGTGGTCCTTATAGAACTTCGCGCCGGCCAGGGCCGCAACCGCCGCCACAGCGGCATATTTCACTCCTTTTGATGCCATATCAGCCTCCACCAGAATATTTCTGTCATGAATAATGTAAACAGGCCGTTTGGTAACTGCTTTTACCTTACCATTTTTCACCGGGCTACGAAAGAGGAATATGTGGACAATACGGAGAATTTGTAGGAAGAATGCCGGATTTGTGGTACCATAGCTGAGAACGTGAAATCATATGTCAAGGCAGTCCGCTGTGGTCTGCATGAAATGAAGGAGAGATATGGGAACATTTCGTACAATCGAAGTACATGAAGCGGTCGGCACCGTAAACGACCGCATTGCCGAAGATACCCGGCGGGAACTCAAAGATCAGGGCACATTCATGGTGAATCTGATGGCCTCCCCGGGCGCCGGCAAGACCTCAGTGCTCCTGAAAACGATAGAAGCATTGAAGAAGAATAATATAAAAATCGGGGTCATGGAGGCCGATATTGAGGCCGAAGTTGATGCCGAGACCATGGAAAAGGCCGGGGTTGCGACAATTCAGGTCCATACGGCCGGCCGCTGTGCCATGGATGCGAAGATGACGAGCGATGCCCTCGCATCCTTTGATACGAAGGGCCTGGACCTCATCTTTCTCGAGAACATCGGAAACCTGGTGTGCCCGGCCGAGGACGACACCGGCGCCCACAGGAATGTCTGTATCCTGTCTGTTCCGGAAGGCGACGACAAGCCCCTCAAGTATCCCCTGATGTTTCAGGTCTGCCAGGCAGTCATTATCAATAAGATCGACACCAAGGACTACTTCCCCTTCGACGATGAGGCGGTTGTAGAGCGTATCCACGAGCGAAATCCCTTTGCCAAAGTCTTCTTCGTCAGCGCAAAGACCGGGGAGGGAATTGACGCTTGGGCGGAGTGGCTCATGGAGGAGATGAAGAAATGAACGCGGATACAGTAAAGATTATAGATCTGAAAGAGAGCATTCTGGCGGACAACGACGCGGATGCAGAAGTGCTTCGGGGCGAACTCAGGAAGAAGGGGACCTTCTATTTGAATGTAATGTCCTCGCCGGGTTCTGGAAAGACCACGACGATTCTGGCTCTTTTGAAGGAGCTGCCGAAGGACATCCGGGTGGCGGTCATGGAAGCGGACATCGACTCGGACGTGGACGCAAAGACCATTGCGGCAGCGGGCTTCGACTCGGTCCAGCTGCATACGGGTGGTATGTGTCATCTCGACGCGGATATGTCGAGGCAGGGGATGCGGGAACTGCCCGGGGACTATGACCTGGTCATTCTTGAAAATGTGGGGAACCTGGTCTGCCCGGCTGAGTTCGATGCCGGGGCTTCGAAGAACCTCTGCATTCTGGCCCTTCCGGAAGGGGATGATAAGCCCCTCAAGTACCCGCTCATGTTTGAAAAGTCCGACTGTGTCGTCATCAACAAGATTGATGCGGCCCCGGTCTTTGACTTTGACATGGGCGCGGCGGAAAGCGCTATTCACAAGCGCCATGCAGGCATCCCGATTTTCCCGGTTTCAGCGAAGACCGGGGAAGGCATAGCCCCGCTCGCCAAATGGCTCGCGGGTGAGGTGCGGGACTGGAAGCAGCGAGAAAATTTTGAATAAGGAAATTTGAAGGCAGGGGCTGCGCACGCAATGCGTACACAGCCCCTGCTAATTGGCGGCCATTTGTCCTAAAACAAGCTATTTGCCCAGAGCCGGCCGGCAGGGTGGCGGACATTTGTTCTGACACGAGTTTTTGGCCCACGAACAACTGCCTAAGGCACATATGCTGCCGTTTTGCGCAAATACCGCCCATGCCCAATGCTCAAAAGAGGAAATCAAGTCTCTGGTGCGGAAGTTTGGTGCAAATACCGCCCATGCCCAATGCTCAAAAGAGGAAATCAAGTCTCTGGTGCGGAAGTTTGGTGCAAATACCGCCCATTTTGCAAAAACATGTTTGACAAAAAATCGCTGTGTTTGGGCGGTATCTGCAGAAATCGTGCGTCTCTGCGACTTAATTTATCCGCAGGAGCTTATTCCATGGGCGGTATTTGCTGAAAATCACTTGCCAAGCGACCGCATGGGCGGTATTTGCTGAAAATCACTTGCCAAGCGACCGCATGGGCGGTATTTGCCGGAATATCTGCCCGTGCCATGCCACCAGCCTCAGGTCAAATCCTCCCAATCTGTCGACAGATTCTCCCGGAAATAGACAAGAATCTTCTCTGCATTGTCGGAATCATGCTCGATTTCCCGCGAGTACCAGGCAGAAGTCTTCTTCAGGGATTCTCCGTTCGCGTAGGAAAGGAAGGCCGGGACCAGGGCCCCGCAGGCGATGAAGCCGCTCCAGACCGGCGTTTCGCAGTCGTTGACTGCCTTCAGGAAGTAGCGGTAGATATAGTAGGCAAAAAGTCTTGAAAGCTCGACCGCGTGGGCATCCAGGAAGGCGCCGAAGGAATCGTCACAATACCCGCAGTCAAAGACCTTCGTCTGTACGCCCTCCAGCTGCTTCTTCCACCGGTCAGTGAGAATTGAAAGATTCTCCCGCATGAAGAGGCAGAGGTCCTGCAGGCTGACGAGCAGAGGCATTTCGTCTATAGTCCGGAAATCTTCGAAACCGGTCAGCAGCTGTACAAAAATATCTTCATCGAATTCGAAAGCGTACTCGGGAGCTGCATCGTTAATAGAAGGCTGCAGGAGATATGTCCGGTTCAGAAGGTCCAGGATATGGACGTCCAGAGGAGCGGCCTCATCGAATGCCTCTGCCGAAAGGATGATATTCCGGGTCTTTGCCAGCATGTTCAGCACGGCGTCGCTGCTGTCCGTCGGGGCATCCGGATACGTCTGTACAGCAGCCTGCCCGCCTGTTCTGCCTTCCGAAGGTGTCCCGGTCGGAGAATCCGGGCTGTTCCCTGCAGAAGCATTCACCGCCGTCTCAAACACCAGCCGCACGACTTCCGGACAGGAGACGGATGGGGACCGCTCCGCAAAGCCGTCATACTCCTCCGTATTATACGGGTGCTCCCGGCAGGTCTCCGACGTGTGCTCATAACCCAGGGTCAGGCGGAGGCGGCAGAGGCCGTCCTCCTGCAGGAAGGGACAGTTGGTTCCGTTCAGGGCGAAGGTCGTGCAGGAGGTGCCGGTGAAGAGGCCGGAGTCATCGAGGACATCCCGCCCGTCAGGTGCAGAGGCGGCTTGCGCCGCCTGCGGGGCCTCGCCACAGGGCTCGGCCCCGGATTCCTGTTCCGCTATAGTGGATGTATCTCCCAGTTTCCTTCCATCCACCCGCATCCATTTCCGCAGTTCATCTCCGAACTCCCCCTGCACCGTCCGGTAGTAGGCTGCCGTCTCATCATCAATATCGATGATCCACTCCATGCAGCAGTTCTCGGGACAGTCCCCGGCAAGGCATTTGAGTTTTTTCCCATAGGCAGGTTCCAAAAGCAAATCGGACATTCGAATCTCCTGAGTACGCATTGCGTGCTACGCAAAATCGCAGAAAACAGGGCGGGGACTGCAACTGTGCAATCCCTGCCCTGCGTTTCAAAGGTCTATTTCAGCGTACCGCCCTTTCCGGCCACCTTCAGGAAGGCATCCTCAACGGAGACGCCGGGCTGGTACTTTCCCCGCTTCAAAAGGAGGACCAGGGCCCGGGCCACATGGGGGTCGAACTGGGTGCCCGAGCACCGCTGGATTTCGGCAATGGCCTCCTCCTTCGAAAGGGCGTCCTTATAGGATCGCTGTTCGGTCATGCCGTCGTAGGCGTCCGCCGCCCCGATGATGCGGGCTTCAATCGGGATTTCCTCCCCCTTGAGGCCCTTGGGATAGCCGGTCCCGTCGAAGTGCTCGTGGTGGTAGAGGGCGCCGGTTCCGATTTCCGGGATTTCCTCTATACGGGAGAGGATGCGGTAGCCGATTTCCGCGTGTTTTTTCATTTCGTCCGCTTCTTCGGGGGTGTACTTCCCGCCCTTCAGGACCACATCCTCGTCAACGCCGACAATTCCGATATCATGGACAATACCCATGCAGTAAATCCGGTACTGCATATTGCGCGAAAGGCCCAGTTCCTTGGCAATCAGGGAAGAGAGATAGGCCACGTTTTCCGTATGCCACTGCTTGTCGATTGTCACTGCGTCGATGGTTTCGGCCAGGGAGGCGATGATCTGCTTGGACAGGAGCTCGCTTCGTTCTTCCTTTTCCATGACTTCTGCCGTTTTTGCAGCGACTTCCTTCGAAAGGGAATTCCGCCGCTCCTCCAGCTCCGCCCGCTGGGCCTCCAGCTCATTGTAATTGGGGGAGACCACGGTGAAAAGGGCCAGAATCATGCTGATGGCCGGAGTCACGTTCGAAAGCAGAATATTGGGGAAGAAGAAGGCCTGCAGCAGGGGGCCTGCCCCGGAAAAAAGGAGAATCATCAAAAGGACAATCTTCTGGCTCTTCGTGAAAATCTGCCGGTAGGTGACAATCAATACGAAGGAGACCAGAATGGACAGGCCGGGGACGGCATACAGGAGCCAGTAGAGGGGCCCGTGGATATAGCCCTCCTTGGGGAAACGGCAGATGATGCCGGTCGGAATATTGATAAGGACCAGAAGGCCCAGTATGAAGAGGACGGCCTTGCTGGCAAAGAGGAACCTGGGGTAATGGGGCCGGTCCTTGATGAAGGCCAGGATATAGATGACCACCATGGTGCTGGTCGTCATCAGGGCCAGATAGTAGAGGGTGTTGGAAAGGACATTGGTCCAGGCCGGAAAGGCGTCAAAACTGATAGTAATGGAGCTGAAGAGGTCCATCACCGTCGCGATGATTTCCACGACGACGAGACGGCGCAGGGCGTCGTTAACCGCGGACTTGTTGTAGTACTTGACCCTGAGATAGGCGTAAAGGAAAATCATCAGGACCAGGGTGCCGGCCTCGAAGTTTGTATTGTAGATATTCAGCTGCATCCGGTGCTTCTTTCGTCAGTGGGAATCTATATATTATGAATAATGTAAGGCCCGTTTCCGCCTTCACTGGTTTACATTAGTATCATCCTTGTCGTGGGGCGTCTCGTGCATGCGGTATTCCTTGTCCTCATCTATGAGCTGCAGCATGCAGTCAGCTATGCGGGGATTGAACTGGGTGCCCTTGCCTTTCTCCACCTGCTCCCGGACGGCTTCCTGGGGCATGACGCCCCGGTAGGACCGGTAGGAAGTCATGGCGTCGTAGGAGTCCGCCACGGCGATGATCTGGGCCTCGTAGGGAATTTCGCCGGCGGTCAGCCCGTCGGGATAGCCCCGTCCGTCGGGCCGCTCGTGGTGCCAGCGGGCCCCGGTTGAAATTTCCGGCATCAAGGTGATCTTCGAAAGAATCTTGTATCCGATGACCGGGTGCTGTTTCATGGCAGCATATTCCTCGTCGGTCAGCTTGCCGGGCTTGTTGATAATCTGTTTCGAAACGCCGATTTTTCCGACGTCATGGAGGAGCCCCATCAGGTAGATTTCCTGCTGCTTGTCCTCATTCATGCCCAGACGGGCTGAAAGCATGCGGGAATAGGAGGCCACCCGGGCCGAATGGCCGGACGTGTAGCGGTCTTTGGCATCGATGGCCCCGGTCAGAGCGTAGGACATCTGCAGGGTCAGGTTCCGAAGCTGCTGCTCCGTCGTCCGCAGGGTCCGCGTATCCTCTTCCACCATTTCCTCCAGTTCTTCCTTCAGGCGGTCGAGGTTCTCGATGGTCGCGTTCAGCTCCTGCTCGTCGGGGGTCTCAATGGACAGGAGAATCATGAAGACCATGAGGGTCCCGAAGAAGAAGTTCGTGAGGTACTCCGGGAAGAAGAAGAGCTGCAGGAGGGGAAGCACTACAGCCAGAACGGTAAACAGGAGGAGAATGGACCTCTGGTGGCGGGAATAGGCCTCCCGGTGCCGGAGGATGAAGATGATATTTTCAAGGAGATAGAAACCGGCTGCCAGCATCACGACAGAGAAAAGAGGGCCCCGGACATAGGTCCCGTCTTTTTCGAAGGAGAAGAGGAGGCCTGTCGGGATATTGACGAGGAGCAGGGCCAGATAGGCCCCGAAGAAATACTGGTTGAATTTCAGGGCAGTGACCTTCTGCTGCCGGTCCTTGTAAAAATAGGAAGCGCAGTAATAGAAGAAGATATAGGCCACCAGGGTGCAGGAAAAGAAATATGCGGTATTGAAGACATATTTGAGGAAGGGAGGCCAGTTGTAATTGATGGCCCAGGCCCCGAGGACGTCAAAGGTATTGGCCGCGTCGAGAGAGATGACAAGGCGCAGAAACTCCCGGTTCTGCTCCGTCTCCATCGAATACTTGATCCGCATGTAGATGGAAATGAAGAGGAGAATGAAAAACGCCAGGACTTCGAAATCGGCTACATACATGGCATTCCCTTGCCTTCCCTTGGATACATGACTAATATAGAGCAGGACATATTCTGCGGATTGTCCCTTGCGGGCGGACAGCGTATCTTATATACTTCTGCCGTCGTGCCGCGAACATATTTAAATCCAGTATACCATTATTGAGGCCGGTTTGACAGGTCTGCTACAATCAAAAAGGCCCTATTGGCCCGCCACTTTTGTAAAATTTCTCTTACATTATTATAGAAAGAATGTACATATGACACAGTTCGGCCACATTCTGCTTTCCTCCCTTCCCGATACCGTCATCGATACCGTGAAGCTCCTCCCCTTCCTCTTCGTCACCTACCTCATCATGGAGTGGCTGGAGGACAGGGCCCAGAGTCAGTCCATCCACCTGCTGGGGAAGTTTTCCGCGGCCGGCCCCCTCGTCGGGGCTGCCCTCGGTGCCATTCCCCAGTGCGGTTTTTCAGCGGCGGCGGCCAGCCTTTACTCGGGCGGCCTGATTACGGCGGGGACTCTCATCGCCATCTTCCTTTCCACCTCGGACGAGATGCTGCCCATTTTGCTTAGTGCCAAGGCCCCGGCGGCCACCATCGGGAAAATTCTTCTGGCCAAGTTCATCCTGGGCATGGTTTCCGGCTTTGCCATCGACGGCATCTACCGCCTGATAAGGAAGCGGCGGGCCTTCATCCGCGGGACGGCCGTCGAAGAGAATGAAGAAAACCGCATCCACGAGCTCTGCGAGAACGACCACTGCGGCTGCGAGGAAGAGGGACATTCGCCCGTCGTATCGGCCCTGAAGCACACCGGGAAGATAAGCATTTTCATATTCATCATCACCTATATCGCCGCGGTCCTCGTCGAGTCCTTCGGAGAACAGTCCGTGGCGGCCTTCCTGCAGTCGAACCAGGCCTTAGGGATTCTGATTTCCGGGGCCATCGGCCTGATTCCCAATTGCGGCGCCTCGGTCCTGATCACGACTCTGTATCTGGACTCCCTGATTTCTGCGGGGCAGATGATGACCGGCCTCCTGGTCGGCGCCGGCGTCGGTCTTCTCGTCCTCTTCCGAACCAACCGCCGCCACATGCGGACGAACTTCAAGCTCCTGGCTCTGACCTACGCGGCGGGCGTCTTCTGGGGAGCAATCATAGAAATCCTCGGACTTACGTTCTGAGATATTGCCGGGTCGCAAAACAGGCTATTTCCTGCAGATGGCACCCTTTTTTCCGGACCCCGAGTCGCAATAGACCCGATTTTGGGCAAATACCGCCCATAGAAAGGAATTTCCCGTGACAGAAACAGACACACAGCAGGCAGAGCGAGCTGCGACGGCTTCGAAGAAGCCGTCGCTTGGCGAGCTCTTCTGGGCCTTCGCAAAAGTAGGGGCCATGACCTTCGGCGGCGGCTACGCCATGCTACCCATCATCACGAGAGAGCTCTGCGAGAAGCGGGACTGGGTGACAGAGGCCGAGATCATGGATTACTTCGCCATCGGCCAGTGCACACCCGGCGTCATCGCGGTAAATACCGCTACATTCACGGGCCGCAAGATGCGGGGGAATCTCGGAGGCATCGTTGCCTCCTTGGGCATTGTCTTTCCTTCCCTCGTCATCATCACGATTATCGCCTCCCTGATCCGGAACTTCGCCTCCCTGCAGCCTGTTCAGGACGCCCTGGCCGGCATCCGGGTCTGCGTCTGCGTCCTGATTCTGAACGCCGTCATCAAGATGTGGAAGTCAGCCGTCGTTGACGTCCCCTCCCTCATCATGTTCATCCTGATCTTCCTGGCCTCTGTCTTCTTCAACGCTTCGCCCATTCTCATGGTTGTTGCCGCCGGCGTCTGCGGAGTGCTGCTGAAGGCTCGGAAGACGGAAAGTACTGCGGCCAAAGCCGAAGCCGGACAGACTGCCTCCAAGGCTCAGGCTGAGAGCAATGTCACCAAGCCTGAGAACAAATCCGGAAAGGAGGCCGACTGATGACTGAACTTGCCCTCTACGCCCGCCTCTACTGGGAATTCTTCAAGACCGGCCTCTTCGCCATCGGCGGGGGCATGGCCACCGTGCCCTTCCTGCAGGACATTGCGCAGAAGACCGGTTGGTACACATCGGCCGACCTTGCGAATATGATTGCGGTCTCCGAATCCACCCCCGGCCCCATCGGCATCAATATGGCCACCTATGTCGGCTATACGACAGGATCGACGCTGGCAGGCAGCACTCCTTTCATTGACGCCCTGCTGGGCATCGTCGGAGCCATTATCGCCACCATCGGCCTGATCACGGCCCCGGTCGTCATCATCCTGATTGTCGCGAAGTTTCTGGAGCAGTTCCGGGACAATAAGTATGTGAATGCGGCCATGTATGGGCTTCGGGCAGCCTCCGTCGCCCTGATTGCTGCCGCCGGGGTTTCGATTATTCTGATCTCCATCTTCCGCATCCAGAATATTTCCGACTGGAGGAGCGCCGTCATCGACGTCCGCTGCTTCATCCTGGCGGCCGTCGTCTTCGTCGCGACCCGCTACATTCCGAAGGTGAAGAAGTGGCACCCCATAGTCTTCATCCTTCTTTCCGCCGTCATCGGAATCATTTTCCACATGGGGACATGAAATTCGCAGCTATTCAGCATCAGCACACAGAATCGAGAAATTCGAAGATTTCCAAATATGTGCTTCTGAATAGCCGCAATTTTTTACGAAAATTACTCTTGCGCGGAAGGCTTCATGCGGCTATTATTGCTGCAATAGGCACGAACGGCATTTGAAACAGCCTGAATGGCATTTTTTCATTACTAATGAAAGGCACGATACATATGGCAGAACAGAAGAACCCCATCGTCACCATTACTCTGGAGGACGGCCGCGTCATGAAGGCCGAGCTCTATCCGGACATTGCGCCCAACACCGTGAACAATTTCATCAGTCTCATCAATCACGGCTTCTATGATGGCGTCGGCTTCCACCGGGTCATCGAGGGCTTCATGCTGCAGGGCGGAGACCCGGACGGAAACGGGACCGGCGGCCCCGGCTACTCCATCAAGGGCGAGTTCACGAGCAATGGCTTCAGGAACGATTTGAAGCATACGCCCGGAGTCCTTTCCATGGCCCGGACCATGTTTCCGGATTCGGCCGGCAGCCAGTTCTTCATCATGCACAAGGACGCTCCCCATCTCGACGGGGACTATGCCGCCTTCGGCAAGGTCATCGAGGGCATGGACGTCGTGAATGCCATTGCCCAAGTGGAGACCGACTACAATGACCGGCCTATAGAGCCCGTTGTCATGAAGACCGTGACCGTCGATACCTTCGGCGTGGACTATCCGGAACCAGAAACCTGCTGAGAGGACAAAACATGAAGCAGAAAGAAGTCAGACATCCTGTTGACAAGAAGAGGGTAATTTTTGCCCTCTTTTTGTCCGTGCTGACTTTTTTCCTCCTGCTGGGCTTTTCATTCCTGCACAAGCGGTAGGAGCTGCCGTTCATCGACAGCGAAATCGAGGTGAACGGAAAGCAGCTGGATCCCGGCAGTGTCTACAGCGTGAAGTCCGGGGAGACGGCTGCCTACGTCATCAAATCTGTTCCGGAACCGGAAGGGCCGAATCCGGTCCTCTTCTTTCACACCAGCAATACCTTCTGGGATTTGAAAGTGGACGGCCGGTCTCTGGATTCCTATTCCGAACGGGACGTAAGAAAAGGCTGGACCATCGGCCGCCGGTGGAACATGTGCTTCCTGCCGCCCAATGCGGTCGGAAGCCCGGTGGAGATTGACTTCCGGGTGGCCGACTGTGTGAAGCAGGCCAATCTTCCCACAAATATCTACTTTTCGGGCTACCGGAAGATGATGAGTATTTTCACGGGCATGCTGGTTCCTGCCTTGGTCATGATCGCATGCATCGGGATTCTTTCCATTATTTATGTCGTTCTCTCGGAGACCGTTCTGGCCCGCATGGGCGAGAACCACGTCCTGTCCGGCCTAGGTGTTTCGGGACTTACCATGTCCATCTGGATGCTGGCCCAGAACGAGACGACCGGCTTTCTTTTCGGCTATTCCTACAATCTGATTTCAGCGGACTACATGTCCTTTCTCAATATGCAGGGGCTGCTCCTGCAGGCCTTCATCCTGTATGTGACGAACAATCAGGAAAAGACCATGGCCTTCAGATGGTTCGAGACTTTCATTCCGGCCCCTTATTTCGTGGGCTCTGTCATCATGTACAATCTGGATGTCCGTCACATCGTCCCCTATGAGTCCTCGGTTTTGGTATCCACGATTACCCTGATTGCCATGGCGGTCTTCATGCTGGCGGTCAGCATAGCCCTTCTTTTCAGCAAGAAGCACCGCTTCAGCCTGTTGGAGGTCCTCCTCTATTACGGGGTATATCTCCTGTTCATTTCAGCAGTTGTCGACCAGGTTCTGGACCGCTTCTATGCGACCACTGACCATTCCGCCTATACAAGAGTGTCCCTGCTGATCTTTCTGATTGTCGTCGGTTCCTATGAGATTTACTCCTTCTTCATGTATTGGAGGGAGGCCCAGGAGGCCAAGGTGGAGAGCAAGCTGGCCTATGTAGACGGCCTGACCGGCATCGCCAACCGCATGGCCTTCAACGACGCCTTCGACCGCCTGCAGGAGAGCCCGGTTTCCGCCGCCATCATCAGCCTGGACGTAAACCGGCTCAAGGGAACGAACGATACCTTCGGCCACCTGGAAGGGGACAAGCTGATCCGCATTGCTGCGTCTTCCATCAAGGAAGCCTTTGAAGACATTGGAACCGCCTACCGCTACGGGGGCGACGAGTTCATGGTCCTGATCCCCAACTACAGCCGCATTTCCGTTGAAAAGGCCTGCAACAAGCTTGAAGCCATCGAGCGCCGGGTCAATGCGGACGGGGTTCTCCCGGACGGCATCTCCGTGGCCTACGGGGTGGCCCGCTACGACGCGGCAAAAGACCACACCTTGGAAGACACCATGCGCCGGGCCGACTCCGCCATGTACGCCGTCAAGAAGCGGCAGGAAGGGATGGAGTGAGGTCAGGGCGTTGCGGCATGGGCTGCTGAGTTTGGACCTATGGCTTGTTTCAGGACAAAAGTCCGCCAATAGGACAGGTGGCTGTGGGCCTATAGCTTGTTTCAAAACAAAAGTCCGTCAAAAGGGCCGCCGGCTGTGGGTCTATAGCTTGATTCAATACAAAAGTCCGCCAATTGGATTGGTGGCTGTGGGTCTATAGCTTGATTCGGGACAAAAGTCCGCCAACGAGCCCGCCGGCCGTGGGCTCATATCTTGTTTCAGGACAAAAGTCCGCCAAAAGGGCCGCCGGTCTTGGGCTTATAGCTTGTTTCAAAACAAAAGTCCGCCAATAGGACCGCCGGCCTTGGGCCTATAGCTAGTTTCAATACAAAAGTCCGCCAATAGGGCCGTCGGCCATGGGCCTATAGCTTGTCTCAAAACAAAAGTCCGCATGAAGAAGCCGGGCCTGCACGCAATGCGTGCAGGCCCGGCTTTCTTGCTTTATTGAGGCTTCCGCAGTT
>Ga0256404_1010053_pt1 | contig 13257 bp, 10 predicted proteins | sample RumenRJG_01DNA_FD_185990 | JGI IMG/M metagenome (GOLD analysis project Ga0256404, IMG submission 185990) | Bovine rumen microbial communities from Lethbridge, Alberta, Canada - RJG_01 | ecosystem: Host-associated > Mammals > Digestive system > Stomach > Rumen | place: Canada: Alberta | collected...
TGAAGAACCTCACCGAACTGGTGGAGAAGGTAGGAGGCTCCACGACCGACCTCTCGGCCTTCTGCACCCACTATCTGGACATCTTCAACACGGGCATTCACTATTCGTTCATTGCCTCTGTCGTTACCATGCTCATCTCGCTCGTCATCTTCCTTATGTCGAAGCACCTCTTCCCCACGCCGGGCAAGAAGGAGACTGCCGTATCAGAAGGCTACACCGACGCCGAGAAGCAGGCTATGGCCAAGGAAATCAAGCAGCGCATGTACGCCCTCTTTGCCGTGCTGGGCATTGCCGTTTTCTTCTGGTTCTCGTTCCACCAGAACGGACAGTCCCTGTCGTTCTTTGCACGCGACTTTGTGCAGACTGACTCCATAGCCCCCGAGATATGGCAGGCCGTCAACCCCTTCTTCGTCATCGTGCTCACACCCGTCATCATGTGGATATTCGCCCGGTTCACTGCCAAGGGAAATCCCATCTCCACACCGCGCAAAATAGCCTCGGCATGGGCATAGCTGGCATTGCCTACCTCTTCCTGGCCGTCTATTCGCTCGTTCAGAACTATCCCTCGGCTGACCAGTTCACCGTCATGGCCGACTCCGTCAAGGCTGGTCTGAAGGCAGGCCCCTGGGTGCTCATTGTCACCTATTTCTTCCTCACCGTGGCCGAGTTGTTCATTTCGCCCCTCGGTCTGTCGTTCGTTTCCAAGGTTGCCCCCAAACACCTGCAGGGCCTTTGTCAAGGCCTCTGGCTTGGCGCGACGGCTGTGGGTAATGGTCTGCTCTGGATAGGCCCGCTCATCTACAACGTGTGGCCCATCTGGATATGCTGGACCGTCTTCCTCATCGTCTGTCTTATCTCGATGGGTGTTATGTACGCCATGGTCAACTGGCTCGAGCGCGTCACAAAGTAAAGGTTTATTCGTAGTCGTCAATGACGCTATTCATAAAGTCCATCATTGGCTTGGCCGCACGGAACATCTGTTCCAGCTGGTCAAGCCAATCTTTTTGTGCAAAGAAGTTGTTGCTGACGTGGTGCCAGGCGCAGTAGTCCTTCAGCCGCAGGTAGCGAACGTGCTCATAGTCGCGTGGAAAGCCTGCCGGACACGTCTTCAGTTTCTGCAGTCCGAAGCCTTGCGGTTTGTCCCAGGCTTCCATTCCCGACGTGCCGTCGCCTACCCGTTGCCTTTCCCATGTCAGGTTCTCGTCCTCGGCATCGTAGTATTTCAGGAATTCCTCACTCTTGACACATTTCAGCCAGTCAGCTTCGTTGGCCATGATTTCGTTGCGGCACGATGTCAGGATGTTTGTCGGCAGCCAGTAATTGCCAACCGCTACCAGACAATGGTCAGGCTCCACGTGTAGGTAATAGCCGCCGCGCAGCGCCTTCTTTCCCTTGGCGTTGATGTAGGCACCCATGTGGTTCTTGTAGGGTGACTTGTCCTGTGAGAATCGCGTGTCGCGGTAGAAGCGGTACGTAGCGTCCTTCACCGTAATGTTGGCAATACTCTCGTCGAACGTGCTGATGCGGGCAATGGCCTGCGCCACACCGTTTTCAAACTCTGCCTTGGCAGCCAGATAGTCTTCTTTATGTTCCTGGAACCAAGGTCTGTTGTTATTCTCCATTACTTCCCTGAGGAAGCGTATAATCATTTTTGTATTCATAGTCATTTTGTTGCAAAAGTACGCCTTTTCCATCAAACCGCCAAACTTTTTTGTAATTTTGGTTGCCAAATTTCTTGTCTGTATCTGTGATGAGTACACGTCGTCAGGTTTTCGTTTATGCAACATCGATAAAGAGTCCTTCTGGTCACTTACGCACGCTGATTTAATAAGGCCTGCTCTCCATCATGAGAAAGCAGGCCTTTTTGTTGTTTCTTTGCTTCAGACTTTTCCGTTATGCGAAGGCGATGGTGAGGCCGGCCATAACGATGCTGACCATAGACATCAGCTTGATGAGAATGTTCAGCGACGGGCCGCTGGTGTCCTTGAACGGGTCGCCCACGGTGTCGCCCACAATGGTGGCCTTATGGGCAAAAGAGCCCTTGCCGCCAAAGTTGCCTTCCTCGACGTTCTTCTTGGCATTGTCCCAGGCACCACCAGCGTTGGCCATAAAGACGGCCAGGGTGAAACCGCAGGTCAGTCCGCCGACCAGCAGACCCAGTACGCCAGCAACGCCGAGCACGCAACCCACCACAATGGGAATGGCGATGGCCAGCAGCGACGGGAAAATCATTTCGTGCTGAGCAGCACGGGTCGAAATCTCTACGCAGGAACCGTAGTCGGGCGTTGCCTTGCCCTCAAGAATGCCTTTTATCTCGCGGAACTGACGGCGCACTTCCTCCACCATCTTCTGGGCAGCACGTCCTACAGCCTCCATCGTGAGTCCGCAGAACAGGAAGGCAGCCATACCGCCGATGAATGCACCCACGAGCACCTTCGGGTTCATCAGGTTCACCTGGAAATAGTTCATGAAGTCGGGTATGGTGGCCTGGGCGGCGTTGATGACTTCGCCCTTCAGGTTGGTGAGCGTCATGTTGGCACGTTCCATAGCAATCTTCACTTCCTCAATGTAAGAAGCCAGCAGGGCCAGCGCGGTAAGGGCGGCAGAGCCAATGGCAAAGCCCTTACCTGTAGCGGCGGTGGTGTTGCCCAGCGCGTCGAGAGCATCAGTACGGTGGCGCACTTCCTCGCCCAGTTCGCTCATTTCGGCATTACCGCCAGCATTGTCGGCTATGGGGCCGTAAGCGTCGGTAGCCAGTGTGATGCCTAATGTTGAGAGCATGCCCACAGCGGCAATGCCGATGCCGTAGAGTCCGTGAGAAAGGGCGTCGGAGGTCATCGCCATGTTGAAGCCGTTAGCGCAGAGGTAGCTCATCATGATGGCTACGCCGATGGTGACTACGGGTATGCAGGTTGAAATCATGCCTGTTCCTATACCTTTAATAATAACGGTGGCCGAACCAGTCAGACCAGCCTCGGAAATCTTCTGTGTCGGTTTGTAGCTGTGAGAGGTGTAGTACTCCGTAGCCTGTCCGATGATGACACCAGCGGCCAGACCCGTAATGACAGAGAACGACAGGCCCACCCAGTTCTCTATGTCAAGCAGGTAGAGAATGGCAAACGAAGCACCAGCAATGAGCACGGCGCTGACGTTGGTACCTAAGGACAGCGAGTGCAGCAGGTTCTTCATGGTGGCTCCCTCCTTGGTGCGTACCAGATAGATGCCCAGCAGCGAGAGGAACACGCCAACGGCAGCTATGAGCATGGGGGCGATGACCGCCTTGATCTGCATCTGGGGGGTCATAGCGAAGGCTGTAGCGCCGAGGGCTGCCGTTGACAAGATACTGCCGCAGTAGCTCTCATAGAGGTCTGCGCCCATTCCGGCTACGTCGCCTACGTTGTCGCCCACGTTATCGGCAATAGTAGCAGGGTTGCGCGGGTCGTCCTCTGGAATGTCGGCTTCCACCTTGCCCACGATGTCGGCACCCACGTCGGCTGCCTTAGTGTATATACCACCGCCTACGCGGGCAAACAGCGCCTGCGTAGAGGCACCCATACCGAAGGTCAGCATGGTGGTGGTGATGGTGACGAGGGCCATGTTGTCGCCTTCGTAGAAAATGCTGAGAATGAAGAACCAGATGGCAATGTCGAGCAGGCCGAGACCAACGACGGTCAGACCCATGACGGCTCCCGAGCGGAAGGCGATGCGCAGTCCGCCGTCAAGGCTCTTGCGGGCAGCATTAGCCGTACGGGCAGAGGCATAAGTGGCGGTCTTCATGCCGAAGAAACCAGCCAGTCCGCTGAAGAAACCTCCCGTCAGGAAGGCGAACGGCACCCACTCGTTCTGCACATGGAGCACATAGGCCATGAACGAGAACAGTACTGCAAGCACCACGAAGACGATGGTCACTACGCGGTACTGCTGTTTGAGATAAGCCATAGCGCCGCTGCGGACGTAGGCTGCTATCTCCTTCATACGCGGCGTGCCTTCGTCTTCTCCCATCATCTGACGGAAGAACACCCACGCCATTGCCAAGGCTGTCACCGATGCTATCGGAACGAGCCAGAATACTGTAGGAATTGAGTTCATTGAAAGATAATTTATTTAACGAAGTTATCGAAGAATCGAAATTATCGAAGTTAGTGAAGTTAACGAAGAATCCTTATTCTTCCACGTAATCCTCTAACTCGTCAGCCTCTTCGTCAGGATCGGCGCTGATGTCGAAGGTGGTACGATAGTTGTCCTCGTTGATTTCCTCGTCGTCGAATGACAGGGGCTCTTCGGGCTCCTCGTCCTCGTCGTCGTGGTTCCTGTAGTCGTCCTCGGGCAGGTCGGCATCCTCGTCTTCGTCATTGTCGCCAAAGTCGTGTTCTGCCTGGAATTTGAGGCGGGGCTTCTCGGTTTCGGGCTTCAGCTTGGCAAAGATGGCCTCCACCCACGTTCCCTTGGGCACCTCGAGCACGTCGTAGCCGTCGGCAATCTTCTTCTCGTACATGCCGCCGGGCTTGCGCAGACGGTCCTTCGGCAGAGTGGTCGTTGAGATGTCAAAACCACTCTCAATGATGTCCTGAATAGACTGCGACAGCGAGTCCCAGCCGCCTCCGAAGTTGCGCTCGAGCACCTCGACGAGCTTGGCCGCAGTAATGTGGCGGATGTTTTCGTACGTCAGGTCGGTGACGCGCATGATGGGGCGTTTCTTGATGGCCCAGGTAATCTTTGTCTGGTCGTCAAGCTTGATGTTGCCTACCTTATACCCCAGCTTCGTGTATTTCTTCTTGGCGGTATCAACATCCTCTTCCTTGATTTCCTCAATCATAAAGGCACTACGTATAATATCTGTGTATCTTCTCAGATTGTCGCGCACGTCAGCGTCCTTGTCGGCACTTTCCCACATGCGGAAGATGTCGTTCTCCTGAACGTCCCATACAGTACTCTTTGTTAGTGTCTTAAGTGTCATTGCCTTTTTGCCAGTCAGTGCTGGCTCTTCTTGCTTTGTTCTCATATATTTTAATGTTTATTTTGTTTCTTGGCGACAAAGGTAATAAATAATTCACAATTCACAATTCACAATTCACATTTTTTTTGTATCTTTGCACCCGATATGTCAGAACCATTAGCAGAGAGACTAAGACCGCGCACGCTTGACGAGTACATCGGACAGCAGCACTTGGTAGGACCGGGAGCGGTTTTGCGACAGATGATTGAGTCTGGGCGCATCTCCTCATTTATACTTTGGGGGCCGCCGGGAGTGGGCAAGACAACGCTTGCACACATAATTGCCAACCGGCTCGACGTGCCGTTCCACACACTCTCCGCCGTGACCAGCGGCGTGAAGGATGTGCGCGACGTTATTGAGCGGGCTCAGAAGGAGCGCTTCTTCAATCAGCCGTCGCCCATACTCTTTATTGATGAGATTCACCGCTTCTCCAAGTCGCAGCAGGACTCGCTACTGGGTGCTGTAGAGAAGGGTACTGTAACGCTCATTGGCGCTACGACGGAGAACCCGTCGTTCGAGGTTATTCGCCCGTTGCTCTCACGCTGTCAGCTCTATGTGCTCAAGTCGTTGGAGAAGGACGACCTGCTGCAATTGCTCGACCGTGCCCTGAAGCAGGACATCTATCTGCGTGAGCGGAAGATTGAGTTGAAGGAGACTGGAGCAATGTTAAGGTTTAGTGGAGGCGATGCACGTAAACTATTGAATATATTGGAGTTGGTAACGGCATCACCCGTTTCTGGGCAAGACGGTGAGGTAGTCATTACCGATGAGCTGGTGGAGCATTGCTTACAGCAGAACCCGCTGGCCTACGACAAGGACGGCGAGATGCACTACGACATTATCTCGGCATTCATCAAGAGCATTCGCGGCAGCGATCCTGATGCGGCGCTCTACTGGATGGCGCGCATGATAGAGGGTGGGGAAGACCCGCAGTTCATTGCCCGCCGACTGGTCATCTCGGCTGCCGAGGACATCGGACTGGCCAATCCTAACGCCCTGTTGCTGGCTAATGCTGCTTTCGATGCGGTCATGAAAATAGGCTGGCCCGAGGGGCGCATACCGTTGGCTGAGGCTACGGTCTATCTGGCCACGTCGCCCAAGAGCAACTCTGCCTATCTGGGCATTGACTCTGCCCTGCAACTGGTGCGACAGACGGGCAACCAGCCTGTGCCGCTGCCCTTGCGCAACGCTCCGACGAAGCTGATGAAGGACCTGGGCTACCATGACGGTTACAAGTATGCCCACGATTATCCGGGACATTTTGTGGAACAGCAATACCTGCCAGATGCGCTGGTGGGCCATCGCCTGTGGCATGCGCAACACTCTCCTTCGGAGGAGAAACTCTACCAGCAAATGCTGCGTTGCTGGGGAAAACGATTTGAAGATTAAACAAACACGATGAACGATACGCTACAGTATGTGATAGAGATTCTGGGAACGTTTGCCTTTGCCATTTCCGGAATACGCCACGCAGCAGCCAAGCACTTCGACTGGTTTGGCGGTTATGTGTGTGGTGTGGCGGTGGCCATTGGCGGTGGTACCATTCGCGACGTGCTGTTAGGGGTTACTCCGTTCTGGATGACCACGCCTATGTACCTTATTTGTACGGCCTTTGCCCTGCTGTTTGTCATTACGTTTCACCGGAAAATGAAATGGCTGCAGAATGCCTGGTTTGTGTTCGATACCTTCGGACTGGCCCTCTTCACCATTGCCGGACTGCAAAAGAGCCTGTTGTTCGGACAGCCTTACTGGGTGGCCATCATTCTGGGATGCATTACAGGAGCGGCAGGAGGCGTCATTCGTGACGTGCTGCTGAACAACGAGCCAGTCATTTTCCACCGCGAAATCTACGCTATGGCCTGCGTGTTGGGCGGATTGCTTTACTGGCTGCTCAGCTTCTTAGGCATGCCTCAGGAACTGGTGGTCATTGCCTCCTTCCTCTTTATCTGCGTAGTACGCCTTCTGGCAGTCCGCTATCACTTGTCGTTGCCTACGCTTCGTGATGTCACGGGCGAGTAATGTTTTACTTCACCAACGTTCCTACGCGGCGCGTCAGTCCCTGTTGGCTGAGTGTCTTTACCAAGTAGATGCCCTTTGGCAGCTGGCTGATGTCAATCTTTGCCGAATTCGTGTAGGTTTTAATAATGGTTCCCTGCAGGGTCTCAACGATGATGTACTCCGACTGTGAAAACTCTTCAGGAACAATGAGCATGCTGCCTTCGGTCTTGAGGGTTTGGAGGTTGGAGGCTTGAGGCTGGAGGTTTGAGATCTGCGTGTCGGGGGTGTCTTGACAGGCAAGGCTCTCGTTGCCGTAGCGGTCAATGGCGGTGACGGCATAGTGAAGAGATTGGGGGGTAGAGGTCAGAGCCCTAAGATTTAGGCTGGTCCCCATGACACGGGTCGCAATGAGGTTGCGGGGGTCGCTGATATCGACAGGCGACGCCTCGCTGGCATATATATTATATAAGGTATAGCTCTTGCTTGCAGGAACGGCACTCCAGGTGAGGGTGTTTGTTGTGGGGTTTAGCTTGATGGAGGCGGGGGCAGCAGGTGCCTCGGCGTGCTCCCACGTCATAGGTGGAATGAGAGCAGGGTAGGGGGTGAACTCATCTTTACAGAAGTCGTAAACGCCCTTGGTGTTGTCGGTAAAGAACTTACTGCGGAAGTGGGCGTGGCCCAGTCCGAAGTCACGCAACACATACATTTCGCGCTTCAGCACGTCGAGCGGCCAGTTCTGCTGACGGCGGTCGAGCATGTATGTACCCAGTCCGCCAGCAACGATTCGACCGTACGTGTGCTGTTGCCAGTCAACGGCGAAGGGGTAGAAATGATCACCCTTGAAGTACATCATGGGGAAGAGGGCATCCATCTTTCCGTCTCGCAGCCATCCCTGCGCATCCTGGCATACCTTGCTGTAGGCATTCCATCCGCGTGAGCTGTAGCGAGTCAGGTCGTCAAATTTTCCTATGGGCGAGCAACTGTACATTACCCAAGGCTTGCGGCTCTTGACAGCCTGTCGGATGGTTTCGACAATATGGGTGATGTGGCGGCGTCCCTCCTCGCGAGGAACGGTAATCTTCCAGGTCTCGGGGTAGCGGATGTAGTCCAGGTGAATGCCGTCAATGTCGTATTTGTCTGTGATTTCAGCACAAATGCGAGCCAGGTATTCGGCCGTTTCAGGACGCTCTGGGTTCATGAATCCCTCGTCGCCAATTTTGCGGATGGTGTTGGGCATCTTCTGCCGAAGCTGCTTTGTGGCAGCGCTGTTCCACTTGCCTACGGGCAGCGTTACTACCCAGGCATGACATTGCATGCCGCGCTTATGGCACTCGTCAATGCAGAACTGCAGCGGGTCGTAGCCGGGCGACTTGCCCGTCTTGCCCGTCAGGTATTCGCAGTAAGGCTCAATGTTGCTGGGATAGATGACGCTGGCGCGAACTCGGGTATGCATGAGCACGCAGTTAACGTTTGATGCCTTCAGCTCGTCAAGAATATTACACAAATCCTGCTGCTGTCGGCGCATGGATGCCTGGTCAGTAGCCTGAGTACGTGGCCAGTCGATGCCTCCAATGACGGTGAGCCACACGGCTCGCATCTCGGTTTTTACTAAGGCGGGCTGCGCTGTAGCAGTCATCGCCACGAGGTATGTCAGTACGAAAATAACTATCTTTTTTCTCATAATGCGTGCAAAGGTATAAAAAAATGCACAATTCTCAATGCACAATTCACAATTATTTTGTACCTTTGCACTCGTAAAACAAAAAAATAACTTTTAGAAAGAAAGATGATATCGTTTTTAGTAAGCCTGGTGGCTCTGGTTTTTGGCTATTTCTTGTATGGCCGTTTCGTTGAGCGTGTGTTTGGCCCTGATGACCGCACCACTCCTGCCGTGGCAAAAGCTGACGGCTTGGACTACATTGTACTTCCTAACTGGAAGGTGTTTATGATTCAGTTCCTTAACATTGCTGGCACGGGCCCCATCTTTGGCGCTATCATGGGTGCAAAGTTCGGTCCTGTGGCTTACTTGTGGATTGTGTTTGGCTGCATCTTTGCGGGTGCTGTACATGACTATCTGGTTGGAATGTTGTCCATGCGTAACGATGGTGCCAGCTGCCCGGAGCTGGTTGGCAAGTACCTGGGGCATACCGCACGTCAGGTGATGCTGGTGTTCAGCGTCATTCTGCTGCTTATGGTTGGTACGGTATTCGTGTTCAGTCCTGCAACTATTCTGAATACCTATGGCGGTTCCACGCTGATGTGGGTAATCGTGATTTTCATTTATTACATACTGGCCACTATGCTGCCCATTGACAAGGTGATAGGACGGTTCTATCCCATTTTCGCCTTCTCCCTGCTCTTTATGGCCGCAGGACTCATGGTGGTCATGCTCATTAAGTGGCCGCAACTGCCTGAGCTGTGGACGCACTTGGAGAATATGGGTATGGCAGCCAGCAGTTCATTTACCGACCAGGTGTTTCCCTGTTTGTTTATTACTATAGCCTGTGGAGCCTTGAGCGGTTTCCATGCTACCCAGAGTCCGTTGATGGCCCGTTGCCTGAAGAGTGAGCGTATGGGCCGCCAGGTGTTCTATGGATCTATGATTACCGAAGGAGTGGTTGCGCTGGTCTGGGCTACTGTTTCTATGTATTTCTTCTACGGTGAGCCAACTCCCGGCTATCAGCTCATTGAGGCTGCGGGTAACAACGGGTTCGCTACCTCAGAGCCTGCTTTGGTGAACATTATATGTAACGACTGGTTAGGCATTGTAGGCGGTATTCTGGCCGTCCTCGGTGTTGTTGCTGCCCCCGTCACCAGCGGTGATACGGCATTCCGTTCTGCCCGTCTGATTATTGCTGAGGCTTTCAAGATTAACCAGAAGCCCATCGTGAAACGTCTGATGGTGTGCATACCGTTGTTTGCCGTCTCGTTGTGCCTGCTCATCTGGCAGATTCAAGATGCTAACGGGTTCAAGACCATCTGGCAGTACTTCGGCTGGAGCAACCAGACGCTGGCCGTCTTCATGCTCTGGACTGCTACCGTCTATCTGGTCCGTCACAAAAAGCCTTTCATTATTACGCTCATTCCCGCTCTCTTCATGACCACCGTTTGTGCTACCTTCCTTTGCATCTCGAAGATAGCCTTCGGACTGCCTGAAACCATATCCTACACGGTGGGCATCGTTGCAGGCATTGTGGCCTTGGTGTGGTTCTGCGTATGGTACTCCAAAGAGAAAAAGAAGACAGATAATTAAAACGAAAATAAAAGAAATATGAAAAAAATCGCATTATTCTTAGTGGCGCTGATGGTGTCAGTAGCTGCTAACGCACAGTTTGAGAAAGGAAAGAAGTACATTGGTGCCTCTCTCTCGGGCTTTAATCTTTCTTATAGTGGCTCAGAGAAGACCAGTTTTGCTCTTCAGGCCAAGGGCGGCTATCTGTTTGCTGACAACCTTATGGCTACGGCCCAGGTTGGGTATGCCAAACTGACTGACATCCCTTATGCGCTGTCGTTGGGAGTGGGAGCTCGCTATTACATCGTACAGAACGGACTCTACCTCGGTGCAGGTGCCAATTTTGTACACATGGATAGTTATGACGACCTGATGCCTACCGTACAGGTTGGCTACGCCTTCTTCCTGAGCCATACTGTAACAGTTGAGCCGGAAATCTATTATGAGCAGTCGTTCAAGAACCATAGTGACTTCAGCAAGATAGGTTTCCGGATCGGCTTTGGAGTTTACCTGTAAATCGTAAATCGAAAATCCGTAAATCATAAATAAACAATATGTTATCAGTAGAAGAATTAGTTGACCGCCTTATTGACCTCTCGTTTGCAGAGGACATCGGCGACGGAGACCATACCACCCTGTGCTGTATCCCTGAGGACGCTATGGGTAAGAGTCATTTGCTTATTAAGGAAGACGGCATCCTGGCTGGAGTAGAAGTTGCCAAGGAGGTGTTCCGCCGTTTCGACCCCACCATGCAGGTCGAGGTACTTATGGGCGACGGCACCCGGGTTAAGAAAGGCGACATTGCCATGATTGTTACGGGTAAGGTTCGCTCATTGTTGCAGACGGAGCGCCTGATGCTGAACATCATGCAGCGCATGAGTGGCATCGCCACTATGACCGACCGTTACGTACAGCATCTGAAAGGCACCAAAACCCGCGTGCTCGACACTCGTAAGACCACTCCGGGCATGCGTATGCTGGAAAAGCAGGCCGTTAAGATTGGCGGTGGTTGCAACCATCGCATCGGATTGTTTGACATGATTCTGCTTAAGGATAACCATGTTGATTTTGCAGGAGGCATAGTGAACGCTATTGACCGCTGTCATGCGTACCTTAAGGAGAAGAACCTCGACCTGAAGATAGAGATTGAGGTACGTTCGTTCGACGAGTTGCAGCAGGTGCTCGACCGTGGTGGCGTTGACCGCATCATGCTCGACAACTTCTCTGTGCCCGACACGAAGAAGGCTGTAGATATTATTGCCGGACGCTTTGAGACTGAGTCCAGCGGTGGCATCACCTTCGATACCATCCGCGACTATGCAGAACAAGGTGTTGACTTCATCTCCGTAGGTGCCCTGACCCACTCGGTGAAGGGGCTCGACATGAGTTTTAAGGCTTGTTGAGTGTTGAGTGTTGAGCGTGGAGTGTTGAGCGTTGAGGGTTGATTGATATGAAAATAATGAAAACTTGGATGCTGTTTTTGTGCGCTTTGAGTGTTGTCGCTCAACGCCCCACGCTCCACACTCCACCCTCCACGCTCCACGCTCCACGCTACTCCCCGCCTATGACCCACGAAATTTCATTGGCAGGCAACTTTGGTGAGCCTCGCCCCAACCACTTCCACGGTGGACTGGATTTACGCACGGAAGGGGAGGAAGGCAAGCGCGTCATGAGCATCGGCGACGGTTACGTCAGCCGCCTAACGGTGGGGCTGTTTGGCTTCGGCAATGCAGTCTATGTCACTCATCCTGAAGGTTATACCAGTGTCTATTGTCACTTGCAGCGCTTCTCGCCCCGCTTGGAGCGAATGCTGAAACGCTGGCAGTACGAACACGAGCAGCGTGAGGCCGATATTCGGCTGTCACCCTCTGACTATCCGGTTTCCCAAGGCCAGCTTGTGGCTTTCAGCGGAAACACCGGTCACAGCTTCGGACCCCACCTGCATCTGGAAATTCATAACACCCGGACGTGGGATATGCTCGACCCGTTAGAATTCCTTGGGGCATACGTCAACGATAGTGTTCCGCCGGAGATCCACGGCATCAAGGCTTATCCGCAACAGGGCAAGGGAGTATATAATGAACAGGAGCATACGGCGTGGGGGCAGGTAGGCTTTGCCGTTTATGCTGATGACTACATGCAAAACTCCCATAACCATTATGGCATTCGTCTGACACAGTTATCGGTCGATGGACGCGAGGTGTTTCGTGCTGATGTGAATGGCATACCCTACAGTATGAACCGCATGGTGAACTCCTGGGGCGACTACGATTTCTTCTTCCACCACTCACGCTGGTGGCTCAAGATGTACATAGAGCCAGGCAATGTGCTGCCAATTCTCAAGGCTGATGAGCAACGGGGTATTATCAACTTCGCAGAGGAGCGTGACTACCATCTTGAAGTCATCCTGACCGACTATTTTGGTAACCAGACCCGCAAGGCCTTCGTCGTGCGGGGTGAGAAGAGTCTCTCAACGCTCAACGCTCCACGCTCACCCCTCCACGCTCACCCCTCCACGCTCCACCCCCAACGCTCAAACTTTATCAACAGTCCTGGCATGCAACTCGTAGTGCCTTATGGTTTCGTAGGTGTTGATACACCACTCGATATGAGTGTTGACAATAGCGATGGCCTGTCACCTGTCTATTCGTTTTATGAGCATTCCTGTCCGCTGTTCTATGATGCCGAGCTGAGCATTGCAGCACGTTCCCAGGTTGATGATCCTTCCAAACTGTTTATAGGCCACGATTACGGACAACTGGTTTCTCTTGGCGGTACCTATAAGGATGGGTGGGTGACAACGCGTGTACGCGATTTAGGTGGCAGTTTCCAATTGCTTTATGACGATGAGCCGCCCGTCATTGAGCCTCGCAGCACCGATGCCAGTTCCCTTCTACGTTTTGACATTCACGACGAACTGAGTGGCATCAAGTCATACAAGGGCTATGTAGATGGGCAGTTTGTGCTGTTCAAAGCCATGACCCAAAGTCTGACCGTCAATAAAACCGGTACTACTCCTATTGCCTGCCGA
>Ga0256404_1010054_pt1 | contig 13255 bp, 10 predicted proteins | sample RumenRJG_01DNA_FD_185990 | JGI IMG/M metagenome (GOLD analysis project Ga0256404, IMG submission 185990) | Bovine rumen microbial communities from Lethbridge, Alberta, Canada - RJG_01 | ecosystem: Host-associated > Mammals > Digestive system > Stomach > Rumen | place: Canada: Alberta | collected...
CGCTCTGAGGTCTCCTATATTGGCGTTTTAGTAATCTGTTGGATAGAGGTAAACTGATACTTCTGCTCTGACAAGGAAGCGTAAGGGGCAGTTTTAGTAATCTGTTGGATAGAGGTAAACTGATACATCTGAGTTGGATCATCTGTATCGTATTGCGTTTTAGTAATCTGTTGGATAGAGGTAAACTGATACGCGTCTGACCCACACCGCTTTCGTCGTTGTGTTTTAGTAATCTGTTGGATAGAGGTAAACTGATACAAATTGATCGGGCACCCAGGTTCCCTTTTCGTTTTAGTAATCTGTTGGATAGAGGTTCTCTGGCATATTTCAAGCCTGTTTTTCATGGCCGCTCCTTCTGGGGCGGCCTTTTTCATAACCTCTGCCGGGCTGCGGGCCGCAGGGGCAAAGTCTGATTTTAAGAGAATATTTTCACGTCCGGCGCTTTCGTGGTACACTATCTGAGAACTTTTTCATTTTTCTCCTGATGATTTTCGAGAGGAGCGTGCTCTTCATGGAATACCGTATTGAAAAGGACAGCATGGGTGAGGTAAAGGTGCCGGCGCAGCATTTCTGGGGCGCCCAGACGCAGCGGAGCTATCAGAATTTCCGCATTGGCACTGAACAGATGCCTCGTGAAATCATCGAGGCGTTTCTTATTCTCAAGAAGGCGGCGGCCGCGGCCAACGGACGGCTTGGCACGCTTGACCCGAAGATTGCGCAGGCGATTATGCACGCTGCGGATGAGCTGCTTTCGGGCGATCACTGGGACGAGTTTCCCCTGAAAGTCTGGCAGACGGGCAGCGGCACGCAGAGCAACATGAACGTCAACGAAGTGATTGCCCACATGGCCTCAGAGCATCTGGGCAGAAAGGTTCACCCCAATGACCACGTGAACCGCAGTCAGAGCAGCAACGACACTTTTCCCACGGCGCTGCACATTGCGGCGGTGCTGGCGGTTGAAAAGGGCGTGATTCCGGCGCTTGAAAAGATGCACGCCTGCCTGGCAGAGAAGTCGGAACGCTATAAAACGCTGGTGAAGATCGGCCGCACGCACCTTCAGGATGCGGTGCCGCTGACGCTGGGGCAGGAGATCAGCGGCTGGGTGCGCATGCTTGAACGCTGCCACGCCATGATTCTGACTTCCGTGGAGTTCATGAAGGATCTGGCAGTGGGCGGCACAGCGGTGGGTACAGGACTGAACGCACCTGAACTGTTCGGCAAATACGCGGCGCAGGAGATCGGCGACATCACGGGTGTGGATTTCCGCACGGCGCCGAACAAGTTTCACTCGCTGACGAGCCGCGACGAGATTACGGCGCTGCACGGCACGCTCAAGGCGCTGGCTGCTGACCTGATGAAGATTGCCAACGATGTGAGGTGGCTGGCTTCCGGCCCGCGCTGCGGCCTGGGCGAGTTGAAAATTCCTGAAAATGAGCCGGGCAGCTCGATCATGCCCGGCAAGGTCAATCCGACTCAGTGCGAGGCCGTGACCATGGTGGCGGTGCAGGTGATGGGCAACGACGCGGCAATCGGCTTCGCGGCGTCGCAGGGCAATTTTGAGCTGAACGTGTTTCTGCCGGTGATTGCCTATAACTTTCTGCAGAGCTGCCGTCTGCTGGGCGACGTGATGAACTCGTTCACCGACCGCTGCCTTGCGGGGCTTGAGGCCAACGAGGCGCGCATTTCCGAGAACGTGAACCGCAGCCTGATGCTGGTCACGGCGCTGACGCCGAAAATCGGCTATGACCGCGCCGCTGAGATTGCGAAGAAGGCAAACAGAGAGGGCACAACACTGCGTGAGGCGGCGGTTTCTCTCGGTTATCTGACTGAGAAGGAATTTGACGAAACGGTGCGTCCTGATCTGATGGTGGGGCCGCTGAAGTCGCCGCTTCCGGGGGCTGCTGAAAAACAGAACTGAGTGCGGCTGGATTTTTCCGGCAGCGAGGGCGGCACACCGGGGGCCATGCTCTGCTATGCGGTGAAGCCTGTTTTTCCTGCGGAACGCCTGCCATCTGCAAGGCGGCCGAAAGGCACTGCCGGTGCTTTTGCCGCCAGTGCTGCCGCGCCCTATGCTGGGGAAAATCAGGCTGCCGGAGCAGGTGCAGTTTCTGAAAAAAGATGTATGCGGCGGCTATTCGGTGTTTCCGGCTTTTTTGCGTGAAGACCGGGGCTGCTGAAAAGGAGCTTTTGCTGGAGGCACGTCATACAGGGCTTGCCTGCAGCGTTGTTCTCTGGGTGTGCGGTGCCGCTGCAGGAGAATTTGCAGGGAGAAAAGCGGCATGATCTGCAGCAGATGCGGGAGGAGAAACGATGAAGTCTTCTTATGATGTGCTGATCGCCGGCGGCGGCGTTGTCGGCTGTGCCATTGCGCGCGAGCTTTCGAAATACAGAATCTCTGCAGCGCTTGCTGAACGCGAGGCAGATGTGTCGCTGGGCACAAGCTGCCGCAACAGCGGCGTGCTGCATTCGGGAATTAACTACAAGCCGGGCACGATGCGGGCAAAACTGGCGGTGCGCGGCAATTCAATGATGGACAGTCTGTGCCGCGACCTGAAGGTGAAAATCAGGCGCATCGGCAAGCTGACGGTGGCGCTGACAAAGGATGATCTGCCCGGCCTTGAGCGGATTCACGCGCAGGGACTGGCCAACGGCGTGCCGGGACTTGAAGTGATCGGTCCTGAGCGGATGCGTCAGATTCAGCCTGACGTCGAGGGGATTGCGGCTCTGTGGTCGCCGAGCAGCGCGATTATTTCGCCCTACGGACTGACAATTGCGCTTGCTGAAAACGCAAAAGCCAACGGCGTGGACGTTCTTCTGAACTGCGAAGTGACTGGCATTGAAGTTCTGCCGGACGGTGCAGGCTTTGCGGTGAAAAACAGCCGCGGAGAGAAAACGCTGTGCCGCGTGTTCATCAATGCGGCCGGGCTTTTTGCCGACAAAATCTGTGAAATGGCCGGCATCAGAGATTACCGCATCTATCCGTGCCGCGGCGAGTATTATGTGCTGGACAAACGTCTGAACGGCAGTCTGAAAACGCTGATCTACCCGACGCCCAACCCGAAAAATCCGGGACTGGGAATTCACCTGACGCCCACGGTGGACGGCAACATTCTGATCGGGCCGAGCGCGGACTATCAGGATTCACCGTACTGGACGGGCAACAGGCCGCTGACGATGGCATCGCTGCGCACTGAAGGCCAGAAGCTGATGAACGGCATTCGTGTGAGCGACTATATCCGTAGTTTTGCGGGGCTGCGCGCCAAGCAGACACCGCCGGAAGTGGGTGGCAATGCTGATTTTGTGATTGAAGACCGCAGCGACGTGAAAGGTTTTATCAACGTTATGGGCATTGAAAGCCCGGGACTGACCAGTTCACCGGCTATTGCGGAAATGGTGTGCGGCATGGTCGGACGGCATCTGAAACTCGAAAAAAATCCTGATTTCAACGGCGTACGCCCCGGCAGCGCACTGCTGTTCAGCGAGCGCAGCCCTGAGGAACGCGCCGAACTGATTGCTGAAGATCCTGATTACGGCGAGATGATCTGCCGCTGCGAGCAGGTCAGCCGCCGCGAAGTGATTGACGCGCTGAACAATCCTCTTGGCGCAAAGACGTTTGTGAGCCTGAAATATCGTTCCCGCGTGTCTATGGGCCGCTGTCAGGGCGGCTTCTGCATTCCCCGCATCGCGCGTCTTCTGCGCGAGGAGTTCGGCTGGAAATGGGAAGATTTTACCGAGCACGGCGGCGGTTCGAAAATGTTTTCAGGCACGGTGCTGAATGGAGGTGGCCGCTGATGATCCGCGAAATGAACTGCGGCGTGGCGGTGATCGGCGGAGGTCCCGCCGGACTGGCGGCTGCCATTGCGGCGCACGAGGCCGGATGTGACAGCGTGGTGCTGCTTGAGCGCGACCGTCTTCTGGGCGGTATCCTGAACCAGTGTATTCACGACGGGTTCGGTCTGCACCGTTTCGGCGAGGCCATGACGGGGCCGGAATATGCGCAGCGTGATATCGACCGTTTTAATGAGCTGAAAATCACTGCCATGACTGAATCCATGGCGCTTGAACTGAACAGCAGCCGTGAGATGCTGGTGAGCCGCCGCGGGGAGCTGATCCGCCTGAGGGCGAGGGCGGTGGTTCTGGCGATGGGGTGCCGCGAACGGCCCAGAGGCGCCCTGTCGATTCCTGGCACCCGCCCGGCAGGAATTTACACAGCAGGCGCGGCGCAGAACTTTGTGAACCTGGAAAACCTGATGCCTGGCAGAAAGATCTGTATTCTCGGTTCAGGCGACATCGGCCTGATCATGGCGCGCCGCATGACACTTGAAGGGGCGCAGGTACAGGCGGTGTTTGAACTGCTGCCTTATTCCAGCGGGCTGCCGAGAAACATTCAGCAGTGTCTGAACGACTATCACATTCCGCTGTATCTGAGCACCACAGTGACTGAGATCATCGGCAAAGACCGGCTTGAAGCAGTGGTGGTCTCGAAGGTAGACGAAAACAGGCGTCCTATTCCGGGCACCGAAAGGCGCTTTGAGTGTGACACGCTGCTTCTGTCAGTGGGGCTTATTCCTGAAAACGAGCTGACGCGCATGGCGGGCATTGAAATCAGCCCCGTGACGAACGGTGCTGTGGTTGACGAAAACCTGATGACCAGCGCGCCGGGGATTTTCTCATGCGGCAATGTGCTGCACGTGCACGATCTGGTTGACTGGGTATCCCTTGAGGCGGCGCAGGCTGGCAGAAATGCTGCACTGTGGGCTGCGGACAGGCGCGGTTCAGCAGAGGACATCGAAGTAAGGCCCGGCAGCGGTGTGCGCTACACGGTGCCGTCGAAGGCTGCGGCGGATAAGGATCTGACTCTGGCGTTCCGTGTCACGGCGCCTTCGCGTAATAAGTGCCTTGTGGTGACTGCGGACGGAAAGGAAATCCTGCGTCAGAAAAAAATACGCCTGCATCCAGCAGTGATGGAGCATCTCACAGTAAAAGCAGAGGCTCTTGACGGCTGTAAATGTCTGGAGGTGTCAGTGCAGTGAACGGAAAGCGCGAATATACCTGCGTCGTATGTCCCAACGGGTGCGCCCTGCTGGTTGAAGTACGGGAGGGCGCGAAGCCTGAATTTCTCAGTGTGTCCGGCAACCTCTGCCCGCGCGGCGCCGCATGGGCAAAGCAGGAAGTGGAGGATCCGCGGCGCACTATTTCGACCAATGTGCTGGTGCGCGGAGGCGTGCTGCCCGTTGCCAGCGTAAGGACACTGGACGCCGTGCCCCTTGCTGACATTATGAAAGTGCGGGAGGCACTGAAAAACATAGTGCTTCAGGCGCCCGTACACATCGGCCAGATCGCGGCTGTTGATCCGGCGGGCGTGAAGTGCCGCGTGGCTGTAACACGCAACGTGCCTGCCGCTGAATGACGCCGGAAGAATAATTGAAAACGGAGGAACTGCCGCGTGCTGTTCTTCCGTTTTTTATTCAATGGCCGGCCTGAATGCCGGATAAATTTTTATATTTTCAATATAGCCGTTTTTTTCCTGCGGAATTGTGAAAGTTGCGGCGCTTTCCTTTTGTTTGCCGTCAGCCGGAATAGCCTGCGGTTACGGCTGTTCAGTAAAAATTTATTGACGAAGCCGCGCCGTGCTGATAAAATCACAATGTCTGTCAGTGTACAGAATTCTGTTTGCGGAGGTGAAAACGATGCGTTGTCATGAATGGCTGCACAGCATTATTATTATAGCGGCATCTGACGCATCGTGGTCTCTTCCCCTGACGACGGTCTGATCTGCCGTGCGCTGATACAGGGAGGACGGAGCGCGATGCTCTTTCCTCCCTGTTGTTTATTGGTCTTTTTTACTGCGAGACGCTGCCTGAACGGGCGGTCAGAAAATTCCGATGTGAGGTGACACAGTATGTCGGTTGACTACAAATCGACGCTCCAGCTGCCGGTGACCAGTTTCCCCATGCGGGCGGGGCTGGCTAAGAAGGAGCCGGAAATCATCAAGTTCTGGGAAGAGAACAGGATTTATGAAAAAATGCTGAAAAACACGAAGGATCATCATTCCTTCATTTTTCATGACGGCCCGCCTTATGCCAACGGTGCCATCCACATCGGGCATGCACTGAACAAGTCGCTGAAGGATTTTATTGTCAAATACAAATCCATGCGCGGATATTTCACGCCTTATGTGCCTGGCTGGGACACCCACGGTCTTCCCATTGAGCTGAAGGTGCTCAAGGACGAGCATCTGAACAAGGACACCACGCCGGCGCTGGAACTCCGCGCTCACTGCCATGATTATGCCCTGAAATACGTGAACCTTCAGCGCGAAGGCATGAAACGCCTGGGCTGTTTTTCGCTCTGGGATGATCCTTATCTGACGCTGAAGCCGGCCTTTGAGGCCCGTGAGCTTGAAACGCTTGCTTCCATCGTGGAAAAAGGACTTGTCTACCGCGGCACCAAACCCGTGTATTGGTGCATTGACTGCCAGACTGCCGAAGCGGCCGCAGAAATTGAATACAAGGACGTCAACTCTCCGTCGGTATACGTGGCATACCAGATGGACGATGAAGTGAAGGAGCGTTTCCCCGTTCTGAAGGGCCGCGACGTGAATGTCGTTGTGTGGACGACGACGCCGTGGACGCTTCCTGCAAGCCGGGCTGTAGCACTGAATGGAACTCTTGACTATACCTTTTTCGAAGTCGGCAGCAAGGTTTATCTGATTGCCGACGGCATGGCCGATGCTGTTGCCCGTGACACGGGGCTTGACTTCTCGAAGAAGCTGCTGACGGTGAAGGGCAAAGACCTTGAACTGCTCAATGCCAACCATCCCATGTATCCGTGCAAGACGCCGCTTGTGCTTGCGGCGTACGTTACACTGGACGCGGGCACCGGATGCGTTCATACTGCGCCTGCCTACGGTGTTGACGATTTCGAGACAGGACAGCGCTACAATCTGGAAAACTTCAACCCCGTGGATGCGACCGGACATTACAAACCGGACACGCCTGTTGTAGGCGGCATGGACCTTGACGAAGGCGGAAAGAAATCTCTCGAGGTGATTGAAGCGGCGGGACGTCTGCTGGCGGTCAAGAAGATTTTCCACAGCTATCCTCACTGCTGGAGATGTCACAAGCCGGTTATCTTCCGTTCTACGCCGCAGTGGTTCATCGATGTGGCGAAATTCAAGAAACGCGCCCTTGAGGTAATTGACAACGAAGTGAAGTGGATTCCCTCGTGGGGACACGACCGCATTTACAACATGGTTTCCGAGAGGTCTGACTGGTGCATCAGCCGTCAGCGCGTATGGGGCGTACCGATCCCGGCGTTTGAATGCGAGGACTGTCATAAAACAATTCTTGACGCTGCAAGAATCCGCCGCGTAGCCGAAAAAGTTTCTGAAGAAGGTTCTGACACATGGTGGGCACACACTCCTGAGGAGCTTCTTGGCGATCTCAATGTCTGCCCGCACTGCGGCGGGCATCACCTGAAAAAAGGCAGCGACATTCTTGACGTCTGGTTTGACTCCGGCGCAAGCCATTTCTCGGTGCTTGACGTGCCGACCCGCCCCTACCTGTCATGGCCGGCAGATCTGTATCTTGAGGGTGCTGACCAGCACCGCGGATGGTTCCAGACGTCGCTGCTCACCTCTGTGGCTGTCACGGGCAGGGCGCCGTATAAATCAGTGCTGACTCACGGCTTCATCGTTGACGAGCAGGGACGCAAAATGTCCAAGTCTCTGTCTAACGGCGTGGCCCCTGAGAAAGTAACAAACCGTGACGGTGCCGATATACTGCGTCTTTGGGTGGCAACTTCAGATTACAGGGCAGACGTCCATATTTCTGAAGGCATACTGAAAAGCCTTACGGAGGAATACCGCCGTATCCGCAACACGGCGCGCTTTATGCTGGGCAACCTGAACGGCTTTGATCCTTCAAAGAACATGGTGCCCGTTGAGAAAATGGGTGAGTTCGACCGCTGGGCGCTGGCATCGCTGAGCCGCGTGATTGAGCGCGCAACAGCAGGCTTTGAAGAATATGATTTCCATATGCCTGTTACAGTGATTCATCAGTTCTGCGTCAACGATCTGAGCTCATTTTACCTTGATGCAAGCAAGGACCGCCTGTATGTCGACGCGGCTGACAGCCTGAACCGCCGCGCCTGCCAGACAGTGATGTGGAAAATTATCACGTCGCTGCCGCGGCTGCTGGCGCCTGTTCTGAGCTTTACTGCTGAGGAAATCTGGCAGCAGCTGCGCGGCATTAATCCCTCGTTCCCGGAAAGCGTGTTCCTTGCCGGCTGGCCCGAGGCTGAACCGGAATGGAAGAATGACAGGCTTCTTGAAAAGTGGGAAAAAGTCAAACTTCTGCGCGCCCAGGTCAGCAAAGCTCTTGAAAACGAACGCGCGGCCGGCAGGATCGGTCAGTCTCTTGAGGCCCGTGTTGTGGTTGCGGCACCTGACTTCTACAGAAATGCCATGTCTGCGGATGACTGGAACATGGTGTGCATCACTTCAGGCTTTGAGTTTTCGCAGGAATCCGTGAAAAACGACGAGGATATCCGCGTGGAGGTGTTCCCCGCGAAGGGAACCAAGTGCCCGCGCTGCTGGAAGTACGAAGAGTCGTCGCGTGAGGACGGCCTCTGTGCCCGCTGCGCCCGCGTCATTGACTCGCTTGCAGGGCAGCAGTAACCGGCTGGAAGGAATTTCAGGTTCAGGGTACAATACAGGGGAGCGGGAAAATTTCCGCTCCCCTGTGTTTGTGATTCCAGTTCTGAGATTGAGTGGTGAGTTTTTTGGAAGCAAATTCCATGGATGTTTATGAGCTGACTGTTCCTGAAGATGAGGCAGGCACACGGCTTGACCTGTTTCTCGCCGGCGAGCTGTCTGTGTCGCGCAGCCGGGCACATCAGCTAATTGAGAAAAATGCCGTGGCATCGCCTGACGTGAAGAAAATCCGTCCTGCGCTGAAAATTCAGGCAGGTCAGCGTTTTTCAGTGTCCATCCCCGAGGCAGCACCTTCGGCCATCGTGCCGCAGGATGTTCCCTTTGACGTGGTGTACGCTGACAGCGATCTGATCGTGGTGAATAAGCCGGCCGGCGTCGTCGTTCATCCCGGCGCCGGGCGTCCCGACGGAACTCTTGTCAACGGTCTGATGTACCGCTACCCTGAAATCGGCCGTATCGGAGATGCCGTCCGGCCCGGCATTGTGCACCGCCTTGACGTTGGAACTTCGGGGCTCATGGTCGTTGCGCGCAGTGATGAGGCATTTCAGGCACTGACTCAGGCATTTCAGGAACACACAGTGCTGAAGGAGTACCTCGGCCTTGGCGTAGGTGCGCTGAAAGCCCGTCAGGGAACCATCAGCGCGCCGATCGGCCGCGATCCGCACAACCGTCTGAAAATGTGTGTGAGCTGGGATGGGCGGGAGGCCGTAACTGATTACAAAATTCTGTGGACACGTGCGCGCTACAATCTCATTCAGGTGCGGCTGCACACCGGCAGAACCCATCAGATACGCGTCCATATGCGTGCACTCGGCTGTTCGCTTGACGGTGACACTCTATACGGGCCGAAAGATCCGGCGCAGCATATTTTGAAAAACAGAGTATTTCTCCATTCATGGCGGCTCGGGTTCAAGCACCCGCGCACAGGAGAGTGGATGCAGTTCTGTGTGCCGCTGACAAAAGAGCTGATCGAAGCGCTGAAAGTGCCTCTTTCTCAGCCGAAGGACTCTCAGTGAATTCCGGATAGCGCAGAACGGGAGCCGAGAACAGATTCACATCTGTTTTCAGCTCCCGTTTTTCAGTCAGCGGCGGAGAATCCGCTCCCAGTCATGCGGCCCGACAAGAACCGTCCGCGGCCGTTTATAGGTGACGTTGGCGGGGCCGGCGCCCGGAATGTGCCGAACCTGTTTTTTTTCAGTGTAATCAATAACCGAAGAATTGTCTGTGCAATCGCTGTAACACAGCGCCAGTGAAGCTGCGGCACGGACAGCCTGTTCCAGCTCGGCCGGGTCGGCCGGCGGGTTTTTGAGAATTACATGGGACCCGGGGAACTCGTGGACGTGAAACCACAGGTCATCAGGCGACGCTTCCTGAAAAGTCACATAGCGGTTGCCCCGTTCGTTCATTCCCACAAGAATAAGACTGCTTCCCAGGGAAAAACGCAGGTGCGGCGGCAGCGGCTTTTTAGATGTTTTCCCTGACGCCGCGCCTTTTTTGCGCCCGTTTTCCGCGTCGTACTGGTCTTTGATCTGTGCGCAGAGTTCTTTCAGTTTTTCAGCGCTTTGAACCCGCTTTACCTTTGATTCGAGCGAGACTATATCATCAATTTCAGACTGAAGTTCTGCCGTCTGAACTTTTACGGCTGCCACATCGGTGCGGTATTTCTGGTACTTTTTGAAATAAGCCTTTGCGTTGCCCTGGAGGTCAAGCGCGGGGTTCAGCTCCACGTCTATTGTTTTCTCGCCATCAGCATCCCAGTATTTGAGAGTGACAAGAGACTGATGTTCTCTGACTTTGCCGAGATTCTGCAGAAGTGCTTCTCCTGCGGCACGATAGGCATCACTGTTTTCGGCCCGGCTGATCTGGCTTTTCAGACCATCAAGGTGTTTCGCACGGCGGCCGCGCTGGCGTTCAAGCACTTTCAAGGCATCTGCGGCAATGTTATGAAGTCCGCGGCGCTCAATTTCAGCGGCAATGTACTGGCGGCAGAATGAAAGCCCGCAGCCATTGTACACTTCAGCGCCGGGCAGTGCTGTGCCGAGTGCGGTCAGGTATTTTCCAAAACGCTGAAAAACTCTGGGAGCAGCGAACAGAGCATCCCGCACCATACTGGTCCAGCCTTCGTTCCAAAGGCGCAGCAGTTCCTGCGCTGCAGGACGGCCAAGCCCGCGCGGGGAGTGAAGAAACGCGGCAAGTTCGTCATCGTTCATGTCGGAGTGCGGAAGAATTCCCTCAAAGGGCGGAGGTACAACGTATTTCACGCCGGGAATGACAGTGCGGTAACGGTTGACCTCGGGGTAAACATGCTTGGCTGCTTCAATGATGATGCCTTTGTCATCCGTGAAAACTGCGTTGCTCATGCGGCCCGTGAGTTCAAGAATCAGCGTCAGATCCCGGCTCACGCCCCCGCCTACAAAGCGCTGAAAATGCAGCCTCAGGACACGGTCACCCTCAACGCAGTCCACGTCAGTCAGCGATCCGCCGCCGAAGTGCCGCTGCAGGCCCAGGGCAAAAGGTGTTCTGACGCTGCCGCTGCGAAGTTCTCTCGCTTCGTCGGACGACACAGAGCAGATGCCGAAAATTTCAGGATTCCATGTGAAAAATAAAGGGTCGTGGCTTTTAAAGGAAAAAAGGCACCAGTCGCTGCCCGCTTCTATGCGCTGCAGCTGGCTTCCGCTGCAGCATTTCAGCTCAGGCACGAGGGCGCTGACAAGTTCAGGACCGTAGTTCATAATTTTTACTCCTTGTGGTAAAATAGCTTTGCGCTGCGTTGATTATATCAAAAAATCCACTTGACAATGCAGGGCTGGGAGTTTAAAATTCCTCTTGTTGGTTTGAGGGGCTGTGGCGCAGTTGGGAGCGCGATTCGTTCGCAACGAATAGGTCGAGGGTTCGAATCCCTTCAGCTCCACCATAACTCTCATCGACGGGGTGTAGCGCAGTCTGGTTAGCGCACCTGCTTTGGGAGCAGGGGGTCGAAGGTTCGAATCCTTTCACCCCGACCATGTAAGGTTAGCGTGCGGAAATAGCTCAACTGGTAGAGCACTAGCCTTCCAAGCTGGGGGTTGCGGGTTCGAGTCCCGTTTTCCGCTCCATTCCGTGCGCCGGTAGCTCAGTTGGATAGAGCAACGGCCTTCTAAGCCGTGGGCCACGGGTTCGAATCCTGTCCGGCGCGCCATTTAATAACAGGTTCGGGCATTAGGCAGTTTGCAATATGGTGGGTGTAGCTCAGCTGGTTAGAGCGGTGGATTGTGGATCCACAGGCCGAGAGTTCGAATCTCTTTACCCACCCCATTTATATGGATCGTTAGCTCAATTGGCAGAGCATCTGACTCTTAATCAGAGGGTTACAGGTTCGATTCCTGTACGATCCACCAATTTTATACGGATCGTTAGCTCAATTGGCAGAGCATCTGACTCTTAATCAGAGGGTTACAGGTTCGATTCCTGCACGATCCACCAGATAATATCCCGGCCCTCTGAGCCGGTTTTTTTATTATATGGACAGCCGCATCAGGCCGCCTGTTGTTACGTGCGAGAGTGGCGGAATTGGCAGACGCGCCAGACTTAGGATCTGGTGCCTTCGGGCTTAGGGGTTCAAGTCCCCTCTCTCGCACCATTCCAATTGACCGCAGATTGTCACGTTTAATCAGAATTATTTCAAAAGCCCCGCGCAAGCGGGGCTTTTTTGTTGTCCTGTATCTGCAGAAAATGAAAATTTTATCTCCGTGTATCACAGATTATCCCTTAATAGTACTCAGAGTATTGTCATTGATAAAAACGGGGTACTGCAGGAGGAATGACGCTGGCATACTGATTGAACGCGTTTTGCGAAATCTGAAGCCGAAAGAAAAAAGATACATGATCTGCGACGCGGGGCATCTATAATAGAGGGCCTTCCTACTGGCGCGCTGTCACGGATTTACCGCCAGGGTGGAGCGGGATAAAATTCAGGCCGCCGTGCATGAGAGTAGTGCGCTGTCGAGTACCCCGACATTCCGAGTGCTGGCGGAAGAATGGCTGCGTGTGTGATGTGAGCCTAATACCACGCCGAAACACACGGCAAAGCAGAAAAACAGGCTTGCCAGACTTGTATATCCCGAATACATATGTGCCGAAAGGCATGCAGGCGATGTATGGAGAGCCGTTTTCTGCATTTGGCCGTGGTAATAAAAAGAAGTGGGATGGCGAATCAAAGCAGGGATCCTTGGGGCCTGAGTCGAAAATCATTCTGCAGCGCGGCACGCGTTTCCGGGTCACGAAAGGAGAAAAGGCGGATAGAATCTACATTGACATGGAAGTTATCAAACAGGGGGCGGAACCGTGAGTAACAGGTTTGATGAATTAGCACGTGAAAAGTTGTCCGATAACACAAATTTGTGCGCACAGTGCAAAGACTGCAGGTTCAGGGCGCGTGGGAAGACTGGATATCAGAATGGATACTGTGAGAAGTATCCCAGAGAAAGTTCATTCAAATCATCGGCGATCATGACCGATAAGCAGATGTGTGCATACAGAGAAGAATAGAATAATTTACGT
>Ga0256404_1010055_pt1 | contig 13255 bp, 10 predicted proteins | sample RumenRJG_01DNA_FD_185990 | JGI IMG/M metagenome (GOLD analysis project Ga0256404, IMG submission 185990) | Bovine rumen microbial communities from Lethbridge, Alberta, Canada - RJG_01 | ecosystem: Host-associated > Mammals > Digestive system > Stomach > Rumen | place: Canada: Alberta | collected...
AGTTCAGAATCGAATTTGATGCTTTAGTTGATTCGACCGAAGCCGATGTCAAAGACATCACCATCGATGGCGGACTCCAATTCAAGATTGGTGATGAAGGTTTTGGTTATGGTAAAGCTGTCATCACTGACCGCGATTCATATCGTCATGAAATCAAGGCTGATATGAAGACCAAAGATGAATTCTTATTCTCTTATAACGATACCTTAAATGGTAAATTCTCTTCAAAAACATTAAAGGAACTTTATTCCTTAGTTGAAGATATTATCAAAAACCCAGATGATCACTTCATTGAATTATTCGGTGAACTTATCGAATCATTCAAGAACTCTCCAATCGGAAAAGTTCTCGATGGCGATTATCTTGCTATTTTAGATACTGAATTAGTAAATGAATTGGTCGTTGATGATACTCATCTAAAGATGAACATCTCTTTAGGCATCATCGGTATGAGCGACAAAACCTGTGATTTTGAAATCTTCTATCACCAAGATCAAGAGACAGATAAATGTTATTTAGATGGTATTTCCTTATCAAATCTTGAAATCGGTTCAAATGTTATTTCATTTAATGCCAAATTAAAAGAATTTGATCCTTCTAAAGAAGTTGAAAGATTAGATGCTTATAAACAATATTTAGACTTCTCTGATATCAAGGTTTTATTACAACTTGGTGTCAACACTTCTAAATTCGAATATTTCCACTTCAATGCAAAAGTTGATCTTTCCTTACACTTGCTTACCGATATTCACATCAAAGATATGGAACTCGATATTCAAATTAGAAACAACAAAGGTAAAGTTCAAGTTGCTGTCGAAATTCCTGAAATTCCAACCATCAACTTACTCATCATTAACTTCAATGGCTCTGAAGATTTCTCTTCCACTTATAAGAGACAATCGTCCTTGTATTATGATGAAGGAACCTTCTACACTAGACGTATCGAAGAAGGTCGTCCAGCATTCTCAACTAAACACTATAGAATTACAAGAGGTGCAACCTACACCACTGAATATTTCTTAGATAATGTCGTTACCATTCTCTTAAGAGACTTACTTGCTGTTCGTTCTAACTGGATCGACACCATTCTTGGTGATTCTTCATCTGAATCAAGCGAAACCCAAATTCAATACGAAAAGATTTTAAAGAGCTTTAAGTATGATGAAAGTGCCGGTAAATTCACCTTTAAGATTGATTTAAATGCTTTAACTCATTCTTCAATGCTCGATACAGTTGACTTAGACGTTTATGAAGATAAAGCGACTGAACAATTAACTTCTGTTGAAGTTTCACTTGCTGTTCACGTTGGTCTAACTTTAAATGTTTCACTTAAATTAACAACCGTTGATAAACAAGCAGATTTAACAGACGATAATAAGCTTGCTGATCTTGATTATTGGGCCGCTAGTAGAGAAGGCGCAGCTATCAATAATTGGGAAAAAATTAGCAAAGATAGAATCAACTAATTGTTAGTAAACTAACAAAAATAAAGAGGGGACCGAATTAGTCCTCTCTTTTTACATATATAACTTCAATATTATCTAAAGCCTCTTTTATCATTGATTCAAAATCGAATTTTGCCTCATATTCTTTGGCTTTTTCTAAAGACGGTTTAGTCTTCGGATTTTTTGGAGCAAATATCGTGCAACAATCTTCGAATGGCCTAATTGATATTTCATATGTATCAATCTTTCTTGCTAACTCAATGATATCTAATTTATCAGTTGCTACTAACGGGCGAATGACAGGCATATTTGTTACTTCATTAATGACATTCATTGATTCAAGTGTTTGAGAAGCAACTTGTCCGATTGACTCTCCGCTAGAGAAAGCCATGCAATTACGTCTTTTAGCAAGTTCGCTAGCAAGACGGAACATCATTCTGCGCATAATCGTAATCGCATAAGACTCATCAGATACCTCGTAGATCTTTTCTTGAATTTTAGTAAATGGGATTACATTTAATCTAATCGACTCCTGATAGATATTTAGCTTTGCTAATAAATCTTTAAGCTTTTCAATTACACCAATATTTGTATATGGAGGAGAAGCAAAATGAATACATTCTATTCTTAAGCCTCTTTTCATTAGCAAATAAGCTGCGACTGGTGAATCGATGCCTCCAGAGAGCATATGCATGATTTTGCCACCTACTCCTAAAGGATATCCTCCAGCGCCTTGATATGTTTTTGTAAATATATAGCAACCTTCTTCTCTCATCTCGATGGAAAGTAAGATATCAGGATTATGAACATCAACCTTTAAGGAAGTGTTTCGCAAAATCTCCCCTGCCACTTCTCGATTGATTTGATCAGAGATGATTGGATATTTTTTATTCGCTCTTCTTGAATGAACTTTAAATGTTTGGCCTTCTTCTTGTTTGATTAAGTCCAAACAAACCTTTTTAACGTTATTAATTTCATCATCGGTTTTTAAGACCAAAGATAAAGCGTGAATTCCAGAAATTCCCTGCAAAATAGGGATAATTTCGTCTGGATCAACATCGTTTAGCTTTATATAAATATGATCTAATCTCACGATGAATTCTAAACTAGAAAAATCACGTAAGGCATTACGAATATTTCTCGCTAAGATGCGAATGAATTCTTTTTTGTTTTTTCCTTTGGTAGATAATTCGCCAAAGCGAACCATTATGTGATCGTATTTCATCTTATTGACTCCAGTGATTTTTTTAATTCATTAACGAATGTTTCTACTTCTTCTAGAGAATTGTCTTTTGAAAAAGAAACACGAATTGTATTATGAGCAAGCTTATCGCTTTTACCAATTGCTTTTACTACGTAACTTGAGGCTTCTTTTTTAGAATTACAGGCCGAAACACTCGAAACATAGATGCCTTTATTAGATAAGTCTTCAACGATTACACTTGCTTTTTTATCTTTTAGAGAAAAGTTAACTATATATGGAGAGCATTTTGAAGTGCTATTAAGCTCGATTCCATCGATGATTGATAAAGATTCCACCAACTTATCTCTAAGGGCGTAAATTGGCTTATTATCCTCATTTATAGCATTCTTAATTGCTAAAGCAAGTGAACGAGCGTGTTCAACAGAAATAGTTGAGCTTCGATAGCCATATTCTTGACCTCCACCAGAAAGAAGAGGTAAGAAGCTTAAAGTGTTTTTATAAATTAGGGCTCCACTACCTTTAAGGCCATGAATCTTATGGGCAGAGACAACAAACATATCGATGCATGAATAATCTAAATCAATCTTTCCAATTGCTTGGGTTGTATCAACATGCAAATTAGCTTTCGGATATTTATGCACTACTTCAGCAATTTCTTTAATAGGATTAATTGAGCCAATTTCATTATTTAAAGCAATAACAGATACTAAAATAGTATCTTTTCTCATAGCTTGTTCAACTTGAGTTGGTAAAACTACGCCTTCATCATTAACATCAAGAACAGTTACTTCAAAACCGAATTTATCTCTTAGTTGATAAAAGCATTCTAAAACGGAAGGATGCTCAATATTGGTCGTGATAATATGTTTTCCACGATTTTGATAATTTAGACAATATCCTTTAATTGCAAGGTTATTTGCTTCTGTAGATGAAGATGTAAAAATAACGTTATGCTTTTTTAATTTGAAAGAATTGAGAATAGATTCTTTGGCAATTTGCACATTTTTTGCATTTTTAACGCCTAATGCATGGATAGAATTAGGATTAGCAAAATTCTCATTAATTGATTCAACAAATAAAGCGACGACCTTATCATCAGGTTTGGTCGTCGCAGCATTATCTAGATAAATGAAATTATTGTTTTTCATTATTTGCTTTTATTTTTCTAAGAGCATTACCAGCAATGATATAAGCTTGTTCGAAGTCACCTTCTTTGAAGAATGTTTCAGCTTGAGAAACAAGTTGATCAATATCACTTAAATGTGATCTTCCTTTATTTGCATACATAATTGCATTTTCAGCAAGCGTCATCATGTTGTGTTCTTGGGCAATCGCTCCATCATCTAGGATGCGATTACAAACATCATAGAGTTCTGCCACCAATTTATTGATATTATCAACATCGATTGGAGTTTTTCTTAATAATGAATTGATTTGGTTAAGAAGTTCATAAGACTTGTTGAAGTCTTCATCATATTTTTCTTTTAGTCGAGAAATATTGATGTCACGAATTTCTTTCTCGGTTCTTTTGAGTTTATCAAAGAAAGTGAAGAGGAGTTTATAAGCCTCTTCTGAATCGGTTTTAAGCGAATTGATATATGAATTGAATTCATCGAGTTCGGAAATAATAGAATCGGAAGCATCTTTTAATTCATTCATTTTGCCAACTAACAATGAATATGGTTGTTTAACATTTGAATGGATAAATGTATCTAAACTACGTTTAAGTGCGCCGACTTTATTAATTTCAGTTTGGATTTCATTAACTTTTGATTTATGAGCATCATTGATGATGAAGATTTTAGAAACTTCAGGAATTGTGTTACAAAGTTTGATGAAGCGTCTTTCAATTAGGTTAACGTTACTATAGACGAGTTCGTTTTGCTCTTCAAAATTCTTACGTGCTTCTTTTTCGCCTTCGAATTGTTTAAAGATCTCATCGATTCTAGTAAGCATGGCTTGTAAGGATTCTTTAAGACCTTTAACAGAGAATTGGCGTAGACGTTCTTTATAGTGAGCAACTTGAGCACGCATTTCAGTGACAGCAGATTCCACAAGAAGATGGTCGAGTGGATAACCTTGCTCTTTTAACTCATTATATGTTTTATCAAGTTCAGATAATTTGGTTGGTAAAACATCGTTAACTAAAACGCATAAATCGGTGAGCCCTTCCATCGCAGAAGATAATTCATTAAGAATCTTTTCGATTTCAGGTAAGACATTATTAGCATCGTCATATTGAGCGGATTCAACAAATGTTTCAAATTTTTCGAATTTTTCATCGATGAGTTCGAATACTTTTTCAAATGAAACTGAAAGCATGACTAAATCACTTTGCTTTGCATAATATTCTTGTTTGATACGACGGAAATGTTCTTTTAAGGCAAGAGACGATTGTCGACAATCTTCTTCTGGTTTAACAACTTTAAGTAATTCGTTGTTGAGTTCAGAAACCGATTGTTCATACTCATTGACTTTTGCTTCAACTTCAGCAAAATAAGCCTTTGCTTGTTTATAGTGACGATCAGAGATCATATCCGCTAAACGGTTAACAGCTGTTTGAGCGTTAGCGTCTTGTTTATCTCTAATTTCTTTAAAAGTTCTTAAGAATTTAGTGTGAATCTCAACGTAAAGAAGATTGGTTCTTGAAATAATTTCAAGTCTTTTAACATATTGAGCATTTTGACCAATAAGTAAGGCATGATAATATTGGAATCTTTTATCTAAAGAACGGAAATTCTTGCGTAAGATATTTTTACGGATAACAAAGAAATAAATTGCAAAACCTGCTAAAGCAACTACGACAATAACTAAGGCAACAACAAGGATAATTAATCCGACATTTGTATTATTTTTTGGCTCCATACTTTGCTAATTTTAGCACAATACTTTCTTGTTTTATAGAAAAACAAATACATTTTTTTAAATTGAAAATCTTATGATTTTAAATTTTTATTCTATCCCTAATTAATTAGGGATTAGCGTTAATTTCACCTTGAATAATATCAAGTTATGTAATCACTAAAGTTTCTAGAAGAAAAATAACGAAAATCTTTGTTGACAAAAAATTACCTATATTTATAATATCTCTTGCATTGTTGCAGCATGTAAATACTGCTTGTCTGATGTCCTAACAACCGTGGAATAGTAGCCAAAGCTCATAGGTGAACTTCAAAATAGCGTACATCCGAAGTAAGGAATTTACACCTCTTGCTAAATAATGCATTTAGTGAAAGGAGTCATATATCATGAGATATACTGGTTCAGACTACAAACGTTCTCGTCGTCTTGGATTTTCTGTCCTCGAAACAGGCAAAGAACTCTCAAAGAGAGCTTATGGCCCAGGACAACACGGCAATGGTCGTAAAAGAAAACCATCCGAATACGGCAAACAATTGATCGAAAAGCAAAAACTTGAACAAATGTATGGCGTTAACGAAAGACAATTCCGTCGTTTATTCATGCTTGCTAGAAAATCTGACGAAGTTACCGGCATCGCATTCTTCAGAATCCTTGAATCTCGTTTAGACAATTTAGTCTATCGTATGGGATTTGCAAGAACTCGTCGTGCTGCTAGACAACTCGTCAATCACGGTCACATCACTGTTAACGGTAAAAAGGTTGATATTCCATCATACCTCTGCTCCGTCGGTGATAAAGTTGCAATTAAAGAAGGTCACGACTTAGCAGTCGTCAAAGCTTCTTTAGAGAGCAAACCAGCTTCTGTTGGATATGTCAAAGTCGATGCTACTAAGCTCGAAGGAACATTCGTCCGCGTTCCAGAACGTAACGAACTTCCAAGAGACATCAACGAAGCCCAAGTCATTGAATACTATAACAGAATGTTATAATTCACTGAATATGAGCAAACAAAAATGGAGTCATTCACTTGGCTCCATTTTTTATTATCTTTAATTATTAATAGTAATTTTGAAGTTTGGATAGATGATATCACCAGTTGAATAAACGAATGAGTTTTCAGTTTCGTTATTTTCTCCAGATGAGGTTTTGATTGAAATTAGCATGTTGTTATAGACATCTAATTGATATTGAGTAGCTTGTCTAGTTTGCCCTTCCACTTCTTCTTTGGAATCTAATTTAAGTGAAATATCATTCCAAGAATTAAGTGAGACTTGTTTTGTGTCATCATTAAGAAGTGCGCGAGAGTGTTCAATTGCATCTAAAAATCTTTTCGAAATTCTTCCTTCAAAATCTTTAGCGGCTTTATCCCAACCACTATCGCTATATTTTTCATAAGTGACAACATATTGTTTGTCTTGTTCTTTATTGAGTGAACTTTCGCTTATTATACGAACTATATCAAAGATATAATCTTCGCTAACAACGCCGTTTTCTGTCACTCTTTCATAAGCTTTTACAAACTTCCATGATTCGGAAATACGTCCACTACTTTGAGTGGAGATTGTATAAGTATGGAAGAATTTATTTTCACGAGAATAGATGTTAACAATTTTGGTTTCAATTTCATTAACTGTTGTTATAGTTGTTTGGGTGTAGGAAGTTTCGCAAACTTTTTCAACATTCTTTTCAATGTTATCAAGTATGTTTAAAGCGGCTTCTTTAGAAGTAGGCATTCCACTACAACTGGCTGTTAATGGAAATAGTAACAATAAACCAAATGCTTTTTTATTCATCGTTAAAATTGTACCAAATAATAGTTTTTCTTTCCGCGTTTAATAACGACATATTCGTTGAATAATGCATCGCTTTTACCAACTACTTTTTGTAGATCGGTGCATTTTTCACCATTGATGGAAATAGAATTTCCATTTATAAATTCACGTGCTTCTCTTTTTGAAGAGGCGGCTTTAATAGCAATTAATAAATCTTCTAATAATAAATCAGTTGGTTGTTTGACTTTAAATGAGCCAAATAACTCTTCGATTGCTTCTTTGGATAAAGATTTAATATCGTTTGAGAACAATACTTCAGACATCTTTTTGCATTCGTTAGCTTTTTCTACGCCATGAATTAAACTTACGATCTCTAAAGCTAATGCTTTTTGAGCTATTCTCATACCTAAATTTTCATAGTGTTCTTTAGTGATTTGTTCGATTTCTGCCAGGGATTTGAATGAGAATACTTTCAAATATCTTGCTGCGTCATCATCGCTAACATTGATGAAATATTGATAGATTTTATATGGGGAAACTAAGGAAGCGTCTAAATAGAGCGCACCTTCTTCTGATTTGCCAAATTTCTTACCGTTTTGGTCGAGAAGTAATGGAACTGTAAAGACACCGACTTTAGTATCGATTCCTTCAACTTTTCTAATGAGTTCAAGGCCACTAGTTAAATTGCCCCATTGATCTCCACCACCAATTTGAATTCTTACACCTTCGTTTTTATAAAGAGTTAAGAAGTCGATTGATTGAAGAATCATATAGGAGAATTCAGTGTATGAAACTCCGCTTTGAAGTCTACTGGAAACAATATCTTTATTAAGCATGTAATTGACTGGGAAATATTTTCCATAGTCTCTTAAATAATCCAAAACGCTTAATTTAGAAATCCAATCATAGTTATTAACTATGAGACCTTTTTCTGGGTCACTTAAATCGATAAATCTTTCAAGTTGGCTTTTGATTTTAAGTGTATTTGCTTGAAGAGCTTCTTTACCTTGAAGATTTCTTTCTTTAGATTTGCCTGATGGGTCACCGATCATACCGGTTGCGCCACCAACAACAGCGACGACTTTGTGTCCTGCTCTTTGTAGTCTCATAAGCATCGAGATCATAACAAAGTTACCGACGTGCATAGATGCAGCAGAAGGATCAAAACCACAATAGATTGTTTGTTTTGTATTTAAAAGTTCACGAACTTCATCTTCGTTTGAAAAATCTTTGATAAGACCACGTGCCTTTAATTCATCAATTATATTTACCATAACTACTCCTTGGTTGAGCCACGTTTCTTGTATTGTGATTCAACACGATATGTTTTAGTGGATAATTCACCTTTATCTAAATCGATTAACATATACATTGCACGTCGACCAATATCTTGCATATCAACATTCATGCTTGAAAGGGTTGGACGTGTGATTTTGGCATATTTTGTGCCAATTAATGATAAAACTTCGACTTGTTCTGGAACTTTTAATCCTGAATCGATAGCGGCATCGAGTACAGCAGCAGCAATCGAATCACGGTATGCAACAAAATAACCGGTTTTATGACTTTCAAAATATTTCATGAAATCGTGATAAGTTCTTGATGAAGAGTCATCAACATTAATAATCTTATAATCGACATGTGCGTTTTCACAAACTGAGCAGAAACGTTTTTCAGTTCTTGCTAAAAGACGACCACAATTATGAACGTGTAAGAAAACAAATTGCTTGTCATCGTGTTTTTCAATCTTATGAGAAATAATCTCGGCAAGTTTATGTTCATAACCAAAGGTTATGCATCCAACTTTTTCACCTTCAACATTATTATTAATAACGATGGTTGGAACTGAATAAGAATTGAGTTTCTTAATATCTTCTTCATCTAACTCATCATCAAAAATAATTGCTCCATCAACATGTGATGTAATGACTTTTTCGACCATTCTAACTGCATCATCTTTGGAATGAGAAGTAACGAATAAGGAAAGGTTGAAACCTTTCTCTTTAGCAACTTCAGTAATTCCATTTAAAACAGATGAAATATAAACATAGTTTGCACTTGGAATGACAACACCAATGGTTGTTGATTTGCTTGTGGCAAGTGCCTGAGCAACACCTGAAGGTTTATAACCTAATTTTGCAATTGTTTCTTCAACTTTTTTTCTTGTGGCTTCCGTCATACTTCCCTGTTTATTAATAACACGGGAAACAGTTGCTAATGAGACGCCACTTGCTTTAGCAACTTCGTAAATTGTTACACGTTCTTTCAAGTTATTCATGAAAATTTTTTCCTTTTTATTTGTGGTTCATTATAAATGAAAATATTTTCCTAATCAATCAATAAATTGGGTAAGAAACCTTTTTAAGTCTTTCTGAAGGAATATTTTTCCTACCTTCCTTAGCTTCTGGTCGACCATCTAATTCCACCAAATCACCAGTGAATCCAACAGTCATATTGTTAACTAAAGATGTACCTACTCCATAAGTATCAACAGGCACTCCTAACTTAACCCACTCAGCAATCTTTTGAGCGGTAAAGGAGGATGAAACAATGATTTTGACATAGTCAAATCCATTTGTATCAAGCGCATCGCGTAAGGCGAATATTAATTCTTTACAAACCCCATGAGGATCAAAACCAGATGTATCCTTGTCATCAAAATAATGATCAATAAGAGATTTAGATGTATCGACTCTAACCGCTCTTAAAGTTGGTCCTAAATGATTGGCAAGTTTTAGTGAGTCAGTAATAACATCGTTATTATAGTCGATTAAGGCAGTAACTTGTTCATTTGGAAACGTTTTATGATACATATCAGCAGCTTTACAGATATCACCACCGCTAACTTCAATTAAGGCATGTGGCATAGTTCCCATACCTTTTCCACCCCACCATAAACCTTGGGCATCGGTTGAGACTTTTCTAATACCAGCTACATAAGTGGCATAGCCATCACCGATTTGAGTGTGATATTCATCCTGACGGTCCGCCATCGAAAAGACGTCAGCACCTTTTAATGCTTTCATAACTCGATACACATTTGTGGCAACACTACTTCTTCTAGCTAATATCCCATCAATCATTGATTCTAAGAAACCAAAATTTTCATATTTGCCTTTGATTTTTAAAACAGGTTCATTAGCCATAACGATATCGCCATCATTCAAGGCTTCAATCTCGAGTTCTTCTGGTTTAACAGCAAATGTATGAATAAGAGCAATTGCCTCATCAATTCCGCACACCATTGCGTCTTCTGTGCGTTGGAAAAACTGCATTGTTACAATGTGATTTGGCGCGCAATTCTCCACTATTTTTCTACTTTTTAAGAAATAATTCGCGGCAAAAAATCCAGTTCCAAGTCTTTCATCAAACTTGAATGTTTTGTTAGTTAAACGACTAATTTTTCCAGCTTCTTTTAATTTTATTTCGAGTTCTTCCATTTAAACTACCTCACTATTCTATTTTTTAACGATGATTCTATGGATATTTTGACCTTTATTTCTAAATTTAGTTTCATATTCACTCATCGCATCATTAGCTTCGTCGAAATCATATTTTTCTTCGATGAGTAAAACTTTAAATTTGCTTGCTGAAAATGTTTCTTTTGAATATTCAAATAAACCATCATTATCAGACTTAAAGATGACTTTTCCTTCCTTCTTCAAGATTCGATAATATTTGTCTAGCAACTTATCATAAGTAAGTCTTCTTTTCGCGTGCTTTTTCTTTGGCCAAGGATCGACAAAATTTAAATATATTTCATCGACTTTCTCATCACCGATTTCATCAAAGATGATATTTATATCATTTGCGAACACTTTGACATTGGTTAATTCTTCTTCAACGATCTTTTTCGCCATAATGCCAGCGACTGTTCTAACTCTTTCAACTGCTAAGTAGTTGATGTGAGGATTTTTCTTAGCCATTGCGATGATGAAATCACCTTTGCCTGAACCAATTTCCATACGAAGTGGTTTTGCTGTAAAAAATGGCGATGAAAAATCAATCTCACTTAAAACTACTTCTGGATGAAGGTCTAAATAATCGACAGCCCATTGACGATATTTTGTTCGCATTAAAGTTTTCCTAATAAATCAATAGCATGAGCATAAATAACAGCACTTAAATAGAAATCTTCAAGTGGCATATATTCATTTGGTTCATGCATCGTCGATTCTCTTCCTGGGAATAGTGCACCAAAGGCAATGGTGTTTTTCGCGTGTTTTGCATATGTTCCACCACCAGTTGTTAATGGTTCACTATTATCACCAGTTTCTTCTCTATAAGCCTTTAGTAATGTTTGCACTAAAGGTGATTTTGGATCATAAAGTAAATAATGAGATGGTTCACCTTTTGCAGTGGAAATCGTTGCAAATTCCGCATCAAAATTAGAAATTATCTTCTTAACATCGACATTTTCTGGATAGCGGAAATTGACCGAGAATTTTAGATTAGAACCATCATAAGAAATCATTCCAACGCAATATGTTGTGTCTTTAAGTAAATCGGAATGATAATATCCTCCAAATGCTTTTCCTGATGTATCAGAAAGCTTTTCACCAAGCTTAACTAAACTTGGAATATCATATATATTTCCTAAAGCTTCTAATGTAATTAAAGCGGCATTTTCACCTAGTTCAGGAGTTGAACCATGGCATGCTTTACCTATAACAGTGACTAAATCATCTTTAACTTCATATTTTCTTGAATGTTTCTTCAAATATTCTACTAATGTAGAAACATCATCAGTTTCAATAACGACTTTATCACACACTGCATTTGTAGCGACTCCACCTTTAATAGATTTAACATGTGGAATTGTTACTTTAAGAGTTGGCCAAAAATCTAAGATAGCCTTCTCTCCATAAATAAGAGGAAAATCACTATCTGGAGTAAAACCATAAGTTGGCCCTTCTTTCTTTAAAACTTCAAAATAATGATCTAGGCAAGATGAACCTCTTTCTTCATCTCCTCCAACAACTATCTTTACTTTGTAACCTCTTAATAGGCCATTATCTTTCAAAGCTTTTACAGCATAGAATGCCGCGATCATTGGGCCTTTATCATCGCTTGTGCCTCTACCATAGATTTTCTCGTCTTCAATAGTTGGAACAAATGGTCCATATTTCCACGAGCCTGTAACAGGCACAACATCAGCGTGAGCATAAATACCAATGACTTTATCGCCTTCACCGATTGTTAATTCGGTTGCGTAGCCATCACATCTATCAACATCAAAGCCAAAACGTTCGCCAAGTCTAGCAACATAATCTAAAGCGTCATTAACGTCTTTACCAAAAGGCATTTCTTTGGTTTTTGTTTTTTCATCATAGACAGATGGGATTTGGACAAAACGACGCAAAGCGTCGAGCATATCAACCTTATATGGTTCAATTAATTTTTTATAGTTCATATTTATTACTTTTGATTTTCGTAAATCAAATGCATTCCTTTCAAAACAAGTTCTTGGTCGACGATGTATTTAGGAGAAGCAAAATCATCTTTTAAGAAATTAGCAAATCCTCCTGTAATTACCTTTTTGAAGTTATAACCAAAATGTTCATCAGTTCTTTCCATGAAACGTTTAACAGATGCAACATGACAATAATAGATACCTGATGTCATGGCATCAATTGTATTTTTACCAAAATACATCTTTGGTTTTTGTACTTCATCGATGTGTGGAAGTTGAGCAGTTTTATCAGAAAGAACTCTCGCATTCATAGTTAAGCCAGGGAAGAACGAGACACCTTGGAACACTCCATCTTTATCGATGATAATGTTTTTGGTGACTGTACCTAAATCAGTTACCACCACTGGAGCACCATAATAATGAATTGCTCCTAAAATATCAGCAATTAAATCTTGACCGACTTCCTCTTTATTATCGATATCAGCTTTAAAATCAGCTAATACAGATTTTGGATCAAATATTTTAAGTGAAACGCCTATTTCACCTTTGATGATAATTT
>Ga0256404_1010056_pt1 | contig 13254 bp, 21 predicted proteins | sample RumenRJG_01DNA_FD_185990 | JGI IMG/M metagenome (GOLD analysis project Ga0256404, IMG submission 185990) | Bovine rumen microbial communities from Lethbridge, Alberta, Canada - RJG_01 | ecosystem: Host-associated > Mammals > Digestive system > Stomach > Rumen | place: Canada: Alberta | collected...
AAAGCATTAAGTAATGTCGGGGCGCCGATTATTGAAAAGATTATGGAAAACCGTCCATATCATAGCTTAAAGGAATTCATGAGAAAATGTCCTTTAAATAAAACTGCAATGATTAGTTTAATTAAATCTGGCGCATTTGATAACTTAGAAAGCGCTTGGGCAAAAGAATTTCATGTTGATCCTCGAATAGTAGCCATGACATATTATTTGTCAAAAGCTTGTGATCCGAAATCAAAATTAACATTGCAAAATTTTAATGGCTTGATTGAAAAGGAAATTGTTCCAGACAGTCTTGAACAACAGAAACAAGCATTTATTTTTAATAAATATCTAAAAAAGCATAAAAAGAGTCTTTACTATTTAATGACAAATCAAGATGTGTCAGATGTAGTAACAAGAAAATTGATTGATACAGACGATCTTGAAATTATTCAAGGTATTCCGTGTATCAAACAAAAGACTTGGGATAAAAACTATCAAGTTATTATGGATCTTGCAAGAGATTGGTTAAAGGATAATCAGGCGGCCGCCCTTAAAGAATATAATACGATTTTATTTAAAGAAGCATGGGATAAATATGCATCTGGTAATATTTCATCATGGGAGATGGAAGCATTATGTTTTTATTATCATGATCATGAGCTAAAGACAATTGATAACAATAGATACGGTATCGTTGATTTCAATGAACTCTCTACAGAGCCTATTATTGATAGAACTTTTAAAAGAAATGGAAAACAAATTCCACTATATAAGTTATATAAAATTGCAGGAACAGTAATTAGCAAAAATGATAGTAGACATTCTATTTCATTATTAACGACAACAGGGGTTGTAAATGTTAAATTTACGAAAGAATATTATGCACTTTATGGTCGTCAATTAAGTGAAATTCAGCCAGATGGAACGAAAAAAGTTCGTGAAAAGGGTTGGTTTGTAAGAGGTACTAAATTGTTGATCACAGGATTTAGAAGAGATGATACATTTGTATCAAAAAATTATAAATCCAATGGTGGACATCAGCTATATAAAATTAATGCCGTAAATGGCTCAAGAATGGAGATAACTCACACAAGATATGGACAGTCAGAAGAAAATTAACATTGTAGCATTGATTGGCGAGTCTGGTAGCGGAAAGGATGCGATCCTTAATTGGATCGTATCCAGATGCCCAGAACTAAACAAGATTGTTGGCACTACGACCCGGCCGCCGCGTGATTATGAAATAGATGGAAAAGATTATCATTTCATTGATTTTCTTAATTTTAATTATAAAGAAGCTTATAATAATTTTTTGGATGTAGAAGTATTCAATGATTGGCACTATGGAATTTCAATTGATGATCTTGATCCAGAAAAAATAAATATTGGAGTTGTAAATTTTCAAGCTATCGAACAGCTGTATCGAGACAATAGAGTTCAAGTCTATACAGTATTTATCAATGCAAAAGATAAAACTAGACTTCTGCGGCAGCTTAATCGTGAAATAAATCCAGATTGTAATGAAATTGTAAGACGATTCCTTGCAGACCGAGAAGATTTTAATTATTGCGATTTACATATTGATCTCACTATTGATAATGAAGATACATTTGAAATTGCTTATAATGCGGCGCCCCTTGTTGGCTTCATTTCTAGCCTTGAGGATAATTCGAGCAACATCAGTTAATTTTATTCTTATGAAATTATAATATATTTAGTGATTTAAAAAGGAGAAACATTATGAATATTATTCTTTATTCAACAGACTGCCCTCGTTGCAGAATTCTTAAAAAGAAACTAGATATGGCAGGCCTGGAGTATACAATTAATACTGATGTTGATCAAATGCTCAAGATGGGATTCCAAGAAGCTCCTGTCCTTGGCGTAGATAATGCATTTATGAATTTTACTCAAGCTAATGCTTGGTTGAGGAGTCAGATTTAATGGATATTAATGTAAAACTTTCAAAGAATTTTACAACTCAGTATAATAAATTACAAGCTGAGTTTGGAACCGATATTGCCAGAATTAATGGCTTTGATGACGCGCAGTTAAGCTATACAGATTTCATTCAAAACTTTATTGATCAGTCCACTGTTGCCGATGCCAGCGTAGACGGAAACTCTAATGTTTCTCATAAGGACATTGTAACATTACTGAATGAAATGCCTAAGCCACACAGAAAGCTACTTGCTTTTAATAAAATTTATTATGAAATTCAAAAGAAGTACGGCTTCAAAGCAGCTAATGAATGGCTTAGAATGGAATGGATTGGTAATCTATATATGCATGATGCTGATACTTCAACATTCAAAAGTTACTGCTTTGCATATGACCTAAAAGATCTCGCTGAAAAGGGGCTTTATTTCCTTGGATCAAATTTTAATGCAAGACCACCAAAGCATCTAATTACTTTTGTTGATTTTGTAAAAGAATTTATTTCTTTTGCTTCAAACAGAACAAGCGGCGCAGTAGGTCTTCCAAATCTTATTCCCTACATGTATTATTTTTGGAAAAAGGATATTGACTCTGGATATTGGAAGGGCGATCCAAAAGAATACGCAATACAAAATTTTCAACGTTTTATTTATGCCGTTAATCAGCCTTACGTAAGAGATGGCTCTCAATCTGCATTTACAAATACATCAGTATTCGATAGACCTTATTATGGGGCTCTTTTTGGTGGATCTGAATTTCCAGATGGTACATTCATGATTGATGCAGAAGAAGAAGTTATGGAATTTCAGAAGTGGTATATGGAAGAAATGGCTGCAATCCGTCATGAAAATATGTTTACTTTCCCAGTAAGTACAATTTCGTTGCTTCGTCAAAATGGCAAATTTGTAGATGAAGATTTTGCTAAATGGGCAATCAAACATAACATGGAGTGGTCGGATAGCAATATCTTTGTTGATAGCTCTGTTAATTCTCTTTCTAACTGTTGCCGCCTGAAGAGCGATATTCGTGAACTAGGATACTTTAATTCCATTGGTGGTACAGCTTTAAAAGTCGGTTCAGTTAAAGTCTCTACTATTAATTTAGCTAGACTTGCTCTTGATACCAATAATGAAGAAGAGTATCTTGAAGAGCTAAAACATAGAACTATTGTTGACCTGCGGGCGCTTGATTGTGTACGACATATAATCAAGAGAAATGTAGAAAAAGGGCTTCTTCCTAATTTCACATATGGATTGATTGACTTTGAGCATCTTTATAATACGATCGGCTTTATTGGTATTTATGAAACTATGAAGAAGTTTGGATACACTTATAAAGATGAGTTCGGTAATACTTTTTATAAAGATGAAGCTTATGCTTTCGGTAAAAAGATTTTCGATATAATTCATAAAACCGCAGATGAATTTAAAGCAGCTGATTCTACTGTTGACTACCATATCAACACAGAGCAGATTCCTGGTGAGAGCGCGGCCGCAAAGCTTATGAAGAAAGATAAGTTCTTCTATCCCGATGCAGATATCTATGATTTACCTCTTTATGGAAATCAGTTTATTCCGTTAGGTATTACCACAACTCTTCAAGAAAGAGTAAAAGTACAAGCTGCATTTGATAGCTATTGCAATGGCGGCTCTATTCTTCATGCGAATATTGATGCTCCATTCGATTCATTTGAAAAAGCATGGAAAATGGTTAATTATATTGCAGATCAAGGCGTAACGTATTTTGCTTTTAATACAAAGATTCAAGCTTGTGAGAATAATCACGCTTTTTATGGAACGACATGTCCTGTGTGTGGAAAACCGATCTCTACTGAATACACTAGAATCGTTGGTTTTTACACTCCTATCAGAACTTGGTCAAAAGAAAGAAAATCTGAATATAAAATGAGAAAATGGGAACCAGCAAATAAGACTGCGGAGAAAATATGATCTTAAAAGGAGTTATTTTTGAAGATTTTGTGAATTATCGCAAACCAAGTATGGTTCTTGAATTTCCTATCTGTAAAAATTTTAAATGTGACAAAGAGTGCGGCGAGCGAGTTTGTCAAAATAGCTTACTCGCTCAATCTCCGAACATAGAAATTTACCCGATATCATTAATTAAAAAGTATTTAAATAATCCTATTTCAGAAGCTATCGTTTGTCAAGGCCTAGAACCATTTGATTCCTGGCCAGACCTAATAAATTTTCTATATTGTTTTCGGCAATACTCTCAAGATGATTTTGTAATCTATACTGGCTATACAGAAAAGGAAATTCAAGATAAAATAGATACATTAAAAAATTTCAAAAATGTAATTATTAAGTTTGGTAGATATATTCCTAATCAACCAAAACATTTCGATGAAGTTCTTGGTGTTTCTTTAGCTAGCCCAAATCAATATGCGAAAATATTAAATTGACAGAAAAGGAATTTTTTGATATAATGAAAATTAGAGAAGTGAAAGACAAGGAATATGTAAAACTTGTTCGGTAGAAAATCAAATAGAATGGTGGATACTGTCCTTGTAAATTGATAAAAAATGCAGATACGTTATGTATCTGTAAGCAATTCCGAGAAGCAGATTTAGGGGTTTGCCAATGCGGATTATATGAAAAATTGGAGAAGTGATTATATGGCACAACAAGTCATTGATACAGGCGCGACCCTTTATGATTTAAACAAGCAAATGGTGATCAAGGAGACTCCAATGTCACCTAAAGATATCGCGGCCGCGCAGATAAAAATTGAAAATTGGTTTAATACGGACATTGACTGTTACGCAATGCTTTTATGCAATGACCGCAGAGATTTCACTATTTTTCATTTATATGAAAATCAAAACCCAAATCCTTGTGCTATTGCCGCAGAAGAAGTAATTGGATGCTTAACTGATCGAGGCGATATTATTAGTATTGATCCTACAGAGGATAGAGCTTGGGAGATATGGCTAAAAATAAATGATGAAGTTTATTGCTATTATCTATTTTGTTATGATAAAGCTGTCATTGAATGTTAAGGAGAAAAATTTATGAAACTTGTTATTAAATTGACTCCCTTTGTTCTATAGCAAACTGTATATACTTTAAATGATAAGAATGAAATTATTAATAGCGAAAATTTTTTGATGGAAGATATTAATAAGATTATTCTGGGAAAAGAAAATATTTCAGAAGTAGTATTCTGTGGAAATAAGCATTACTTATCAAAATTTGTCCAAGCCGCAAAAGAAGCTGAAATGAAAAAGTATGGAAATAACACCATTAAATTTACTATACAAGGAGTAGGAAAGAATGTCTAAGTTTTTAATTAGATCAACAGAAGTATATCGCATTGATAGTGAGTCTGAAGCTAATAATTTCATTGATCAACAGAAGAAAAAGTATGAAGTCAGCAAATATTCTAGCGAACTAAAGGAAAGAAAAATTAAGGGAGAAGTTGCTGATTCTTGGTATAGAGTAACTATTGTAAAAACATATAATGATGAAAAAGAGCCTGAAAATGCTTTTATCGAGGAGGATGAATAATGAAAATTAAGCTTTTAACAGATACTGCCACAATGCCGACAAGAGGTAGTGAAAAGGCTGCTGGATGGGATCTTTATGCTGATTTCGCAGATGAGATTTATCTTCCTCCTAATGATGTTCGCATGATTGGCACAGGCGTTGCAGTTGAAATTCCAGAAGGGTATTTTGGGGCATTGTTTGCTCGCAGTGGAATCGCTTCAAAAAGAGGTCTGCGCCCGGCTAACTGTGTAGGCGTAATTGACTCAGATTATCGCGGTGAAATCAAAGTAGCTATCATTAACGACTCAACTTATGTGCAAAAGATTGAACCTCAAGAAAGAATTGCACAGCTTGTTATTCTTCCATACAAGTCGGTTGAACTTGAACAGGTCGATGAATTAGACAAAACAGAGCGTGGTGAAGGCGGATTTGGAAGTACCGGAACTAATTAATTTTTCGAGGAGTGAGAAATCACTCCTCATTTTTTTATGTGATGACTACGAAATTGCATGCCATAGAAACGCTTAATTGTTGATTATTTTATTAGATTTCATTAAAAATGAATAATTCTTCATTTAAAATAAAAAACAGCAAATTTTGCTTAATCTTGACAAGATAAAAATTTTTTAGTATATTAGGGCTAGATTAAGAAAATTTTTAAGGAGTCAAATCATGATTATACTAGCCCTTGATATATCAACGCATTCAACAGGAGCAGCAATTTTTAAAGATCAATAGTTGATCCATCATGAATGTATTGTTGCAGCCTCTGCAAACGCATTTAATAGAATAGATAAAATGTCTTCTCGAATAGAGTAGCTTATTAAATAGTATTCTCCAACTGACGTAGCAGTAGAATCTCCTCTTCCTGCGGACGTAGGCCATAACATAGATACTTATAGAAAATTAACTTGGGCACAAGGTATTATTGGTGATATGCTAAATAAGCATTCTCTTAGATTCAATGTAATGTATATTCCTAGTTAGTGGCGTAAAAAAGTTGAAATTAAAACTGGCCCAGGAAAAATGCGGCCGCGCCTAAAAGCTGACGATATTAAAATGGTTAAATTTTTATATGACCTTGATGTAAATGATGATGAAGCAGATGCTATCCTGATTGGAAGAGCATACGCCAGCTAGCATGAAGATGGTTTTAATTGGGAGTAAAAATAAAGGCGGCGCCTGGTAGTAACACCTAGGCAGCCGCCGCATTTTTATTATGTAAAGAACAAGAAATCCCCTAAACTTCGGTTCTTTCTTTTTCTCTTTTTATCTTCCTATTTCTTTTCGTAATATAATCCATATATAAAAGCAGAAAATTTATCCTTCTTAATTCCTCTGCTACTCTGTTTAAGGATAATGTTAGCACCTTCATTCTCTTCAACGAGGTTCAGCATTTGAGCTTTTAGAGCAGTAGTTAAAACAAAAGGTTTCAAATAAGAATTCCTTTGATCTGTTGTCATAGCCTGACCTTGTTTAGTTGCCATTAATTTGATTTTAGCCTGTTGTTCATCCACTAAAAACTTAACTTTTCCGCTGCCCATTTGAGTCTGCGCATAAGAATAAGCCTCAGTATTAATAGGCGCATTAGCTTTAATCAAAAACATAGCATTTTCTTCAACTCCCGGTCCACGGATCTTTTTATATAACTCTTCGACATCTTCAGAAGTTCCGCCTTCAACGCCAAAGGGTGGCAACACATCGCTTGTCTATGGGTCTACTTGTGATTTTGTCATAAAATCAATTAAACCAACGCCAAGACCATTTGCATCAATAGCAAGTATTCTAGCTTTATATTTATAATATAACCGTTTTAAATTAATTGCTTGTACCTAAAAATCTTCAGCTTCATATGTATATAGGTTAACCAAGCTCTTAACTGGCACTCCTTGCGGCTGTGGCGTAACTTTTATAATTGAAGCCTCTGTTGTACATCCAATACGGCCAACGTCAACTCCGATAATATAGTAAGCTTGCTTATTACTTCTCTTGCTGTATTCATATTCTGGCTGATTAAGGACTCTATACTTATCAAACTTTTCTGCTGAATAAAAAGCATTTTCTGCATCGCCGCTCCAGATACTTCGATACTCACGATCAAAAGAGTCATCATTATACGTACCTTGTAATTTAAGCTGGTCAACAAAGTCTTCGTCAAGAAGGCCTTCTTTTACAGGAGTCTCATAAGTTCCACCCATAATCATACACTGATCTGGTTCAACAATACTTTGAATTAATAGCTAAATCAATTTTTCATAAGCAAAACTATTTTTCCAACCTGCGGTAGTAATATAAATCTGACTCTTATTGACGTTTTCCTCTTTATGGCGAGTTCCATCTGGTAACAATCTATCAACGTTTGTAGTAGGAATAATGACTTCGTTTAAAATATCTCCATCAATGAGAACACATTCCTCCATTAAACCACCAGTTCTACGTTGACCACGAGAGCTTTCTTTTGCTGCCAAGATATCAATCTGAGAACCATTTTTAAAAACATAATGAACATCATCTTTAGTTTTTTTAGACACACCGCGTTCCCAGTTGATTTCATTTTCAAGAGGGGGAATGAGTCTACAAATTTCCTAAATCTTAGCAATAGTGATAGACGCCGCCTGTTCCTTGCCACCAGTAGTAACAAAAAGATGACTATTCGGATATAGGATGCAGCGTAACATCAAAACCATCATAGATAAGAAAGACTTGGAATATGCACGGGGAAAAGTTGCATAGACATATCTATGTCTCATAACAGTTCTCAAAAAAATACGTTGATAAAAATAAAAATGAAAATTTTGAGGATTATTATCTTTCAACATAAAGTCTACTAAATAATCTGGATATTGACGATAAAAAGCAATCAGATTCCGCAAATTTGGAAGCTGCTACTTTAATCGTTCCTAAGAAAGACCTTGTTTCTTGGTTCGTGTCTCTTCAAGATCTAATAACTGTTGTAAACTCATGCTTCATTCCCCCTCAACGATGATATTATCCTTTTCTTGTTCTTCATGAATAAAAGCATGATAATCTGCGATGTCATCGTCTGATATTTCTGGCTGATCCAGCCCCTGAGCTTTTGCGGCCTCTCTATCTTTTTTCTGTTGAGCTTGAATTTCCTTATTTTTAATATAATCTTCAATTTCTCTAGCAAGAGAAGGATCGCTATATACCAAAGACTTTAAATAGTTCTGTTGATCTGTAATAATAGTATCTACCACATCTTTTGCCGCAGTAATTTTCATTTCTGGAATTTGACCACCATACTTTTCACAGTAAGCTACCATTTCTCCAATAGAATCAACAAAATCTGTCTTTTCATCTTTTTTACGACCAACTGCTGCAAAATTAGCTAGCTTACGCTGATTTCCCAACTCTCTCGATAACTTTGCAAAGCCATCATAATCGCCTTCATCAAGAGCCTGATTAGCTTTAAGATTCAACTTACAGATAAGAATTAGTGAGCTCTTCGTATCAGCATCTTGGATATCAAAAGAATCCATCATATTCTTATAGTCTCGTTCAAGAGTAACCCACTCATTTGGCTTATACACTCTTCCCCACTTCATCGCAAGATAAATCTTATCTTCATCAGTGAGTTCCGCGGCAGGGTCAGGTAAATCCTTCTCATTAATAAACTCCGTTTCATCATAAGCATTGCCCGCCATACTAGCGTTATAAACTTCTTCCGTTGTAGTGGGATTAACTTGCTCATTTTGAACTTCTGTTGGCATCAGAGTCTTATATTCAGCTTCGCTGATCTCACCTGCATCAAATTTTTTTTGAAGTTCTTCTTTAAACTCCTTATCGGCTTCAGTTTCTTCTCTGCGGGCGGCCGCATTTTTTTCGTTTAGATCATGTCTAAGCTTTTCAGTATCCGCCCATCTATAATTTTTAAACTGCTGAAGCTTCATCTTTGATATATATTTACCAAAGATCGCTGTACCGCTCATCTTCTTAGGGCCTTTTTTAGCAAAGTCTTTATCAACAAGAGTTTTCCATTCACCCTCAATATAAGGAACATCCATCTCTTTTAATAACCAAGTATATGTTTCTGGTTTAAAAGGGTCAACGTGCATAGTTAAACATTTCTTGCACATTTTGGTTTTACTACCATCTCGATATGTATAAAATTCACCAGACTTTAGCCATTTGTCCTACTTTTCACAGTAGCATTGATCCATATCATTTGGAATTTGTCCTTGCATATATTATTCTCCTTGCGCTTGTTTTCTAGTAAGCATTCTTTTAGCTTTTGTCTTAGCGTTGCGACAGTCTTTACAAATACTATAAAAACCATCTTTACTTGTATTGTTTTTAGAAAAAAACATATTGTGAGCAAGCTTAATTTGTCCACAGCGAGAGCATTTTTTCCATTGCCCTTTTTCTTCAAAAGTATAATGCCAAATTAGCCAATCTTTCCTTGCCTGCTCTGCAATCATTTTAGGAATCTTATTGCGCCAAAGAGAAGAAATATATTCAACAGAATGTCTAACCCCATAGTCTCGTTCAAGTAAAGACTGAATTTCTTCATTGGTCTTGCCGTCTATTTTATAAATCAAGAGATCATAGTAAAGAGGGAAATCTTTTTCTAGAGTCTCATCGACTAAATTTTCCAAATCTTGAATCATATAATAGGAATCACTAGAAAATTGTCCCCAGCAGTCTTGTTTTATTCTAGAATAATTACAAAGAACAGCTGAAACATGATCTGGATTCAATAGCGAAAAGTTACCTTCGATCTTTAAGCTTCCATCTTCATTAACAGAAATTTTTTCCTCAAGAGTAATGCGATTAAAACTTTTTGTTGTGTTTAAACAATGAATAGGAGCTTTAAACGTATTTTTTAAAACATATTGATCCTTGCGCAGCTCAATTAATTGTTTTTTAAGCAAAAACCTTCTTTTTCCAGTTGCCACCTTCTCTTGAGCCTCTATCTGGGCAATAGCATCACGAAGTTGTTTCATGCCTGGAATCGTCTAAATATCTTCTTCCGTAATAGAGATCTTTGGAGTGAAAATAATATTTTTATCATTTGTAATTATATTATAAATACCATCTTCACCGTTCTAAAATTTTTCTACTAAGCCTTCAAAAGAGGTTTCGCGTTTATTTACAGTAACCATACGATTATCTGTAATAATATTCTTTTTTTTACGTTCTTCTTTATCCATAGCAAAAACAAGATAATCTGACAATAGCTACAGATACTTAGGCGTTAATCTCTACGGAGGAGTCTGCTCTATAATCTTTTTTACTAATTCATTGCGGGCGCCGGGGTCTTGCAATGTATAATCTAGCTTTAATTCATTTTTGGTCTTATCCAGTGCATCATTGACCTGGGCCGCCGCATCTTTATCATTCATGTGTCAAGCACTCCTTTTGTTATATATTTTGTTTGGTTCTTTCTGAACCTCTATTTGTATTATATATAAAAATTTTTATTTTGTCAAATTAAGCTGGTCAAAACTTTATAAATTGACAATAACAAAAAAATATCTTATAATTATTATATAAAAGATAAGGAGAATGTTATGAGAAAAAATATTTATAAATATAAACTTGAAGATAGCCATAATCCAAGAGTGACAGGAAAAGTGGTAATGCCGCTCGGCGCAGAGATTTTATCATGTGCAATGGATTATAATGGAGATATTGTTTTTTATGCCCTTGTTGATCCGTGCGAACAAATGAAAGTCTCAATGGATGTCGTTGTTTTTCCGACTGGTGCGAGCCTCTCTGAAGAAACTCAAGAGCAGATTAAAAATATGAAATTTGAAGGTACCTTTGTTGATTGCAATAAAAATTTAGTCTGGCACGTATGGGCGGCGGTCGGTGAGTAATTCGGAGGATCTGAGTATGGAGGATATAACCAAACGGGTTGCCGCACTCTCTGACAAAGAATTATCAAATTTGGGTAAAGCGATTTCAAATGAGCTGCGGAAAAGAGAGAAGGCAAGCGCCGCAGAAAAGATTGAACAGCATGAGGATTATGTTGGAAAGTGCTATAAAAAAAGAAATCATGACCAATTTGAATATATTAAAATTCTCGACGCAAAATCTGTAAATGAGCATTGGGTAACTGCGGCAATTTTAAGACCTTGGGAAGATATCGTTTTGAAAAGCCCGATAGATGTGCATGGACAAGGAGAAGATGCTGATCTAGGTGGATTCGCTATTGAAGATATTCCACTCTTCTGTCAAAATAGTGCTTTATTGAACGAACTAATAGAAACTACACCAGATGTTTTTAATGCCATGTTTTATCTTTGGAAAAAAGACTTGGTAAAGGAAATTTGCAAATAAGGAGTGACAATATGGTAGGTATTTTATGTGGAGTCTATATTTTGGTACTTTTGTTGTGGAGACAGTGGATGTCTTAAATATTTGTATCGTAATTTGAAATGAAAAAAACATTTGGAGAGAGAATTGTGCAAGTCAAACCATTTTTCGCTTTTCAAGATATTTTCTCCCGAAATAGTACCCCCGTACGCCGCTAGATCAATCAAAATAGCAGGCTTCGAATCAGTACGGTATGCCTGGGCTTTAAAACTCAATTGGACGATTGATAAGAGAGATCAAGACATGACACAAAGTAAAGACTTAACTCAACACAAAGACTTAACTTAACTCAACACAAAGACTTAACTCAATTCAATACAAAGAGTTAAGTCTTTTAATTTATTTAATAAATATAATCAGTGTATGATGTATCTATGCGCTCGGCTCGGCGGCGGCTGCGTCGAGCCGACTTGACGTATCATTAGTAGTGCCGCCAATTTTCCGTTCCGGTAGCACGAACCTAGCTCAGTATACCATGTCCCGAAACCAAAGTCAAGTGGGCAAACTGCACAAACTTCGGGGTTAAATTTTGTGCAATCTGCTAGTTGACATCTGGACAGACTAAGCGTATACTATAGTTACAAGGTAAGGAAAGGAGAACACAACATGAAGAAGACATTCAAAGAAGCCAGCATCGACTATATGATTGACGAGGTCTGCCGCGCTTATGGTCTTGAAGCTCGTGTCACCATTCAGTTCTGCAAGCTGTGTGAGAAGTCTGACAATTACATCTTAATCAAGGCAAAGTACAACAAATTAATTAAAAATAATGATTGACAAATCAATTATGTTATGATAAGATGACATCATCAAAGGAAAGGAAGAGGTACATACTATGTTAGGTCTTACACTTACTGCTCTTGCTACTGCTGCTATGCTGAATGGCGCTACTTGCGCTCCTACAGACATGGGATTCTATACTTTGAACACTGTTGCTGTTGACGTCGATGAAGAAACAGACACAGTTGTATGTGTTGATTTCAATGGCAACAAATGGGGCTTTGAAGGTATCGAAGATTATAATAATGGCGATTACATTACCATGTTGATGTGCGATAATGGAACACCGATAATCTATGATGATGTAATCTGTGCTACTCATTATGATGGATGGCTCTGTGGCAACTTTGGTTACTGTGATGGCTACAGTGTTGTATCTTCTGATTGGGACTAAAAAGTCCCAATCTTTTTTACAAGAAAGGCTTGACAAAAAGGCCGGCTTGGTGTATCCTATAATCAGAAAGAGGAAAGGAGATAACACAAGATGAGAACTTACAAGACATTCGCAATAATAAATGTAGAAAATGACAGCTTAGTAATCTTAGGAAGATGCTCAAAAGAACAGCTAGAAAGAATGTGCGAATAGATGAATGCAACACAAGGCAATCATTTCAGAGTCGAAGAAGTTGAAACTTGGTAAAAAGTCATAGGACAACTGAGAGTCAAGTAAAAGCATTGGCTCTTGTTTTGCGTGGCGCGCTGGCGTCCG
>Ga0256404_1010058_pt1 | contig 13253 bp, 13 predicted proteins | sample RumenRJG_01DNA_FD_185990 | JGI IMG/M metagenome (GOLD analysis project Ga0256404, IMG submission 185990) | Bovine rumen microbial communities from Lethbridge, Alberta, Canada - RJG_01 | ecosystem: Host-associated > Mammals > Digestive system > Stomach > Rumen | place: Canada: Alberta | collected...
GCTCATGACATTGTTTTAAATGCCGAAAATACATTCGTTTATTTAAGTTTTGTAAGAGATACAATTTATGCTTTTGAACAATTCTTAAAAATGTCTTTTTTAAATTTAGCAAAAGATGAAATTTTCTATAATCATGAATATTTTGAATATTATAAAGATGGAATCAAGGAAATTAATGAAGTTCTTAAATATTTTAAAGATTCATTAACTTTAGTTGATGAAGAAGAATATAAAAATTTTGTAAAAGAAAATGCTTTATTTTTAAAAGATTTTGAAACCATGGAAAATGGAATACATAATCGTTTAAATAGAAATTATAAAGTAAATGAAATTGGAGTAATTCATCTAAAAGATGGAGTTGAAGAAGTATTAACTAGCGAAAAATATGAAATTGAAACTCCAAGTGAAGTTGATCTTAATTTACTTCCAGTAAACTATAAAGCCATCAAAATTAGAAAATTGATGATTGCATATTTTGTATTTTTAAGCGTTTTAATCGCCACCTTTATTGCACTTTACTTTGTGACAAAGCATCAAGTTTTTATCTATTTAAGTGCAATACCAATTCTTCTTGCGTTAGGCGGATATTTCTTATTTACTTACTTAATTAAAAAGAGTTATTAAATATAATTTTTATCTTTTAAATAATTTAAAAATTTTTGAGAGGCAAGATATCTATGTGACATCTTGTCTTTTGTTTTTGGATCTAACTCTGAAAAGGTTTTTTGAATAGAGTTAATTTTAAAAACAGGATCGTAGCCAAAATCACACCATTTAACAATTTTGCTGATTGTTCCATTAACTTCTCCTACAAATTCAATAGGTTCTTTTTCCAAATTTAAAATAACAATTGAACAATGGAATTTTGCTTTACTTCCTTGGTGATTTTTTTCAAGATATTCTAGACACCTTTTTTGGCCACCCATTTTTTCCATATAGCGTTGTGAGTAGATTCCTGGAAAATTTTCTCCCAAACTATCAATAATTATTCCGCTGTCATCACTAACAATTGGAAGAGTGGTGAAGTCTTTACATGCTTTACATTTAATTAATGCGTTTTCATAAAAAGTGTTGCCATCTTCAAGTGGCGAAACTTCAATTCCTAGATCTTTTAAAGAGTAAATTTGAACATCATAATTTTTAAATATATCTTTAAATTCTTTTAGTTTGTGTTCATTATTTGTTGCAAGTAAAAATTTAAACATATCTTTATTATAATTATGATTTTTGAAAAAATAAACGGACAACGTACCTAAATTTTAAAAAATAACATTTTTTGATTTTACCTACTTTTTTTCGTAGAAACTTTCGTGGAAATAAAAATATGACGTTATATATATAATTTTTAAAGAAAATCATTAAATTTTAAAAAAACTAAATATTTATCTTTAAAAAGCAACTTTTTAGTCGCGCCTTGAAGAAAATAAAACAAGAAAACCATAAAAAAATCAACTATTTCTAGTTGACTTGGTATCATGCATTGCATTACTACAATGTTTTTAGCATCTGGAGCAGGTGACGGGAATCGGACCCGCGTAACCAGCTTGGAAGGCTGGAATTCTACCATTGAACTACACCTGCGCGCCAAATTATTATAGTAGATGACAGAATTTAATTCAAGAGCGAAAATTTCGTAAATTTCAATAAATATGAATTAATCTAAAGCTTCATTTATAAAATTTTTAATAGCGTTAGAATCCATATAACCAGTGGTGGCTTTTAATGGTCTTCCATCTTTAATTAAAAATAAAGTAGGAACCGCGCGGATATTAAAATTAGCTGCTAATTGAGGATGTTTGTCAACATCTACTGATATAAATTGAATATCAGTTAATTCTTTGCTTACTTCTTCAAGATGAGGATGAAGCATTTTGCATGGTCCGCACCAAGTTGCATTAAAATCAACAAGGCTTACTCCAACTTTTGTTAAATCTTCAAAATTTTCATTAGGCAATAATTCTTTAATCATAATTAACTCCTTAAAATATTAAATAGAATATTAAATAAATAATTACAATGTGTAGTGGATAATATAGATAAAATCCATATTGAACTACTTTATTTGAATATCCTTTTCTTCCATTGTAGAAAAATAGCGCTAGAATTGATATGAACATAAATGATTGCAAAGCACCATCTACTAATTTATCTAATCCATTTTTATATATTGGAAGATAGGTTATAACATAACAAACAAGTGTTAGAAATGCAATTAATATGCATACAATAGAATTTTTAGATCGTTGATAATCTGTTGTCTTTTTATATTCAACTATTGTGTTTTCATTGGCAGAAAGTCTTTTATTTATTAAATTATCGTAAATTTTATAACCAACTAAAGTTCCAAAGAACAAAAAAGATGCTAAGAAATCATATTGTAAAAATAATCCATTAAAATAAATAAATCCTTTAACTTCGTGGATTGTAAAATATCCTTCGATGAATAATAATTTTGTAGCCAAATTTAAAATAATATATAACACTGGCAAAACAGCAAGGAATTTATATTTCGTGCAAAAACATAAATAATAAAATAAAGCTAAAACAAATAGTGTTATAAAAATATTGCCTGAAAACATGATATTAAACGTGTTATTCGACAAAACTTGTATTAAAGTGATAGCAATATATATTAAAAAGGCTTCACTTCCTAATCTTAAAAGATATTTTTTTATGTTTTTAGTGTGCATTAAACCTTCGATTAAAACAAAAATAAATATTGGCATAGAAATTCTTCCAATTGCTCTAAAAATATAGGCTAATGTTTGTAAATTTTCGACTTTGAATATTTCCATCAACATAAAACCAACATGATCAAAAGTCATGCTAATTAAAGCAATAAGTTTTAAAACAAAATTAGATAAACCATGTTTTGAAGTATCTATAAATTTCATAAAAAGAACACACTATATATAGTAAAAATGATTGCTATAAGGTTGTTTGTGATATGAGTAATGGTGGAAGTTTCAATTCCTTCTTTGTCATAAACATAGCAAAGTAGTAACCCAGAAAGCACATAAGATGGAAGATTTAAAAATTCGACTTTTAAATTGCCAGAAAAGTCAAAATGAATAAATCCAAAAATAAGAGCAGTTATTATATAAGCCGCAATTCTTTTATAATTTCTCACAAATCCAAAAAGTCCCAAACGATAAGCAAATTCTTCACACATCGGGCCAATAAATGCAAAAACAATTAAAGAGAAAATTGGATAAGCTGCAATAATTTTATTAATGGAATTTTCATTGTTATTTTCTCCTACTCCCGGAAAAATAGTTCGCACAAAAGCGCTATATGTAGCAGAAATAAGTAAAAGCAAAAATCCATAACCAATTCCATAAAGATAAGTTCGGGATTTTCCGTATTTTGAAAAGACATTTTTGTAATCTTTATTAATAATTAGTAAACAACATCCAAAAATAATTAAATATGCTGAGAAATTAAGCATTGCATTTCCTGTAATTGAGGTTAAAAAATATGGATTAAATTTGCTTGAGAAAAAATAAAAAATAGAGGTTATTATGGTAAGCCCAAGTATCACGGACAAAAAAAGTGAAATACGTTTTAAAGAAGATACCTCTTCAACTCTTGAAAAGGTAAAAATTCCATGAGGAAATGTAGCTTTTTTTGTCTTTTTTACTTCAATAACTCCGCTTTCAACAACGTTTGGTTTATTTTCACATTCTGAAATTAAAGCACCGCAATAAGGACATTTTTCAATATCGGAATCTATTAATAATCCACAGTTTGGACATTTCTTTTTTTCGTTCATTCTATCTTTTGCCCTTCTACGTATTATATTATAATTTGTTAGAAAAGGCATTTATAAATGGAATTAGAAATCAATAAACTCTATATAAATGAAATTGATGTCGAAAAATCTCGATTTATAGCGTATTTTTTTCCTATCCAAAATAAGGATGACTTTATAAATGAATTAAATAAGATAAAAAAGGAAAATCCAAAAGCCAGACACTATTGTTATGCTTATAAATTTGATAACGAAATCAAATTTAGCGACGATGGTGAACCAAAAGGCAGTGCAGGGAAGCCAATTTTATCTGTAATTGAAAACAAAAATTTAATAAATTGTGCAATTATTGTTGTGAGATTTTTTGGTGGAGTGCTTTTAGGAAGTGGGAGACTTTTAAGAACCTATCTTTTAAGTGCAACTTCAGTCGTTGAAAAAGCAACTTTACTCGAAATCGTGGAAGAAATTGAATTTTCAGTTGAAGTTGAAATCGACTTCTATGACATTTTTAAAAATTATCTTTTAAAGCATCATTTTGATATCGTAAAGACAGTGTTTAATGATAAAATACAAGTAGTTTTCAAAACGCCTTTAATTTTTAAAGATGATTTACAATCTTTATTTTATCCAAAGGTGAAAATTTTAGATAAGAAAACAGTAAAAAGTGTAAAAGAGGAAAAATAAATGGTAAATGACGAAAATTGCAATCATCAATGTGAAGGATGTGAAGTTGAAAATTGTTCTGCAAGAAATGGTATTGAAAAAGTAGAAACTAATGAACATAGTTCTATTAAACATGTTATTGGAATAATTAGTGGAAAAGGTGGAGTTGGTAAGTCTTTTGTTAGTTCAATGCTTGCAACTTCTCTTAGAAGAAAAGGATATAGTGTTGGAATTTTAGATGGAGATATCACCGGTCCTTCAATTCCAAAAGCTTTCAATATCCACGAATCAGCAATGGGTGATGGAGTGAGTTTAATTTATCCAGCAATCACCAAAACTGGCATAAAAGTTATTTCATCAAATATGCTTTTAGCACACGAAAGCGATCCAATTATTTGGAGAGGAACCTTAATTTCAAGTTTATTAAAACAATTTTTTAGCGATGTTTTATGGGAAGAATTAGATTATCTATTAATCGATATGCCACCAGGAACTGGTGATGTTACACTTACTGCATTCCAATCTCTTCCATTAGATGGAGTAATTATTGTTACTTCTCCTCAAGATTTAGTTAGCGTGATCGTTAAAAAAGCAGTTAATATGGCAAAACAAATGAATATTAAAGTTTTAGGATTAATTGAAAATATGTCATATATTGAATGTCCAAACTGCAGCGAAAAAATCTCTATTTATGGAAAATCACATGCTTTAGATATCGCAAAAGAAGAAGGAATAGATTTTTTAGGTCAACTTCCAATCAAAATTGGAGTTAGCGAAAAAATTGATGAAGGAAAAGCAGAAGAAATTGAATTTAAAGAATTCGATGATATTGTTTCAAAAATCATCAAGTAAGGAGTGTTTATGATTAGTGTAAAAGAATTTAAAGATCGAAGAAATAAATTGTATAGTCTTTTAGAAGATAATAGTGTCTTAATTCTTTATGCTGGTGTTGCTAAAAAATTAAGTGCTGATGAAGATTATGAATTTTTAGCAAATAGAAATTTTTATTATCTTACTAACATCGAACAAGAAGGCTCAATTCTCTTGGCTATTAAAAGCGACCAAATCATAACTGAATTTTTATTTGTTTCTGAATATGACGAAAACAAAGAAAAATGGACCGGGATTAGACTTACTAGTGAAGAAGCTTGTAAAAAAAGTGGTATTACAAATGTTTTATATTTAAATACTTTTGAAGCTCAACTTGCGATGATTTTAAATAAATCACTTCACACTTTTGGTCGATTCGAAAATATTTATTTAGACTTAGATTCAGAAATCAAAGTTTCAGAAAGAACAACCACTCGTGAAGTGATGGAAAAAATGCAAGAAAAATATCAAGAATTAAAGTTTTTTGATGTATATCGCACGATTTGCGATCTTAGAGGCGTTAAAACCGCTCAAGAAGTTGAAGAAGTAAAAGAAGCAGTTGCTAAAACCAAAATTGGCTTAAATAACATCATCAAAACTCTTCAACCAGGAATGTTTGAATATCAATTATCCGCTCTTTTCAAATATACAATTTCTGATTTTGATAATAGCGACCTTTCATTCCCGACAATTTGTGCAACAGGGAAAAATGCAATTATCTTGCATTATCCAAATGGCAAATCAAAAATTGAAGCAGGTGATTTAGTTTTATTTGATTTAGGTGCTAAAAATAATGGATATTGTGGTGACATTTCAAGAACTTTCCCAGCAAGCGGAAGATTTAGTGAATTGCAACGAACGATTTATGAAATAGTTTTAGGTTGTAACAAAATGATTATAAAATCTGTAAAACCTGGAGTTACTTTAAAAGAGCTTCAACAAAAAGCAGTGGATTATATGGCTAGAAAATGTCTTGAAGCGAATTTAATTAAGAGTTTAGAAGACATAAGAAAAGTTTATTATCATAGTGTTTCGCATCATATAGGTCTTGATTGTCATGATCCAATGAATATGACAACTCCACTTGTAAGTGGAAATATTATAAGTGATGAACCAGGTTTATATTTTAAGGAACTAGGAATTGGCGTCAGAATTGAAGATGATATTTTAGTTACAGATGATGGTTGCTATTGCCTGTCGGGGAATATAATAAAAGAAGTTAATGATATTGAAAAAGCAATGCTATATAAGGAGTAATTTATGAAGTACAAATGTTTAGTATGTGGACAAATTATTGATAATAACGAAATGTGTCCATTTTGTGGCAGCGATTCTTCTCAAATCGTACCAATCGATTCACAAGGTAAAACTGGTCACTATCGATGTTTAGTTTGTGGAAGAGAAACTGAAAATGGCGATTATTGTCCATATTGTGGAAGCCAACGATTATATAATCTTGATAGTAGAAAAGTTGAAGATACCATCTCCATTAATATTCAAAATGAAAACACTGGTCAACCTCTTGAAAAACCAGTTCAAAACGAACCTTATGAACATGTTCATTATGAAAATAAAAATTCATTCTTATTTGATCGACCAATTGAAGCAACTCAATCCCAAGAAGTCTTAAATAGTCAAGAAAACGAACAACATTTTGGTGCTCCAAGAATTCAAAATGAAGGCGAAGAAACTAGTGAACATTTAGAATCTATTTATTTCCAAAAATATGGAGAAATGCTTCCACTTGAATCAATTTCAAATCCAGATCCAATGAAAGTTGAAGAACTTTATAGAGAAGGACTTGAAAGAGGATATAAGATTACTCCTGAAGAAGTTGCTAAAAAGTTTTTAGTCGAAGAAAATGAAAACGAAGTCAAAGAAGAAGAATTTCGAGTTGAACAAAATATTGAATTTAGTGAAACTCATCCAAACGACGATGAAGAAAATGTTGCTCCTCAACAAGAAGAATATAGCGCTCCTGAAGTAAGTGAGGAAAATGAAGTTCTTCATGAAGAAGAAAATCAAACTAATGAAGAATATCATGAAGAACAAGAAAATATTGAAGAACCTCATGAGGAACTTCATGAAAATGTCTCTCAAGAAGAGACTGGTGAAGGCGATTTTGAAGAATGTCACGAATGCGAAGAAACTAAATCATCCGATCCAGTTGAACTCAAAACTAAGTTATATGCCGCTTTAGTATTACTTTCACTTAAAAAAACTGATGAAATTACCTCTAATTTATTAAATTTACTTGAAGAAAAAGTTAAAGGCGAAGTTGTAGATGTTGCAAATTACGAAGCTCAAAAAGAACAAGTTTTAAGTGTTCTTCAAGATTTAGTCGATACCGATATTTCAATGGAAGAAAAAGAAACCTATAAAAAATATTTAGAACTTTTAAAGGTTTTGTTTACTAAATAAGATGATTAAAAATATTGTTTTTGATTTCAATGGAACTTTACTTGATGATTTAAAGCTTAGTGTTGATATTGAAGAAGCATTAATGATAAATAATGGGTTAAGACCATATACATTAGAAGAGTATCTAGATAAATTCTTCTTCCCTATTAGAGAATATTATCGATATATCGGCATAAAAGATGAAAACTTCTCTAAATCGGCAGAGTATTTTAATAATGAATATAATTCAAGATGGAGCAAAGAAACCTCTCTTCATAGTGGAGTAATCAAAGCTTTAAAAGATCTTAAAAAGGCTGGTTATAGATTATTTGTTTTATCGGCAAGCGAAGAAGAATTTTTAATATCTCAATTAAAAGCTCTTGGAATATATGAATATTTTGATGGTGTTTGTGGCGCAAGAAATGACCTTGCTTATGGAAAAATTGAGTATGGAAAAACCTATGCAAAAGAGCATCATATTGAACCAAACGAAACTGGAATTATTGGCGATACTTGTCACGACTTTGAAGTTGCAAATGAACTTCATTTTAAGTGTATTTTATTTACAAAAGGCCACAATTCTAAAGCTAGACTTGAAAAATTAGGTGTCAAAACTTTTGATGATTTTAATTTACTTAGCGAAGTAATGAAGGCAGTTGATTAATATTTATTTTAAAAAGGAGAATTTGATTAGAAATTCATGAAAAAGAGAAAATCATTTCAACTAAGAATCTTTATTAGTGCAATTTTGGTGATTTTAGAAATCGTTTTAATTGTGACTTTTTTTGTCTTGTTTATTATTTTCCCTTTAAGCGAATATTACATCACAATTCCTTCAATTTTACTTTTAATTTTTAATTTTGTTTTGGGGCTTTTTATTGCCAATTCAAAAGTGGAAGCTGATTTTAAAATAAGTTGGCTATTTATTGTTTTAGTTTTACCTTTTGCGGGTGGAATTTTATATCTTCTTTTTGCAAATAAAATGACTACTAAAAGAGTTAAAGAAAGAAGAATTAATGTTATAGATAATTTGATGGTTAAACTTCGACCTGATTCAACTAAAGAAATTGAAGCATTAAGTAAAGAAAATATAAATGCTGGGAGAATCGCAAATTATTTATATTTAAATGCAAATTGTGGATGTTATCTTAATACTTCTGTTGCCTATTATAAAATTGGCGATCTTATCAAAGAACCAATGATTGCTGAACTTAAAAAAGCAAAAAAATTTATTTTTGTTGAATATTTTATTATGCAAGCTGGCGAATTTTTCGATTCAATTTTTGAAGTTTTAAAAGAAAAAGCTAGTAAGGGAGTCGATGTTAGAATAATCTACGATGACTTTGGTTGTTCTAGTAAAATGTCTACATTTTTTTATAGAGAAGTTAGAAAAGCTGGAATTAAATGTTATCCTTTTAACCACATCCGTCCAGTAATCGACTTTCGTCAAAACAATAGAGATCATCGAAAACTTTTGATTATTGATGGAGTTACTGGTTTTACGGGCGGAATAAATCTTGCTGACGAATATATAAATATTAGTTCAAAATTTGGTTTATGGAAAGATAATTGTGTAATGCTCAAAGGTCCAGCTGTAAATGGCCTAACAAATTTATTTTTATCGATTTGGAACTTAATTGAAAAGAAAATTAAAAATAAAGATATGATTTTAGATATTTCGCATTTTTCTTATCTAAATAATGAAGCTCTTGATGAAAGAAAAGACAAGACTTCAAAAGGTTATATTGTTCCTTTTGGAGAAGAACCTTTTGATGGAGAGGAAAGTGGCAGAAATGTATTTCTTCAAATGATAAATCGAGCAAATAAATATATTTATATTTCAACACCTTATTTAATTATTGATGAAGAACTTATTTGTGCATTACAAACCGCTGCAAAATCCGGAGTTGATGTAAGAATTATTACTCCCGGAACCCCAGATAAAAAAATAGTTTATCAATGTACTAGAAGTAATTATGGGCCATTACTTATTGATGGTGTTAAAATTTACGAATATAAACCAGGATTTAATCATGAAAAAATGATTATAGTCGATGGAATTATGGCTGTTACTGGTACAATAAATTTTGATTTTAGAAGTTTATATTTGCATTATGAAGATGCGATTTTCTTTTATGGAGGTGATGAAATTAAGGCAATGGACGAAGATTTAAAAGAAATGATTAACGATTCTGCACTTGTAGATGTTAATTTATATTTAAAGGCATCAAAATTAAAAAGGATCTATTGGTCAATTTTAAAAATTTTATCGACATTATTTTAATTAATTTATTATGGATCAACTAGTTTGTAAAAATATATCAAAAACTTATGGAAATAAAAAAAGAGGTGAGGCACAAATCACCGCTTTAAAAGACGCAAATTTTTCTATTAAAAAAGGTGAAGTAGTAGTAATTTTAGGCCCAAGTGGAGCTGGAAAAACTACTCTTTTAAATATTCTAGGCGCAATGGACAAAGCAAGTAGTGGAAGCTACTTTTTAGAAAAGCAAGATGTTACCAAAATGAAAGAAAAAGAACTTGTCAGATTTAGAAGAGAAGAAATTGGTTTTGTCTTTCAATTTTATAATTTAATGCCTAATTTGAACGCTTATGAAAATGTTTATTTAGCAGCAAGTCTTGTAAAAAAGCCCTTTGATGTTCATAAAATCATGGAACTTGTTGGATTAAAAGATCGAGAAAAGAATTTTCCTTCGCAACTAAGTGGTGGTGAACAACAAAGAGTTGCAATTGCAAGAGCCTTAGTTAAAAATCCTACTTTACTACTTTGTGATGAGCCAACTGGTGCACTTGATTCGAAAACTGGAGCGCAAATTATTTCGCTTCTTCTAAGAGTTGCAAAAGAGCAAAACAAAACCGTTATTATTGTTACACACAATCGAGCAATTTCTGTTATTGCTGATAGAATTATTAGGGTTCAAGATGGCCAAATTATTTCAAATGAAGTAATTAAAAATCCTAAGAAAGCTGAAGATATAAAATGGTAAAAACAGCTTGGGTACTCTCTCAAAAATTAAGAAGAGATATTAAAAGAAATTTTTTGCAATTTAGCGCAATTATTTTTATTTTAATCACTTGCGTTACGCTTTTTCTTGGTTTAACAGCAAATGCCTATGAATTTAATAGGAGAGTTGAAATTGTCTATGATGAAAATCATGGAAACTTAGCTGATGTTTGGGTAACCGTTAGTGAATATAACGAAGATGACTATAAAACAATTGCAAAATTTAATGATGATAGCGAAGAAAAATTAATCGAAAAACGATTAATTATGCCAGCGACCTATAGTTCTTATACTACTTATAGTCTACTTTTAGACAAGATTCCAACAATAAATAAGCCATTCGACGTGGAGGAAGGAACTGAATTTGAAGAAAATAAGAATTACTTTTTCTTATCCGTTCCTTATGAATTTAAAACTCGTTTTCCTCATTCTAAACTTGGAGATAATGTAAATATTACATATACTTCGACATATTTAAAAAATGTTTTTTATAAATTAAGTTCTTCTTTTATGGGAACACTTTTTGAAGGAGAAATAATTTCTCATATTGACGAAGCTTTTAAAGAAGGAGATACTAAACTTGAATTTAAAATAACATCATACATGGAGCAACCAGAGAACATTCAAAATGCTCAATTTAATAGTGCATATTTCATGTTGAATTCAAGATATTTCCTTTATAAAAGCATTGATAAAGTGCTAAAAACTTACGATGACGGCACTATTAATTATACAGAATCATTTTTTGAAATTTTAAAAAACAATTTGCTTGATGAAAATAATTCCGATATTAAAGAACTAGTTGAAAAACTTAATAATCAATATGTAATTAAGTTAAATGAAAACATTAATAAAGATGATTTTGTAAGCAATTTAAACAGTTATTTTAAAAATAATGAACGATTAAGTTCGATTATAGACAAAGATAACTTACCTAGCAACGCCGTTATCCAAAGTGATATAAAACAAGCCAAACAACTCACGCTTGTTTTCCCTTTAATTTTCTTTTTAGTCGCAATTTTAGTTGTTTTAACAACTATTTCACAAATGATTTTGAAACAAAGAATTCAAATTGGAACGCTTAAATCTCTTGGTGTTTCAAAAGGAAGAATTTTATTTTATTACATTTCTTTGATGAACGCTGTTACTTTAATTGGTGCGATACTTGGTACAATTATTGGACCTCTTACAATTGCAAAAGTTATGGATAATAAATATAAACTTTTATATACCCTTCCTCAATTTAGTTATTATTGGCCACTTAAAGAAACTTTAATTGTACTTATTACAATCGTTCTTCTTGTTTCGCTTTTAACAACAATTATTATTAAAAATGAATTAAGGCTTTCTCCAAGCGATTCAATGAGACCAAAAGCGCCTTATTTTAAATTTCATAAAACGAAATATGAAACTAAAAACACGTCAATGATGATGGCTTTAAGAAATATTAAAATTCATTTTTCTAAATCTTTAATGGTTATTGTTGGAATTTTAGGGTGTACTGGCTTACTTATTTGTGGATATGGAATTGATGATACCATTAATTATGGTAAAAACCTTGATATGAATAGTTTTTATTGCACAGATGTCAATGTAAACTATCAAATCGGAGTTAAAAGTTTAAAAACCGAAATTGAAAAAATTGATGGTGTAACTAAATGTGAAGAATATTCACTCATTCAAGTTCAAGCCTCTGATCAAGACAAAACTACTTATTTAAACACTCAAATAATTTATTTTGATCAATATGATTCAACTAACTTTAAATATGATAAATGGGATAACGATGGTGTAGCAATAAGTAACGTTGTTTCAGAAAGTTTAAATTTAAAAGAAGATGATAAAATTTCGTTTGTTTTAAATGGAAAAGAATATTCAACTTACATAAACAAAGTTTTCTACACTTTTTCTATTAAAGGAATTTTTATTTATAAACAAACTATCGAAAATTTAGTAGATTATTCAACAAATGCTTGGGTAAATGTCAAAAATTTAGACGATGTCGATAGGATTTCAGAAGATGTCAAAGCTTTAGATGGGGTTAGCTCTTCTATGACTAGACATGAAAGAGTCGATACTATCAATGGTTATGTCTCAGCGATTGGTCAAATGACTCTGGTTATTAAATCTTTTGCAATAATTTTAGCGGTAATCGTTTTAGTTAATTTATCAGTTTTAAATTTTGAAGAGAGAAAACGAGAAATTGCCACTTTAAGAGTTTTAGGCTTTAAACAAAGAGAAATTGCTTCATCTTTGATTTATGAAGTTATGATTTTAACAATCGTTGGAGCATTTTTTGGATTATTTATTGGTTATCCTTTAAATTATATTGTTTTATATGTTAACCAAACTCCACTTGTTAGTTTTTCATATTATATTTCGCCGTTAAGTTATTTAATTGGTTTTACTCTTTCATTTTTAACAGCCCTGCTTGTTAATATTGTAATAACAAGTCGAGTAAATAAAATTTCAATGTCTGAGTCACTAAAATCTGTTGAATAAAATAAGATAGTAAAAAAATCCATGCGGTAATTCCGCATGGATTTT
>Ga0256404_1010059_pt1 | contig 13253 bp, 13 predicted proteins | sample RumenRJG_01DNA_FD_185990 | JGI IMG/M metagenome (GOLD analysis project Ga0256404, IMG submission 185990) | Bovine rumen microbial communities from Lethbridge, Alberta, Canada - RJG_01 | ecosystem: Host-associated > Mammals > Digestive system > Stomach > Rumen | place: Canada: Alberta | collected...
ACGACGCCTTCATGAAGGTCTACAGCGACGACGTGACGCGCGCCGAGCAAAGGACCGCAACCGTGTCGGACTACGTCAGCCTGAACGGCCTTGAGGTCACCCAGTATCAGGACTACGGCTGGGACCCGGTGCAGATTAACGTGCTGCAGTAGGCGTCTGGCGCGAGTGCAGGTTTGGGTAAGGTGAGAGGCCCCCGTCGTTGTGACGGGGGCCTCTTTGTGTTGGGAGGAACTTGGGATCGATAGCGTGTCATGGGGACGTATAATTTGACACACTCAATCATGCCGCCAGGATAGATGACCTTCAAGAGCGGCCGACTACAGGACGAAAAGAATGTCCGAGTGTGTCAAATTATACGTCCCCATGACACGCTCCTCTGTCAGCTGGCGATACAAAGCGTGCGCCCCCGCTGATACACCTCCGATGAGCGTCTCTCCGCATGTTAAAGTGACACCACTATCCCGACCCTAAGGAGGCCGAGCTTATGCAAAGTGCGCAGGACCTCGTGCAAGTCTTTCTCAATACCAAGGCCGTCTTGCGCCAAGGCGCCTACAAGGGCAGCGATGGCTGGGTGGAGTTGAAGCGCACGGGAGATGAACGCGCCGAGGCGCGTGTGTTCTCGGCGCCCGAGGTCATCCGCCTCATCGAGAGCCCCCAGGGCGGCGTCCCAATGTCGCTAGGCGCCAAATGCAGCGTGTCGGTGACCGACGAGGACAGCCTCGCTGCGGCGCAGTATCTGGCCGAGCAGCCCAAGATCATCCGTGCCAAAAAGCCTCCCCTCGTGCTCAACTTTGCCAACCCGCACACACCAGGCGGGGGCGTCGAGCACGGAGCACGGGCCCAGGAGGAAGACATCTGTCGGCGCACCACTCTCTATGCGTCCTTGACCTCCCGCGCCGCACGCCCCTATTACGAAGAGAACCTTGCCAGCCGCTCCTATCTCTTTACGCACAACGCCGTCTTGTCGCCGCACGTGGAGGTATTTCGCGCGTCGGACGGCTCGTATCTCGACACGCCCTTCGAGATAGCCGTCCTCACCATGGCGGCACCCTACGCACCCAATCTTGGTGGCATGTCAAAGCAAGAGCTCCGCACGTGTTACAAGATGCGAATCATGGGCATGCTGCACCTTGCCGCGTCGAACGGATACCAGGACGTCGTCCTTGGCGCCTGGGGATGCGGCGCCTTTGGTAACGACCCACAGGTCATGGCGGAAGTATTCCGCGAAGCCATCCTGGAGTATCGGTCGGGATATCAGGGTGACCCCACTAAGGGCGTCGACTACAACTCCGCATTCAAGAGCCTGCGATTTGGCGTTCCCAAGGGGCCCAACCACGATGCCTTTACCCAAGGGCTGGCAAACATCCATTGCGAAGAGAACGAGAAAGAGATCGCACGGGTCATGGAGCGCAAGGCCAAGCGCGAGGAATGCCTTAGCCGTGTCCAGGGCTGTCTCCTCGGCGGCGCCATAGGGGACGCCTTGGGCTACCCGGTCGAGTTCATGAGCTACGAGGAGATCGTCAAGACCTTTGGGGACATGGGCATCAGGTCCTACTGGCTTGACCACACTGGCGGCACCGCACTCTTCTCCGACGATACGCAGATGACCCTCTTTACGTTGGCTGGGTTGCTGCTTGGCGAGACGCGGATGAGCCTCCGTGGCATCGCGGGTGATCCAGCGTACTACGTGTACCGCGCCTACCTCGATTGGCTGCGCACGCAGGACCATTCGTATAGGGACAACCCACACGACTCGTTCTTGGTCGACGTGCCGCAGCTCAACGCACGGCGTGCCCCAGGTAACACCTGCCTATCCGCACTTGCGAGCGGAGAGATGGGCACCATGGACAAGCCTCTCAACAACAGCAAGGGCTGCGGGGGCGTCATGCGCGTGGCGCCGGTCGGGCTCTTTGCCAGAGACATTAGCGAGCCTTGGCGCCATGCTGCGGCAATCGCCGCGATCACGCACGGGCATCCCCTGGGCTACATCCCCGCGGCGGCGCTCGCGCGCATTGTTGAGCTGTGCGCCTTCCAAAAGGTCACAACCATTCGCGAGGCTGTAAAGACCTGCATCAAGGAGCTGCCCGGATGGTTCCCCAAGCAGGAGGAGTCCGCCCGGAGCATGGCCAACAGCCTGTCCTATGCTGCGCATCTAGCATTCAACAGCCAGACTAGGCAAGATCCCGACCATATGAACGTGAGACGTCTGGGTGAGGGATGGGTCGGCGACGAGGCCTTGGCCATTGCGGTCTATTGCTGCCTGCGCCATCCCGACAGCTTTGACGAGGCTATCATTGCCGCGGTCAACCACGGGGGTGACTCCGATTCCACCGGCGCCATTGCGGGCAACATCATGGGGGCGTTTCTTGGACTGGAGGCAATTGGAAGCGTGTGGACCGAGCGCCTGGAGCTGCGCGGGTTGCTGACGGAGCTTGGGCGCGACCTGTGCGACGGCTGCCTGATGAGCGAATACGGGACCTATCGTGACGGTCGCTGGCTCGCCAAGTACGCGTCAGGTAGCAAGCCGTTGTTCACGGTAGATGAGCTCATGCGCGACATGTAAGCTACCCCCAGTCGAGCGGCGTTGGCGGCCCAGCCCTGCTCGAGCGCGTCCCTCACGTACCGGCTTCTTGCTTCGGGGTCTCCGACCCGCAGGTGCTCGGAGTAGTGGCTCCAACTCAACGGTGGTAGAGATTGTGCAGACGCCGTCTGCACAATCTCCGGAAACAGGCGGTAGAACTGGACATACTGATAAAGGCTTCGCTTGGTGTAACCCCTACCGTATTGCTCTGTCAGCTTTGCAGCGAGCTGTTCCGCCACTTCCCGACCGTTGAGCTCATGCCGCGTCGCGTCGCCCAGCTCCTCCTCGGCGATGCGCCTGCCCAGGAGCCAGTTGCGCACCACGAGCGCCACGTTGACGGCCTGATGGGCACTACGCTGCGCGGAATCAATGATGAGCTTGGCATCCTCGATGAGGTCGCCGGTGTTTCTGTATCCGATGCTACTGCCAAGCTGCTGGATTCCGCTCATGCAGATCCCCCTTTGCCACCGTTCTTTCACCCGCTCAAATCCTATCAGCCGCATCGGACAGAATAGGAGCCTGACCCTGTCGTCGTTTAGACCATCTACCTGCGTGAGTATCGTTTGAGTACCAACGGGGCGAATTCCGCGTACATAGCAAGCTCCCGTGAGCACCAGGCCATCAGCGCTGGTCATCAGCACATTATCGTGAGACCCCTTGCAACAAAACTAATGTCTGCGACTCTTTTGTGTCTCTGAACTGGGACTCTCTTATGGCATCGAGACACAACGGGCAAACCGTCGCTCCGTCGGCTGACAGGTCCGCAAACGCAAGACGGCGCACCGGGTGGACCAGAGCCCACCAGACACGCCGATAGACAGACCTCACGATACTGATGCTAAGCTCCCACTTTGATAAGGATAACTCGCGGTGAACGAGCAAACTATGTGGCCTGAGCCTCCACATGGTCGCGTGCCACCTGCTCGATGAAGTCCGCGGCACCGACGGGTCCTTTGCAGGAGCGCAGGTCGTCGCGCATCCGGGCAGAGCCTTCGCCCAGCTGTTCGTCCTTCAGGGCGGCAAGTACTGTCTCGTGAAGCGCCGCGGGCTTCCTCGCTACCGACTCCTCGAGCAGCTTGCCCGCGCCGACCTCCGCAACGCGCCGCGCCACGGCGCGCTGCTCGCCCGTAAGGGGAAAGAGCAGCTCGGGAACGCCCATCCACATGCCCTCCGACGCACTGTTCATCCCACAGTGAGTGACGAACAGGCTCGCCCGCGAGAGCACCTCCATCTGGTCCACGTATCGCTCGATGCGCACATTGCTGGGCACTTCGCCCAGCCACGCGGGGTCAAACGTCTTCCCGCACGAGATAAGAACGTCTATATCGTCGTCGCACAGTGCCTCGATGAGCGTGCGGTAAAAGTCCGGATGGTCATTGATCACCGTGCCAAGCGAGGCGTACACGAGTGGTCGGCCTGACTTCTCTCTCGGTGCCACGTCGCGCACCGAAGGGCCCACAAAGCAGTAATGCTCCTCGTCAAACGTCTCGGAGCACGGCTGAAACGTCCGCGAAGTGTAGACGATGGTATTGTCGTCAGGCTTGTTGCGCACGATGTCGAGGGCGCTCTTTACCTCGTACCCCAGCGGCCGCAGCTTGCGGATCTCGCGGTTGAGACGCGGCAGGCCCAAGACCATGTCGGCAAGCTCCGAGACGCTGTGGCTCAGGTATTTGGACGAGTGCTCGTTGAATGCGAAGGTCGTGGTGGAGCACACCCAGGGCAGGCCGTGCTTGGTGGCGGTCAGCTTTCCCCAAAAGCATGCCGAGTCAGTCACCACTACGTCGGGGCTCCAGGACGCAACGTCGGCCGAGATAAGCGGATCGAGGTTTGCGACCGTGCGGAAGGAGAGCATGCTCATCTCGGTGGTGGACACCTTGCGCAGCCTCCGCTCAGCCTTCGCGTCCAAGGGCGGCAGGAAGGCATCGCAGGCCACGAATTGGGCGCCAGCACCCACGATCTTCTCGCGGAACTCCTCAAACGAGTAGTAGCGCACCTCGTGCCCTCGCCGCACCAGCTCGCGCAAGACCTCGATGGTGGGGTTGGTGTGGCCGTAGGCAGGAATGCAGAACCAGAGCACCTTCATTGCCGGCCGCCATCGAACACCGCGCTGATCCATTCGTTGAACTGCTCCTTGGGCGGAATGGCAAGACCGCGCTCGGCATCACCCAAGATGACGAGCGTGTCCCCCGGCTTGATGCCGAACATCTCCCTCGCCTCCTTGGGGATGACGATCTGCCCCTTGGCGCCGACGGTAGCCGTCCAGGCTCCCTTTCCCTCTGGAATTGCCATGGCGTCCTCCTCGTAAGTATACTCAGTTATACATATCATACTCTCAGCAGTCGAAGACAGGACCTTCCGCTGGCACGAATCTGTTACGAGCCATGCGGACGGTTCACAGCGAGAGCTGCAGGAAGTTGTCGTTGTGAACGAAGCCGACGGACCGGTAGAGGGGCACGCCCGCGTCAGACGCCGTAATATGGACCGCCCCGCATCCCTGGGCCCGCGCCTCGTCCACCACGCGGCAGAGCAAGTCGCGCGCGATGCCCTGGCGACGCCACGTGGGGAGGGTGTACATGCCGGAAACGAGGCCGATCCTGCCCGTGGGGCACCCGAAGTAGGGCGGCTTCTCGACGATGGAGATGCCGCTTGAGGCCACCATGCGGCCTTCGGCCAAGGCAGCCCTGGAGACGAAGGTGCCATCCGCGAGGTGACGGGCGTAATAGTCGCTCAGGGCGGGGCGCAGGTCCACCGACTCCCGGGCGCCCTCCTCAAGCAGCTGTGCAACGCGCATCTCGACGAGGCCTGGCGCGTCGGAGGGGCCGAGCCGCCTGACCTGGAGCGCCGTCGCATGGTCCAGCCGACAGACCATGAGCCACTCGGTCTCGTCGAAGCCGTCTCCCACGATGCGGAAGCCCATACGCTCGTAGAGGCGAAGCGCCGGGTTCTCCTTCTGGACGGAGAGCGATGCCCGGGCGTAGCCGGCGTCGCGTAGGTCGTCGAGCATGGTTTTCATCATTGCCGTGCCCAAGTCATGGCCACGGTAGGGCTTGTACAGCGATATCGAGAACGAAGGCGTCTCGTCGTCGATGTGGCCATACTCGTCGGTAGTGCGCACCCAACAGGCACCGACCACGTTACCGTCGACCTCGGCCACCACGGCACGGTCATCGGGACGGCTACCAAATCCTTCGAATGCCGCGCGGCATTTGGGGTCGTCGTATATGACCGAGCGCGGCACCTCGCCCTCGAAGCCCTCTGGCACGAAGATCGCCTCGTGGAGGAAGTCCTCGAGCAGCGGCCACTCGCCTTGCCTGATGTTTCTGACCTCGTATTCCATCGCGCACCTCGTAGAAGCAGTCCGCCCGCTGTGCTAGGGCAGCATCTTGGTGAGGTCGCGCGCGCCGTATATGAAGCGCCGCACCTCCATGACGTCACCCATCACCGCGTAGAAGACCATGTAGTTGCCCACGGCGAACCAGCAGTGCGGCAGGGGGCGGTTCCGCGTCGTCTTGTAGACCTGTGCCATGGTGGGCGCCTTGGCGTGCTCGAGGATGGCCCCCTCGGTGCGATCGAGCAGGTGCTCCGCCGCAGTGGGGTTCTTGAGCACGTCGCGGACGTAGAACACGGCCCGCTCGAGGTCGTCCCAGAAGAGCGGCAGGTACTGCAGCCTATACTGACTCGGCACGACGCAGCTCCTCCCTCAGGCTGGCGAACACCTCGTCGTGGGAATAGCGCATCGTGGTGGACGCCGCCTGGCGGTCGGCCGCGTCGAGCATCGCCTCGACGTTGCCCGTGAGGCTCTCGTACTGGTCCATGCTCATCACGACCATGGAGCCGTAGCCGTTCTTGGTGAGGAACACGGGGCCGCCCGTGGCCACCGCCTCCTCGACTGCTGCATAGTGGTTGCGCAGCTCCGACACCGGCATGATCTGCATCGCGACCTCCTTCTGGCAAATTTTATCTGAATTCTATCACCATAGAGCCCCGCTTCGCCCGCTTTGGCACTCATTTGGTACTCACAACATGCAGTCATTCTCTATTTCTGATAACTTGCGGGTTGCATGAGGCGACCTCGCACGCATCGCAGCGCACGAGGCCGCCACCCGTTGGAAGCACTGTCTACAAGCTAGAGAGGAAAGGTGTCTCATTACCATGGCCGGGCATCGCACTCTATGCCACCTGATGCCTCCTGAACGCTCTCGTGGCGAGCGGCGTGAGCGCCACGAGCATCGCGCCGTAGAGGACTGCCAGCGCCGTGGGCAGATCCATCACCACTGGTCCCAACGCATAGCTCACCATGTTCCTGAACGACCAGTTCATCCCGGAGAGGGGCGTGAGCACGGCCAGCTTGACAAGCGGCGTAATGAACATGGCGAACATCCCCAGGAACACTACCGCCATTGGAATGACGGCGACAGGCATGGTGGAGCGAAGTCTCGCCGAGAGAAGCAGCGTGAGCGCCGTCATGCCAAGCGAGATCAGGTAGCCCAGCAGCAGCGCGCGCAGGAGCGCACCGCCCATAGTGAACGCATAGGGGTTCGAGAAGTCCGCGATCTGGAGCGGCAGCCCCCATCCGTCCGGCCCGCATACGGCCACGTTGATGCCGACCAGCACCGCAGCGCAGAACCACCAGTAGGCTGTTGCAAAGACGAGCGCAGCAAGCACCTTGGCGATTGGCAAGGCACGCTTGCCGAGCAAGGTAGGCAGGACGACGGCGGCGGTACGCGTCTGGTACTCTCCCGCGAACACGCCCGAAAGCGCGATGCACAGCGCCACGATGGCAAGCCCCAGGAAGCTCGCATAGTCGAAGGAGTTCTCCCACGCGCCCGCGTAGCCGTACTCCGTGGGCCACGCGACCTGCGACGCCTTCTCCAACCAGTAGTCGCGCTCCGCCTGCGTGTAGGGCACATTCATGAGACCCAGGTCTAGGTCGAGCTCGAGGCGCGCGCGTGCGCCTTCCCGCAGGCTCGTCGCCTGGGGGACGGCGGCTTCCAGGGCATTCTCGAGCTTGTCGTAGTAGTCGTCGCAGACCAGCGCGTAGGTCGCGTGGTAGAAGTCCGCGCCGTAGGTTGCGATGACCTCCTCGCCGGACAGGTGCTCCATCTCCTCGTTCTGCGCACGCAGCTCCCGCGCCCGTTCGAGCGCGGCCACGTCCTGAGCCATGCGCTCGTCGGTGAGGGTGCCCGCGTGGGCGTCCGCCCAGTCGTGGAATGCCTGCTGCGCCGCGAACCCTTCCATCCGTTTGCCTGATGCGTAGTCGTTCGTGACTGCCGACGCGAGGTTCAGTACCGCCATGCCCGACACAAGCACCAGCGTGAGCGCACAGGCAATCATGCCGGAACGGTTGCCCAGGATCTTCCTGAGCTCGAATCGTATGAGGTTTCCCATCTTAGCCGCTCCTATCGGTTGCCCGCGTCGCGGAACACGAGCAGGTAGAGGTCTTCCAGTGTTGGCTCCACGGCGACGGCACCTTCCATCGGGGGCCGGTCGGCCACCACGCGCACGACCGCATGGCCGTCCGGGGCGTAGCGCACGTTGGCAACCTGCAGGCTGGCCGACATCCCCTCGGCTCGGCGCGCGTCCACGTGGCACTCCCACACCTTACCCGCGGCCTGCTTGACTACCTGCTCGGGCGTACCGTCGAGCACGAACGAACCCTGCCGCATCACGAGGATGCGGTTCGCGATGAACTCCACGTCGCTCACGATGTGGGTGGAGAGGATCACGACCTTGTCCTGCGCGAAGCCGGCGATGAGGTTGCGGAAGCGAACGCGCTCCTTGGGGTCGAGGCCCGCCGTGGGCTCGTCGAGCACGAGGATCGACGGGTCGTTGATCATGGCCTGGGCGATGCCGAGGCGCTGCCGCATGCCGCCTGAGAAGGTCTTCACCTTGCGCCGCGCGTCGTCGGCCAGGCCCACCTCCTCGAGGAGCTCCATGCTGCGCGCGCGGCCGTCTCTACTGGTGAAGCCCTTGAGCGTCGCCATGTAGCGCATGAAGTCGAGCGCCGTGAAGTCCGGGTAGTAGCCGAAGTCCTGCGGCAGGTAGCCGAGCAGCGCCCGGTATTCGTCGCCCATCTCGGCCGCGTCACGCCCGTCGAGCAGGATCTGCCCGCCCGTGGGTCGCAGCACGTCGCACACCATGCGCATGAGCGTGGTCTTTCCCGCGCCGTTGGCGCCAAGCAGTCCCGTGACGCCTGGCCCGAGCTTCGCCGACACGCGGTCCACGGCGATCCTCGCCCCGAACTGCTTGGTCAGTCGGTCCAATGTGAGTTCCATATTGCCAATCCTTGTCTAGTTGTAGGTCCTTGCCAGATGCGGGGAGAAGGCATCGAGTCCTTCGCGTGCGGTCCGCATGGTCATCGCGACCTCGCGCGCGAGCCATGCGAGTGCCGCCGCCGCGGCCACCGCCCAGGAGGCGAGCGACGCATGCGCGTAGAGGTCCGGCACCGTGCTCGCGAGTGCCATAAGCGCCACCGAGCACGCGACCGCCAGAGCGACGCAGAGCGCAGGCGCGGCGGCCGGGGACGCCTTGCGCAGTACCATGAGGGAGCCCGCGCAGGAGAGGAAGTACGGCGGGCAGGCCCAGAGCGCCACGTCGAAGGCCGAGGCCTCGACAGCCGGCGCCGTCGCGCCAACCATGAGGGCGACCGCCAGCGCCGACGAGCATCCCAGCACGATGAGGCGCGCAACCAGCACGCTGGCCGTGTCGTGGGCACACGCGTATTCCAGCTCCACCACCCGGTGCAGCTTGCTCGCGTGCACGGCGGGCACGCCCACGAGCACGCACACCGCCGAGAGGATCCCGATGCAGACCCTCGTCGATCCCGCGTCGCCGGCCGCATACGCCAGCACGCACATGAGAGCAACGAGCGCCGCCTGCGCCGCCCACGTCCACGCGGGGATGTAGCGCACCTGGGACGCGACGAACCTGGCCGTTCCCATGCGCCGGGACTGCACCCTTCGAATCCGGGCATCCTCGGCGACCATCGCGGCGACGAGAGCGTCTGTCGTCTCAGGGGCAACCTCATCGCGTTGGGCGGCGTAGTGCCGCGCCAGCTCCGCTTCGAGCCTCGCGCGTCCGGTCTCACCCATCAAGACCACCTTCTTCCAGTTCCTCTTCGAGCATCTTCAACGCGGCGTTTATGCGCCTCCTCGCGGAGAACCGGCTGATGCCGAGCACGCGTGCCATCTCGCCCACGCCGAGCTCCGAGCCGTACCGCAGCTCCACGGCCTCGCGCAGGTCGTCTGGCAGTCTGGCCAATGCCACGTCCAGCTCGACCTCCCGCTCGCTCCGCTCTTCGGCGGCCACCTCGAAGTCGAGGCTCACCGTCTCCAGGTGCCTTTTGCGGCTCGCGTCCACGCAGACGCTCCTCGCTATCCGCATGAGGTAGGCAATGGGCCTGCCACGCTCGCGGTACCCCTCGGCACGCACGAAGCGCAGGAACGTCTCCTGCGCGAGGTCGGCCGCGTCGTGCCCTGCGGGAGCGTGGCGTCTGCAGTACGCCAACACTTCGCCGTAGCACTCCTCGGCTATCTCCCGCGCCCGTTCCGGACCCAGGCTCTCAGGGTTGTTCCTCGGCAAGCCCGTCACCTCCTCTACCTACTACAACGTAAGGGCCGCCCAAAATGTGCGGCCCTTACCAAAAAGATTTCGAGAACTTGCTCAACTCCGTATCACCCTTAGATACGCGCTCGCGAATCAGCCTTCAGCACGGAATCGACCGTCCGAATCGGACGCTTTTCCGTTCGATCAACGGCCGATTCTCCGGACGAAGGAAGCAGTAACGTGAGCGTCGTGCGTTTGGGCCGTAGGCCACCTCATAGCTTGGCTCACCGTACCCGGCCCACTCCCAGCCGTCGAAGCTTTTGGTCAATTACATATCATCTTCGTGCTGCGCCAGAAACACGCGTTTCTGGGCTTCAATTTCTGCACGCAGTTCCTCCTCGTCGGGGAGGTAGAGCTTGTACTTGCTCATAAAGAGCTGCTCACTGCCACGCATCACGGAGTAACGGGCAATATCCTCGTCGGTCTCAGCGCACAGAACGATACCCAAAGTGGGACTGTCGCCCTCGTTGCGCCTGAATTCGTCGTACATGCGCACATACATGTCCATCTGGCCCACGTCCTGGTGCGTGATTCTGCTTGCCTTGAGGTCTATGAGCACGAAGCAGCGCAGGATGTAGTTGTAGAAGACCAGGTCGATGTAGAAGTCGTCCCATTCGGTGCGGATATGCTGCTGGCGGGCGACAAAGGCGTATCCCTTTCCCAGCTCGAGCAGGAACTGTTGCAGGTTGTCCAGTATGGCGCTCTCCAAGTCAGACTCGTGGATGTGAGGGTCTGCCGGCAATCCGAGGAACTCCATGACCATGGGGCTCTTCACGAACGCGAGCCTCTCGGCCCTCTCCGTCGCGCCAGAGGCGAGGGCCTCGCTTTGGCTCGGCTCGACACCGCTCGACAGCATTCGCTCGCAGTACTGGCTGGATATGTTTCGGGAGAGCTGCTTGACGCTCCAGCCCTGGCTGGCGGCTTCCCGCTCGTACCACGCACGGGCCTCGTCGTTTTGCACACGCAGGAGTTCCCGATAGTGTGTCCAAGTGAGAAGAACGTGAGATTGTCCACTTGCTGCGTGGACAATCTCCGGGAACATCCGGTAGAACTGAACGTACTGGTACAAGCTCGTTCTTGTGTAGCCCTTTCCGTAGGTTGCCGTCAGCTCTTTGGCCAGCATTGGCACTACCTTGCGACCGTATAGCTCCAGACGCGTGTCCCCGCCCAGCTCCTCCTCGGCGATGCGCCTGCCTAGGAGCCAGTTGCGCACCACAAGCGCCACATTGACAGCCTGATGGGCACTGCGCTGCGCAGAGTCAATAATGAGCTTGGCGTCCCCGACGAGGTCGCCGGTGTTTCCATACTCGATACCGCCACCGATCTGTTGGATTTCGTTCACGCAGATCACCCCGCTTTGCCACCGTCCTATCACCAGCTTTGATTCTACCAACCACGTCGGACAGAAAAGAATCCTGCCACTGCTGTCGTTTGGCCCATCTACCTGCGTGAGTATCGTTTGAGTACCAGCGGGATGGGTTTCGCTCCTTTAGGGCAACTCCGTGAGTACCAGCCTCATTGGCGTTGGTCATCAGCACATTATCGTGAGGCTGCTCGGGTATAGCGGAGCAAGATACCCTTACCAGGTCTCTTCAACTGGGCAAACACGCATCATGCCTGAAGGAGCGAGCCGACAGCCTCTCCACTGGCTTACAGGTTCAAGAACGCAAGACGGCGCACCGGGTGGACCAGAAGCCACCAGATGCACCGTCAAATCAGCCTCACGATAATGTGCTGAGCTATTCCCATTCGGTAGTAGCGTCTGGTGGGAGGAATTGCCCGTGCTCGCGTTTCCGCAGTTCAGAGGTGGAAAGAGAACGGCTCGTTTCTCGTTCGGGCTTCGGCCGCTACAAAACTGCTACAAATCGTCCTCGCGTTCATAGCGCGCACCGAATACCGTCGCAAAGCCCGAGTCGGCAAACAAAGGACGCACAATCGACGTTCTGCCATTTTGGACCCATGCTCATACGTGCGAGTGCATGCAAATCGACTTCCCACACATCGGATACCGGCTACTCGTCGAACGAATCCGAGTGTGTCCCTGTTCGCGATGCGGTAAGTATCAGTTAGCCCCTGTCAATCGCGTATATCAACAGCCAATCGGGGCGAACATGGCATTCGCGAAACCCAATGTAGCTGCCCTATAGCGCATGGTCGCGATGGCGCTCATCGAGCGGTTCCTCGGCACAAAGCATGTCAAGCACAGCTTGGAGCTCGCGCATGTCCAGCCCGCACTTCTTGGCCCTCTTATAGTCCTTCTTGAACTGCGATGTGGGAACGAGCTTCAGGGACATGGCGCCCCTATTCGTCGAGCGCGGCGAACATGGCCGCCGCAGAATCGAAGGTGGCCGCGCTCCATGATGTGCCGCATGGTCTTAAGCCCCCACGTGACGACGTGCCACCTGCTCGATGAAGTCCGCAGCGCCAGCTGGGCCTACGCATGAGCGCAAGTCGTCGCGCATTCGCGTAGAGCCCTCAATGAGCCGCTCGTCCTCCAAGGCGGCGAGCACTGCATGGCGTAGCGCAGCGCCATTCCGCGCCGCCTCTTCCTCGAGCATCGTGCCTGCACCAACCTCCGCGACACGTCTCGCCACGGCGCGTTGCTCGCCGGTCAGCGGAAAGAGCAGCTCGGGCACGCCCATCCACATGCCCTCCGAAGCGCTATTCATGCCGCAGTGGGTAACGAACAGGCTCGCCCGCGAGAGCACCTCCATCTGGTCCACGTGCTGCTCGACGCGCACGTTAGCTGGCAGCATTCCGAGTTGTGCTGGGTCGAACGCCCTACCGCACGAGACGAGGAGGTCCGCATCAGCATCGCGCAGCGCGTCAATCAGCGTGCGGTAGAAGCCCGGACGGTCGTTTATCACCGTGCCGAGCGAGGCGTACACAAGAGGCCGGCCGACCTTCTCCTTTGGGGCCACGTCGCGCACCGACGGGCCCACGAAGCGGTAGTGCCCCTCGTCGAACGTCTCGGAGCATGGCTGGAACGTCCGCGATGTGTAGACGATGGTGTTGTCCTCGGGCTTGTTGCTCACGATGTCGAGAGCGCTCTTCACGTGGTAGCCCA
>Ga0256404_1010061_pt1 | contig 13253 bp, 15 predicted proteins | sample RumenRJG_01DNA_FD_185990 | JGI IMG/M metagenome (GOLD analysis project Ga0256404, IMG submission 185990) | Bovine rumen microbial communities from Lethbridge, Alberta, Canada - RJG_01 | ecosystem: Host-associated > Mammals > Digestive system > Stomach > Rumen | place: Canada: Alberta | collected...
TACGGGGTAAGGGGAAGGTGTCTGCATACAAGTCATGTCAAGCGTTTCTAAGCCTAGAGTCAGACAGAATCGTCACAAGCAAGGGCTAAATCAGACACTCGAAAAAATATCTGCGGATTTTAGGATACTGCGTTTTGGTGATGTCTAACGACTCTCCAAGCGTTTCAAGAATATCCTTGAACTCTTCTTTCTGTTCTTTACTTAATATTCTTCCCATAACGTTCTATTTTATTGTTATCGTTTTTACATCTTCATTCTTTTCCATCCTGTAATCATACAGTTCCCACGGCAAATCCGCCTTTGGCATCCTTATACGACCCAACTCAACAGCACACGATGCTGGTGTTGCCATATAGATTTTCAGTCTATCAGCTTCCGGGTGAGCTGTCTTGATAGCATCCATCGTCATCCGGGCGATTCGGTTAAACTGCTGTAATTGACCCTCACTACGCATCATATCATTATTGGGTTCATTGCATGTTATCGTCCAAATACTTGCAGTATCCCCATATCTTCTGGCAATCCTTTCTTTGATAGCATTGGCACTTAATGCCAACACCAGAACAGGCTCTTTACTCTTGTCTGATGGCTCTTCTAATCGGATGTCATTCTTTACATCTTCGTCAAGCCATCTCCATGTGTCAGGCAAACGGTGCTTCTGGTATATCCGCACTTTATATTTATCGTTAAGTACAGTGCCAAGTTTCACCAAAAGAGGTTGAGGGCCTAATGGAAACAGAGATACATGAGTCGTGGTACCCTTCTCTAATTTATTAAGTACCTTGTCTAAGCACACTTGTTCAATCTGTCGCTCCTCAGCTAACCAGTACTCAGGTTCCCCGTCATGCATCACGGAATTTTTCATCTGTATTTCCACGGGATCAGTATCTTCTGGGTAACTGTCTGGGAAGATTGCATTGTGCAATACTTTTTTCTGAAAGTAAGGCACATCTTTGCAAATCTTTGGCCCATACGCAACCACCAAGCTCTTCTTCTCAGGCTGAATTTCAGTAACGCGCCAAATTCGGTCTTCATGTTCCTTCTTCATGGCTCTTAGAATATCCACCGTATACTTTTTTACCCCCTCATGGTCAATCAGCTTATGGCACTCAGGACAGAGCAACATAAGATTACTTGGATTCTTAGCCAGTTCTTTCGATTTTTCATTACCTCTGGGGCCATTTTTTGAATCACCGATAATATGTGCATAGTTGGAGATGTTACATTTCTCCATTGTAATGCCATGCACGTCTAACCGCTTATTACAACCTGCAAACTCACATCTCCCGTGTGCTGCAAACCACAGGTCTCGTCTAACGTTGACTGGTATTGGAGTTTTACTCATTTCTTTTCAATTTAATATTATTACATCGTTCCATATACAATACCCGTGCCAATAATTAAAATAGTGACATTTTGGCACTTTGTTTTATAAAATGTCGTAAATATATGTCAATTTTGATATTAAAATAATAATTTTGCGGCATTTTAATTTCGAATTCCGAAAATTATTTGTATCTTTGCACCCAGAACAAACAGTAAGCATCATGATACAAGAAATTCGTTTTAAGAACTTTCTCTCCTTTCGGGACGAAGCCGTCTTCAGCTTTGAGCCATCAAAGGACGACCCAATTAACCGTACAGTTACGATGCCAGATGGTGTCAAACTGCTCAGGTTCGCTGCCGTATTTGGCGCTAATGCCTCAGGAAAGTCCAACTTCCTTGAAGTGCTGGACTTCCTACGTAGTTTTTGGACACAGGTGCCATCACGCAACGACCTCTCAACACGCGTTTCGCCCTTCCTTCTCGACAAAGAGACACCAATGCAGGATTCCATGTTTGAGATGAAGTTCTATGTTGAAGGTGTCCGCTATTGGTATAAACTAGAACTTAACCGTGAGCGAGTATCCAACGAATCTCTTTATTTCTACGAGTCAAACCGTCCTACACGAATCTTTTGGCGTGAATATGTTGATGGTCAGTCTGTCGTAAAGTTTAACACTGCCATTGTCAATCTAAAAACAGCGGAGATAGATGCCATCAATATCAATTGCTGGAAGAACATGTCATTCTTCGCCTCTATGACGAAGGTCAATCTGAACATTGAAAGCATCGACAAAGTTATCCGCTGGATTAACGACAAACTCATGCCTGGTATCAATCGCAGCACCGAGCTTTCCGACTATGCAAAAAGCCGCATGTTGAAAAACCAATCCTTCAACGACTATCTCATGTCCTTTACACGCCAGGCAGACCTCCGAATCTCACGAATCGATGTAAAGGAAACTGCCGTCAACCTCAACGAGAGTCAACTCAAAGCCATCTCTGAAGCAAGCTTCCTCGACGAGAGACAAAGGGCAGACATTCTGGCCAAAGGTTTTATAAACGACATTCAAACCAACTTCGTTATCCGCGTCAAAAACACTCGTGGAGAAGAAGAATACATACTGCCTGAGAACAGCCAGTCCGCAGGTACCACCCGCGTCATTGAGATAGAATCTGCTATTCATACCATCTTGGAAGAACAGGCATTCTTGGCAATCGATGAGATTGAGGCATCCCTCCACCCCTCCCTTCTTGATTTCATTTTGGACCGGTTCCTTAAAAAAGAAAACAACGAGTCGCAATTGCTTGTTACTACACACTACGACCCGTTGCTCGACACCATAGATGACCTTTTCGGGAAAGACTCAGTATGGTTTACCGACAAGCAGGAAGATGGTAATACGGAACTCTATCCGCTTACCGATTTTAAGGGTTTAAACAAGTTGTCTTCCATTCGCAAATCCTACAAGAACGGTCAGTTCGGTGCTGTCCCCGAAATATATGTTTGAATCATGGCAAGAAGGAGAAAAGAACGCGAACTAAAACGTTCACGAATAACAGTGATAGGCGAAGGCCTGACAGAGCGTTGGTACTTCGACCACTTGCGCACCGTAATGGGTTACCGTTACGACTGTAAGCCACGTTTCTTTTCGCATCAGTCATACGACGAAATGCGTAAGCTTATCGAATGGGTACTGCAGAACGACGGAATAGCAGTATGTGTATGCGATGCCGACATAACACGAGACAATATTGCTGAAAGCCAGAAACTAAAAGAGATGAAGGCTGCTTATGACAGTAATGAAAAAGTCTTCATCTGTGACAGTATGCCATCCATAGAATTCTGGTTCCTGCTTCACTACATTGAAACCAGCAGGCACTTCCATGATTCGGGCGAAGTGGCCAGCGCCCTACGACGGTTTATACCTGCATTCCAAAAACACAATTCCTTCTTAGAAAAAATCCAATGGGTGGCCGATCTTTGCAAAGACGACAAGTTGACAACCGCTTGTATGCGCGCGAAACTACTATGTAAGAACGAGCAAAGTGGCTCTTACTCCAACGTTTTCAAAGCCATCGAGCTGTTCACGGAAAGCCCCCAAAAGTAAAGCTGCTAAATACGCATTTCATAAGAGGTCATACACAAACATGAATAACAGAAAAACAGGAGCGACCTACCCAGGCGGCTCCTGCACTGTTTAATTTAAATGTCCCGTATGAAAATGAAAAATTAGTTGATATTCCTTGTATTGTTCGTATTGCTGATATTATTCGTATTACTCATATTGTCGGCATTACTCACTTGACATTCTTGAACTCGTTGCATTTCGGACAGAACCAATACAACTGCTTCGTCTTCTTGCTATAAACGTTGTTCAATGGCTGACCGCACTTTGGGCAAAGCTTGATGACAGGCTTCTGCCTCTGGTCAGCATAGAACATCGGTTTTCCCGTGGCCGGATGTACACAAGAATCCTCCTTGCAGACCCAGAAATGCTTCTTAGTCTTCGGAGAATACTTGCGTACAAGCGTTTCACGATGACAGACAGGACATTCCCTCGGGGGAACTTCCTGACCTTCACTATTCTCACTATTGAATGAAGACAACTGAGGCGCACTGTCTTCGGCAAACTGAATGTTCTGCCTGACCATCGCCTCGGTTTCCTCCATGAATGACTCCAGAGTTTTCTTCCCTTCGGCTATTGCCGTCAGGTTATATTCCATGAGTGCCGTCAAATCGGGCTTTGTCAGCGACTCATGGATATTCTCGATCATGGCAATGCCGAAGTCCGTAGGAACAAGTTCCTTACCTCTTTTCTGAATACAGGGAAGTATATGAGACTTGCCAGACGTGGGGGCGAGCAAATCCGAGATGATACTGTCACGGGTTGCCGGTGTGCCGATACCCTTACACTCCTTCAGTTTCTCCTTGTTGGGATTGTCTGGGCTGACAAACCGCCAGATGTTAGTCATGGCAGCCAGAAGAGAACCCTCTGTGAAACGCTTCGGCGGTGTGGTCTTCTTTTCCTCTATTATATATATAGGTATAGAAAAGACATCACCAACAACGAGGTTGGGAACTTCCTTCACCTCATCCTCCTTATCCTCGGACTTCACGACACTACGCCATCCGGGACTGGACACTGCCTTGCCGCTGCCAGCAAAGACATGCCCCTGCGACTCTATCTCATATCTGATGGCATCGTACTTGCAGGGAGGATAAAACTGGATGATATACCTGATGGCTATCATATCATACACCTTCTGCTCCCATTCGTCAAGGCTTTTGGGAACAACACCCGTCGGGATGATGGCATGGTGTGCACTGACCTTGCTGTCATTGAAGCACCTGCCTTTCATCGTGTTATCGGCTCCACCTGCAGCACTTATACCATATTCGACAAGCGACTGCAAGATGCGACTGCTGTCCACCTGCTGACTGGTCGGGATGTAGTTGCAGTCGGAACGGGGATAACTTACGTATTTCTTCTCATACAGAGACTGCACCTTGGCAAGCACATTCGATGGTGACATACCGTAACGCTTATTGGCTTCCACCTGTAAGGTATCAAGCGAATAAGGCAGCGGTGCACTCTCTGTCTGACTCTTCTTTTCACTGAGCGTGACCTTGGCGGGTTTGTTCTTGACTTCATCCTTTATCTTCTCTAAATACTGGCGGTCTAAAATACGCCCTTCACTGTCTGTGGGTACTTCCTCGGTTGGTTTGAAGGTAGCTGTGAACGGTATGCCACCCTTGGAGAACTTCCCGTCCAGCTCATAATACTCAACGGAATGGAAGTCCTGAATCTCTTTCTCACGATTGACGACCAATGCGAGTGTGGGGATCTTGACACGTCCCACTCTCCAGACACTACCCTTCCCGTCTTTCCTGGCAGATAAAGTGTATGCCCTCGACAAGTTGATACCGACCAACCAGTCTGCACGTTCCCGTGCCATTCCGGCATGGTACAGCGTACGGTACTTCTCGTTAGGTTCCATTCCTTCGAAAGCCCGTTTCATACTGTTCGAGTCCTTGGCATTGATGAGGATTCGCCATACCTCACCCTTATAGCCCACGTACTCCAGTATCTCATCGATGAGCAGCTGGCCCTCACGGTCTGGGTCACCGCCATTGACCACCACATCCGCTTTCTTAAGCACTGAACGGATATACTCGAACTGTTCCTTGGCGGATGGAGCTGGATGCTTCTTCCACACTGAAGGAATAATCGGGTACTTGCTGAAATCGGCATACTCCTTGCCATAAGCTTCTGGCATCGCTGTCATCATGATATGGCCATACGCCCACGTCACGACGACATCGCTTTTTTGGAAACAATGCTTGTTCTTGCATTTGGCATAGTCACTCCACAGATAGGAAGCTATAGCAGATGCAATGTCTGGTTTTTCTGCAATATATACTATCATGATGTTTGGTTTATAGGTTTCTTTGAATGACATTAGGTTGAAGGAGTCTGGTACGAACCATTGTCGGGTATTCCAGTTCCACGTTGTACATGTGCAAAATCCTGTAGATGTTGCTCTTTCCCCGATAACCAGTGCGAGACATAATCTCCTTAATGCTGTAACCGGCATTGTACATGTTAATGACCATCCTGTACTTCCTCAGTTTCTTCTCCTGGTGCTTATCAGAAATAAGCTCAGCCTCAAAATCATCAAATCCCTCCTCCCTCTTAGTTACTGACAAGCGTGTCAGAGCAGTCAAGAGGCTTTGGGTGCTGTGATTGGGAAAAAGCTTGTCAGAGGAATCCAGCGAATCGCGCAAGGATATGAACCTGATACGCTTGCTCTCACATAGCTTCAGAAAGAATATCATGTCATTGTAGTTACGGAATGCGTTTTCAAAAGACAGCAGGACGGCAACATCGCCATCATTTAGCTCTGCAACAAATCGCTTCCATTCCTGCCTGTCCGTATCATCTTTGTCACCGATATGGATAGCCGAACATTGGAGCTGCCTCATGTTCCTGATAACCGTATCCAAATTCTCAATATTTTGAGCATTGTTTATATAACCGATATGATTCATATTACTGGTATTCCTTCAATTTTTGAGCACAAAGTTAATTCTTTTATTTGAATAATCCCTTTGTTTTAGCTACTTTAACGCATTATATGCCGTATTAATCAGCAATTTGGTTCTATTTGGTTCTATTTCTCAAAAAAATGATACCAAATATCAAAATAATGAGCGTTTAAGAATGTATTTTGAGGAAAATGTGGTAATTTTGCACCCTGAAATCAAATCCACATTCTATTGAACAAATTATGACCAAATTACATCAAGCCCGGAATCAGAAGATTATCCCAGCATCCTTCTTCAACTCTCGACACGAGAAGTGTACTTTACGCTCATTATTTACCATATTGTCGATATGTCTGGTATTACTCTCCTGCATGTCATGCGCGGATAAGGACAAGTTGGACTTCAAAACATCTAACGACGCGCTTAATGCCTATCAGACGTATTTGAACAAGATGAAGCAGACAGGCACGACCAACACGAATGACTTTATCAAGGAAGTGAAGGAATGGCATAGTATTGCCGATACAGTCTATCATTTCCTGATGAAAGATTCCTCTTTCGTCAAGAACATCCATTACGCTAACCAATATGCGTCCATACATGACTCCATCCGTTTTGAGATGTTGAGACTGACCGAGACCTGGAGATATTCATACGACGATGTCTTGAAGATCAAGGAACAGACATCTGCATTTCACGATGACCAAGAGCTGCACGAGGCTGTCAGTGAAGCACAGCCATTCTTCCAAGCACTTGACAGCATCCAGATATTCGATGACAACAAAGCAAACATCCTGTCGAGATACCGCCATTTCCTGAGAGACACAAAGAAGAACGGCATTCACGACAAACGAGCCATGCTTGACTTCATAAGCAAGGAGGACATTATCTTCCGCTCTTTCCTGGCACACATCTATGAAATGGATAACGAGCCGTTAGCCGACATCACTCAGGAAACAGAGAGCATCTGCCGCAATATCTTTATTGCAGCAAGGGACGGTGAGATCTCCGCACGGGACGCAATGGTGTTCATGTCCATGCGTACTGTCAGAAGACTGCTACAGAACTCCACGGCATGTATCTATGACATCAACAATCAGCAGATGAAAAGCAAGGCACAGGGAAATGCCTACCTCTGGATGATTATCCAGCCTTTCATCAGCATCGACCAGTTCTCCATCGCTACCCTCACACCACAGGAACATAGCAATTTCAACTATATCATATCACAGCTGCCGAAGTCAGTCAAGTTTGCAAAGACCTTCGACATAGACCAAAGGGCATTGAACTACCTCCTGCCCCAGCAGCTACTGAAGATGTATGTACTAACCCTATAAATAGCCAAGATTATGATTAAGGAAGAAGTAACAAAATTCATGGCTTTGGCACCACTTATGCTGCCAAAGCTTATCGGGAACAAAGGGCCTGATGAAAAGGACATCACAGATGATTCTGCCATCCTTTATTTCACGCTCGACGAATCCCTGCCCATCGGTCTTGTCATGGACATGCTGGAGGATGACATGGAAATGTCCCTCCTGTATCATGGTACAAGTAAGGAGAACAGAAAACTGCATCATTGCTGTTTCTTCACCAGTCCCAAAGCCGGACGGAACATGTTCAAGTTCAACATGGTCTCTGATAACCGTGAGTTTGTCAGCGACCTGACGATCACTATCTACGACTCACTTGACATGATGGAAGGTGAACTGGAGTCGGATCTGGCAGTCCATGCCAAAAGCTTCGACTTCATTCAGGCAATGGAGGTCTCTGACGTGTTAAGCCTATTCTGCACTTTGGAATGAAAACGGAACTACTATATAAGATAGCAGACATCATCAATTCCAACAGCACGAAATACCGTGCGGTCATACCTCGTGTCAAAAGGCAGTACATGACACAACAGGGCAACAGCCTTGTCAAGTCCACCTGCCTTGTCCTGAACATCATGGTAACGACCCTCCCCAAGAATCACGTCAGTCGCAGTATCTGGAACATCTATGAAAAAGACATCGATAAAATCATCAAGAAGATTGGCCGCAGGGACAAGGAGTTTGCACAGCGTATTGACAACTGTGAGCCGACCCTGTTTGACATCGAGGTCATCGTCCGTAGAGCGTCTTTTCAGGCACTGAAGCTGAAGCTGGTGAAGACATCCTATGACATCTATTTGGAGAACAGTTAATACCTAATTACTCGTATTACCCATATTACTCGAATGGTTATGATTGCTAAGATTCTATTTCTCGTATATCCGCTATTACTAATATTGCTGCCTGTATTCTTCTACAGGAAGTACAAGCCAGCACATGTTACAGTATGGATTCGTATGGCATACGACAAGAACGGTCTGAAGATGGCATCCAACATGTTGGCACTTGTTGTCATCTTCTTCCACCTTACCTACTTTTCTCTTTTCCCTGATGACATAGGTATAGCGGTTTCTACAGTCATGGTGTTCTTCCTGCTCTCAACAAAGCACAGCGTCAGGCTAACACTTTCCATCAGGAGGAACAAGTATCTTTTCAGAATACTTGCCCTCATGTGTGTGCTTATGCTCCTCCTCCCCCACACGCTTTCAATAGCATACTCTCTGGCAGCCATTCTTGAATGTGCCTGTTTCTTCCCAGCCGAAGGACTGGAGAACTTCTATGAGCAGCATGTTGGCGAAGAGGATGTTGACAACAAGTTCGTAGATGCCTACTTTAGTGATTCAAAAACAACAGATAATAATAGTACCTCAGACAATGAAAAAGAAAAGACAGATTAGAACCATCGGTAAGATGACAATTGACACCTCTGTGATTACCATTCTCAAAATGAAAGACAATCACAAGTATTCACGTTTTGACGCTTTCATGTGGCTGGTTGAGCACATCGCTGAAGGACAGTGCTACACACATGATGACGACTCATGTGTCATGAATCACTATCGCGTCAACAATTCAGAACTGGCAGACATCTGGCATTGGAGCCGACCGACAGTTCAGAAATTCATCGATGAACTGATCAAGGCCGACATCATCCAAAAACAAAGATTCGGCAACACCTTCGCTTTCTCGCTGACTGCATCAGCAGAACAAAATATCCATTTTGACTAACGGACATATTCAACGAATATGATAACTCTTTCAATCTCCAGAAACGGAGCCTCGCATCACTGGAAGGTGAGCTTGCTCCACCGAACAAAGGGAAGTGATTCGAGTGAAGGGAAAGATGTTTTTTACAAAAACGCTAAGCCTAATTAGCGTTAACTTCCATTAACGCATTAGGCTGCCTCTCCATAAGGAGTTCCTACGGGGAGCAAGCTCAGGCAGGTTATTACAAAAACAATAGCTACAAGAGAAGATGGCAGACAGAAAACAGGTCATGGATATGAGGTCAACTACCGACAGTATTTCTAAGTCGGAGAGCAACGAACAGCAACGTAACTGGTCAGAAAAGTTATGGGGCAAGAAAGCGAATGACAGTCTGGCCAACTATGACCCGACACGAGCACATCTTAATTTTGAGGTGACCAAAGGTGGCAAGGTTCAATCTATAGACAAGTCCAAGACTATAGATGAAAAGATGAACGACATACTTGCATCAAGAGGCATCAAGAATCCGAATGCAAGAAACAATGTCCGTAGGAAGCAGAGGATATTGGCACAGATGATAATAGGTGGAAATAGAGAGCGAATGCTGGAGATAGCCTTCGGTGACCAGAAAGTAAACTTCACGAAAGGAGCAGACAACTCACACCTGACAAGAAACAAGGATATTGAGAAATGGGCCGTAGATGTCTACAACTTCGTCGCAACACAGTTTGGTGAAGATAATATTGTGAGTTTTTATGTCCATCTGGATGAAACTAACCCTCATTGCCACTGTACAGTACTACCTGTTGACAAAAAGAACAATCGCATATCGTGGAAACACGTATTTGGCCAGACACCAGCTGAGGAAAGCATATCAATGGCAAGAAGGCATGATGCCTTGTATGAAGAGGTCAATAAACACTGGGGGCTGGAAAGAGGCAGTAACAAGGCCGTGACAGCTGCTAAGCATCGCTCCACTGAGGAATATAAACGTGACCTGATAAACCAGGTGCAAGAACTGGAGAATACCAAAGAGGGATTACAGAAGCAGATACACCGTGCCGAAATCAAGCTGAAAGGACTATCTACCATGATAGCCAATTTACAAGCCAGGAAAGAAAGCATCAATGAGGAAATAGAACTCATCGCACAACAAATTGAAGAGGACAGCCAGGACAAAGAACAGCTGGTAAATCGCATGGCTGAGCTACGAAAAGAAATGACAGACATTGACCGTAAGATGGCCGACAAGCAGAGGATGCTCGACGAGACAAACACGGTTCTCGCTGAAGCCAGGGAGAAACTTGAAGGACTAAAACGGGAGCATGTCAGGATGTCAAGATCCGTATATGATGACATTGACATTGAGGCAGAGAAAGTCCACTCCAGTATCAACAGTACATATTATAGAATGATGGCTTCTTCTATGCTACCTGTGATTCCCACACTAAACGAAAGTCAACGTGAGGTACTTCAGAAGTCTGGTTTCTATGACCTCACTGAGAATCCCAAACATGTCGTAAACTGCGCCATCCTACTTGCCATCAATTACATCAAGGAAGCAACGACTTATGCCGAATCCTGTGGCGGAGGCAGCAGTGGCAACATGTCTGGCTGGGGACGTGACAAGGATGAAGACGAGGAACGCTGGTGGATGCGCTGCATAGCTCAGGCCGCCACAATGGTCAAGCCTTCTGGCAAGAAAGTGAAGCGAAGCCGCTAACGTGTCAATACGAATAATAAGAATAATATCAGTAACATTAGTAATAACGAAATCAATTGAATCATGAAAAAAAGTATTATCATCTCACTGCTCGCACTCTCGATGACAACGAGTGCAAACGCAGGTACAATTGACAGCCTTTTTCAGGCTACAGTTGACAACCCGAATTTACAACGCCTGACACCGACGTTGATGACCGACTATGTGCAGCTTGGCAAAGCAAACCAGCATTGGTTCATCGGCGTACAAGGAGGTGCCTCGGCTTTCATCGGCAATCCCGTAGGATGTGGCGACCTGTTTGACCGTATCACACCTTCGTTCAATGCCTATGTCGGCAAGTGGTTCACACCGAATGTGGGTATGCGCCTGGCGTTTCAGGGCTTCAAGTACAAGAACAGTAACCTTGACAAGGTGAACTATCAGTTAGGTCATGCTGATCTAATGTATAACATGGCCAACCTGTTCCGGCAACCATCAGAACGACTGCCGAAATGGGACTTCGCACCGTATATCGGAGCTGGACTCGTGCATGGAGCAGACCTCTCCTATACGGATGAGGGCAAGGTTCGCAACTTCCTGTTTGCGCTGACCTACGGCATCCATAGCCGCTACCATATCGGCCAACGGTTCTATATATCAGGAGAACTTGGCGGATTCACTACATTCAGAGACTTTGACGGCTATGGCTCTCACGGTAAGCTATGCGACAATATGCCATCCGTCTCTCTCGGTATTGGTTTTAATCTGGGAACACCTCGATGGAAACATGCCATCGATGCAAATCCCTATATTAACCAGAACGACTATCTGCTGAGTTATGTTGATCGACTGGAACAGTCGAACAAGCTCTTGAACAATCAACACAACATCGATCAAAAGACATTGGAGGAACTGAAGAAGATTCTGGAGATTGAAGGGCTGCTTGACAAGTATGGCTATCTGTTTGGTGACAACAATAATACAAGGAACAATTATCGTGGATTGCTTTCCTTGCGTTCCCGTTTGAGAGGGATGAACGAACCGACAATGCCGTCCGCGCTTGAATCAAAGCCAAATGTATTGAATATACCTATCTACTTTTTCTTTGAACTGGGTAAGGCAAAGCTGACAGATGACTCGCAGCTAATCAACCTTGATGAGTTGGCCAAGGTTGCTATTGAACACAACCTGAAGGTTCATATCGCTGGAGCAGCAGACAGTGCCACAGGTTCAGAGAACGGCAATTCGGAACTAAGCAAAGAGCGAACACGCTACATTGCCCAAGAGCTGAAGAAACGTGGTGTTCCAAACGAAAGGATGACGGGCGTTTCCCTTGGGGGCATTCAAGAGTTCAACAACCCCAAAGACAACAGATATAGTAAGGCGTCACTCTATCTGGAGCTTGACAGTGAACAGCTCAACTATTAGAAATGGATTATCGTGTAATCATAGCCGGCAGCCGCTCCTTCAGCAATTATGAGTTGCTGAGGGAGCATTGCCTTTCCCTACTTCAGGAGAAGATGAAGACACATCATGTCATCATCGTCTCAGGCCATGCTCATGGCGCAGATGCCTTGGGCGAACGATTCGCCAAGGAGCAAGGTCTTGCTCTAGAACTGCATCCAGCCAAATGGAAGATACTGGGGAAAGCAGCTGGTATCATACGTAATGCGGAAATGGCAAGAGTATCTGATGCACTGATTGCCTTCTGGGATGGCAATAGCCGTGGAACGGCACACATGATAAACTTTGCTAAACGTAGAGCACTAGATATTTCCGTCGTCAATTATTTACAAAATTATCCTCGGAGCCAGAAAATGCCCCCATCAGGCTATATTACTCCTTCTGAAAAAAAACACGAAACAGAGAAATTACATATTATCAATAGACATAGAACTTAGTTATGCAGACTACTCAATACAACTTTATAGATTATATAGCTTCCGACTGCTTAGAGCACTTGGCAGATAAAGATAAAAAAAGGGGCCCAAGGGGGATTGTCCGTGGCGGGCAGATGCCGCTGCCTAACCAAAGACAGTAACACATCTATAGAAAAAGAAGGGTATATCCCTTATTCCCTTCAGGCATGACCTGAAGG
>Ga0256404_1010063_pt1 | contig 13251 bp, 7 predicted proteins | sample RumenRJG_01DNA_FD_185990 | JGI IMG/M metagenome (GOLD analysis project Ga0256404, IMG submission 185990) | Bovine rumen microbial communities from Lethbridge, Alberta, Canada - RJG_01 | ecosystem: Host-associated > Mammals > Digestive system > Stomach > Rumen | place: Canada: Alberta | collected...
TCGCGAATACCTGGGCCACGACTACTACACCGATATCATCACCTTCGACTATTGCGAAGGCGACGTGCTTTCGGGCGACCTCGTCATCTCGCTCGACACTGTGCGCTCGAATGCCGAACTCTTCCAGAAAACGTATGAGGAAGAGCTGCACCGCGTCATCATCCACGGCGTTCTCCACCTATGTGGCATCAACGACAAGGGACCGGGCGAGCGCGAAATCATGGAGGCTGCCGAGAACCGGGCGCTCACCCTTCTCGCCAGCCTCTAAGTTCTCCGCTCGGCCCGCAGGGGCGCTTTCTTTCTCCACTACGTTACGAAAGCGGCCGCTCGACATCCCGAAGGATGGCGCTTTCGTAGTTTATCGGAGAAAGAAAGCCGAGCGCGCAACGAAGAAAAACCTCTCAACTCTCAACTCACCTCACCATCATCTTCCTGCCACCTACGATGTAGATGCCGGGCTGCAGGCCCGTGCGCAGGTCGAACACGCTGACGCGCTGCTTCACCAGTCGGCCACTCAGGTCGTAGACGTCCACCAGACTGCACTCCGCCTGCTTGTGGTTGCTCAGCACCTCGATGCCGTCGGTGTCGCCCTGATAGCTGATGTCGTCAACGGGCTCCTCTTCGGGATCCAGTTCGTAGGCCGTCAGTCGGCTGTAGATGTAGTCGGCACGGCGGCGCAGCCACACCTTGGCCTGCGCCGTCGATTGGCCGTAGTTTTTGCCGTCGCCCCAGAGGGTGGCATTGTTCTCCAGCGACGGACGCGCATAGGCGTAGTAGTCGTCGCAGAAGTCGATGAGTTCGTCGAGCGGCTGGCCGCGGAAGCGCGTCCACAGCTGGTAGTAGGCCTTGTCGAGCGCCTTGCTGACGAAGCGCAGGTCGTAGATGAACTGGCGCGACTCCATCGCCGTTATCGTAGTCCAATAGTTGGCCGACACGTCGTTCTGGAAATAATTCTTTCCGCGCTCGTAGCCGAAGGCCCAGTCGAGGTCCCACACGGGGCCGAACACGAACTTGCTGTCGCTGTTGCCCACAAACTCTTTGTAGAGGAACGTGCTCTTCGGATGCTGCAGCTCGTAGTTGGCAATGAGGTCGTTCACCATCAGGAAGCGTGCCAGCATCTCGATGTCGACGAGGTCGGCCACGTCCTGACCCTTCTTCAGGGCCGACATGAAGGTGTTGAAGTCCTGCTCTATCATGCTCTGCGTCAGCGTGGTGCTGCCTGCTTCGTCGAATTCCGGCTCCTTGATGTTCACGGGCAGGTTGTAGGCCTGCGAGCGGAACTTATAAGCCTCGTCGTAGTAGGTGTCCAGCTCCAGCAGCGTGGCTGCCGACTCGTCTGCAAGGTCGATGGAGTTGTTGGCCAGCCCCACCTTCTCGGTGAAGTTGTAGGAGCCGCGATACTCGCCGTTGATGTACAGTTCTACGGGCACCATGTGGTTGGCGCCGGCCGTGCCCACCAGACAGGCAGCCTTCATGCCGATGGCGTTAGAGATCATCGAGCCGCTCTGTTTGTTGTTGTTGGCCAGTAGCACCCAATTCTTGCCCTTCGTCAGTCCGAAGGGCTTTATTTTTTCGCTGAACTTCAGTCGGTAGGGATTCTTGTCGTAGGGCCACCAGCCGTTCCACGACGAGTTGCCGCGACCCTTTATCTGCACTGCCGTGTGGCCCATCGAGGGGAACACGCCCGCGCCGTCGATCGTGATGTCGGCATTCAGGTAGTAGTCCTTGCTCGACACCATTTCGCCATTCTCAATGTTGATGTCGATGCGAGGCACCTGTGTAGCCTTGTCGGTGAGCCAGTCCACGTGCACGCGGTAGTTGCGGCCGAAGGGCACCATCTCGTAGGCATACTCGGCAGGTTCCACCTGCTCCGAACCGTGATAGTCGGGGTTCTCCGTTACCCGCCACAGACGGAATTCGGAGAACACCAGATAGCGGTGGCGCTGCGACTTCATCAGGCGCAGCCGCAGGTACTTGTAGCTGCTGCCCAGGTCCACCTGCTGGCTCTCGTAGGTCTGGCCCGCACCCGTGGGCAGCCCGTCCTCGTCGGCCGTGAACGAGCGGATGTTCTTCCACGACTTGCCGTCCTTCGAGGCATAGAGCGTCAGCTTCAGCGGGGCGTAGTCGTCGTTGTTGCGCGTGGTGTAGCCGAAGCGCAAGCGGCTCAGTTCCTCCGGCAGCGCAATCTCTATGTAGGGCTCGGTGTTGTAGATGGTCTCCTTCTCTTCCTGCGGCACGTCCCACGTAGAGTGGTAGAACGTGTTCACGTCGCCGTCGAGCATCTGGGCCCAGCCCTCGCCGTCGCGACCAGGCAGGTTGCCCGAGAACATGCTGGCATCCAGTTCCACCGGCGTCTCCACATACTGCTCGGTTTCGCCGTCCCAGACGGCATCCTTCACCAGCACCTGCTCGTAGTAGCGTTGGCGCGGCAACACCACGGTGTAGATGACGTCCTTGTCGAACTTCCGCCGGCTCTGCTTGTTCAGTTGCAGCTCGCGGCCTACGTAGAGGCGTGCCGAGTCGTCGCTGAACTGCACGGAGGGCGTCAGCCACTTGCCGATGCCAGCCACGCGGGCCGTGATGAGCGAGTCGCCCGTGATGTCGGCCACCACGTCGGTATACACCTGGTCGTTGTATTTGTTGTTGAACTTCAGCTGCACGATGCTGGCCAGACGATTGCCGACCTCGGCTTTCGTGCGTACCACCACGGAGTCTACACGGGCATCGTTATAGCAGAACGCCGTGTCAGCCACGGTGCTCACGCGCCACTGTCCCTGCACGTCTTTCCAGTCGGTCAGCATGGACTCGGGGAAAACATCCAGGCGCTGCAGTCCGCTGGCGTCGCGGTAGTACACCAGCAACATCTTTCCGTCGTCGGCAGCCCAACCCTGCACAGCCATCAGCGGCCCTGCCAGCAAGAGCAAAAGGAGTATTTTTTTCATCATAAGCGTAGTCTTCAGATTTCTTTAAAGAAAAATTCGGCTGCAAAGTTACGAATAAGTGAGCGAAATGCAAAGCAAAAACCAAAGTTTTTGGTTTTATTTTTCGTAGTCAGACGATACTGAGAATTATGCAAGTAGGCCCGTTTGATGCATAGGCAGATAGGGCATAGTGCCTGCAAACCATGCTTCCTATAAAGCAAAACAAGTTGTTTTACCGACCAAAACAAGTTGTTTTACTTTGCAAAACACCTTGTTTTACTTTATCAACTCTATGCTTTGGATGCATCGAACGGTGCTGCTTGATACATCAGCTGGTGGGTTTTCCGTAGGGGACTATTATTCTGCTCTTTTATTCCTGCAGTTTCAGGTCGGGCTCAAGGCCCTTTCATTGATAATGGCAGTGTCGAAAATGAAGAAAAAATTTGGTTGGTTGGCGTTTTTTCACTACTTTTGCATGTTGGAAAGTGTTACATACCATGTTTAGAACAACAATAATCTAATCAAAACAAAGGAAAACCTATGGAACTACCATTTGCAGAAGCGTGGAAGATCAAGATGGTCGAGCCGCTCCGTAAGAGCACCCGCGCAGAGAGAGAGCAGTGGCTGAAGGAAGCCCACTACAACGTATTCATGCTGAAGGCCGAGCAGGTATATATTGACTGCCTGACCGACTCGGGCACCGGCGCCATGAGCGACCGCCAGTGGTCGGCCATGATGCTGGGCGACGAGAGCTATGCCGGCGCCACGTCGTTCTACCGGTTCGAAGAGGTGGTGCAGCGCATCTTCGGCTTCAAATATGTCATCCCCACCCATCAGGGTCGCGCTGCCGAAAACGTGCTGTTCTCCTATCTGGTGAAGGAAGGTAACGTCGTGCCGGGCAATGCCCACTTCGACACGACGAAGGGCCACATTGAGTACCGCAAGGCAAAGGCCATCGACGTCACCATCGACGAGGCCAAGGACACGCAGCTGGAACTGCCGTTCAAGGGCAACGTTTCGCTGGAGAAACTGGAGAAGGTGCTCCGCGAGAACGAGGGCAACGTGCCCTTCATGGTGCTGACGGTGACGAACAACACCGTGGGCGGTCAGCCGGTGTCGATGAAGAACATCCGCGAGACCTGCGAGCTGTGCCACAAGTACGGCGTGCCCGTGGTGATGGACTCGGCCCGCTTTGCCGAGAACTCCTACTTCATCAAGACGCGTGAGGAAGGCTATGCCGACAAGACCATCAAGGAGATTGCCCGCGAGATGTATTCGTATGTGGATGGCATGACGATGTCGGCCAAGAAGGACGGACTGGTGAACATGGGTGGTTTCATCGCTACCAACCGCGAGGACTGGTACGAGGGTGCCAAGCAGTTCTGCATCCCGTTCGAGGGATTCCTGACCTACGGCGGTCTGAACGGCCGCGACCTGAACGCGCTGGCTGTCGGCCTGGACGAGAACACGGAGTTCCCAATGCTCGAGACGCGCATCCACCAGGTGCAGTATCTGGCCAAAAAACTCGACGAGTACGGCATTCCCTATCAGCGTCCCGTGGGTGGTCATGCCCTGTTCATCGATGCCGACAAGGTGTTGTGCAACGTGCCGAAGGAGGAGTTCCCTGCTCAGACACTCACGTGCGAGCTGTATCTCGAGGCTGGCATCCGCGGCTGCGAGATAGGTTACATCCTGGCCGACCGCGACCCCGTGACGCGCGAGAACCGCTTCGGTGGTCTCGACCTGCTGCGCCTCTGCATAGCACGCCGCGTCTACACCGACAACCACATGGACGTGATTGCTGCCGCCCTGAAGAACGTGTACGACCGTCGTGCCGAGATCACGCGTGGTGTTGCCATCGAGTGGGAAGCCCCGCTGATGCGCCACTTCACCGTGCAGCTGAAGCGACTGTAAGAGCTTACCCCTCCCCCCCTCCCCCCCAAGGGAGGGGGGATTTTTAAACGGTTATCCCTCTGAGTGTAGTGACGGGGAATGCCCCCATCCTTACAAAAGAATGGGATGATAGGACTATATCGAAAATATCCCTACATTTTAATCCAATTAAAAAAGGGTAATAAAAAAAACCTCCTTTAGGGAGGGGAAGGGGTGGGCTGTAGGGTGTATTCGTTTACCTTTGCCTTACACCCATGCGGGCTTCGACGACGTTGACGACGTAGTCGGCCAGTTTCTCGCACTCGTTGACGAGGTCCATGTAGATGGTACCTACGGCGTAGGTGTACTCGTGGTTGTTGACGTCGATGATGTTCTGCGACTTCAGCTGGGCACGGTAGTTGTTGATCTCGTTCTCGATGTTGAACGTGCGGTTCACGTCGTATATCTCCTTGCGGCCCGACATGAGCTGGTTCATCTGCGTCAGCGCGTTGTCAGTGAGTTGCATCATCTGGTGCAAGTGGTCGTACTGTGGTTCTGTGAAGTGATCCTGCTTGCCCTGGTACTTGCGCGAGATGGTGCGTGCCATGTTGTAGCAGGCGTCGCCGATAGACTCCAGTTCGGAAATCTCGCGCAGCATAGCGCGAATCTTGGCCTTCGTATCGTCGCTGAGGTGGGCGTCGCTCACCTGGTCGAGATACTTGGCAATCTCTATCTCCATATTGTCGGAGATGCCCTCGTATTTCTCGATGCGCGAGAAGAGTTTGTTGAAGTCCTCGCCGCCCTTCTCGCCTTTCTTCTTGCCTGTTGTCGACGACGACTCGTTGAGCAGTTCCTGCACCATGCCGAACATGCGCTGCATACGCTCGGCAAACGACTGTATCTCTTTCTGGGCTTCCAGCACCGAGAGCTCGGGCGTCTTCATGAAGCCGGCTGTAATGAAGTGCAGGCGGAAGTCCTCCTCCTCGTCCACCTTCTTCGGCTTGATGACCCAGCACACAAACTTCTCAATCTGCGGAATAAACCAGATGAGGATGCTGGCGTTAATCACGTTGAAGCACGAGTGGAAGGCTGCCAGCACGAAGTTCAGCTTCTCGTTGGAGTCCATGTGGGCCATGTCCTTTCCCATAGCTGTTCCGATGTAGTCGACGAGCCAGATCACGGCATCAATGAACCAGTGGAACACAAACAGAATCCAGAGGACGCCGAAGATGTTGAAGAACATATGGGCCAAGGCAGCGCGGCGCGCCTGCGTGTTGGCCGAGAGTGCAGCCAGATTCGAGGTGATAGTGGTTCCGATGTTCTCGCCCAGCACCAGTGCAATACCCTGATAGATGGGCATGGCGCCCGTGGAGCAGAGCAGCATCGTGATGGCCATCACGGCAGCACTCGACTGTACGCAGAACGTCATCACGCCACCCAGCAGCAGGAAGATGATGGTGGTCGAGAACGAATTGGGGTCGAACGAGGCAAAGAATGCCGTCACGGCAGGGTTGTGACCCAGGTCCATGTCGTTGCCGGTGCCCTTCAGTGTGGCCAGACCCAGCAACAGGAACGCCAGTCCGAAGAGGAAGTCGCCCACGTAGCGGCGTTTCTTCATATAAATGAGGATGATGCCGATGAAGAAGGCCGGATAGACCACGTTTGAGATGTCGAACGACGCACCCAGCGCCATGATCCAGGCCGTGAGCGTCGTGCCGATGTTGGCACCCATGATGACCGAGATGGCCTGTGCCAGCGTGAGCAGACCGGCATTCACAAACGACACCGTCATGACGGTGGTGGCGGTTGAAGACTGTACGGAAGCAGTGACGATGGTACCCGTCAGCAGGCCTGTGAAGCGGTTGGTGGTCATAGCACCCAAGGCATGGCGCAACTGCGGTCCAGCCATCTTCTGCAGGGCTTCACTCATGGCCTTCATACCGAACATGAGCAGCGCCAGCGAACCAAGAAGCTTAAGTATTAACAGCATATAAATTGGATACTTTAATTAAAGTGTCTGCAAAGTTAGTGAAAATTTTATAAAAACTACGCATTTTTTTGTGTTTTTTTGTATCTTTGTCCCATAATTCAATCATTAGAAAAATAGAAAGCATGAAAACAATCAATCTGAGCGAGCAAAACTCTGTGATGAACCGCTTTTTGGCAGAGATTCGCGATGTGAGCTATCAGCAAAACCGTCTGTTGTTCCGTAACAACATTGAGCGTATTGGTGAGTATATGGCTTTCGAAATTTCGAAGGTGCTCGACTATGCCCAGCAGCGCGTGGTCACCCCGCTGGGCGAACTCGACATCGCGCTGCCGCAGGACGACATTTTGGTCGCCACGGTGCTGCGCGCCGGACTGCCTTTCCATCAGGGCTTCCTGAAGGTGTTCGACCATGCCGGCAGTGCCTTCATCTCAGCCTTTCGCATGTATACCAATCGCGAGCACACCGAGGTGGGCGTGCACACGGAGTACATTGCCGCGCCCAGTGTTGAGGGCAAGACGCTTCTCATCGTCGACCCGATGCTGGCCACGGGTGGTTCGATGGCTGCTGCCTACGAGGCTTTCCTGAAGACGGGCAAGCCGAAGAGCGTCCACATTGCCTGCGTCATCGGCACCAAAGAAGGTATCGACATGGTGCGCGAGGCTGTAGGCGATGCCGACGTCACGCTGTGGTGTGCCGCCATCGACTCAGGTATGAATGCCCAGAAGTACATCGTGCCCGGCTTCGGCGACTGCGGCGACCTGTGCTACGGGGAGAAGTTGTAAAAAAAGAAGACCCACCCCCTGCAACTCCCAAGATGGAGGGGCAGGGTGGGTCTCTTTTTTCTTTTCTATTCCTTATTTTTTCAGATACAGCCAGATGGCTCGCATGCCTTCCAGGAGGTCGTTGTCCTCGGTGCACTCCCAGTACATAGCGCCGAGCAGGCCCTGCTCCTTGATATATTGGCACTTGTAGGCCAGGGAGACGGGGCTGTCGTAGGCCAGCACCAGTTTACCGTCGTCGCCAGCGAGATAGGGCACCTTGCCCACGTCGTCCCACATGCGCTTGTATTTTCCACCCGTTTCGCCTGTCTTCACGAAGCTGCCAAGCACCTTGTTCGGGCCGGCACCGCGGCCGTAGAGCGGCATGCCGAGCGTGAGTTTGTGGCGGGGAACACCAGCCTTCAGGTGGGCCTGCACAGCCTCCTCTACGGTGATGCGGCCCGAGAGTGGCGAGCGGTAGAGGGTGGTGTGGTGCTTGGGCGGGTTGGCCACGTCGTAGGCCATGATGTTGACGAAATCGAGGTACTTCATGCAGGCACGGAAGTCGATGTACTTCGCGTCGGCGATGGTGGCGATGGTGAGCAGCGTCTTCTTGCCGAGCACCTGCCGGAGGTCGCGCATGAGGAGCGTGAAGTTGTCGATGTCGTCAGGCGATGCCGAGATGCCGGCCTCGTTGCTGGAGGGATACTCCCAGTCGATGTCGATGCCGTCGAGGCCATACTCGTCGACCGCCTTCTTGCAGTCGCGGGCAAAGCCCATGCGGCAGCGTTCGTCGGCCGCCATCTCGCTGAAGTTGCCGGCTGTCCATCCGCCGATGGAGAGAATGATCTTTAGCTTCGGATTCTGCTCCTTCAGTTTCATCACCTTGCGCAGGAAGTCGGTGTTCTGGATGGTCATGCCGTCGAAGGTGTCGGTGACCTTGCCGAAGGCGTAGTTCAGGTGGGTCATCAGCGTTGGATCGGGCATACGCTGCGAGCCCCATGAGGCGACATAGGCCACGATGATGGGCTCTGGTTGTTTCTTGGCCAAGAGGCCGCTGGTGGCGGTGAGTGCCAGCAGCAGGAGGAGGGTGATTCTTCTTTTCATATTGCTTTTAGTTTTTTCCGGTTTTTTCTAGAAGCTCTAGATGGTCTAGTTGTTTCAGGGGATTTTAATAGTTGAAGGAACTGCCGCCAAGGAACTCGCGCAGGAGCGATGTGGGAGGCAGCGAGTCGAAGGGTAGGGGTTTGAAGTACTTCAGGAACTTCCTCAGTCGATAAGCCTCGGCATACTCTTCGCAGTTCTCGGGCACCTGCTCCAGGGCGGGCTCAGCCTGCGTGCGGATGACGGCCAATTCGTAGATCATGGCCGTGTTGAACATGGCGTCGGCATTCTCTTGGAAGGGGAATATCCACTTATTCTCGCCGGCGCGCACCGACGGCCAGCGGTGGATGGTGTCGCGGGCCGAGCAGCCGCGGTACTTCACGTCGCGAATGATGCGGCGCAGCAGGCGGTTGTCGGTGGTGGGGATGTAGTTGTGGGTGTCGAGCAGGATGGTGGTCAGCGCCGAGGCATAGACGCGGAATTTTTGTTCCTCGGGAATCTGTGCCGTCAGTTCGGGGTTCAGCGCGTGAATGCCTTCAACGACCAGAATGTCGCGCGGACGCAGTTTCAGTTTCTTGCCACTCTTCTCACTGCGACCTGTTTGGAAGTTGTAGCGTGGCAGTTCCACCTCCTCGCCCCGGAAGAGCGCGTTGAACTGCTTGTTGATGAGCTCGATGTTGAGGGCATACAGGCTTTCGTAGTCGAACTCGCCCTTCTCGTCGCGCGGCGTGCATTCGCGGTCGACGAAGTAGTCGTCGAGCGAAATCTGCACGGGCCGTATGCCGTTGGTCACGAGTTGTATGGAGAGACGCTTGCACGTGGTGGTCTTGCCGCTCGACGACGGTCCGGCAATCAGCACCATGCGCACGCCGGGCCGCTCGGCAACCATGTCGGCGATGCGGCTGATTTTCTTCTCCTGCAGCGCCTCCGACACGTTGATGATGTCGCCGGCATAGCCCATCTGCACGGCCGCATTGAACTGGCCGACGGTGCTGATGCCCATGATGTTCTGCCAGCGGTGGTGCTCCTTGAATATCTCGAACATCTTGTCCTGGCGCGTCATCTCGCCCAGCACGTCGGGATTCTTCATCGAGGGAATGCGCAGCAGCAGACCGTCGTAGTAGGGCTCCAGGCCGAACAGGCGGATGTAGCCCGTGGAGGGCAGCAGCGCCCCATAGAAATAATCCACGTAGCCATCAAGGTCGCAGTAGGTCGTGTAGAGGCGGCCCAGCGTCTCGAGCAGTTTCACCTTCGACCCGGCGCCCAGTTTGCGGAACAATGCGATGGCGTCCTCTGTGAGTGCCTCATGGTACTTGATGGGCACGTCGGCATCGATGATTTCCTGCATGCGTCGGCGCAGAGCGGCTGCGTCATCGGGCGTCACCTTGCGGCCAATCTTCAGGTTGCAGTAGTAGCCGTTCGACACGGGGATGTCGATGACCACCGATCCCTTCGGATAAAGGTCGTTCACGGCCTTGCAGAGAATGAAGAAGAGCGTGCGCGTGTAGGTGCGCGACCCCGACGGAGCTGTGATGTCGAGATATTCCACCCGCTTCGGGCGGAACAGGTCGTAGTGCAAGCTCTCCACCTTGTTATTCACACGTGCCACCACGGGGCCGTGCTTCATTTCCAACCCCGTTTTGGCATAGGCCTCTTCGAGGCTTGTCCCGATGGGCACCTCGATACTTTTCCCGTTGTTCAGGCATTCGAGGGTGACCTCGTTCACTTTCTTTTCTGTTGCCATATTTTCGATTTAGATTTCCAGTTTCTGTCGCAAAGATACGAATTAGTGAGCGAAATGCAAAAAGAATCAGAAACTTTTTCGTACCTTTGCCGGAAATATGAGCGATATTCCTCAATATGAACTGACGGTTGCCCTCCAGTCGGCAGTCTTCCATCCTTTCGACGGTCATCCTGCGATGCCCGCCCAGATGAACAGTCCCTTCTACTACGAGCCTCACCCGCTTTGCCTGGAGGCTTGGCGGCAGGCCCTGCCACTCATCAAGGCACTCATGCAGGACGAGACCGAGGGCAAGATGTTCGGTGTGCTCATCGTAGAACGCAGCGAAGACGGCGCGTGCGGCTATCTAGCGGGCTACTCCGGCCAGATTCGCGGGCGCAGCGATTGGCCCGGCTTCGTGCCTGCCGTGTTCGACTACCTGCAGCCCGACGGTTATTTCAAGCAACACGAAGCCGCCATCACCGCCATCAACCGGCAGGTGGAGCAACTTGAGCAGCAGCCCGAGCGGCTGCAGGCCCTGGAGGCGCTGGCCGAAGCCAAACGCGAGGCAGGCAACACGCTCAGCGACATGCAGCGCACCATGTTCGAGGCGCGCGAGCGACGTCGGGCCCGGCGTGCCGAGGGTGGGCTTACAGCCGACGAAGAGGCTGTCCTCATTCGCGAGAGCCAGTTCATGAAGGCTGAGTATCGCAGGCGGAAGAAGCAGTATGCTGCCACGATTGACGGACTCATAGCCGCTTCGGAGGCCTACGAGGAACCCATACGCACGCTGAAGGCTCAGCGCCGCCAGCAGTCGGATGCCTTGCAGCACTGGCTGTTCGAGCAGTTCCAGATGCTCAACGCGCAGGGCGAGCGGCGCAACCTTATCGACATCTTCCGCGACACCTCGCTGCGCGTGCCGCCCGGTGGGGCTGGCGAGTGCTGCGAGCCGCGTCTGCTGCAGTATGCCTATGCCCACCAGTTGCGCCCCGTCCAAATGGCCATGTTCTGGGTGGGGCCGTCACCCAGCGTCGAGATTCGCCACGACGGCCGCTTCTACCCCGCCTGCCGAGGCAAGTGTCTCCCCATCCTGCGCTGGATGTTGGGCGAAGAGAAGGCTGCCGGCTGCGACACGGCCGCTGCCCAGCAGCAGCCTGCCGCCGAACTCCCCATCGTCTATGAGGATGCCGACCTCGTGGTTGTCAACAAGCCCGCCGGACTGCTCAGTGTGCCCGGCATCTCGGAGTACTACTCCGTCTTGAGCATCATGCGCCACCGATACCCCGACGTCGATTCGCCCTTCACCGTACACCGCCTCGACCAGCCCACCAGCGGACTGCTGCTCGTGGCCAAGACGCGCCAGGCCTACCGCGAGTTGCAGCGGCAGTTTCAGGAGCGAGAGGTGAAGAAGCGGTATGAGGCGCTGCTCGAAACCGACGCGTGGACGGGTGCCGACGAGCGAATCATCGACCTGCCTCTCTATTCCGACCCGCTGAACCGCCCCTACCAGTTGGTGGACCCCGAGCGCGGCAAGCAAGCAAAAACACTCGTGCGCTACCTCGGCCAGACCGACGGTCATGTCCGCGTGGCGCTCTTCCCCCTGACGGGTCGCACCCACCAGTTACGCGTGCATTGTGCCCATCCCTCGGGCCTCGCCAATCCCATTCTTGGCGACAACCTCTACGGCCTGCGCGAGGCCCGCCGCCTCTATCTGCATGCCGCCTCCATCACCTTCCGCCATCCCCGCACCGGCGAGCCGATGACCCTCACCGCTCCCGCTCCCTTCTGAGCCGCCTGCCTTTCAGGTGTTGCTGCCTCCCCCTTCTCTGTTTTTGTGTGTCAGCAGTAAAAAATGATAAAGCCGCTGCCACACGCGCCTTTAGGTACGTGATAAGGATAGTCCCATTTCCCCCTCCTTATGCTTCCAAAACTACGACTTGATAGGAGAATGCATTTGCATTCATCAAAGCATTGGAGGACATGCTGGGATGAAGAGAAGAAAAGATGGGTGGTGGGGGAATTAAACAAAAAACATGATGAGCATTTGTGCGATGATGACGCGCACAAACATGCCGAGCGGATAGACCGAGGCATAGGCAATGCTGGACGCATCGCCGCGGGTGGTGTCGTTGGCATAGCCCAGTGCCATTGGGTTGGCCATCGAACCGCAAAGAATGCCGCAGATGGTGCCGAAGTCATAGCGGTGTGTGTGCAGGGCGATGATGCCGATGATGAGTACGGGCACAACAGTGAGCACGAAGCCCAACCCTATCCACAGCAGACCTTCGGGACCCATGACGGTCTGGAAGAAGTCGCGGCCGGCATCGAGTCCGAGGCAGGCCAGATAGAGCGACAGACCGAGCTTGCGCAGCATGAGCGAGGCCGAGCGCGTGGTGTAGCTGATGAAGTGGAGGCGGGGACCCAGCGAGCCTACAATGATGCCCATGACGATGGGGCCGCCGGCAATACCCAGTCGGACGGGACTCTCCATGCCGGGCAGCGAGACGGGAATGGTGCCCAGGGCCAGACCCATGATGAGGCCGAGGAAGATGGCGGCGAGGTTGGGCTCGCTCAGCGTCTGGACGGCGTTGCCCAGGAACTTCTCCACATTGTCGAGCGAGCGCGGTTCGCCCACCACGGTCAGGCGGTCGCCGTACTGCAGGCGCAGGTCGTCGGTGGCCAGTAGCTTGATGTCGCCGCGCGTGATGCGGCTGACGTTGACGCCGTAGGTGTGGCGCAACTGCAGGTGTCCCAGCCGTTTGCCGTTGAGCACCTTGCGCGAGAGCACCAGCGTGCGGCTCTCCACCTTCGAGTCGATGTGGTTCCAGTCTATCTTCTCGCCGTTCCAGTCGGTCTCGGTCTTCTCGCCGAAGAGGATTTCCATAG
>Ga0256404_1010064_pt1 | contig 13251 bp, 11 predicted proteins | sample RumenRJG_01DNA_FD_185990 | JGI IMG/M metagenome (GOLD analysis project Ga0256404, IMG submission 185990) | Bovine rumen microbial communities from Lethbridge, Alberta, Canada - RJG_01 | ecosystem: Host-associated > Mammals > Digestive system > Stomach > Rumen | place: Canada: Alberta | collected...
TCTCATAGCATCTTACCTCCTGTGATCATTATTATAAACTATGACGTTACGTCAGAGTCAATAGGATTTGAAAAATTTTTAAAGGAATAATTACTTATCCTTCTCTTCGTACAGAAAGTCCCCGCAGCTGCGGGGACGAAGTTTTATATATGCTTGTTTATGAGTTCTCTTGCTGTAAGCTCAGCCTTATTGTAGCCGATACGGAAGTAATCAAGGATAGCCTTCATATCGTCCTGCATGGACAGGAATACATCTATCAACCGTTCTTTTTTCTCGTCCGACTGCCATTCCTTTAGTCCGACGTAGTAGAAGTGCTTGATATCCTCATTGATGAAGAAAGGGACAATGCTATTAGCAAGGCACTGTTTCAACATCAGAAGCCTGCCAATACGACCGTTTCCGTCGTAAAAGGGGTGTATCTTTTCAAAAGCGGCATGAAACTCGGCGACGTCGTATAGGTCAAGCGAAGGCTTGCTTTCGTATTTGCGGAGCAGGTTCTGTACAAGACCGGATACATCTTCCGGTAAGGCTGTCTCTATCTCACCGACCTCATTAGGGTACTTCTTATAGTCGCCGATAACAGCGTAATCTGTATCATCCTCCATAACGCCGTTCTTCAGCATACGGTGGAGCTGCTTTATATATTCCTCCGTAATAGGCTCATTGACGGTATCAAGGATATAGTCGAAGCATCTGAAGTGATTTGCAGCCTCAAATACATCGTTGACAGGAACAGTACCGTCGATAGTTCGAGTCTCATAGATGTATCTTGTCTGGTCGTGGGTTAGTCTGCTGCCTTCGATGTGGTTGGAGTTGTAAGCGAAATCAACCTGCATCCTGTTATATATGCTGCCCTTGATCTTCCTGCTCTTCTCAGAAAGCAGAACAGGCAGTAGTTCTCTTGTATCTGACATAAGGAACCTCCTTATCTTTTATAATATTATAACAAGCTATAAAATATTAGTCAAGACGCTTTAACAGAAGAACTGTTATCCCGATGGACGAAAGAACTATTCTGCTGATTTTTTATCGTCTTTATTCGTCCCTGATTTTGCAGGTGTCGCAAAATAGCGTAGGAAAAATGTAGGAAAATAACGAAAAAAGCACTTCCGATCTCTCGAAAGTGCCTTTTCTTCTGGGGTGGGAGATGGGATTCGAACCCACGGTCTTCGGGACCACAATCCGACGCTTTAACCAGCTAAGCTACACCCACCATATAAATAAAAACGAAGCTCCCCATTAAATGGGAACATATAACGGAGAGTTTCGGAATGGCGCGCCTTGCTGGATTCGAACCAGCGGCTTACTGCTTAGAAGGCAGTTACTCTATCCAGCTGAGTTAAAGGCGCATAGATAAAATCAGCAGCCAAGGCTGCTTTAGAATGGAGCGGGTGATGGGAATCGAACCCACGTAACCAGCTTGGAAGGCTGGAATTCTACCATTGAACTACACCCGCATGGCGTTTCAACAGTAAACATTGTACCACAAATATAATGCGTTGTCAATAGCAAAAAGCAAAAAAAGTCGATATACACAAAAAAAACTGCGTTGTAGGTTGGCTGCGAGTCAAAATAGCCAAAGGCTCGGCGGGGAATATGGAATGTGACGGAATCGTTATGAAAAAGTCATCTGAAAGTCACGGAAATGGTGTATATTATATGAGCGGGAGCATAAAAATGATATTCGTTAATGCCTGTGTTAAGGCATTTGCAAAGCTCTGAGCGAAAATGCAAAATAAATGCAAAAACTATTGACAACTTATTATCAATGCATTATTATATTTATGTAAGGAAAAATGAGCAGGAACTAAAGTTAAAATAAAAAAATATCTTTTGGCTTCGTCTTTTTGGTCCTCAGAAATCACTATTATACGAGAGTAATATTTCAGAAAGGTTTTTTCAGAATGAAATTTTTCGCAGCTCTTGGCAGGACACTTTTCGCTTGTGAAAGCGTACTTATATATATGAAGGTAAATATAGAACAAAAGGTTGTGGTCTGATGAAAAGAAAAAGAAATCAATGCGGCCGGGGAAGGGAAAAACTGTTCAGCGGATTGTGCATCGTTCCAAGTCTGCTGGGTGTGCTCATATTCTTCGTTATCCCATTCGGCATAGTCATCTATTACTCTTTGATAAACAATCCCATTGTAAAGGAATATGTGGGACTTGATAACTATAGGGCTCTTCTGGATAACGTGGCCTTCAAGAGAGCATCTAAAAATACAGCAGCATTTTCACTTATAGCGGTTCCGCTGGCAACGGTGCTCTCACTGGGACTCGCACTTCTGCTGGAAAGGAATATCCCCGGAAAGAGCCTGCTCAGAACTTTCTTCCTCAGCCCTCTTATGGTGCCTACCGCTTCGGTAGTCCTGGTCTGGCAGGTGCTCTTCCACAACCACGGTACTATCAATCAGGTCGCAGAGATATTCGGCGGTGAACCTGTTGACTGGCTGAAATCCTCCAAGGGTCAGGTGGTCATCATCCTGATGTTCCTCTGGAAGAATCTGGGATACAATATGATACTGTTCATGTCTGCGCTTTGCAGCATACCCTAGGACATTATGGAGGTGGCTGATCTTGAAGGTGCCGGCAGTCTCTACAAGTTCTTCCACATAAAGCTCCGCTACCTTTCGCCGACTATCCTGTTCGTATTCATACTCTCACTTATCAACTCATTCAAGATATTCCGTGAGGTCTACCTGCTGACGGGCAATTATCCATACGATAAGCTCTATATGCTCCAGCACTTCATGAACAATACCTTCCAGAGCCTCGATTATCAGAAGCTCTCGGCAGCAGCGATACTCTTCTCGCTGGTAATGATAGTAATTATTGCAGTGCTCCTCATCACTGAGAGCATCTTCGGAAAGGATGTGGAGAACTGATGAACGTTAAGAAAAAAGGCCGGCTCTTCAATGTGGTCATAACCGTATTCATAGTCCTTGCAGCGATAATGTTCATTCTTCCCACTGTTCTGACTATCGCCAATTCCTTTATGACCTCCAATGAGATATCCGCAAATTACGGCGCTATGTTCGGAAATATGAACGGCTCTGAAAGTACCTTCATATCCAAGAACGTCAACCTGAAATTCATCCCGGATAAGGTAACAGTGGCTCAGTACAAGGCCGTGCTCATACAGAATTCCGACTACCTGATGAAGTTCTGGAACTCCGTTCTGCTGACTGTGCCTATAACTCTTTTCCAGCTCATGCTGGCAGTGGTAACTTCCTATGGCTTTTCACGTTATCCCGGCAAGATAAAGAGCATGATCTTCTTTGCCTATATCATTCTGATGCTCATGCCTGCACAGGTCACACTTGTTCCGAACTATCTGGTGGCCGACAAGTTCAATATGCTTGAAACTTCCGAAAAGCTGATATTCAAGGGGGCCGCCAAGCCTTTGAACGTATTCTGCATGATGTGGGCAAGACGTGCGGTCATACTGCCCAGCATCTTCTCACCATTCAGCATATTCCTGCTGACCAAGGTGATGCGGCGCATCCCTTCATCCTATGTGGAGGCCGCCAAGCTGGACGGCGCCGGGGAAATACAGATAATGACAAAGATATATCTTCCCCTCTGCAAGAGCGCTCTGGTATCCATTGGTATGCTGGTATTCATCGACTACTGGAACATGGTGGAGCAACCGCTGATACTTATGAAAAATACGTCAATGCATCCCCTTTCGGTTTTCCTCTCACAGATAAATACCGGAGATGTGGGACTTGCGTTTGCGGTAGGTGTGGTCTACATGATACCTACCATCCTGATGTTCCTTTACGGCGAGGATTACCTGGTGGAGGGCATCACCTATTCCGGCGGTATCAAGGGATGAGCCGGTACTATGCATAAGGAGGATAATACAATGAGTGAAAATAATAAAGCTATTGATAATAAAGATACAGAAGAAATGACACCTTCACCGGCTGTGGACCTTGCTCCTGCTTCAAAAGAAGAGGTGGAGGCCGTCAGAAAGAGACTTATCGAGCAGGATAAGACAGCAGTGAAGTCCCCGGAGAGAAAGAGGGAGATAATAAAAACAGTCCTCATAATCTTCCTTGCAGGACTTCTCATCCTCACATTCTTCTCCAATACTATTATGAACAAGTCCCTGCCGGAAATTTCCACTGATACAGTTACCAGCGGAAAGCTCACTGAGAGAGTCAGAGGCAGCGGCATGATAGAGTCTAACCAGTCCTATGATGTTACGACTGACGGCAACTACACTATCGACACTATCAACATCAAGACCGGTCAGGAGGTCAAGAAGGACGATGTGCTCTTCGTCCTCAACGGTTCCGGAAGCGAGGAGCTCACAGCTATGGAGGATGACCTCGCAGCCCTGGAGCTTGAATATGAAAAGGCTCTCCTTGAATCCCCCGCAGACTTCGCTGAGGAGAAAAGGGCGGTCCGTGACGCACGTATCGCTCTCCAGCAGGCTATAGAGAAGAGAGACTCCGTGCTCAGCAGCCAGAGCTCCGACGCTCAGGCTAAGGAGCAGCTCAAAAAAGATAAGGCCGAGGCTAAAAGACTCACCACTCTTCAGACAAAGCTCTCATCCACTATATCAGCTATCGACATGGACGATTATTCCGGAGCAGCTCCTGAGCTCATCGGCAACCTCGCTTCAATGCTCAGCAATTACCGTGCAGCCGAGTCTGCTTACACCGAGGCATATGCGCTGTACAGTCAGGCTGTTGAGGAAGGCGCTGATGAAAGCGTTGTCAATGCAGCCCTTTCAGACGCAGGCTCCAAGGAGAGCGTAAGAGACCAGACAAAGATAGACTACGACAATGCCAAGAGCGGCATCCGCTATGACCTTGCAGCTCAGCTCGCCTCCACAGAGGCTGCACTCGAAGCAGTCAATGACCGCCTTGAGGAAAGCGCCGAAGGCTCAATCGGCGACGGCATGACCTATGAGGAGTGCGTGGCAGATGTTGAGATAAAACAGAATGCCCTTGACGATGCTACCGCCGCCCTTGAAAAGGCTCAGGCAGCGGACAAGGTGCTCACCCAGCAGCAGAAACTGGAAATGGATGCCAAGAAAAAGAAGATAGACTCCCAGAAGGCAGAGATAGAAAAGCGCAAGGCTAAGAGCGGAAAGGTAGAGGTCAAGGCCAAGTACGACGGAGTCGTAAGCTCCATAAACGTACAGCCCAGCGATACAACAGCTCCTGAGGCACCTCTTGCAGTCATTGACCTGGCACAGGAGGGCTACACCGTAAGGGTGGAGGTCTCACAGGATAAGGCAAAGAAGCTCAAGAAGGGCGTAAAGGCTGAGGTGCTCAATAACTGGAACAGCAGCGCTGAGGCAGTACTCAAGGACATAAAGAACAGCTCCGGCAGCTCAGGTACAAAGACCCTTGTATTCGACATAACAGGTGATGTGGACTCCGGTACATTCATTGAGCTGTCCATTCCCTGCGGCAGCGGCAACTACGATACAATAGTTCCCAAGAGCGCACTCAAGAGTGATTCTTCCGGTTCATTCGTACTTGCAGTAAAGTCAAAGAGCTCCCCTCTGGGCAACCGCTACTATGCTGAGAAGATAAAGGTGGAGGTCCTGGCCTCCGATGAGTCCTCCAGCGCAGTACAGGGTTCGATATCCAGCGGTACATATATCATAACAGCAGCCAGCAAGCCCGTATCCGCAGGAGACCAGGTCCGTATGCAGGATAAGTAAGGCGGTGACGCTCCATGAGGATAAGATTCAAAAAGCGGTATATCGTTATTGCCGCCCTCAATGCGGTGTCGCTCATCGGTACTGCGGTGCTTACGGCTGTGGGAGGTTCAATGGCCGGGTCCCAGAGCTATAACTACGCTGCTGAACGCTGGAAAGGTGACAGTGACCTGGACTATTCCCAGATAAGCTGCTTTTTCTCCGACGATGCCGGATTTTCCACCGACAGCCTGAACTCCGTCAAGAGCCAGTTCCTCAGCGAACTGGAAACAGTCTCGATTTCTCCTGAGGAGGGCATCGGACTCATAACGGATGCATACAGCGCTCCCCTCGGCAAGGAACAAGTCAGGACCGACGGAGTCGGACGGTCAGATGCAGAGGTAACAGCAGTGGGAGGAGATTTCTTCTTCTTCCGGGAATTCAACCTTAAAAGCGGCGCATTCTTCCGGAAGGATGATGTCATGCAGGACGGCGCTGTCATTGACAGGACCCTTGCATGGAACCTCTACGGCTCCGATGACGTCGCCGGAATGGATATATATATCAACGACGTAAAGCTGTATATCGCAGGAGTCATAGACCTGCCGGATAACGACGCTGAGGAGCAGTGCATCGGAGACACTCCAAGGGCATATATATCCTACGAAAGCGCTGCACTCATCGCTCCGGAGTATGACGGAGACTACGGCATGGGAGAGGACTACAGCTACACACCTTCGTTCAGAAGGATAAACTGCTACGAGTACGTCATGCCGGAAAAGGTAAGTGACTTTGCTGAGAACTGTGCCGATAAGATATTCGGAGAGGCCTACGACGGCAAGATAGATGTGGTGGTGAACTCCGGAAGGTTCTCACCTTCAAAGAGAGCAAAGGCTTTTAAGAAACTATACAAAACTGCGGTCCGCAGTGACGCAGTCCGATACCCATACTGGGAAAATGCCTCCCGGATAGTGGAGTTCAGGCTGTCATACATCTACGGCCTCCGCAAACTAACCTACGTTATACCGGTGCTGACTGCACTGTGGCTGGTCATAAAGGGCTGGATGTTCCTGCGTAGGAACAAGTCCAGGATCAAGGACTTTGCCGGACGGTGTGCGGAAAAGCTCCGTATGAAAATAAAGAGAAGAAAGAATAAAGTTCCCGGAACAGCCGAGAGTCAGTGAGAAGGCCGCACGGGAGGACACAAAAGAAAGTTCATAATATACCACACAAGGGACCGGTAATCACCGGAAAAGAAGGGGCCGGGAGACTTATCCCGGCAAACAGAAAGGAAAGGTAACCATGAAGATCGAATCATTAAGAAGAATGACAGCGGCTGCGTCAGCAGCAGCAATTTTCCTCTCAGCAGCGTCCTGCGGCAAGGACAAAGAGGGAAGAGAGGCTCCCACAGCAGATAAGGTGCTCAACAACTCATACCGCTCAGAGCCTATCGACGTGGATCTTGATATTGACAATGTGGACGACATGGTCTATATCCCCGACAGCCAGCAGTTATTGATAAGCGGTACGACATACGATGAGGATACCTACGAGGCAGAGAACGTTTTCTACCTGACAGATACTGCATTCACCGATGTAAAAAGCGTCAAGCTGGACGTTGATAAGCCTGAGAACGGCATGGTCAACCTCCGTACAGCTTATATGCCAGGCGGAAATATCGCTGCTGTCCTCAATATTCAGGACTACGGCGACATGAAGGCTCCCGATTGGAAAGACCCTGATTTCGACTATGATTCATTCGATTATGAGGCTTTCGAGGAAGGGATAAAGTACTCATACAAGGTGTGCGTATATGACCTTGAGGGAAACGAAATATCCTCATCAGACCTTGACCTCAGCGAGTATGCTGATGAGAACGGCTCTGCAAATTTCAACAATATGATAGCAATTGACAGCGAGACCTTTGTCCTTGGCATAAGCGGCATGGAGGAGCATTATGTAAGCCTTAACTCTTCCGGAGAGATACTCAGTGAGATAAAGGCTGAAGGTATGGAATGGATAGACAGCATGACTATCGCAGCAGACGGTTCACTTGCCGTTACAGGCTACGGTGACAGTGGTCTGGAGCTCCAGTTCCTTAATACCGACGGCTCCGGCTCTGCGGCTGACATCGTTGACCTTAAAGACTTTAACAGCGGAATGGCAAGGCTCCTCCCTGGCAGCGGCGACTCTGATGTGTTTATCTCAAGCAGCATGGGCCTTTACTCTATCAAGGACGGAGAGTCCTCTGAACTGGTAAACTACATGAATTCTGATATTAACGGTCAGACAGTAAACTGTATCATCCCCGTTGACAACGGCGATTTCATCGTATGCGAGAACGACTGGAATACAGGCAGCATCTCATTCTCACGTCTCACAGCAAGAGATATGGAAGAGCTGAAGGATACAAAGGTAATAACTATCGCCCTCATGTTCCCCGACTCTGACATCACCGAGAAGATAACTGCCTATAACAAGTCCGCAACAGGCTACCGCTTCAAGGTAGAGGACTACAGCAACTACTATGACTACGACGAGGAGCAGGACCAGCTCACAAATACTCCCGGCGACCAGTTCAAGAAGGACCTTATCTCAGGAAAAACTCCCGATATGGTAATTTTCGATGACCGCTCCACTCTGGCTCTTCTGGGCAAGAAGGGCGTATTCGCTGACCTGGGTGAAATGCTCGACAATGACAGCGAGCTTAAAAAGGACGACATCATGCCCTGTGTACTCAAGGCAGGCGAGGTAAACGGCAAGCTCGTCGGACTTGCCAACAGCTTTGATGTCGAGACCTACGTTATCAAGAAGAAGTTTTACGACGGACAGGGCTGGTCTCTGGACGACATGATAGAGGTCTATGACAACAAGCCCGAAGGCGCTAAGCTCTATCAGTATGAGACAAAGTCAAATATCCTCTATGAGCTGATATATACTGCAAATAAGTTCATCGACTACGAGAACGGCACTTGCAGCTTCGATGACCCTGAGTTCGTTAAGTTCCTTGAATTCTGCAACAGATTCCCCGATGAAGAGAAAGAGGCAGATTTTGAAAATTTCACAGATGAGGACTGGGAGAACTACAGCAAGGAGGCCCAGACCGCATACCGTAATGACAAGGCACTTGTGGAGCGTATGTATATTTCCGACCTCCGCCGCTATGCTTCATTGCGCTACGGTGAGTTCGGTGAGGAGATAAGCCTTGCAGGTGTTCCTACTACAGAGGGCAACGGCGGTGTTATAAGCTGCTACAGCTACATGGCTATCATGGACGATTCACCCTGCAAGGACGAGTGCTGGAAGTTCATCAAGACCTTCTTCACAGAAGAGGCTCAGCAGAATCAGACCCTTCCTGCACTTGTATCCGAATTTGACAAGCGTGTGGATGAGTGTACAGAAAGACCTTACTGGACCGATGAGAACGGCAAGAAGGAATACTACGACGACTCTTACTGGATAGGCGAAGAAGAGATAAAGATACCTCCACTTACTGATGAGGAAAGAGATATGTTAGTTGATTATGTAAAGGGCGCTGAGACAGTTTCAGGCGGCTACTCCGCAGAGGTGTTCAAGATAATCGATGAAGAGACAAAGGCTTACTTTGCCGGCGAAAAGACCGCTCAGGAAGCTGCTGATATGATACAGAGCAGAGTTTCTATTTACGTGAGCGAACAGAGCTGATAACGCTTTCAGCAGCTCGATAGTTTCAATTATTTAAGATTTTTCCAAAAATAAATACAACCTCCTTATGAAGACCGCTCCCGGCTGAAAGCCGGGGGCGGCCTTTTGCAAAGATGCAGCTCCGGTGTAACCCGGCCGGCTCTTTTTCGTACTATATCAGTAGAGAACTGTGAAAGGAGATGATGTTCCATGGAGGACAATGAGATAATCGGACTTTACTGGGAGCGCTCAGAGTCCGCAGTTTCCGAGACTGACGCAAAATATAAGAAGCTCTGCCTGCACGTTGCAGATAACATCCTCTCAGACCGCTCCGACTCCGAGGAGTGTCTCAACGACACCTATCTTGCGGTCTGGAATTCTATCCCCTCAGAGAGACCACGTTACTTCCCGGCCTTTCTGTGCAGGATAATCCGCAATCTTGCCCTGAAAAGGTACAGGTACAACACTGCCGGAAAGCGCAACCCGGAGGTCACAGTGTCTATGGACGAGCTTGAGGAATGTGTTCCATCCGGAGAAAACGTGGAGCGTATCTGCGATGCTCGTGAGCTTGGCAGGCTCATCTCTGACTTCCTCCGTGGGCAGTCACGGAAGAACAGGGTCATATTCGTCCGCAGATACTGGTACTACGACTCCGTAAAGGAGATCGCCGAGAGGTACTCACTAAGCGAAAACAGCGTTAAACAGAGCCTTTTCCGCATGAGGGAAAAGCTGAAGAGATTTCTTTCCGAGGAGGGACTATAATGGATAAGGAGAAACTGAGAGATGCCATAGACAATCTTGATGACGAGCTCATCGACGAGGCGGAAAAAGCCCGTGGCCTGAGCTACAGGGCGAAAATGAGGATAGTCCGGACGCTGATAGTAGGTGCGGCGGCAGCAGCTATGGTGACTACTGCACTGCTGATACATCTGGGCAGCCGTAAGCCTTCCGGCGACGGCGGAGAGGTGGTCATGCCGCCGGAAGCAGTCACTGAGCAGTCCACAGCGGAGGACGGTGGAACGGAGATAACGACAGCTCTCCCGGAGACTGTCATGGCGGAGACGAGTGGAGCCGCAGTCACAGAGGTAACAACAGTCTCGGCTGTGGCAAGTACGGTGAAGGTGACGACTGTTTCTGTTGCAGATACGAGCACAGTCACTCTGCCGGATGAGCCTGCTGCTGCGGCAACAACGGAATTCACGTTTGATAAGGACGGCCTTTTCAAAGCGCCGGAGAACTACAGCTATCAGGGCGACCCGGAGGTCATATGCGTCAAGTACAGCAATGCGTATCTCCGTGAGAGGTACGGTTTATGGATAAACTGCGATACAGAGCAGTCCGACAGGAATCTTGACCTGGTCAGCGGATTTGACCTGACGGATGAAGCAGAGGACATAGGCTTTGAGGGCGGCGGTTTTCTGCTGAGGGTATTCTATCGGGACGGCACCTTCATGGAGTATGAGCTCTTTGACAGCTTTGGTATCCTTTACATAACAGAGCGTGACGGTACTAAGAATCGTTGGAAGGACCTCTCCGGCAATTCCTATGAGCTCCTGATGCAGCTCCAGTCGGACCAGCTTGCTGTTGATGAGTACATTAACATTGTGGTAGAGGAATATTACGGCTAATTACTGATGGTAGAATAGCAGCGTGATTTGACCCTCCGGAGGGTGAGCACGTTAACAAAATATATACTTCTTGTAATATTACACAAATCCTGCACTGCGGTTTTGGAGAGTTTGCGGATTGAAAAAAACTGCAATATGTGGTAAAATATAAGCATGAGAGGAGTGCATCCGGATGGAGGATAAACGTCAGGATGCAGGATGGATCTCGTCCTTCGGGGGGATTAAAGCAATACCAGATAGGGTATTGCGAAAGCAGTCGGAATAGCCGGCTGCTTTTTTATTACCTCTGCACTCCTGCTGAACTTATGTCACTGAGCAAATATTAAAAAAGCATTATAAATCAGCTGCTGTGTTCTATGCATCAGTGAAGCTACCACAAAAATGACTTTTCACGCAAATCAAGTCTTAACAAAAGCATCATAAATCAGTTTTTAAGCATTTTATATCATTGAAACATTACGGGTATGGGTGTATAATGTGAACAATGAAACAGAAAGTTAACAAATAACAGTTAACAGCCGCCTCACGGCGGCACAGAGGGAAAATAATATATATATAATAAGCACACATTTTATTTATTTATATTTTACGGAGGGATATTAAAATGAGAAATCACATGATCCAGCGCCGCGCAGCTTCAGTTGCAGCGGCAGCGATGATGACAATTTCCTGTGCAGCAGGAAATTTCAGCATCGCATCAAATCAGCTCCTCAGCAGCTCTTTCACAGCAGTTGCCGCTGAGAGCACAGTCAAATTCATCCAGTCTGTTGGCTATGGCGAGGGAGTTTACGCCACATGGTCATCTGTATCAGGAGCCTCCGGATACAACGTTTACGTTGACGGCTCCCAGATAGACTCAATGCTCATCAGACAGTACCCCGGCTATATGAGAGCCGATGCTGTTGGCCTCAAGGCCGGCAGCCACACTATCAAGGTAGTGCCTATCATAAGCGGCAAGGAGGATTCCTCCAAGGCTGCACAGACTTCTGCTACTGCATATGCTCATGACAGGTCCGGTTTCGCATTCGTAAACGGCAACGCTAACGGTGCTTACAATGCTGACGGTACCCTTAAATCCAACGCTACTGTTATCTATGTTACTAACTCCAATAAGGATTCAGTTTCCGTGTCTCTTCCCGATAAAAAGGGTACCGCCACGACCGTGAAGGGCGTACAGAACATCCTCACTAACCTCAAGAGCAATACCAAGGCCGGCCCTGTATGTATCAGATTTATCGGCAATATTACCGACCCATCTACCCTGACAAACGGTGACCTCTATGTTGATACTGTTACCTGCGGCGTTACGATAGAAGGTATCGGTGCTGATGCTACCCTCAACGGTTTCGGCCTTTCTATCAAGAAGTCATCAAATGTCGAGGTCCGCAACCTCGGATTCATGAACTGTAACAGTACTGAGGGCGATAACTGCTCGCTCCCCGCTGGAAACGACCACGTTTGGGTACACAACTGCGATTTCTTCTACGGCGATGCAGGTTCCGACGCTGACCAGGCTAAGGGCGACGGCGCTCTTGACACCAAGACTTCCACTTACATCACTCACTCCTATAACCACTTCTGGGATAACGGAAAGTGTAACCTCCAGGGTATGAAGAGCGAGTCTACAGAGAACTATATCACATACCACCACAACTGGTTCGACCACTCCGACTCCCGTCATCCCCGTATCCGTACCTGTTCCGTTCACTGCTACAACAACTATTACGACGGAAACTCCAAGTACGGTGTAGGCGTTACAATGGGCGCATCCTGCTTCGTTGAGAACAACTACTTCAGAAACTGCAAGTACCCCATGCTCTCATCAAGCCAGGGCTCTGATGTGGCTACAGGAGGCACATTCTCAGGCGAGACAGGAGGTATCATCAAGTCCTACGGCAACGTTATGACCGGCCAGAAGGCTTATGTCACATATCAGCAGAGCAGCTCCGATTTTGATGCTTACGAGGCTTCCTCAAAGACTGAGAAGGTAGGCTCCTCCGTTAAGACAAAGTCCGGCGGAACTACATATAACAACTTCGATACTTCCAGCGTGATGTACAGCTACACAGCAGACAAGGCTTCCGACGTTCCCGCTATCGTTACTGCAAAGGCAGGACGAGTTGACGGCGGCGACTTCAAGTGGACCTTCAACAACTCTGTTGATGATGAGAGCTATGCTGTAAATTCAGCTCTCAAGTCTGCACTGTCAAGCTATAAGGGCACAGTAACAGCTATCGGAAGCGGCTTCAAGGAGGACAACTCTGCACCGCCTGCTGTAACTACTACCACTTCTCCCATT
>Ga0256404_1010065_pt1 | contig 13250 bp, 8 predicted proteins | sample RumenRJG_01DNA_FD_185990 | JGI IMG/M metagenome (GOLD analysis project Ga0256404, IMG submission 185990) | Bovine rumen microbial communities from Lethbridge, Alberta, Canada - RJG_01 | ecosystem: Host-associated > Mammals > Digestive system > Stomach > Rumen | place: Canada: Alberta | collected...
CTGTGTACCGTGTACCGGCGATTCTGGGGTTGTTGCAGATGGCCCTTGTCTGCGGGGCCGAGGCAATGATGCGCCTCAAGTTGGAAGGTGAAGAATTCGACACTATTTCATAAAGTGCCAGTCCCGGTGTCCGAACGAGTTCGAGTAATGAGTCCATCGGATTTTTAAAAGTTACCGGGATACAAATATAGTCTTTTTTCAGTATTATTCCTCCAAAAAACAATCCATAGACCGTAAAAAATGTTAAATTTGTGAGAACGGTATTATCTCATTTCATGTATGAATATTTCCATTGATTTGATAATCAGAATATTGGTTGGAGGCTTCCTGGGAGGGGCCATTGGTTTTGAACGTGAATTAAGATCCAAGGGAGCCGGTTTCCGCACACATTTCCTCGTATCTCTCAGCAGCGCCCTTCTGACTGTTATTTCCGCTTACGGGTTCCAGGCCGTCATGCAGGCATTTCCTGATTCCAGATACGACCTTTCCCGAATTACTGCCCAGATCGTTTCCGGCATAGGCTTCATCGGAGCCGGAATCATCATCTTCCAGAAGAACGCCGTCCACGGACTTACCACTGCCGCAGGCCTATGGTCGACATCGGCAATAGGCATAGCCTGCGGTGTGGGATTCTACGATCTTGCCGTGATTTCCACGGTGCTCGTCCTCATCGTCCTCGAAGCCACATATTTCATAAACCTGACCATCGGGCGCCGCCAGATGACCCTGAGCGTTACGGCTCCGGACAAGAAGACCCTCGAAGGCCTGATCGCCACCCTGAAGGCCGACGGCGTAAAGATCCAGTCCTGCGAGATCGAGTCCCGGAGCGGCGAAGGCGGCAGGAAGTATATCGCGACCTTCGACATCTCGGTCCGCAATGAAGGATACGAAGACAAGATCCTCGAATTGACCGAAGGTCTTGACGGGTCGCTGGTGTTCAATATGAAATAACATTTATCCGATATGAAAAGACGCGAATTCCTGAAAAGCAGCGCTGTACTGGCTGCAGCCATCGGCTCTTCCGACATTTTGAAAGCCGGTGAACTATTGTCTCCTGAAAGCGTGGCTCCTGTTCCGGAAAGGGAAGCCGGAGATGACGGCCGGCTCATCATCTCCGCCCCTATGCTGCAGAACTTCGCCTCGGATTCCATCGGTGTCGTATTCGCCGTCAGCGACCTGTCCAACGGCTATGTCCTCTATGGAAAGAAACCGGACCTGAGCGATGCCGTGAAGGTCAAATGCGGCGGATACCGTGTCACGGACCTGGACGACAGGGTGGTGCGGGTGCGTATCACCGGCCTTGAGGCCAATACCAGGTACTACTACAGGATAGGTGCCGACAGGATCGTGTACAACGATGGCTACGACATGCATATAGTCGGGAATGAAGAGGATCCGCGCATCTACTCGTTCCGCACTGCGGGAGCTGCGGGGGAATCCCGTTTCTGCGTCATCAACGATACCCATGCCCGTATGGCGTCTTTCTCGAAGACGATTGACAAGGTCGCGGCACTAGCCCCTCCTTGCGTCATCTGGAACGGAGATGCGACCAACAACGAGGCTACTGTCGAGAATCTTGTCGACATTTTCCTTAAGCCGGATATCGATAAAAAGGATTATGCTGCACAGACTCCTTATCTCTTCGCACCCGGCAACCACGATTCCCGTGGCATGGCCAACAGGCATATCGAAAGGGTGTGGATGTTCCGCCAGCCGGAAGAACGTGCCTCCAGGGACTGGGATCTCGGGCGCAACTTCGCCGTCCGTCAGGGAGACATAGCGATGATAGGGCTGGATACGGCTGAGGACAAGCTGGACACCAATCCCATTTTTGCCGGCCTGTTCAACAGCGGGGAATACAGGAAGGCCCAGGTCGCCTGGCTGAGGGATGCCCTCCAGAGACCGGAAATCCGCAAAGCACCGTTCCTGGTAGCATTCTGCCATATCCCTCTGTTTGAGGAGGATCCCACGGCGAATCCCGGTGACCTCGCCCCCGCAGATACCGCTCCCGGTTTCTCTCCTGACTTCGCCCATTGGCAGAGGACCTGCGCCAACCTTTGGATGCCGCTCCTGCAGAAAGACGGTTGCCAGATCGTTATCACAGCCCACCTGCACGAGTACCGTTACAATGCCCCTGCTGCCGGACGCACCTGGGCCCACATGGTCGGCGGCGGCCCCGATATCGACAGGGATGAGCTTCATGCCCCTACCGTGATCGAAGGCTGCGTTGAGAACGGGAAACTGAAGATTACAGCCCACAGCGTCAAGACAGATGCCGTTCTTGGTAGTTATACCTTCGCACCAAGGAAACGCAGGTAAATCTTTGATTGATGTCCAGGCCACTCCGGATATTCGCCCTCTTCCTCATGCTTTTCCCGGCCCTTACGCGTGAATGCGAACTACCGGAGCGACCGGGCCACTTTCTTTACCGTTTTCAAGTCATACTGTACGCTTAATGCACGCATCCAGAAACGTTTTGGCAAGGTGAACGTCTTCATCCAGGGGCGCGACCTGCTGGACAACACGCTGGAGAGGGAATATACATCCTCTGATTTCAATGAGACCTGGGTGGAATCCATCCGCAACAACCGCCGTCTGCTGATGCTTGGCATGAATTATGGACTATGAAAAACATGCAACGTACCGTAGTAATCCTTATTCTTGGATATTTGATTATGCTGGGGTCATGGATTCCGGCATTTTCGCAGGTTCTAATCATAAATGACAACCTCTTTTCCGGCAGGATGTCGGAAATCAGTGCGACTGTCGTGGATTCGCTGACAAACGAGCCGGTGGCATTCGCTTCGGTGTATGTTATCCCAGCCAAGGACACGATAATCACCAATTTCACCCTGACCGATGCCGAAGGCAAGGCCAAGTTGGAAGAGGTGCCTTACGGGAACTATGTCTTCCACGTGGAAATGATGGGGTATAAACCCTTCATTAAAGAGAGGTACCTTCGTGACACGAGGGTTGATATGGGTACGATAAGGCTCTGTCAGGACGAGCAGTTCCTCAAGGCCGCCGTGATTTCCGATGTAGGCAATCCTGTCGTAATCAAGCAGGATACCGTGGAATTCAATGCGTCATCCTTCAGGGTTGGGAGCAATGCCATGCTCAAGGACCTGCTCAAGAGGATGCCGGGGATGGAGATTACCGAGGACGGGAAGGTGAAGTTCAACGGCGAAGAAATCGACAGGATTACGGTAGGCGGCCGGACATTTTTCTTCAATGACCAGAGCACGGCCATAAATAACCTTCCGGCTTCCATCGTTGACAAGGTCAGGGTTATCGACAGGGATTCCGAGGCTTCCCGGTCGTCCGGGATGCAAGATGGATCCAGGGAGAAGATTCTCGACGTAGGACTCAAGAAGGAATATGAGAAGGGCTGGTTCGGCAATGCCGGGGTGAAGGCCGGGACGACCGTCGGCGGGGATGATGACGTCCCGCTGCGTGACGACCGTGGCCTTCTCTATAACGGGAACGCCCTGGTGTCTGCCTACTCCGAGACCGATCAGGTGACAGTAATTGCCAATGCCCAGAATGTCAATGATTCCAATGCAATCGTATTTGTGTCCGACGGCGAAAACGAATTCAACAGCGCCACCCAGGGCCTGTCCTCTGCCGCCCAGATCGGGGCGAACGTCAATACCTCCCGTGTAAAAGACGTTGAGACGACCGTAGGAGCCAACTTCAAATACTCCGACACAGATTTGGGGACATCCTCCGCCAGGACGACCCACCAGGACAACGGCAATCTCCTCACGGCCGCAGATAATACCGGCCGTCAGTTCTCCACTTCGGTATCCTCGAATCTGGAGATGAAAAAGGAAAAGGGGGATGTCTGGTTCCATTTCCGTCCGTCCTTCAATTTCAGGAGAAACGACGCCCGCAGCGCCGGGACTTCCCGGACAAGCCTGGAAGGCGGAGACGTGACAAACAGCTCAGAAAACCTGACTTCCTCCCTGAACATCAGCAGGACGGCGAACATTGCCGGCGATATTTCCCTGAGGAACCTTTGGGGAAAGAAAGGGAGGATCATCAATATCGACTACAGGGCGGAATATGCCTCGGAAGACGGATCCAGCACGGAGTCTTCGCTGCTCAAAACCGTTGAACGGACTGATTCAAGGGAACTCAACTATGATTTAGACGGGAATTCGCACGTCCTGGCCGCCTCCGTCCGGTTCACGGAGCCCTTTTGGGAAAAATGGACCGTATCTTTTCAGGGTGGATTGCACCATTCCCGTTCCGAACGCATCAGGGACGCCTTCGATGCTCTCGGCCGCAACGACTATTATTCCTCCGAAAGCCGGAACAACTACTACGTTCAGGGTTACGAACTCTACGCCCAATACAAGTTTAATCCTATGAGCTGGGTAACGCTCGGGGCTAAACTCAACGGCACCCTGAACGAGACTTTCTCCAGGAGTTTCGGTATCGAGGAGACTGCCGGGAAAGGGGAGTGGACGTGGTTTGTCACCCCGAATATAAGTTTCATGTATGCCAAAGACGGCAACAGATTTAATTTTAATGTGTCCGGTATGAGCCGACAGCCTTCCGCCGCACGGATGCTCCCAGTGCTCAACATTGCCGACCCGTCTCGCCTGAGTATGGGAAACATTTACCTCAGGCCTTACAGCAACATCAACATATACGCAATGTCTGTAAGGAACAACAGGAAGAAGTTCTCGAATCTCATGATCTATTATTTCGGGAATATCCTGACAAATCCGATAAACAACGCCATCTGGTACGACAAGGACGGAATCATGTATTCGATACCGGTGAACTCCAGGAAGCCGACTGTCAGCGGATCACTCAATGTAAACTATACCACGCCATTGGATTCCAAGAAATTATGGTTTGTTTCCTTATGGGGTGGAGGGGGGCTGACATCATCCACTTCCTACCAGACAAAGGGATACCGGGACGCCTTGGACAAGGATAACTTCGATTATTCGTCCTTCATGGAAGGTTTCTGGGGCGATGCATCAGGTGACAGGTTCTACGGAGGATCCAGCGGTTTTCAAGAAAGCACCACCCGCATTTATTCTCCATCCGGATCCATATCCCTGAGATACAATCGGGAACGTTATTCCTTCACAGCTTCGACATCAGCAACCGGTCGCGTGGCCAGGTACTCTCTCGACCCCTCGGTGAACATGAATACCCTCGACCTTAGGTTCGGGACAAGCGGTTCTTACATTACGAAGCACGAATTCGAGTTTGCCTCTGACCTTACTTACGTGCTCTACAAGGGATACGCATCTGGGTACGGTGCCCCCGAGCTGCAGTGGAACGCATCCGTTTCCAAAAACATAGGCGCCTTTACCCTCAGCCTGACCGCCCATGACATCCTGGACCAGACCAGGAACCTCACCCATACGGTCACGGCCAACTATGAGGAAGACACCTACAGGCTGGTCATGGGCAGGTACCTCCTTTTCGGAGTTAAGTGGAATTTCGGCAAGATGAACGCAGCTCACAGCCAGCGGGCGAGCAGCGCCGCCTGGAACATGGCATGGTAATTAATGAGACATGAAGATAAACATTACATCAATCACCCTTTTTCTGTTATTCACGGTAATCCATTTTTTCCCTTCCTGTTCCTGTACCGGCGGGAACAGTGCATGGAATGACAGCGACCGGGAACTGGCACGCTCCATCCTCAATGACAGGACGCTTTCCGTCGTGGACAGCATGGGTCACGCTTTGCTTCGAAAAGGCTACAACGCGGGAAGCGGCTACAACCAGACCTGGATCCGCGATTTCAACACCTTCATCGAGACTGCCCTTGATGTCGCTGCCCCTGCGGATGTCAGGAAGGCCCTGATGACCTTTTTCCTCATGCAGCAGGAAAACGGGGGAATCGTCGACGGCTATGTACCGGAAGAAGACTTCAATTGGCAGGATGACTATACCTACACTTCTCCTAACGCGCCTGGCTACATAGGATTCAAGAATACCGTAGAGACAGACCAGGAGACCTCGCTCATACAGGCCGTCCGCAAATACATCGACGTTACCGGCGACAAGGATATACTTTCCGAAGACCTTGCCGGAAAAACAGCGCTTGAGCGTCTGAACGATGCGGTAGACTACCTGATGCGTGAAAAATATGATCCGGGAACCGGACTGCTGACCGGAGCGCTTACGTCCGACTGGGGAGATGTCGAAAACGACCCGGAAAACTGCGTTGACATCGGACCCGGATCGACAGTCACGGTGGATATCTATGACAACGCTATGATGGTGATCGCCCTGCATGACCTCGCATACCTCGACGAGGCCGGACGCAAGAAATGGGTTTCCATGGAGGACAGTTTCCGCAAGAACATACGGAAACATCTATGGGACAGGAAGAAAGGTCGCTTTATCCCCCATCTTTATCCGGACGGGAAACCTGAAGATGTGAATTTCGACGAGAGCAGGATCTATTATCATGGAGGTACTGCGATCGCCATCGAGGCCGGTCTTCTGTCAAAGGAGGAAATACGGAAGGCGAATAGCGACATGCTAGCGAATGTGAAGGCATCAGGAATGCCGACCATCGGACTTACCGTCTACCCTCCGTATCCGGAAGGATTCTTCCCCGGAGGCATGAAGAACCTGTACAACTACCAGAACGGCGGTGACTGGACATGGTTCGGAGGCAGGATGATCCAGCAGCTGATTGTCAACGGATTCGTTGCCGATGCTTACCATGAGATACGGCCGATGCTGGACAGGGTGATAGTCAACGGAGATTTCTATGAATGGTACGGTCCGGGAGGAAAGCCCAGCGGGTCTGCAGCGTTCAAAGGTTCGGCAGGTGTTCTCTGCAAGGCAATCTCGCTTCTCAGAGACTGGGCGGAAACAAAAGAGGCCGGACAGGATTGACCGGCCTCTTGAAACTGTGGAGATGGGCGGACTCGAACCGCCGTCCAAACAACGTACCAGAAAGCTTTCTACACGCTTATCCTTCCTTTGGTTTTCGACTCCGGGCTGCCGAAAGGCAGGCCACCCGGGGCTTATCCGTTAAACTTGGCCGGCTTTAACGGAGTCCGCCGGTGCATCCGGTTTGAATGATACCCCTTGATCGGCCATAACCGGCTTAAAGTCCGAGGGATACTCGTCTCTCCGCAGCCTTGGCGGAGCAGATTAAGCTAAGTGACCTAGTCAATTAGGCAGCGAGTGCATAGTTGTTGTTGGCAACTGATTTTTGGAAGCCGAGATTAGAGGGCCCACTTCCAGGCGCCCTGCGTGCTTACCGTCCGGAATCGGTGCTGTCAAAACCAGAACATCCCCATTTTCCGTTAAATAATGGCACATAACCATCACACGGTGCAGCAAATATATGATAAAAATTTGGATTTAGAATAATTTTTCATACCTTTGCAGTCCCCGTTCCTGAAAGACCTGTGCACGGGTCGCGGAAGTCCTTAGCTGCATTGTGGCAGAGGCCGTGGAAGTCTTTAGGTGTCCCATTAAGGAAGCTGGAAGCCATCAGGAAACGGGTTTAAGGGAGCATAGCTCAGTTGGTTCAGAGCATCTGCCTTACAAGCAGAGGGTCGGCGGTTCGACTCCGTCTGCTCCCACGATAAAGGGCTGGCTCATGCCAGCCCTTTATCGTTGTTGATTGCAGGGGCATTACCACGCCATATCCCATACGGCCCTCCTGGCCCTTTGGCTGTGAGCCGCGTTCATTTTTCCAAAGTTCCATTTCACTCCGAAGAGGATATACCTTCCCATTACCAGACGGTATGTGTCTTCCTCGTAGTTCGCCGTGACCGTATGCGTTAGGTTTCGCGTCTGGTCTAGGATGTCATGCACGGTGACGCTCAGGTTGAATGCGCCGATATTTTTGGCTATAGTGGAGTTCCACTGCCATTCCGGCTTGCCGTAGCCTGCGGAATATCCCTTGTAGCACACATAGGACAGGTCGCTTTCAAATTCGAAATTGTGTTTTGTGGTATATGTTCCTCGGGAGAACATACGGATATCCAGTGTGTTCATATTGACGGAAGGGTCCAGCGAATATCTGGATATGGTGCTGCTGACCATCGGACCTGCTGAAACGGAGAACCTCTCCCGGTTGTACCTGATGTTAATACTAGCTGAAGGGACTACGTAAGTGGTGTTGCTCTCTGCGAAGCCGCTTGCGCCGCCGTAGAACCTGTCTCCGTCAGGTCCTCCCCAGAATCCTGCCATGAAGTCGGAATAGTCGAATGTGTCTTTGTCCAGTCCCTGAAGCCTGCCTCTGGCCTGATATGACGTTGAACGCAACATTGAGGATGAGACCCCGGCGCTCAGGAACCACCATTTCCTGGAATCGAGAGGAGTGGTGTAACTTAGGTAGATCGAAGCGTTTATGGAAGGTTTACGGGAATTGACGGGTATCATGTACAATATTCCCTCCTGATCATACCACTGCGCATTGGTGATTGCCTTCCTGTTGAACATGCAGAACGCCGAAATCATAAGATTCGTGAATTTCTTCATGTCGTTCTTCATCCAATATGCATTCAGGCTGGTAGAACTGTAAGGCTTGAGATAAACGTTGCCGAGGCTGAGCCTGGAAGGATTTGCGATATTGAGGACAGGAAGCATCCTCGAGGCGGAAGGCTGCCTGCTGTTTCCCGAAGCGGAGAGATTGAACCGTCTGCCGTTTGCCATGCTCTGGAAACTTATGTTAGGCGTAAGGAACCATATCCATTCCCCCTCTCCGGCAGTGTCTTCGATGCCGAAACTCTTGGAAAAGGTCTCATTGAGCGATCCGTTCAGTTTCCCGCCGACGGTGATCGTACTCTGCGGATTCATTTTATACTGGGTATATAATTCATACCCCTGGACAAAATACCTGTTCCTGCTCTCCGAGGAATAGTAGTCGTTCCTTCCTGCGGCATCGAAGGCATCCCTGACCTGTTCGGAGTGGGAATGGTGGAGTCCGCCCTGCGCGGAAACAGACCATTTTTCTCCGATAGGTTCGGTGAATCTGACCGAAGCGGCAAGCATGTACGAATTCTTGTCAGAAGCGTATGTCATGTTCCTGGAATCGGTTTCTGAAAGGGTGCGGAGCATGGTTGCCTCCCCGCTGCTACCGTTCCCGGACGTGTAACCTCCGTCAAGGTTAACCTTGATGATCCTGCCCTTCTTTCCCCAGAGGTCGCGGAAAGATACGTCTCCGGTCACCTTTGAATCCCGGTTGGTGTCGAGCGAGTATGAATCGCTCCCGGAGCTGTTCAGCATTTCGTCTCCGACTTTCGTTTCGGATTCTCCGGAATCCCTCTTGTCTGTCCTCCTGTAGTTGAACGACGGCCTGAAATGGAACCAGAAAGAGCCGGTCTCCTTCTTCATCTCGAACTCCGTAGCTAAGGAATTGACAAACTGCATTCCTGAGTTGTCCGTCTTTGAATTCATGTCTCCGTATTCCTGGAATATGGTGCGGTATGAACTCGATCCGGAATCGGTGTCGGTATATTTGTAATTTACGCTTAATGTCGTCTCTATGTCCTTGACCCTTGTAGTGTTGGCGTTCATCCCGAGCTGGGATGCGGAGGAAATTCCCAGAGAAGAAGCGATGACCTCACCATTCTCGTCCGTCATGACCACGGTCATGTCCGACGTATTGACATTCTGGGCATTCCCGACGACAGTCACCTGGTCTTTTTCGGTGTATGCGGAAGCAAGGGCGTTTGCGCTGTAGAGCAGGCCGCGGTCGTCGCGCAGCGGCTCGTCTTCTTTCCCGCTGATGGTCGTACCTCCCTTGAGTCCTACATTCCCGAACCATCCTTTTTCGTATTCCTTCTTGAGTCCAACGTCGAGGATCTTCTCCCTTGAACCGTCCTGGAATCCGGACGAACGGGCCGATTCCGACTCTCTGTCGATCACCCTCACCTTGTCCACGACCGAGGCGGGAAGGTTGTTCAGGGCTGTGCTCTGATCATTGAAGAAGAATGTCCTTCCCCCGATGGTGATCTTGTCGATCTCCTCACCGTTGAACTTCACCTTCCCGTTCTCGGTTATCTCCATTCCGGGCATCCTCTGGAGCAAATCCTTTAGCATCGCATTTGAACCAACGCGGAATGATGATGCGTTGAATTCCACGGTGTCTTTCTTGATGACTACGGGATTCCCCACATCTGAGATTACAGCTGCCTTGAGGAACTTTTCGTCCGGCTGCAGGAGTATTTTGCCCATGTCGGCCCTCCACGTACGGAAATATTTCTCTTTGACGACGGGCTTGTATCCCATCATCTCCACGTGGAAGGTATATTTTCCGTAGGGGACCTCGTCCAGTTTTGCCTCGCCCTCGGCGTCGGAAAGGGTGAAGTTGGTGATTGTCGTGTCTTTTGCGGGTATCACATATACGGAAGCGAATGAGACAGGCTCGTTTGTCAGGGAATCGAGGACCTTCGCCCTGACTTCCGTCAGCCTCCCGGTCAGCATGTTGTCGTTGATGATGATCTGGGAGAAGGCGTCAGCCATTGATCCAAATATCAATAAGAATATAAGTAACGTCTTTTTCATACACGTCAGGTTGGTCATTATCGTCGTCTGCCTCCGGTCTTGTCATTTCTTGTACATGAGCAGCTCCTTACATTGACTTAGTAAATCAATTCATCCTGCAGCGTCCGGATTTCGTCCTGCATCTTCCTTATTTCATCCTGCATCTTACGGATCCCTTCCTGTTTCTTCCTCATTTCCTGTTGTTTTTTTACGAGCCTTTCCCTGAATTCTTTCATCCTGGTCTTGCTCTCCTCGAATTCCGTTTGAACCGTCTTGATGTTGATGACCGGGCGGTCGTATCCTGCTTCCCTCAGCTCATCCGGATTTTTGATTACTTCTACAGACTGTATTTCATAGGATTTAAGGTTGAAATCGGACCAATTTTCGATAACCTTGCCGTCAACGAGCAATATGTGGGTGTTTAAATACGTCGAGTCCGGATTAAAGGGGGCCGGAATGGCATTCTTTGGCTTGGCGGGGATATAATGGAACCACCCGGAAGCTTGTCCGCCGGTCGTAATTGTATGGACGGTAACGGCTTTCTTCCCTGAGCCTTTGGTCGTGATCTTATAGTCTGTAATGACTTTGCCCTTGATCTGTGAGCCGTCGAATGCTTCGACCACATTGTTGTCCACTATATAGACGGTATGCTGCCCCATCATGGGGAAGATGGAGAGAAGCAGGAAGGCCGCTGTAAGAATCTTTGATTTCATGTTTGACAAGATTATTATTCGTTCAATGAAAGGAGATGGAAGGAACCGTCGAGCGGAGTGAGAATATAGGAGGAGGTGCTGCCATCAGTGAAGGTTGCTGTCATGACAAATCCGTCACCGGCGGGTCTGAAGTCGTAATTGACGGCATCCGAGGGGTTTATGTCGGATATGAATTTAATCTGCTCCAGCATCCGTATCGAGTCTTGGAAGTCCTGTTCGGACCTGGTGGAACTGCTGAAAAGGATGAAAAGCGTCAGGACTGCCGCCGCGATTCCGGACAGGGCTATGCCCAAGTTGCAGAAGGAGCGTCCGCGCGCATGCCGGAGAATCCTGTCAAAATCTTCTTCTGATTCGGGGACGGGAGGGAAGGGCTGCATCAACGCTTTCTCCAAGGCTGATATGTCACTGTCAGAAGACATGAGGAGTCTCTCTTCTTCCGGGGTTATTTCGGCATCAATATACCGATTCAACAGGTCATTAGTGTTCATCTCTCTGATTTCAATATACTTATGATTTGTTTTCGGGCGATTGACATTGAAGTCTTAACGCTCCCTTTGGGGCGGCCCGTGACACAAGCGATCTCGTCAAGGCTCATTCCGGAGGATTTCAGCCTAAGAAGCCGCAGCGTGGCTTCAGGCATGTCTGTGAGAGCCTTATGTACTTTCTTTAATGTCTCCTCATTCTCAATGATGGACGAAGCAGATTCCTCGGAACAAATGGAGACTGACAGGGGAGACGGTGCCTTGTTACGCTCCTGCCTGAAGATGGAGACGCACAAGTTCTTGGTAACCCTCGTGACCCATGCTTCCTGACTGCGTATTTCGGCGCCTCCTTTCAGGGCAAGCCAGAACCTGGCAAGGACCTCCTGGGCCACGTCTTGTGGATCATTCCGCAATCCTGTCGCTTTGAAGAATCTCTTTGCAAGGATCAGGGCTGTCTGCCGCAAGGCCTCCAAGTCAAGTCCTGAATTTATATCTTTCATCCGTCTTTAAGACGCAAAAAAGAAGAAAAGTTAATCGGAAACAAGTGAGATATGGCTTGGTGGAAGACCTTCTGCGTAAACCGTAACCTGGATATCGCCTGGCGTAGACGTGCTCTGGATTATCGCACGTGCCCTTCCCTGGCGTGTCGGTTTGTCGTTCCGCTTCCAGTTCCCGTTGTCCCGCAGATCGCCGTTGTCCATGGCCAGAAAGCGGCCATTGCCTTCGACCACGACCTTAACTGGCCTGTCTGCATTTGGAACGGTAACGCCATCATTGTCTACAAGTGTAATGGTTATATGCGAAATGTCCTGTCTGTCTGCGGAAAGACCGGTCCGGTCAGCCTCAAGGACTATCGCGGCAGGAGGGCCTGAAGTACGAAGTTCGTCTTCCGAAGCGACATTGCCGTCATTATATCCAATCGCCTTGAGCACACCTGGTTTGTATGGTGTCCGCCAAGTTATTGTATTGTTGTTGAAATCAGCCGTCCTGCGTTTTCCAACTGACTTTCCGGCAACGAGAAGTTCCACCTCCTCGCAGTTTGTTATCGTCTGTACCTCCATCATATGTCCTTCCTTTCCTGGAAATGTCCAGTGGTCGGTCAGCCCAGGCCATGTCCACATGTCTTTTCCCGGGTCGGAATCGGGAGAATCGTCCCTTACGGCCAGCCGTACGATAGGCCGGTCTGGATTCCATGCGGCCCGGAAGAATGCCGCGGAAGGTTTTTCAAACATGCAGATGTCGAAGATGCCTGTAGGCCAGCCTTTGCTTGGCCAGCCAGAGGATTCCCCGATATAGTCCTGCGCAGTCCATATGAAATAGCCGAATATAAAGTCCCTGTCAGCATAGGCGTACCAGGGGTTGGTTTCAATATACTCGCGCAGCCTTGTCTTGCCGACGGAGTAATACGGCATAACCTCTGATCCGTACATTATTCTGCCGGGCCATTTTTCATGGTCTTGGTCGAAGAACGGTTCCTGATAGTTGTATCCTACCACTTCGACAGCCTGGTTGAAACCGTTTTTGTCAAAAGTCCTGTCATAATCGGGGGAGACCGTCACAGAGA
>Ga0256404_1010067_pt1 | contig 13248 bp, 10 predicted proteins | sample RumenRJG_01DNA_FD_185990 | JGI IMG/M metagenome (GOLD analysis project Ga0256404, IMG submission 185990) | Bovine rumen microbial communities from Lethbridge, Alberta, Canada - RJG_01 | ecosystem: Host-associated > Mammals > Digestive system > Stomach > Rumen | place: Canada: Alberta | collected...
TCCAAGGGCAACAAGGAAGCTTCACGCGAATACAAGAGGGACCGCCGCGTATTCAATGCGGAAGAAGAAGCAATGCTTGCAACAATGTCCATGGACGAGCGCATGAAGCTCTACAAGGAAAAGTTTGCATCCTCATCAAAAACAGCCGCAGCTTCCACCAAGCAGGACGGAGGCAAACAGGCAGCTGGAAAGCAGGCAGGCACAAAGGGCAAGAAAGCATCCGGCAAGGGAAAGAAGTCCTACAAGGATTCTTCACGCAAGCAGTACTCTGCAAAGAATGAATATTCCGGCAAAAACAGGCCGCAGGGCAAACCGTCTTCTGCAAAAGAAGCATCCGGCAAAAAGCGCGGCATCTTTGGCAGGATAAAATCACTGTTCAGCAAAAAATAAGAGGTTCTACAATTGATTACAGTTTCTGACGTTACATTAAAATTCAGCGAAAAGCCGCTGTTCAAAGACGTAAATTTAAAGTTCGTAAAGGGCAACTGCTACGGCATCATCGGAGCAAACGGTGCGGGAAAGTCAACCTTCCTAAAGGTGCTTTCTGGAGAACTGGAGCATGACTCAGGCGAAATTTCAATCACCACCGGTGAACGCATGGCAAAGCTTACCCAGGACCACTTTGCATTTGACCAATACTCGGTAAAAGAAACCGTAATGATGGGCTACCCAAAGCTCTATCAGCTTGGAAAAGACAAGGATGCCATCTACGAAAAGCCAGATTTTTCCGAAGAAGACGGAATCAAAGCCGCAGAAATGGAAGCGGAATTTGGTGAGCTTGGCGGCTACGAAGCAGAAAACCAGATTGAACAGATGCTCTCTGGCCTTGGTCTGGAAGAAGAATTCCACGACAAGATGATGAGCGACTTGGACGAAGGACAGAAGGTCCGCGTGCTTTTGGCACAAACACTCTTTGGCAACCCGGACATCCTGCTTTTGGACGAACCTACAAACGGTCTTGACCTCGAAAGCATCTCTTGGCTGGAAAACTTCCTTATAGAATTCCCCAACATAGTAATAGTCGTAAGCCACGACCGCCACTTCCTTAACGCAGTCTGCACCTACATCTGCGACATCGACTACGGCAAAATCACCCAGTTCACCGGAAACTACGACTTCTGGTACCAGATGAGCCAAATCATGCAGAAGCAGGCAAAGGACGAAAAGAAAAAGCGCGAAGACAAAATGGCGGAACTCAAAAGCTTTATCCAGCGCTTTGCAAGCAACGTTTCAAAGGCAGGCCAGGCATCCAGCCGCAAAAAGGTCTTGGAAAAGCTGGAACTGGAAGAGCTTCCGGTTACAAGCCGCAAGTTCCCCTACGTTCACTTCCAGAGCGACCGCGAAATTGGAAACTTCGTGCTAACCGCAGAACACCTTTCGTCAAAAGACAGCGATGGTGCCGTTCTTTTAAACGACTTCTCCATCACAATCCACCCGGGCGAAAAAGTTGCATTCGTCGGAATGGAGCACAACTCCATAACATCCTTCTTTGACATAATCTCCGGAACGCAAAAGTGCGAAGGCGCAAACATCAACTGGGGGCAGACCACAAGCCACTCCTACATGGGACGCGACAACAACGCCTACTTTAACAACGACATGAACATAACCGAATGGCTCAAGCAGTACTCAAAGGAACAGGACGACGCCTATGTGCGCGGTTTCTTGGGCAGAATGCTCTTTAGCGGAGACGAAAGCCTTAAAAAAGTAAAAGTCCTTTCCGGTGGCGAAAAGGTCCGCTGCATGCTTTCAAAAATGATGCTCTCCGGCGCAAACGTCCTAATCCTGGACGACCCGACCAACCACCTGGACCTTGAATCAATCGAAAGCCTTAACGAAGGTCTCGTGCGCTTCCCCGGAGTTGTAATCTTCTCCAGCCACGACCACGAATTCATCAGCACAATCGCAAACCGCATAATCGAAATCACCCCCAAGGGCGTAATTGACCGCATGATGAATTTTGACGACTACCTCAAGGATGAGCAAGTAAAGCAGATGCGAAAAGACTTCTACGCAGGCAGCAAGAAAAAAATCAGAATCTAGCAACCCAATGTCATTCTCGGGCTTGACCATACATGTCATTCTCGGGCTTGACCATACACGTCATTCTCGGGCTCGACCCGGGAATCTTTTTCTACGGTTCTTTTTTATTTTTGCGGCGCTTGCTTTTCGTTACAAGTATTTTTGTAAAAGAAAACCTTGCCATTTTTCCTGTAAAAAAAGCATTGCGTCATTCCGGACCCCGACCCGGAATCCGTAAAAGACAAAGTCCAGCCCAAATATGGCCGTCAGGAAAAATGGCAAGCATGCCATCTTCAAGGGGCTTTCCGTGGTTCCGCGGGACCCTACCCGCTCCATTGCCGGGGTTCGACAAGCTCACCCACCAGGCAACCCGCCTTTGGCGGGCCCCTCCAATCCCTGCCGCGATTGAATATGCAACAATAGTTTCTACCGGGAGTTTTCGTAAGAAAACTCCAAGGGCAAGCTTGCTTGCCCCAATCCCTGCCGCGATTGGTTCTGCAAAAATATCCAGACAGCCAATGCACCTGCACAAAGACACCGTCACCCTGAACTGCTACGCCACATTCGCACGCACTTGCTACGAATGTGGATTCAGGGTCTGTCTTATATACAGCACAGCATAACGCATTGCAACTTTTTTTGTAAAAAAACACGGCAACCCACTTGACACAAAACATGCTTTTGTGCTAAGATTACAACATCACGGTGGCGTAGTCCAGTCGGTAGAACAACGGACTCATATTCCGTATGTCACAGGTTCGATCCCTGTCGCCACTATGAAACACAAGGCCTTGCATTGCGCAAGGTCTTTTTTGTTTTACAAGGTCAATATCGAGCATAAAAGCGACCTGTCATTACCAGGTCAGCCCGATAATGACACATTTTACAAGCATCAAAAACGGAGAAGAAAATGAAAAAGTTATTGCTTACCCTAGCCCTTTCCCTTGCGGCATCCCTTTGCTTTGCCCAGGGCAAAAACTACGTAAACGAAAGGTACGAAAAACTTGACAAAGAAGAACAGTTCGAATCCATCATAAAAGAAATAGAAGAGAACAGCCAAGAACCCTACTCTGCCAGCGACTACTTTTACCTTGGACTGGCAAATTTCAGGATGGAAAAGGATGAAGAGGCACAAAAATACTTTGGGATGGCAATCCAGGAAGACCCAGGTTTTGTGCGCCCCTATTACTATCTTGCGGGAAGTTTTCTCTACACAGAAAAATACGAGGATGCAATCCTAAACTACGAAAAATGCATAGAATTGGACAAAACTTTTCCAGGCCCATACCAAATGCTTGGCATGATATACGAAACACAGAACGACTACCAAAAGGCATTGGAAAATTACTCCAAGTCCTATGAGCTGAAAAAAACACCCGAATCCACTTACCAAATGGCATACATCCTCTACAAATTGGATGACTACAAAAAAGCCCTGCCCTATATAGAATCATATTTGGAATACGACAATGATTCATTTTCCATGACCAACCTAATGATTCTGGCTCTTTATTCAACCGGAGAATACGAAAAGGCCGCAAAATACGAAAAACAAATCCGCAAAATCTGGGAAAACACAAGCGACGAAAGCATAAAAAAGAAGCCATTCTTTATCATATATTCATTTACCCACAATGACTATGAAATTGATGTCTACGAAAAATTTGACCAGAGCGGCAACTTCTACTACCCATTAACATGCAATGTCTGCTCCAATGGAAAAGTCATAAAGACAGTCAACCTGGAATACGATGCCGTCACAGAAAAATTCGGCACCGCATATTTTATAGGCATGGATGAACTGGAACCCAAGCGTCACCTTACCACAAACATAGGCTTCTCAAAATTCCCAAGCTTTCCAGACTTCATTGAATTGGTAAAGCTGGCCGTAGACAACGAATTGGAAATTGGCTCATCAAGTGAACCTGTCACATCCCAATAACACTGCCGATTGTGAATCAACGCACCCGTCTATGCGCTTTACAACTTACCCCCAGAAGAGATTGACATCGTAGAAACACCTTGTAAAATTACGTGCATACATTTTCCGTACATTATGTTATAATTACATAAAGAACTTTCTTACTTTCTAACTGTTGAGACTGTAAGAAAAGCCTTAGATGGCCAATAGAAGGGGGCGTTACGGGGGGCGGAGCCCCCTGTAGAAGGGGTAGCGGAAGACACGACAAAGCGGAAAAAATGGCTCTGCAAGCAGTGCCATTTGTGTAGCGGCTCGTGGCTGGAGCGAGGGGAAGGCTTTCCCCTCCTTTCTGCATAAAAAAACTGTCCCAAAACAAAAGCTTCAGGACAGTCTTATTCAATGCCATTAACATAAAGAACCGTCATGCCGAACTGCTACGAATGTGAATTCAACATCTCTCTTCAATAGCATAATTTGAGATTCTGAGTCAAGCTCAGAATGACGCAAAGCCAATTGCATTACAGTCTTATTAGAAGTTCATCATCTATTAGTACACGCTAAGAATCTTCTGCAGCGTATCCTTTCCAATAATCCGCATAAAGTTTGCAAGACGCGGGCCCTGATCCTTTCCAATAAGGGCATGGTACATTGCTGTAAAGAGTGCCTTTGACTCAAGGCCAAGCGATGTTGCAAGGTCGTACATTTCCTGCTGGCAGTCCTTGTCCGTAGCGTAAGTGCCAACCTTGGGAACAATCTGGTCGCGGACCTTCTTTACGGCATCAAGCATTGTGCCTGTAATGTCTTCTGCCTTGCTTCCGTCCGTGCGGAGTGCAAACTTAAAGTCTTCCGGTGCACACTCCGTTACCCAGTACCAGGCGCATTCACAGCGGCGGCGGAGGCATGCTTCCTGCTCAGGCTTTACATCTCCCAAAGACTTTATTACAGCATCAATGTTTCCAGAATAAGTCTGCAGCAAAGTTGTAAGCTGCCTAAATGGAACCTGGTAAGGCATTACGCTTGGCATTCCGTCAATCTGTGAAAGCTCGTACACCCTCTTTTCCTGCAGCAAAAGGTTGTCGCTCTTTGCCTTGTCAATTCCCCATGCAATGCGTTCAGTGCGGTCGTATGCTTCGTACATTGTAATAACGTCAAGGTCAAAGCTGATTGAAAATTCATGGTCAACCTTGTTAACGGCAAAAATGTAGCGCAAAACTTCCGGCTGGTAAACGGTAAGTGCATCCACAAGAGAAATTACCTTACCCTTGGAAGAAGACATCTTTCCGGGAACGCCCTTAAGCTTTACAAAGTCATACTTCATGGTAACCGGTGCATCCCAGCCGTAGACCTTTTTGCTTACAAGCTTTGCTGTGTCGTAAGATCCGCCTGGAGAGATGTGGTCCTTTCCGCCCGGCTCAAAGACAACCTTTTCTTCGTTCCATCTCATTGGCCAGTCAACGCGCCAGCCAAGCTTTATGTTGCCGCAAGATCGGAGGTCAACGGTCTCTTCGTTACCGCAAGCCTTGCACTTGTATGTTACGCCGTACTCACCGTCGTAGCTTACAATTTCCGTCTCGTCCTTGTTGCACTTTGAACAGAAGGCAGCAATTGGCCAGTAAACGTCGCTGTCCTTCATCTTGTGCTCATCGTCGCGGTAGCAGTTAAGGCACCACTTGATAAGGTCCTTGTTCTGCAATGCCTTTTTCATGCCTTCTGCATAGCGGCTGCTCCTGTAGCGGGCTGCCTGGTACAAGAATTCAGGATGGATTCCAACGCGGGGAAGCTCGTTCTCTATGTCCTTCTCGTGGTGGCGGGCATAGTTTTCGTCGCGGTCAAAAGTGTCCGGCACAAGGGTAATCGGATAGCGCAGGTATTTTTCTAGCACTTCAGGCTTTGGCATGTTGCCAGGAACCTTGCGGAATACGTCGTAGTCGTCCCATGAATAAATAAAGCGCACGTTCTTGCCCCTGTCGCGAAGGGCGCGCACAATCAAGTCAACAGTGATAATCTCGCGGAAGTTTCCAATGTGTACGGTTCCGCTGGGAGTAATTCCGCTTGCACACGTATACAGAGGCAAGTCTCCCCTTTCCTTTATGATTTTTGCTGCCTGCTGGTCTGCCCAGTGGCAAAGTTCCTTTGGATTCCTTTCGTTTTCGCTCATAATGGAAGGAATTATAATTCAAAGCAAGATTTTTTGCAACATCACAATTGAAGCTTTCTCTGGGCGTCCCTTGAAGCTTCGCTGGGCGTTCCCGCCTAAAGGCGGTCGGGCTGCTCCAGGTTGCGCTACCGCTCCAGCCTCCTCACTTCGTTGCGGTGGCCGGCTACGCCGCCTTGCGCATCCCTAACGCGAATCAAGCACGATTTTGTTTCACACCCTTCTTTTCTGTATAGGATTACTTTTTGCAGAAATCCGCTAGAATAAAAGCATGAAAAATAAGATTGCCCGCATTGCCATTATACTTAACCTGACAGTGATGGCTGTACTTTTACTTCTTTGTTTTGTTGGAAAGGCTGTTGGTTTTGAAAGCGAAGTTTTTACTTATATTGCCTTTGTACTGATTCTTCTGGGGATTGTGATTCCGCCGGTTGTTATTGCAATTTTGTACCTGCTTGGAAGTGAGGCGGCGAACGATTATGTATTCCTTTCGGTGGCGGCTGCATTTGTCTTTAACCTGATTATTGCCATACCCAACAATTTTAGTGGCTGGCACATTTTTGCAGTACCAATTGCTTACGCCCTTTTTTATGCCCCATTCGTCATCATCAGGAACAGAAAAAAAATCACGGCAAAAATGGTTCGCTGGGCACTTATTTGCGTTTCGGTTATAGCCCTTGTTTTTCTTGCCAACAAGGTGGAAAACGTAATCAGGGATTCGTCTGTATACAAATACGATGAGCAGGGGAAGTTGCTCGGCAGCGAATACGACAGTTACGATTCATCTGTAAAAGTCCACAAGAAAAAATTCAAAGACGGAACAAGCAAGGAATACGACGACAAGGGAAATATTGTTTCGGAAACAGACTTGGACGAAAAATGCACGAAATACGAATACGATGAAAAGGGAAAGCTGATTAAGGAAACGGATCCAGACGGAAAAGTAAAAATGTATGAATACTATGAAAACGGAATGATAAAAAAAACATGGTCAGATGAAGTTATCCGTGAATACGAATACTTTAAGGACCAGCCGGAAAAAATACGGCGTATAAAAAATAATGTGTTCGCCGGTGAATATGCATTCCTTGGCAAATGGGAAGAAACTTTTGACAAAAATGGCAACCTCATTTTAGAAAAAGACGGCAAGCGCTGCAGCAGGTATTTTTATTTTTTTACCCACTGGAAGAACGGCAATGTAAAGACAAAAAGGGTTTTTACAGTTCACTTCTAAAGTTTGCATTTCCAATTTTTAAAATCCGCATCCTATTTGACTCTTAGCAGACGCGTTAGGGATAGTAGGGGGCCGCCGCAGGCGGATTGCAAAGCAATGGAGCCGAAAGGCGGAACCCCGGATAGCCCGGCAGTGCAAGGCACTGCAACGCCCATAGAAAAATGCCTATTTGTACATGTTTGTTGAAAGGTACTTGAAGGCATTGTCGGCCAGAATGACCACAATGTTTTTGCCTTTAGCCTCCGGTCTTTTTGCCACCTGGGTTGCGGTCCAGAGTGCAGCACCCGCAGACTGTCCAACAAAGAATCCTTCCTGCTGAACAAGCTTGCGTCCTGTTTCGTAGGCATCTTCTGCTATTACGTCAAAACATTCGTCGTATTTTGTTTCAAAGATTTTGAACAGTTCCGGAACCTTGTCGTCAGGTACACCGTCAAATTTTAGTACGCCGTCAATCGTGTTGCGCTCAGGGAATTCGGGATTTTTGAGCGACTGGGGTGCAGGCTGTGCCCCGATGATTTTTACGTTGGGATTTTTTTCGCGGAAGAATTTTGCAAGCCCAGAAAGTGTTCCGCCCGTTCCAACCAGCTGAACCACATAGTCAACCTTGCCGCCTGTTGCTTCCCAAATTTCAGGTCCTGTTCCCTTGATGTGGGCCTGAGAGTTTGCAGGGTCGCCACACTGGTTAAGATAGTACCAGCCTTTTGACTTGGCAAAGTCGTTCATCACTTTGTAGAGACCTGCAAGAGAAAGGCCTGTCTTTAGCATTTCCGCAAAGCCTGGAACATCCGTTACCTGGAGCAGTTCTGCCCCCAGTGCCTTTAGAATCTGCGAGCGTTCAACAGAAACCTGGGGCTGGATTACCGCAACAAATTTGTAGCCCTTGGCATTTGCAAAGGTTGCTTCCCCAATGCCTGTGTTGCCGCTTGTATAGTCAATAAGCGTCATGCCGGGCTTTATGTCTCCGCGTTTTTCCGCTTCCTCTATGATGTTAAGTGCAGCGCGGTCCTTTACGCTTCCAGACGGATTAAAGTATTCAAATTTGCCAAGAATGTTTGCCTCTAGCCCCTGGGACTTTTCGTAGCGGTGAAGACGGACAAGGGGTGTGTCTCCAACAAGTTCTGTGATTGAATCGTAAATCTTTGCCATAGTGTTCTCCTTTGTTTCTTTGTCTATAGATTTTATGGGTCCTGAAACATTCTTCGTAGCAAGTGCGCACGAAGAAGCGTAGCGTTCAGGGTGACGTTGCCAGCATTTACTTAAAAATAGTTGTATTCAATAAGTTCAATTAGGTTTTCTTTCTTTTCTGCAGCAGCAAGCGAAAGCAAGGCCCATGCGTTTCCGGCAGTACCAATGTAAAGGCCTGTGTAGGAATGAACGTCTGTCGGGATTGTGCGCCACCAGGCACCGCTCCACCTTCTCTGCTTTTTTTGGTGGTAGATGTCTCCGTCCGCATCGGGAACGAATGACTGTCCAATAACGGTTTTTGCGGCACGCTTTGCATACCCAAGGAATTCTTCGTTCCCGGTAAGCTTGTAGACGGAAACAAAGTGTTCCAGAAGCCCCGGTGTTCCGCAGCACAAAGCCTGACTCTGCCAGTAACCGCGGCTAAAATTTTCCGGTGCACCGGCTTTTATTATTCCGCGGCTAAGGCGAAGAACCCAGTCCAGGTATTCCTTTTGCCCCGTGATTTTGTAAAGCGCATGGAACAAGAGTGCCGTTCCAGCAGGACCATGGCAAGTGCTAAGGTAATAGAATTCTGTTGAAGGTCCACGCTCAAGGCTGTCCAGGTAAGGCACAAGAACTGCTTCCTCATCGCCAACGGCAATTCCCTTTATGTATTCAGCGGCTTCTTTTGCGGCCTTAAGGAATTTTTCTTCTTTTGTAAGGCTGTAGAGTATTGCGAAAATCCAGCCCACACCGCTTGTTCCGTGTGCATTGTTCACCCAGAATACGTCTTTTGGAAAATCTATGATTGTAAGGTCAACCACGTTCCAGTAAGTTCCTCCCTTGGGATAGGGTTTGCCCTTTGAAAGCAGGAAGTTTCCGAAGCTCTTTGCGGCCTCGCGGTACTTTTCGTCTTTGGTAAGCTGGTAGACGGAAGAAAGGTATGTTACAAAGCCTGCATCTCCGCACAAATCGTTCTGCTCGCTCCAGTAGATTCCTGCATCAGATTTTTTTGCAGAGGCAAGAAGGTCGTCCGCAACTTTTACGGCATAGGACTTGTAGCGTTCATCTCCGGTTAGCTCAAAAAGTTTTATTACAAGGTATGCGCTTCCTGTTGGACCGTTGTAATAGCCCGCAGCCCAGCCAGGCATGTTCTTTACGTGGACAAGCTTTGACTCTCCCGAAGAACGAGGGGCAAAGGTTCTTTCGTAAAAAGCGGTTCCTTCGTCCGTAGCAATTATTTCTTCTGCGGCGGCTTTTGCTTCTTCAAGGTACTCGCCCTTTTTTGTGGCCTGGTAAAGCCTTAGGTAAAAGAGCCCCACCCCGGCTGAACCTCCGTAAAGCGATTTTTGTGTAAGCATTGGATAGTCCGAAAAATTTTCACTTGAATCTGGACTTTGGCTCCATACAAGTCCAAAGCTGCCCTTCTTTTGAGCAGTCTTAATCCAAGCGGCTGCCTCTTCTGCATATTCAATAAAATCCAAAGCGGTGCGTTCCTTAAAAAGTACATTTTGTGACATGGCTTCCTCCGTTTTTTTTGAATTACCTAGTTTTCCGATAGGTTTTATATGTTTAGTTATACGCTTCTTTTCCTAGTATGTCAATAGGTTTTTATTTTTTTTGATTTTTTATTTATGGACGAAGTCTTATGGACGCAGTTCTACATGCTCTACCATTTATTTTTTGGCTAACTCGACCGTCACTTGCCATGCGTCACCGCCGTTCCGCCCTTCGCTGTCGCTCATAGCCTTCGGCTACTAAAGGGGCTCCATGGCGGCGTAGGTTTGTTCAAATCTTGGAAAACATTGCTAAGGAACCACTGATTTATAGCATCGGCTCATGGTTCAAACATGCTCACCAACCGTCCGGATAAGGACATTTTAGAAAAGCTATCTTATGCTTCTGACTACGCGGAATCCCAAATCGTCCTTGGAGTCGCAGGGCCAGCAGTTTATGTTGCGTTCAGTAACAGTACAATAACCTTCGTTCCAAAACCAACTGCCACCCCTTGCAATACGGCATGATGAAGGAATTGTGTCTCCAGTAGGATTAACCTGAGGCTCATCTTCATAGAGACTATACCACTCCCAGCACCATTCGTAGACGTTTCCGCTCATGTCGTAGATGCCAAGTGTGTTGGGCTTTTTTGTCTTTACCGGCTGAGTTCCGTAACCATCGTCCTCATCATCATTTTCGTCTTCGTCAAAATCTTCATATTCATCTTCGGAAATTTCGTCATCAATATGGTTTAGCCGTCCCTGGGCATTTTCTTCATACCAGGCAACTTCATCCACGCTGTCACTTCCGCTGAATTTATATTCCTTGCAGGCTTTTCCCCCTCTGGCAGCGTATTCCCATTCTGCCTCGGTTGGAAGCCTGTAGCCGTCAGCATCAAAGTTGCAGGTAACGGTCCATTTTTTGTCGTCCGAGTCACAATGGTTTTGGGGATCCTTATTTTCCTTGTCTATTTCATAGCAGGGGGTAAGCCCCTTCCTCTTGCTTAGCGCGTTGCAGTATTCCACGGCATCGTACCAGCTGACGTGTTCAACCGGCTTTTCATCCCCTTTGAATTCGCTGGGGTTGTTTCCTGTAACGTCAAGATACTCCTTCTGGGTAACCGGATGGTCACACATTACAAAGCTGGACAAGGTTACGCTATGAACAGGAGCAAATTCTTCGCTTCCCATGTTGAATGTTCCGCCCTCAACAAAGACATATCCGCTTTCCGGCATAGGATTTTCTGTCTGGATAAAAATCTGCTCTGTCTGGCTGGACTGGTCTACTGCATCATCTTTTGGCTTACTGAATTTTTTAAAAAACATGTATTGATCTCCTCTTATGCTGATATCTTAATTATAACACGCAGTCCGAAAAAATCAAAATTGACCCCAACTATTTTACCGGGTAGTTGTCAAAGCCAGCAGCCTTCATTTTTTGGGAAACATTGCCTGCCTTGTTTTCGTCCACCACAACAACGTAATAGGTCTTTCCCGATGCGCGGGTTTCTGTGTAGTAGTATGCGTCAAAGCCTTTTTTCTTTAGGCGGTCTATCAAATCCTGGGCGTTTGCCTTTACCCCAAAGAAGCCTGCCTGGTAGCGCACCTTTGAGCCAAGTACTTCTGCCCCTGCAGGTGGAGCTGACTTGCCGGAAGAAGACGGAACTTTTGCGGATGATTTTTTTTCTGATGACGAATCCTCTTTTGCGGAGGATGTTTTTTCTTCGGGGGCCTTTTTGTCTACGGATGATTTTTCGGCGGACGGATTTTTTTCTGCGCCAGGCTTGCTTTCTGAAACAGAAGAATTTGTAGCGGCAGAGTCGGTATATTCGGTTTCTGCAAAGCCTGACTTGGGGTAGACAGAGCGGGGGACAAAATACCAGAAGGGTACGTTTGCAATTTGAACGTCTCCCTTGATTACGGCGTATTCTGCGGAAAGGGGATATTTTTTTCTTAGCGCCTCGGAGTATTCTTTCTTGTCTGTAAGGAACCAGAGTGTAAACAAAACTGCCGGGCGCACGTATTCCATGGAGCTCATGGAAGCGTATGCGGTAAGTATGTCTATTGAATCAGAAGCCTCGGAATAGTTTTGGGCCTTGCAAAGCGCACTCCATACGGAATAGAGGTTTACAAAGGCAAGGACCTTTTTATCCTTGGAAGAGCGTACGGCACTGTTAAGGTAGGAGTCTGCGTTTTCCCAGTCCCCGGAATTAAGGCAGCAGCGGACCGCATCCAGGACAAGCTGCTCGGAGGAAACCTTTTCCATTCCTGTGGCATCAGATGCGGCTATGGATGCAGCCTTTGCATAGGAACGGCCAGCCTCGCTGTAGATGCCAAGCTGTTCCTGAAGCGTTCCAAGGAAATAGAGAGAAGACCTTTTGTCTGCAGAAGTGGCGCACTGTTCCACATGCTCCTGAATAAAGGCAATTCCCTCCTGAACAGAATCCTGGCTTAGAGCCTTTTCCCTTAGCTGGGCTGCTGTATAGGAAGCGGGCTTTTCTGCGGCAAAAGCAAATGCGGCCAGGAAAAATGTTAGGGACGCAAAAACAATAGATGTAGCAAAAATTTTTTTTACAAAGGGAATATTCATCGCAAATCCTTGTAAGAAATCCTTAAAGCGAAGTGTCCGGCGAAGGAGTTGCTTCTACCGTAGCTTCGGAAGAAAGGGGAAAATTTACAGAAGAAGAAGAAGCCTTTGCCTCTTTTGCAGCCGCCTTTTCCTTAAGCTTTTCTTCTTTGGCACGGTTCTTTTCCGCCTTGGCAAGAGCCTTCTTTACAGCCTCCTTGTTGGACTTTCCAAAGGTGAATGGCAAAGTAAGGAGAACGCCGCACACAAAGGAAGCTATAACGGTAACAAAAACCGGCACGTCCTTAAAGGTATGAAAAAGCCACAGGTCGCACTTGTTGCCCAGGTTGAACCCGGTGAATGCTGCGACCAGAACCATGAGTGCTATAGAAAAAATCAATTTGATGGGCATAAAAAAACCTCTCTAACCTCTCTTTTCTACTATTATAATCGTAGTAAAGAAAAATGTCCATTAGGAAACGTTTTGTCAAGAACAATATGGTATCAGTTGCAAAAATCACACAAAAAAAGGAACCGATTTTACTCGATTCCTTCAAGGTCATAGCCCGATTAACTTGCGGTATAACACGCCAACTTCAGCCCGACAAACTTGAATTTGTTTAATTCTTTAATATATCACTACAAAACTTTTTCCTTTTGCAATATCCTTAACCTGAATATTATCAAAAC
>Ga0256404_1010072_pt1 | contig 13244 bp, 12 predicted proteins | sample RumenRJG_01DNA_FD_185990 | JGI IMG/M metagenome (GOLD analysis project Ga0256404, IMG submission 185990) | Bovine rumen microbial communities from Lethbridge, Alberta, Canada - RJG_01 | ecosystem: Host-associated > Mammals > Digestive system > Stomach > Rumen | place: Canada: Alberta | collected...
GATAATCGCAGCATCTATTGTCAAGTAATAAGAAATATACTTTTGTTTTATTAAAAATAATGTTGAATTAAAGTTTTATTCATGTTATAATGACTCGCCAACAACCTTGCGCCTATGGGCGCCATAAGACCACAAGGAGGTGAATTAAGTGAAAAAGTACGAAAGCCTGTATGTTATCGTGCCCGAGCTTAATGAGGAGGAAACCAAGTCCGTAATCGATAAGTTCAACGGCATCATCACCGCCAACGGCGGCGAGATCGTAAAGGTGGACGAGTGGGGCAAGCGCCGTCTTGCGTATCCCATCGACTACAAGAACGAAGGCTACTACGTTCTCGTTGTTTTTGAGAGCGAAGGCAATCTCCCCGCGGAGCTTGAGCGCAACATGAAGAACGATGAGAAGATCATGCGCTACAAGGTTACCGTTCATCACGAGTAATTAAGCCGAAGCAAAAGCCGAAGGATGCATTTAGAAAGGAATTTTAGCTATGAACAAGATTTTTTTGATCGGCAATCTTACTGCGGACCCCGAGATGCGCACCACGCCGAACGGCATTAACGTGTGCACCATGAATATCGCCGTCAACCGCAGGTTCTCCTCCGCCCGTGAGGAGCGCCAGACCGACTTCTTCCGTGTTACAGCGTGGAGACAGCTCGGCGAAAGCTGCGGCCGCTTTTTGAGTAAGGGCAAGAAGGTTTGCGTTGTGGGTGAGCTCACTGCGCGCACTTACGAAGCCAAGGACGGCACCACGAGGGTATCTCTTGAGGTTACTGCCGACGAAGTCGAGTTCCTTTCCCCGCGTGAAAACAACGGATACAACAATCAGGGCGGCTATCAGCAGCCTCATGGCGGTTATCAGCAGCAGGGCTATGCGCGCAACTATCCCCCGCAGGATCAGGGTGCGCCGCATCAGGGGCAAAACAACGGTTGGCAGGCCCCGCCCCAGCAGAACCCCAATGAGTTTGCGGGCACTCCCTTGAATTCCGGCAATTCTTCCGACGGCTTCACCGAGATCAATGATGATGATTTCCCGTTTTAATTTTGCGAAAGGAGTAAGTTTCAATGGAAGACCGCAAAATGAGACCCCGCGTCAGAAAGTCCAGGCGTAAAGTTTGCCAGTTCTGCGTTGATAAGGTCGATCATATCGATTACAAGGACGCTGCAAAGCTTCGCAAGTTCATCACCGAGCGCGGCAAGATCATGCCCCGCAGGATGAGCGGCGTATGCGCAGAGCATCAGAGGTCGCTTGCGACCGCCATCAAGTCCGCTCGTCAGGTCGCTCTTCTGCCCTACGTTCAGGACTGATAACAACTGAATCAATATTAACGCCGCAGGTTTAGGTCTGCGGCATTTTTGCGGTTATAAAAACCAATTCAATTATCGTTTGTGTACGGTCACAAGATCCCCGTCCACAAATCCGCAAGCGACAGCAGAGCATGATTTAAGAATATCGGCAAGCTTACCGCTATCAAGGTATCGCTCGGTCCAAGCAATGCACGTGTCCAATGCGTTTTCCCAATCGGTCGAGTTGAAGAAAAACAGATCCTCTTCGCTTGAATAGACCTCATCACACGCCCAGTCGGTATCTTCATCGTCGAAGCGTTCGGCTCCGATGAGCTGAACGGCAAAGCCCGTTTCCTGCTCATCGGAGTTTTCGTATAGGTTGAAATTGAATGCGACAATGCCGCTCGGCAGAGGCTTTGAAAGCAGCGAATTCAGCCAATCTTCAAACCCTTTGTAAACCGTCATTTGATCTCATCCCTTATCATGGGCATACTCATGCACCTCGGACCGCCCCTGCCGCGGCTCAGCTCGCCGCCGGGGATCGGGCTGACCTTAACGCCCGCCTTGTCGATAAGCTCGTTCGTTATCACATTGCGGTCGTAGGTGATTATGCTGCCGGGCGCCATGGCAAGGGAGTTTGCGCCCATATTCCAATGCTCTCGGCGGTACTGGATAGGATCGCCGCCCGCGACTTCAACGAAGGTCACCTTGTCGATGCCGAGCGCGCGCTCAAGTATCCTTTCAACGGGATCGGTGGTCAGCGTTACGCGCAGCTCGCCGTTGCCGCCCGGGGTGATCTCGTATACGTCGAACCACTTATGCGCGATGCAGGGATGCGCAAGGAATTTATCGTGGTCGATATGAGTCATAAGCACGTCGAGATGCATATAGGTGCGGGTATTGGGATTCTTGAAAAGAAGCACCTTCTCGTAGCCGCGCTCGAAGAGGGTCTTTGCGAGCCTTTCGACCGCCGCAACGGTCGTCCTTTCGCCGCTGCCTATCGCAACGCATTTATCCGAGAGCGAGAGCACGTCGCCGCCCTCGATGCCGTCGCCGCAGTTGTAATCGTAAAGGAGATCGACACTGCCCTTGCCGAAATACTCGCTGTACTGATGAATATAGCGAATGAACAGCGTTTCGCGCATACGGGCAGGCATGCACATCGCCGATACCGCAATGCCGGTGCCAAGGCTGAAGCTGATGTCGCGGGTGAAATACAGATTGGGAAGCGGATCGGTCAGGAAGGGATAATCCTCCTTGACATAGTACTGAATGGGCTTTCTGTCAAGTCCTGCAAGATCATCACGGGTTATGCCCTTTGCGACCGCATCGAAGATCTTCTCATGCGGCACGGAGCGAAGGTACTCGCGCACGGCATCCGACAGGCTCAAGCCCGGAACGCCAAGGCGCACGAAATCATCGATGAATGCGTTCTTAACAGCCTCATCCTTGACCACTTCGCGGAACATATCCTCGATATAGACCACGTCAACGTCGTTCATACGAAGGATACCGGCGAATACGTCGTGTTCCTCCCCCGCCCTGCGAACGTCCGGAGTGTCCTCGGCGAGCATTCTTTCAAGATAATCCGGCATGAGGTTGCTAAGTTCGATACCGGGACGATGGAGCATAACTCGTCGGAGCTTGCCTATTTCGGATTTAACGTTTATCTTGCTGTTCATTGTTTCCTCCTGAAAAGCGATCGGCTTTTGTTGTTTACTTTACTATTATAGCATATCTTTATTTGCTATGCAAATCGGATTTGCAGTAATTTCATTCGAATTCTTCTCATGGAAGAAAGTTGTTTCAACAATATGAATATCAATCAGCTTAAGCTTATTTTTCGATTGAAACGTTTTATAAAAGAAATTCTCATAAAACTGCTTAATACACTTGCTCAAAGCCGTCTTTCGTTATATACTATAAAGAGCAAAGCAATCGCTGCTTTCGATTCCACCTATCGAGGAGGATAATTCCATGTCCTATTCCGGCAGAATGCAAAACAACCACTATTACAGCGTCTTTTTCGCACCGCGCGGCCGAGACCGCATATATGACCTCGGAATGCAGATAGCGCAGATGTACCTTTCGCCCTACGATAAGCTTATCGGTATAATCGGCGAATCCGGCTCTGGCAAGAGCATGATAATCAAGGGTATGTTCCCGGGACTTGAGCTCACCAACGACGACGACGGCGTGAACGTTCGCCCTCTGCCGCTCGTCGATCAGAGCGAATACGGCTTTTTCACCGCGCATACCTATCATCTGGATATACGCTTCGAAGCGGCGTTCACTCAGCTCGGCACGCTTGCCGAGGCGATAACCCGCGCAGTGAAGAGCGGCAAGCGCGTTATAGTTGAACATTTCGATCTGATCTATCCGCTGATGAACGGCATGAATGCAAATCTTATGATCGGCATTGGCGAGGAGGTAATAATCACAAGACCCACCATATTCGGCCCCATCCCGAGCGAGCTTCACGAGCGCGTGGCAAGAAGCGTTGAGCTTCGCAGGATGACACACACCGCAGAGGATCTTTGCGAGGCGTTTCTTGACGAGGCCGAGCTTGCGCGCTGCCACCACCGCGATATCAAGCACGGCTTTGTGCTCTCCTTCCCCGATCATCCCCCTGTGGTCGATCTGGATGCGATGGAGAACTACGTGAAGGACGCGATAAGTCAGGATCTGCCCATCTCCTACGTTGACGATGCACACGTTCGCATTGGTGACAACGTTCAGCCCTGCACCGGCCCGAGAACGCACGTTGCAAGCACCGGCTGCATAGAGGGCTTCCGCCTGCTAAAGCGCATAGTTTACGATCCGATGGAATCCTGCTATCTTATAGCGGGCAGGGTCGGTCCCGGCGCGGGCGGTGACAGCATCGACGATGTGAACGATATTTCGACCGACTGATAATAGGTTTAAGAATAGAAAATTGTTTAAAGCATTTTAAAAACGAAGTCCTCGGAAGCTTGCTCCCGAGGGCTTCGTTATGTTTAGGAAATTGGAAGTGGATCGAATTGTCCGCGTTAGATGTTCTCGTTTCTTAAAGCATCTATCGGATTGTCCTTTTTGATCTTACCCGTTTGGTAGAGCATGGAGGCGAAAACAACAACAAAGATGCCGGCTACGGCTATGCCGATCGCAGTCCACGGTAGCTTAAACCGCAGAACAGTCATATTGCCCATAGACCTGTAAATTAGGTAAGTAAGTACGAATGCGATTGGAAGCCCGATAAGCAGCGATTTGCTGCCGTAAAGCAAACACTCGTAGTTCATCATACGGTTCATTCCGCGCTTGGTCATGCCCATAGAGCGGAGCATCGCGTAATCGCGCCTTCTCAAGGCAACGTTCGTGGTGATCGTGTTGAACACGTTTGCTGCCGAGATCAGCGTTATCAGTGTGATGAAGCCGTAGGTAAAAACATTCATAACGGTCACCAGACTGTTGATCATGCGGCTGTTCTCATGCGCATCGAGGAATGAGCTCGGGTTAAACTTTATACCGCGATCGTAGAGCAGATTCCTGAACTCCACAGCCGCAGTCCGACTATCCGCACAGTTCATAAAGACCGATGCTTCTTCTTGGCCGTACTCTCCTCGGTAAGTTGACATCGGGAACGCGATCTGTATACCGAGATGCCAGCGAGAATCCAAATACCTGTTCAGTCCGAGCGGAGCTGTATCGAGAAGAGCGCCGATCCTCACGCGTTCAAACTCGAGCGGTTGACTCGTGCTGCCGGCAGGGTCGTTTTCGCGGTTATCGTTAGGTGCGATTTCGTTATCGTATGGTGTGGAGATCGCAACAGGCTCTCCGATGCCATACTCACCGCCGCTCCAGCGCACCTCGGTGTGTTGTCCCTCCTTATAATAATCGGGACAGTTTGCAAGCATAAAGCTTTCAGTACCGTTTTTGAAGGCACCGAAGCTCGAGATCTTGTCTATGCGCCCAGACTGCGTATAATCCACACGCCTGCAAACGTTGACAACGAGCGCAGTCCTGTTCTCCGGGTCGGTGAAATCTTTCATATCGAGCCCAAGCTTCGCGACCAGCTTTTCAAAATAGGCATCGTCGATATAGTACACTTGAGCATTCGGCCAAATCACCGCCGAATCATTCGGTCGGTTCGAAGCGGCTGCCCTTGCGTACTCGGCGGTAAGCACTTCATCATCCTCGAAGAAAAACGATTCGCCAACGTCCGGAAACAAAGCGTTGACCTCATCAGTAAAGGTTTCAAGCGCGGGTCTGATGGATTCGAACTCGGAAACGTTCATATTGTAGAAGGACCCAAGGTCGAAATTTTTTCCGTCGCCCAAGAGCTCCGATACCGAAAGGCTGCTTTTGAGATACGTGCTGAATGCGCTTGCCGTAATGAACAGTACGAGGCTCATAACGAGCGAGAACACCGTTGCGCGATACTTCTTTTTGCTGCGGTGGTAATAGTTTTTCGAGAGCATACCCTCCGCTCCGAAGAGCTTCAAAAACAGCTTCGAGGTGCGCGGCTGCCGACCCTTTGCCGCAACGTCTCGGCTTTGGCGTATGGCTTCGAGCGGTGAAACACGCATTGCTCTTTTGGATGGTATCCATGCCGAAACGAGCACCGTTGCAATCGAGAGCAAAGCAGGAACGATCAGCACGTATTGGCTTACCGTCAGCTTGAGCGTTACGCCGTCAAATGAGTTGGTTCCCGTTGCGGCAATTAGACCCGTTAGAAAATGCAGGGTAAGACCCGTGCCGAGAAGCCCCGCCGCAATTCCGATCGGAACGCCGATAAGAGCAAGCACGAAGGCTTCGAAAAACACGCTTGAGCGAAGCTGCTTTTTCGTTGCGCCGACCGAAGAAAGGATGCCGAATTGCTTAGTGCGCTCCGAAACCGAGATGGCAAAAGCGCTGTAGATAAGCGAAACCGAGCCCGCGAAGATGAGTACGCAAAGTATTGCTCCGAGCGAAACGAGAGTTTTTCTGAGCGAGTCGTTGCTAATTGCGCCTTCGAGCACCAGAAGTTCGTTATTAAGATCTACCTCCGTTATGAGCCCGTGCTGGTCCAGCACCGGCTCGAGGTTCTTCTCCGGGGAATCGACTCTGAAATAGTATCGGTACGCCGCGCCGCCATCGAGGGCGTTTTTCCTCGCTATTGCGGTATAGCCCGGTGCGCTGTACTCTTCGAACGATGGTCGCATTATGATGCCCACCACAGTGAAGCTCTCAGTTTCGGCTGCGATCAGTTCTTCTCCGCTTTCTCCGGCGTATGGTGCGTTCTGATATGCCGCCGCACCGAGTGTTCGCCTTTCACCGAGCTTGAGCTCGATCGTTTCACCAATCTTCAGCTTAACTCCGCCGTTGTACTCAAGATGCTCCGATACGACGAGCTCGGTTTCGTTTTCAGGCAGCCTGCCATCTATCAGCTTAACCGGCATATTTTTAAAGAAAGCATCGTTTGCGCCGAGCACGCATATATAGGGCTTATCCTCGTTCTCCGAGCCGATATTCGCATAGCCGAGGTGTTCCATCCATGCGCTCAATGAAACGCGCTCATCGCCGCTCATTTCTTTGATCGTATCGGCATCGCAGCCTTCCAAAAATGCGTGGTAGTTTCCATCGTTCACGATCGCGCCGCGAAGCGCAAAATCATGCAGGCTTGTGATTATTGAAGCCACGGCGGTGAACATCGCTGTTGAAAGGATTATTCCGATTATGGTGACCAGCGTGCGTACGCGGTTCTTCTTCAGCGTTTTGATCGTTACGTTTGAAAGAATGCTCATCTTGAAAGCACCTCGTCGCGCACGATGCGCCCGTCCTCGATCGCCATGATGCGCTTTGCCTGAAGCGCGATATTCTCGTCATGCGTGATTATGATGAGCGTTTGATCGTATTCCCTGTTGAACTTTTTAAGCAGCTCGATTATCTCGCGGCTGTTCCTCGAATCGAGGTTGCCCGTGGGCTCATCCGCAAGCACGATGCTCGGAGAGTTCATAAGCGCCCTGCCGATGGAAACGCGCTGCTGCTGACCGCCCGAAAGCTGGTTCGGAAGATGCTTTTCGCGGCCCGAGAGCCCCAGTGTTTCGGTCAGCTCCTTTAGGCGCGCTTCATTCACGCTCCTGCCGTCGAGCAGCACGGGAAGGCACATATTCTCCGTTACGTTCAAAACGGGGATAAGGTTATAGAACTGATAGATAAGCCCCACCTCTCTTCTTCTGAAGATAGCCAACTTATCATCGCCGCTTGCATAAACATCGGTTCCGTTCAGAAGCACCCTGCCGGACGTGGGTCTGTCCACGCCGCCGAGGATATGCAGAAGCGTCGATTTGCCGCTGCCCGATGGGCCGACTATCGCCACGAATTCGCCTTTTTCGATCGAGAAGCTAACGCCGTCCAGTGCGCGAACGGTGTTTTCGTCCTTGCCGTAAACCTTGGTCAGGTTTTCAACCTTCAATAATTCCATCTTTACCTCTTTTCCGGAATGAGAGCCATTCCCGTTGTTACGGCATAATTATAGCCTGTCAAGATGACAGGCGCGTGACATTTTCATTACAGTTCAGTCACAATTCGAAGAAAACGGGTCAAACCGCGCCCTTATAGAAGCGAATCGTGAACCTTGCCCCGCCCCGTGGCGCGTTCTCCGCTTTGACTGTTCCGTTTTGCTTTATAACTATGCTTCTTGCAAGCGCAAGCCCGATACCCGCACCGCTGCTCGAAGAATTCTTGCCTCTGTAAAACCTTTCGAAAATATGCGGAAGATCCTCCTTGGCGATGCCGCCTCCGCCGTCCGTTACAATGATCTCGGAATAGAGAGGATTTTCGCATGCGTATATGCTGAGAACTCCGTCCCCCATGCTCTCGGAGCAGTTTTTGATTATGTTCATCAGCGCTTCCGCCGTCCACGAAGCATCGCAAAAAACGCTGCCGCTTGCTTCGATCGTGAGCTGCTGGTTCCTAAGCTCCATCACGATCTCAAGCGGAGAAACGGCAAGCTCGATAAGCTCAGCAAGCGGAACGCACTTCATATTTAGCTTAACCGCATCCGCATCAAGCCTTGCAAGCTTTAAAAGGGATGAAACGAGCCAATCCATTCGATCGATTTGCGAATGCATGTCGGCAAGCGTTTTGCCGCGGCTCTGCGCGTTTTCACCCGTTTCGGCCTTCGAAAGCGCCGAGGCAAGCAAATTTATTGATGTAAGCGGCGTTTTTATCTGATGGGAGATATCGGCGATGGCATCCGCAAGCAGGAGCTTGTCCTTTTTAAGCGCATCCGATTGATCGCGCAGACAAAGCACGAGCTTTGAAAGCCTGTTTTCAAGTATGCTGAACTCGCCCTCGCTAAAGCGTTTAAGATCAACCCCCTCTTCGCCGCTCATCAGCCTGTCGAGTTCGTTTGAAAGCTCCGCCATTTTCTTATAGCGCCTTGCGATGAAAATAAGAAATGCGGCGATAAGTGCAAGAGAAAGCAGCGCGCATACTGCGGAGCAAACGGGGTGAATGAAATATGCGCAAACGCAGGCAACAATGCCAATAGCGGCCGAGATAAGCACAAAGCGCTTCACTTCCCTGTTTTTAAAAAGCTTTACTCCCATAAAAACTCACTCATCCTCGGAGAGCTTATATCCGAGATTGCGAACGGTCAGTATCAGCGCGGGCGACTGGGGATCGTCCTCAAGCTTATCTCGAAGGCGCTTTATATAGACCGTCAGCGTGTTGTCGTTCACAAAATCACCCGCCGCATCCCAGATATGCTCGAGCAGCGCGGAGCGGGTCATCACCTTTCCGCGATTGTTTATAAAGGTTAGAAGAAGTCGATATTCGAGCGCGGAAAGCCTTATCTCCGTACCGTATTTTGTTATAATACCCTTTTCTGCATCGACCGTCACGTTTCCCAGAGCGACAACCGAGCGCGCCCTTCCCGTGCGGCGAAGCACGTTTTTTATGCGAAGAAGCAGCTCACGGGGTCGGAACGGCTTTGCGATATAGTCCTCTGCTCCGAGCTCCAAGCCCATAACGGTGCTGTGCTCATCACCCGAAGCGGTCAAAAAGATTATCGGAGTATCCTTGATGCGCTTGAATACGGAGCAGAGCGCGAAGCCGTTGCCGTCGGGAAGCGAAACATCCATCAAAACGAGATCGTATTCGCCGTTTTCAAAGCTTTCTATCGCTTCTGATCGGCTTCGCGCGGTATCGCAAATAAAGCCCTCCGATTCAAGAAAGCTATTCAAGCTTTCCGATATCGCAAGCTCATCCTCAACTATAAGAATACGGTTCATTTTCGCCTCCTTAATATAGCCTTTGCGCAGCGTTGGGAGCACATTCTCAAATATTATAAGCGGAAAGACAGCGAATTGCAACGCCGATCAACAAATAAGTGCTTAAGTTGTTTCCCTCTCAACAAGCGTTGAAGAAAATCCGATATGCCGCTCGGAAGGCTTGAACTTCGGGTCTGATTCGAGAAAATTTATGATAAGACGCGCCGAAGCCGACCCCATATCGAAGGCGGGCATCTCCATTGAGGTCATCGTGGTTTCGAGCATTCTTCCTACGCGATGCCCGGTGAGGCTGATTATTCTTATGCGATCGGGTATCTTTATTCCTCGCTCGGCGGCGGCTCGGATCGCTCCAAGCCCCTGGACGTCCACCGCGGCGATTATCGCATCCAGCTCGGGATTCTCGTCCAAGAGTCGATTTGCGCTGTCATAACCATAGCCGAAGGAATTGACCTCGCGTTCGCAGCTGCCTGTTATCTCGCTAAGCCCTAATTCGGATATGGCCTTTTTGTAGCCCTCGTAGCGGCCGCGGTACGGGCTAAGATGCTGCGAGCCGGCTATCAGACCGATCGTCCTGCAGCCCTTTTCATACAGAAAATTGACGGCATCCCGACCGCAGGCCTCGTAATCGGCGATAACGCTTGAAAGCTCCAGCTCCTGGCGGCGAACGAGCTGCACCACCGGCACGCCCGTTGCGCGGATATCCTTCAAAAGCCGCCCGTTGCGCCCCGTTGCCGCTATGATTATGCCGTCCACGCCGCTGTCGCGCAGGCGGTTCAGCCTGTCCTTCTCTACCTTGTGATCGTCCTCGGTAACGCAAACCGTGGTCATATAGCCATGCTTCTGCGCCTCTTCCTCTATACCCTGGAGTATTTCGGAAAAGATCGTAAGATGAAGCCTCGGCAGCACAACGCCGATTATATGGCTTCGGCCCTGACGAAGGGCGCGCGCAATAACGTTCGGCCTGTAGCCGAGCTCCTTGGCTGCGGCATAGATGCGCTCCTTGGTCTCCGGATGTACGTATGAGGTGTTGTTCAACGCTCTTGACACCGTGCTCACGTCCACGCAGGCGAGCCTTGCAACGTCCTTTAGAGTTGCCATAGCAATTCTCCTTATCGTTTTATGCAATCATTTGTATGGGCATATTATAACATATATCTGCATTTGGCGCAATACCGCACTTCTATCAAAAGAGTCTTTACACCAAAAAACCCTTTAAAACAGGTCTATTACAGCATCTTATGCAACTTATTGCAGAGCGTATGCAATATATTGCAGGCACCCCAAAACCTATTGACAGGGGCTGGCGGGTATATTAAAATACAAGTGCAACAAGCAAACGATTGCACGACTTGTGCTCATAAGCCCGGCGCGCGAGGGCGGGTGAACACGGAGCTGTGACAAAGAACTAACATAAAATAAAACAACCCAAAGGAGATCAAAACAATGGCTAAGGTCAAGAACTTCAAAACTATCTTCCCCGCAGTATCCGTACCCCTCAACGAGGACTACTCCATCAACGAGCCCGAGTTCCGCACTTACCTCCGCTGGATCAAGAGCTTCTACGATCAGGGCATCGAGGGTCTCGTTTGCAACGGTCACACCGGCGAGATCACCGGCCTCACCCGCGCCGAGCGCAAAAGAGTCACCGAGATCTGCTCCGAGGAGTGCGGCGACAAGATGACCATTATTTCCGGTCTGAACTGCGAGAACACCCACGAAGCCATCGAGATGGCGCGCGAAGCAAAGGAAGCCGGCGCTGACGGCATCCTGCTCATGCCCCCGCACATGTGGCTCCGCTTCGGCATGAACCCCGATGCTCCCTTCAACTTCGTTAAGGAAGTTGCCGAAGGCGCCGATATCGATATCATCATCCATCTCTACCCCGCCACCTCCAAGGCGTTCTATCCCGTTGAGACTCTCATCAAGATGTGCAACGAGATCGAGCACGTTAAGTGCATCAAGATGGGTACCCGCGTTACCTCCATCTACGAGCATGACGTCCGTTTGCTCCGCGAAAAGTGCCCCGATATCTCCCTCATCACCTGCCACGATGAGACCCTCTGCGTTTCCTGGTTCCCCGGCATGGACGGCGCTCTGATCGGCTTTGCGGGCTGCGTACCCGAGCTCATCTGCCCCGCCCGCGAGGTATTCGCACATCCCGACAAGCACACCCTCAAGGAAGCTCAGGATTGGTCCGATCGTATCTATCACATTTCCCAGGCTATCTACGGCGGCGGCCAGCCATCCGGCGAAGCTCATGCCCGCCTGAAGGAAGCCCTCTATCAGCGCGGCATTTTCTCCAATGCCCTCATGCGCAAGCCCGTTCTGCCCCTCGATCAGGAGGAGAAGGATTGGGTCGCCCTCGGCCTCGAGCGCAGCAAGCTGCCCAAGGTTGACATGAGCCAGTACAAGTAATCCTCTCCGGACACCCTCTGCCCGGCAGCCCTCCCGCGGCATAAAAGCTACGCTCGGGAGGGCTTTTATAAAAGGTTATCAATAGGAGGAACCACTATGGAAGTTAAGAATAAACAAGGACTTATCGGCGAGGACGTAAAGGTTCTGCCGGTAGGACAGCTTCTGAAGCGTATCGGCCCCGGTCTGATCGCAACCGGCATAGTTGTGGGCCCCGGCGCTGTTACTACGGCTTCGATGCTCGGCGCAAACTACGGTTACGCCCTGATCTGGCTGATCCTTCCCATCATCTTCATGGGCATAACCTTCGTTATGACCTCAAACTGGCTCGCTATCACCACCGGAATGCCGACAATCCACGCGATCCGCAAGTATTTCGGTAAGGTCGGAGCAGGCATAGTCGGCGTTGCTCTCTTCCTTGCATGTCTATTCTTCACGATGGGCAACATCTCCGGCACCGGCGCCGGCATGAACCTCATCTTCGGCATCGACTGGAAGATCGGCTCGGCAATAATGATAGTTATAGTCGTGCTCGCCTACTTCGCCAAGAACGTTTACAGCAAGGTTGAGAAGCTCATCACTCTTTGTATAATAATTATGATAATCGCCTTCTACGTCACTCTCGTGGGCGTAGGCGGCCCCAACGCCAAGGAGCTCGGCAAGGGTCTCGTCAGCTTCAAGATACCCGCAGGCAGCCTTGCAACCGCGCTTGCGTTCATCTCCACCAATGCTGCCATCACCACCGGCATCTATAACACCTATCTCGGCAAAGAAAAAAAGTGGAAGAGGGATGACCTTTTCAACGGCGTTATGTTCACCGATTCTCTCGTTCACGTTATCTCCGTTGTGCTCATCACCGGCGCTATCGTTCTCGTTGGTGCGATCGTTCTGTTCCCCGAGGGCAAGAGCATCAAGGCTCCCGCTCAGCTTGCAGGTATGCTTGAACCCATCATGGGCAACGCCGCAAGGTACATCATGGGCTTCGCGCTTGTTGGTGCGGGCTTCTCCTCCCTGCTTGCAAACACTCAGCGCGGCATGGTGCTTCTCGGCGCAGGTATCAACAAGGAGACCGGCATGGAGAGTAAGTTCGTTCGCTACGGCTGCCTTGCCTGCCTCGTGTTCGCAATGATAATCTGCTATAGCTTCAACGGCTCGCCCACGCAGCTCATCCTCCTTGCGAACATCGCCACCTCTATCGCAACTCCTGTTGCCGGTCTGTTCGTGGTGCTGCTCATCTGGAGAAAGGACGTAAACAAGGGCTACAAGGCTCCCACCGCGCTCCGCATCTGCATGAC
>Ga0256404_1010074_pt1 | contig 13243 bp, 14 predicted proteins | sample RumenRJG_01DNA_FD_185990 | JGI IMG/M metagenome (GOLD analysis project Ga0256404, IMG submission 185990) | Bovine rumen microbial communities from Lethbridge, Alberta, Canada - RJG_01 | ecosystem: Host-associated > Mammals > Digestive system > Stomach > Rumen | place: Canada: Alberta | collected...
ACGGATAATCTCACCTGCACGTGGAGGACCCATCGTGAGGATTCCTACTGTTGAGCCTGGGTTCTGCTCCTTCAGGCGAAGGGCCTGCTCCAGGGCATTCAAATCTTCTGGATTGAAGATGGCGGGCAGGGCTGCACGGTTTACGGTGCCTTCGGCAGTCATTGCGTCCTTACCCACGTTACGGGTGTCTGGCACTTGCTTGGCCAGCACAACAATTTTCAAAGCCATAATATAAAAAAAAAATGTATTTTCGTTTTAAAACGGGTGCAAAGGTAATGTTTTTTGCGCACACAGCCAAATATTATGCACAAAAACCGTCGGTATGTGCACAATTTGGCCGTTTTGTGCAAAGATTGTATCCTTTTCTGAAATACTTACACCTGAATTTTCTGCCAGAGATTGGCATTGGTCTTCACCACGAGACCTTCTTTTACCCAGCGACAGATGATGGTCTTCACCACAGGCGACTCGTTATTGGCTAGGCGGAGGTTCACCAAGTCTTCCTTCGTAAACTCTTTAGGCAGCACATCCAGATAGCGGATATTTCCTTTTGAAGCCTGGGGGCTCACCGCATTGTCGTGGAGGGCATCAATCTTGTTGCCATAGAGTTGCAACTGGTAGTGCAGACATCGTTCGGCATACCACACGGCGAACCTGATGGCGCGCTCCGTTTCCTGGCGACCTTCCAGCAGGTAGGCGATGATGCCGGCACGGAAACCATTGAGGGCAGCACGACGACGCAAGACGTCGAGTGAATAGCGCAATGTCTGCAGGTACTCCTGTCGCTTCTCTTCATCCCACGCCTCGATGGCCTTGTTGATGAGAGGCAGTTCTACCTCGCCTTCCTCGTCCATCAAGCAGAGACACTGGCGCTTCACCTTCTCCTCATCCTCCTGACTCCACGGCTTGAAATGAGGCATACGTGCACCTACCATATCGGGCAGCAGCACAGGCGTCACACGGCTCACCAGTCCACTCTCGGCATCAGCAAAGAATGCACGGCACTTGTTGGGCGTTCCGCACATCACCATATTGTAATAGAGGGTGACCTTGCCAGAGAATGAGTCCTTCGATATGCGATGCTGACCCCAGGGCTTGTTGTCGTAGGCCAGACGGAACAGGTCGTTCTTCTCTGTCCACGCGCCGCCCTTGTTGTTCTTCAGCACCGTCTCAATCTCAGGGGCATAGGTAAACAGATGTTTGCCCTTGGCATAGAGAGCTCGTTCCAGAAAGGCCGACACACCGATGTTGGGCTCGATGATGCGAATCTGGGCACAGGGGTTCTCTACCTCCTCGCCGTTTTTCTTGGCCAGCGAGTACTCAATCTCCTTCTGCCATTCCACCTCGTCCTGCTTGATGATAGGGTCCATCAGCAACTCAAACTCTGCGTCAACAAACGACTTACCTGTGGCCTGAGGGGCTTCGATATCCACAATGAAGCTGGGAGAGTTCAGTTTCCCGTCGCGATACTTGGCGCGAATGCCTGTGGCCAGTGTGCCCAACATAGGCATTGCGGCCATCAGCGTGGCCTCACGGAACTCCTCTGGGGCATGTTCGCTGAGGTCCTGGAGGATGCCTGGTAACTCTGCATCGACAGGAGCTACAGTTGATTCATCACTCTCTGCCGAACCAGCTTCGGTGGCTGCTCCAAGCGACGAGAGCACCTCGTTCATCATTGATGGGATGCCTGCAGGACGGGTGCTGCCTACGGCACTTTTGATGGTCGACTGCACCTCATGGTCCGACAAGCCCCAATGGGGGAGGATAGTGAACAACTTCTGTTCGTCGAAGTCACAGATGAAGCGCATGTAGCGACTCATGGTGTAGAGCGCCATGTTGCGCTCGCCCTCAGCAGGTGCATCGCCATACCCCAGTTTCCAGAGCAGGGCCTGCACAATGTTCTCGTAAGGGATGCCCTTGTAGTTCGAGCCCCCTAAGTTAGGGGGTTGGGGGTCTGAACAAGTTTCAGAGCCGTTTTCGTTCTTTTCTGTAAGAGGTGATTCCTCGTTCATACCCCTGTTGTCCCCTAACTTAGGGGAAGAAGGCTGTTCCTCAAACACTATTGGATCCAGCAACTTTACATACTTCTCGCTGACCATGAAGCAACAGCGGGCCAGGTCGGTGACGTGCGAGTCGTAGCTGACACCCAGTCGGGAGGCCAGCTTCTGGATATCCTCCTCGATGGTGGCGCCTGGGGTACGCCAAGCCCAGATGTGGGTGCCGCCGCCTGCACTCTCGGCGAAATAGACGATACGATATTCCTCAATGAGGTTCTCGTCCTGCACCTTCTGCCAGAGTTGCTCCGTCAGTCCCTTCTCGTCGATGTCGAGGTAGAAGAGTCCTGAGGGCACTGCATCTTCAGCCTTGCGTGTACCATTGTTAAAACTCTGTGCAAGGGGAAGCCATACGGGCAGTTCCTTCTTGCGATCCAAACGGTTGTTCTGCTTCACGTCCTGAAGGATTTCCTCCACGTGATTCTTCGCCAGCAGTTGACGATAAGCAGCCATGCTCGCCTTGCGAGGCTTGCCGCTAAATGATGATGCCATTTGTATCATAGCGGCGGCAAAGGTCACAAGGGGTTTTGCACCTTAAAAGTGGGATGTTTCCGCTAAGAGTGCAATTGTTTCATGGGATGTGCTAACCGGTTGTATTTCTGGTAGATAGCGTTGAAAATATTTTGTATATCCTGTGCTTCTCCGCCCATACCTTCCTGAATATTCTTCCTGAACGTGCCCACAGAGGGCTTCTCAGTCAGTTTTTCGGCCAAATCACCATCGGAATGGGTGCCGAAGACTGCACTTTTTTTCATTTCTCCCACCAGGTGACAGAAGAAACGTGCAGTAAACAGGTTGTTGTGGGGACTTTTGCGTGTCACTTTCAGGTGGGCAAAGATGTTTTCGTCTTGAATCAGTTCCTGCCACATCGCTTCATAATGGGGATACCAGGCTTTATCTACCAGATTATCCAGTTGACGGGCTGCCTCCATCACGGCGTCGCCTACGCGCTGCAGGTCGTCCATCACCAGTTGCTCGTCGCCAAACTTACTGGTGGGATCCAGCTCTCTGGCAATCTCCGACAGGGTGGCCAGATGGAAAATGAAGTGGCGCAGGGTGTCGTCGTCGAGATGGGTATCCAGAAAGGCTTCATCAAAGGCCTCGCGGTCTGTGGTCCATTTGGCAAACAGTCCGCCGGGCACCTGTCCCAATGCTGCACGCTCCTTGGTGCGCTGGGCTGTCATGATATCGCACCACGAACTGCTGTCGCTGACCACGCGGAGTGTCTCGCGATGCTCTTTCCAATAGTTCCACCATGTGTTGCTTTCGCGTACCCGCATGAGTACCTTATTAAATAGATGGGCCATAGCCTTGCTGTCGGTACGGCGTTGCTGAATCATGCTGACCGTCATACTTGGCAGTATCTGCAGTATAAACAGTTCCAGCAACATCATCTGCAGACTTTCGCTCATCCTGCAGTCGAGTGTTTCCATGACCTGACGCATGTCCTGAACAAGATTGGTGGTTTCATCCATTTTCTGTATCTCGCTGTCTATGTCGGTGGTCTGGACAACTTGTAGCATCGTCAGCAGTTCATCTGGCTTCATGTGCTGGGCAAGTGCGCTGACGATATGCTGTGTGGGTGAAAACTGCTGTCGGGCGGCCTTCTGCTGTTCTGTGGGCAATGTCATGGGTTGTGTCAGCATCATGGTCACTACGTCGAAGAACGGTGACTCTTGTTCTTTAGCCGGTTCTGCGCCCGACAGTTGTTGCTCCAGCGTTATCACCGACTGACGTAAGCTGGCGTTCGATACGGTTTTCTCAATGCGCTCCAGATACTCAGAAACGAGTAGCGCTGAGGGTGTCGCGTTCAGTTCCAGCAGTGCTGTCGTCGCACGTTGCATGCGCACCAGGGCTGCATAGATCTCTGCCTCTATGCAGGTGTCCATCCCGTCTGTTATTTCCTGGGCCAGTGTGCTGAGTCTTTGCGTGGCCACTTCCCAATGGCGGCATATGAGGGTGGTCAGTTGTTCTGCTTGTTCGTCGTCAACGATTTTCTTGATTTCTTCTGTAGTCATATCTTGTCTTCATCGGTTACGGTTACAACTGTAACCATGTAACCATTTTGTTGTTCTGGTTGTTGATGATTGTTTGTAAGATGTTATATAATAGTGTGTTACGATGTATTTTAGATTGCTTTTTGTCCTCTGCGGTTACATGGTTACAGCTGTAACCGTAACCGCTTTCGCTGATTTGTATTAGTTGTAACAAGGGGTAGGATTAGTTCTTACAAGGGATAAACCGTAGGGTAGGAGGGAGAGAAACGTCAGCTTTCTGTCGTTTGCCTATACCCAAACGTCTGTGCGCCTGTAGCCAAACATCTGTTTGCCTATACCCGATTTGAATCGCAGAATTTTTGTGTGATGCTCCTAAAGCCCTCTGTCATCATATCTCAGTATAGATATGTTCCTTGCCACGAGGCGTCATCAGCAGTTTAGGATTGTCGCCCTTGGTCCACTCGTTCAGTTGCTTGCGGGCAGAATAGAGCGTCAGTCCTGAAGCACGTGAGAAGATGCCGGCGGTAATGTAGCCGTGATGTCGCTGTATGCACTCCCTCATCACCTGTTCCAACTTCTCTTTGTCGGCCAGAATCTCCTGTGTATCTGCATTTTGCCATCGACGGAATCCGTCCATCCACTTCTGTATTTCCCTGTTCCACAGCTTCCCTGGGTTATACTCCACGCCTTCCAGTCTGACGTCACGGTCTTTCACCTCACTGGCGTCTGTCACCTGTTTGGTCAGCGACAATTTTGGGGCAAACGAGCCTATGGGTGTCTCAATGCGGTAGCCCTCAGCCAGAAAGCGGCCTGCCACTCGGATAAAAGCATCGAAGGCACGGCTCAGCTCGCCATATCGCAAGGCATTGTAGTCCTCGCACTTCTCTTCCAGCTCTTTCATCGTCAGTTTCTGTCCGCTCTTCGGACGCACATATACCAGGTTCTTCCCGTCCTCGCCCTTCACTGGCGTTGGGTGAACCTCATACCACATTCCACTATTTTTCCTTGGCATAAACAATCTTTTTTTTGTGACTACAAAGGTACTCATTTTTATGGTGAAAAACAAGTTTTCTTCAAAATAATTTCTCGAAAAAGCATATAATTTATAGCGGTAAAAATCTCAAAAAGGTGTATAATTTGGTGGGTCAAAAATCTCAAAAAGGTGCATGGCGCTTCAGAAAGAAAGTGACCAGATTGCAAATCTAAGTTTGCCCAATGTACATTTCTCATTTGAGGTCACAAGGCAGCGAAAATTGGGAAAGATGAAGATTGTAGAAGTGCATTTTATCGTAACAAGCATAAAGAACTAGTGCATTTTATCGGAATAAAACGAAAATAATTCAGCATTTTATCGGAGTTTTATGACGCAGGGACAGATATGACACAAGCAAAGTAGAAATGACAGATACCAGTCCCCTCCCGTCACCAAATCCCTTTATCGATTTCATTTCTGTTATTCTCAATCCATTTCAAATTGTTCTTTGCATCCCACATCATATCGTCCAGATGAATATAGGGGAGAGTAGTTTTACCATTTGACAGCTTATGCCATAATGCATAAGCTATTTGAAGATTTTCCTCACCATGCCTATATAAGTCAAGAGACGTTTCCCACATTGATACTGGGTCACCTAATTTGGCTGCTTTAAGCATTAAATAGGATGCATCATGAAGAAATCTAGCCTCACGAATAAAAAGGAGATTTGAAATAGCAATAATATTGTCAATTTCAGACAAAACTTCCAATATGTTCTCTCCTCGTTCCTTTAAAAAACTGTGAATTGTTGAGACACTAATATAGTCAAAAAATCTAACCTTGTCATTGTTCAACAATTCTTTTAAATGTTTATAGTCTCTTGATGAACCAGCTTGTTTTTTTAGCCAAGCATCGTCGACCCCGTTATCACCAAACACAATGTCCATAATAATATTTGCCTCGTATTCGTCAGAAGGATGTAACATGCACGGGTCTATAAGGAAAAAGAATAAAGCCATCATTATTCTATCGTCATCACAGCATTTAGCAAGGGCTTTATGCTTTTGCCAATACAACAAAACATTTTCTTTATCAGTGAGGGCAGTTGAAATCTCTTTGTGTCCTTCCTCATTTGGCCATACGATATATCTAGGATAAATCACATTTTCCACAAATCTTAGTCCTAAAAGTTCTTCATTTTTGGGCTCATTTGGAAGTGGCGCTGTTACGGATTCCCATAATTGGGCAATTTCTTCAGTTAGCGCTTTTCCGTCATTACTTTCTATTGTGAAGTCATCTTCTTTTCCAATTTCAAGGTGATCATATATCACGATCGTTTTGTTTGGAACTCGCAACAGTCTCAAACTTCTTGTTGCTTCAAGAGCATGGAAGTCTATAAACTCCAAAGAGGACGGTAATGTCAATTCTTCAATGTTAGTCGATTCAAAAGCACCCTTGCATATAGCAATAGTGCCATCGGGTATTGAAAACGATTTATAGGGAAAATTGGTTGGAAATGCAATAAGAATCCTTCCAATGAAATCATCATCGAAGTTATAGATCATTTCTTTGCCGCGAAGCTTGTCCTTTGGATTCTTTGTGATGTTTGCATAAAGGACACCATCCTCAGAATAGAAACGACTACGTTTGTCCAATACCTCGAATCTTTCAAGGCTCTTCATCCCTTTAAAATGATTGGAACAATCATCAGAAATGTCAAAATCAGATGCAATGTAAACCTGTTTAACACGGTCATAATCGTCCAAATCATTGAAATGGATAGTTCGATTGTTCTTTATAATGTATTTGTCTATAGAGTAGTCAATCATCCTTGCTTTTTTTCAATAAGTCTGTCCAAATCGTCCTTGGAAGAAATCATTGGGATAATTTTTTTCAATAAAGAGTGAAGATAATTCCGCTGCAATTCATAAGAGCCAAAATCTCGTCTCCATGCCATTCCGGCAATATACTCGGCCTCTGTTTTGTAGCGATGATAATAGCATAGGTTTTCATCTTGTCTTTCTAGTTTGATATCCAATGTATTATCTATTAGTTCCAACATGAACTTCGAGGGCACAAACCCATATTCTGTAGGAAAAAGTACCGTAAATTCTGTCCAACCTCTATCATCACGGCCAACCCTATTTTCTCCATCTTCAAAGCGCGTGGCTTTAATACCAAGGATAAAGTTCAAAACAGAACGTATGGTTTCGTTTTGTTCAATGTCTTTACATTCTCTTATACTTCCACAATGGCAGAAACCTTCTTCCGCTTTGTCTTGTTCATAGTTCAGTAGAATTCCAATATAGAGTTTCCTTAGTATATATCGTCTTAGTGATTCCACATCATACTTCAAGTAGTTTGGCAGCTTATATAATTTTGCGGAATATAATACATTTTGATTGTCTCCATGTTGTTTGCTTATAGATGCATTGATGATTTTTGCAAACAGGTGAGCAATATATGCATTATATATTATTCCTTTTCTTCCCTCAAACGTTGCATAGCAAGTTACATCATCATCGCTATAAGCATGAGGTTTGATGTTTTCAATTCGAACTTGAAGGCTATAAATCAAATCCAATGCATAATCAAGGCTTATACTATAAGGGTTTGTTTCGTAAGATGCATAATCACGTCCTCCATCCCTATACTTTTGATAGTAATATTCCATATTTAACTCAGAGGACGGTATCCCCGAATCAATAGCATTATTTATTTGTGGAACGATGTATGTAAAAAAGGATATAATGGAATTGTTACTTTTAGATATGATTTTCCCGTTTTTATAAGTCACACTATCTGTAGAATAGAATTCAAATCGATTTTGATAATTACTATCAAGATATATTATTATTGAATAATGATAATCGATATAATATTCAGCATTAATCCACATGTTTTCCTTATGAATCTCTTGGCTCACGTCAATCATGCTAATCAAGACATTCCCTATTTGTATGTCTTCATTCTCTTCTTTATGAATTCCATCAAGGCTGACATAACCGATTTTACAATAGAGAGAACCATCTTTCTCTCTTTGTAACTGCACATATGGTAATTGTTGAGATTCTATCGAGTGATGTCTAAATTCTTCCTCAATATTCGCTATAGAAGATATCTCAAATGCTTCAGTACCGTTGAAAACTATCATAACTACAATGCGCAAGAAGGTTTATACTCAAAAAGCGCAGAAGGTTTATCTGCGCTAAAGGGATTTTTATTTGTGCAAAGCCAACTCAGTAATAGTTCACGAAAATCTTTGAAAAAGTCTGTATAGAAATAAACTGGCAATAAAGCTCCGAGATGTTCAATTTCGATGCCTCTTGAAATCAGACCAATTAACAGAACGATATCCCAAAGGTGTTTCCGCACAAACACAGCAACCCTTCTCCAGGACGGCTGTACGTTTTTGATAAACGAAGCCGACAAAATAAAATAAATTTTTTTCATCATGTTTCGTTATTACATTAAACTTAAATTCCCTAAATCTGAGAGGAGTCGAACCTCTTTGCCTGTCACACAAGTACCTACTTACCAAATTCACTGCAAAAATACATAAAGATTTCGAAAAATGAAACAGTTTTTTCAATTTTTCCTTGGAACTTCCTAAAATAATGCCTAATTTTGCATCGTTGATTCCCGGCAGTCTTTGATTCTTAAGCTGTCGGGTCTGTTTTAGAACATTTGGTACACGTGAGCATCTTGCTCCCAAACAGAATTCAGAATGTCAAGATTAAGGTGATAGGTCTTCATGTCACAGGGACTGGCTCCTGCCATCCATTCATATGAAGATAGTCTTGACGATGTATTAGATGGGAGAGGAAAAACTTAGTAATTTTTTTTATAATAGATTATGTGTGAATCTTTATCCTTGGGTGAAAAACTAGCAAATCTGTCAGCTGAGCAGATTAGGGAGTATTATATCTCACATGGATTAGAATACAATGATGCCAATGGAGAATATCTTTGTGAGGAAGCCTATATTAATGAGCATGGATTGATTGTCTTTGGCTTAAATCAACGCCAAAAGCAGATTGTCCGTGATGTTCTTCACGACGGAACTTTTGAAACAGACACCATGCTGCCAGAGGATATTCATAAATTAGGCTTATGCTACTACTATGGCTTTATATTGAAAAAGGACTTCAGTAAAGCCTTTTACTATTATTCCGTTGCAGCAGAACGTCTATATGCCCCTGCCGAAAGATGTGTCGCTATTTGCTACAAAAATCATTTTAATGATATAGAGAATGCTGCATTATTTTATTTACGTGCAGCAAAGCATGGTGATGCAAAATCCCAATGCTCTATTGCTGAAATGTGCTATAATGGCATCGGCGTAGAGAAAAACGAAGATGACGCGTGGTCATGGATGGCTAAGGCTGTCCAAAATGCTTTGGCGTCAAATGATGGAGAACTACTTAATTATGTTGGTGATAGGAATCATTATGGAGATGGAATGTTTGAAGTTAACCTTGATTACGCAGCAGGATATTATCGTAAAGCAGCAGAGTTTGGTTTTCCGTTGGCAAAACTCAACCTTGCTTTGATGATGCAGAACATGGAAATCAGTGGTTCTGACGAAGAGATAGAGACGTTATTATCTGAAGCTGCTGAGCCTGGGTTTATTGCAGGGGAAGCCGCTTATGAAAACTATAAAAGAAAGAAATATGGAGATGCAGAATAAATTCGTACCATTTAATAGATATACTTGGGACCCGTTATATGTATTAGACACACTATCAGAATTAAATCCTTCCGATTACCATACAACTAAAGAAGAAGTTGAATGGTATGCTCGTGCTATTCATGATGCCCAAAAAAAATATCATCACCATCTTACTAATACGAAGAAAAATGTAGCATTTTACCCAATTATAATATGGATATTCAGCTTTATAGTTTTGGGAGTTCTTGCAGGATGGGATTATCCCATATTATCTCTTTCGTTACATGATCTCACCAAACTTTTATTACCAGTGTCTTTTGTATTGGCTTTATGGGCATGGCTTATATATAAATATCAGATTGTAGAATCTGTTTTCGGAAATTTCATTCGAGATAAGTATTTCCCTCCAATTCAGCCTAATGTAGAACGCTACTTATCTTACTGCTTTATGAAAAAGTTCTATGAGATGTCACAGGAACGAGATGTCCGAGATGACACAGGGGCTGGTATCTCTTACCTTTGCATCCGATTATAGAGATTGTTCCATTTTCATGAAATAATTCTTGCAGATGGATGCAATACGGTTTAAGTTTTGTAGCTTTGCTAGAGATTTATGCCGTTGAGGGTGAGAAGGCTGGTACCTAGATAAGCATCGGCTATATCGTATGGCAGGATAAGCTTCCACCCTCATTTTTCAGATCTTTGGAGCCAGGACAAAGTATCAGAGGACATCGCTCAGGTATGGCAGGGGATGATTCAGAGTATATACAAGAGGAAAGGCGGTGAGGATTTGAGGCTATAATCATCAACATTATTAACTTAAAATTCAAACCGTATGAAACCGAATTTCGAACCTGGCAAGTGGTTTATGCAGTGCGTGGGAATCGACATTGCAAAGGGTACGTTCACGGCCTGCCTGTGTATGTATGAGTTCGATCAGGGATGCTCTACCGCCCCTGTAGTGTTTAACAACGACAAGACTGGTTTCAACCAGTTCGTCAAATGGAGTCGTAAGGAGGCTCTGAAGGGCTATCCTTTGCGCTATGTGATGGAACCCACTGGTGTCTATTATGAGCAGCTGGCAGCTCATCTGAGTAAACTCGGCCTGGACGTCTGTGTTGTGTTGCCTAATAAGGCCCGTGAGTTTGCTAAGTACGAAGGCATCCTTACAAAGACCGATGACATGGATGCCTATACTCTTGGGATGCTTGGGTGTTTGGACAAGCGCCTCAAACCTTGGGCACCGCCATCTCCTATCTATAGGGAACTGCGACAGATGACGCGTTTCGTGGCCGACATCAACAAGGTCAAGACACAGTTGAGGAACCATCTGGAGGCACTCACACACAGCGAGATAGCGGAGAAGAGCATCGTCAAGCACTATAACAAACTTATCAACGAGATAGACAAACAGCTGGACAGTAATCAGAAGGCCATCCGCGAGAAGATCAAGCAGGAGCCCGGACTGTCAGAGCGTATTGACCGTATCACAACCATCAACGGCATAGGGTTTATGACTGTAGTTGCCGTGGTTGCAGAGACTAATGGCTTTGCGTTGATAACAAATCGTAAGCAGTTAGCCAGATATGCAGGGCTTGACGTTCCTGCACATCAGTCAGGACCTGTTGACCCTAAGCGCCACATCTCAAAGCAGGGCAACGTACACATCAGAACGGCACTCTATTTCCCTGCCATTGTCAGCACTCAGTGTAATCCTCAGATGAAAGATTTCTATGGGCGCCTATGTGACAGGAATACACAGTCGAAAATGATTGGAGTGACAGCCACCATGCGCAAGCTACTACTGCTCATATACAGCCTTTGGAAAAGTGGAGAGAAGTATGACCCGACACGTAACAAAACTGTATGTAGTAAGAAAAAGAAAGAGGCTGAACCCATGAAGGTCAGCCTCACGGGATAGATGTTGGAACATTGGCTGAAGAATAGCCGCAGAACGCAGTCTTCCCTTGATGGCTGCAAAGTTAATCAAATCCTTTTAAATAACAAAGAAATAATCATAAAACATAGCACACTGCTGAGGAGAGCCAGTGCGGCTGCACCCGTAAACATCAGAAAAACATCGCCGCAGACGATAAACGCCATACACTGATTGTTGTTATGGAACTCGCTAAGCATTGAATCTTACATCACAGCAGAGCCCTGTCGCAATTTACATTGAAAACAGGGCATGAATGCTGCGTGTAAATGCAATCAATAGACAAGGATTGTTAAAATGTCTCACTTTTAATCCAAAAAGTTTGGTTTTTAAAACAGTATCTGCCATTTTGAACACGTGAGTGCCGCTCACGTGTTGAACACCACTACATAAGTGTTTCTTTCCATTCTCTTTTTTTTTGAAGAAAATTGACCATTGTTTATGTTTACAAACGTTAAATATATCGTTTTTCGATAAAGTTTTATCGTTTTTATTTGCGAGATATCAGAGAAATATATACTTTTGCATATCGAAAGTCGATAAATCTATAAATTAAAACAATAAAAAACAATGAAAAAGAAACTCAATTTTTTCTGTATCGTGCTGCTGATTCTCATGATAGTAGGCATGGTGATGGCAGGTTTTGCAGGTGTCAACGATTTTAAACAAGGTTATGAAGACGGTATGAATGATTCTGGAACATCAGCCTATAGCATTATTGAAGGCTTAATCATCTTTGCCTGCTTTATCGTTTATATATATGCCTTTGCCTGCTATGTGCGCTTTATCCTCAACGTCAATCATGGTGAGGTGTTCACCTGGACCAATGTCGATTTACTTCGCACGGTGGGCTGGTGCATCGTTGTGACAACTACCGTGATGTGTACAGCCATGTCGTTCGACAGTATCAACCTGCTAGACACATGGAGTGATGCTATCAGTGTCATTACTGACGGAATCTTTATTCTGATTATGGCCGAGGCCTTCTCTATCGGTCTGAAGCTGAAGGAGGAACATGATTTAACTATTTAAATGCCTATGGGAAAGATTATTGTAAACTTAGACGTAGAGATGGCCAAGCGCAAGATGTCACTAAGCGAGCTGGCCGAACGCGTAGGACTAACACTGGCCAACCTGTCTATCCTCAAAACGGGTAAAGCCAAAGCCATACGTTTCTCCACCCTTGAGGCCATCTGCCACGAGCTAGGCTGCCAGCCTGGCGACATCTTGGAGTATAGAGAAGAATAAACCATTTATCAACAACATAAAACCATTAATTATGATTACCATTACTTGCGCAGCCACAATCATTTGCCTTGGCATGCTGGCAGCATCTGTATGTGCTTAAGCAGGCACGAGACAGCACTTTGTCATACTGCAGCCTGCTTCTAGCCTCGCTCGTGAGTGCTCCATGGAGCAGCCTAGGAGCAGGCTAGAAGCAGAGTGATTGCTGCCTAAGAGCAGGCTAAAGAATTTTTAACAGTAAAGTTGCGAAGAAATTCTCTCGAGAATTTCGGCTCACCAGTAAATTCCTGTGTTTATCCGTATATCATTGACAGCCTATAGAGAAAGAAGTCCACATCGATTACTCCCCTAAGCTGTGCACGG
>Ga0256404_1010076_pt1 | contig 13237 bp, 8 predicted proteins | sample RumenRJG_01DNA_FD_185990 | JGI IMG/M metagenome (GOLD analysis project Ga0256404, IMG submission 185990) | Bovine rumen microbial communities from Lethbridge, Alberta, Canada - RJG_01 | ecosystem: Host-associated > Mammals > Digestive system > Stomach > Rumen | place: Canada: Alberta | collected...
CGGCTTTCCTCGCCGCCTCTTCCTCGGCCTTTTTCGCTGCCTCTTCGGCAGCCTTTGCCTCCTCTTCGGCTTTCTTCGCGGCTTCTTCCTCGGCCTTTTTCCTGGCCTCTTCTTCCGCTTTCTTCCTGGCTTCCTCTTCGGCCTTCCTTCTGGCTTCTTCCTCTTCGGCTTTCTTTCTCGCCTCTTCCTCGGCCCTCAGTCTGGCTTCCTCTTCCTCTCTGGCAATACGCTCAGCCCGCTCCGCTTCCCAGTCTTCCACGAAGTAGCCGGACTTCACATAACCTACCGTCCCGCGGTAGCGGATCTGGTACCATCCTTCCTTTTTCTTGGTAAGAACGTCGACTTTGCTTCCCTTGGGCACCACGATCAGGACCCTTCCGTTCTCAGGGCTGCTGAAAAGGCTCACATCCTCGAGGATCGTCCGCCATTTCCGTCCTTCCTCTTCCTCGGACGCGATCTCAGCGGATTCCGCCGCCGCATAAGAGGATCCCTCGTACTCCGTCCAGCTGCCGTCCATCTCCTCGTCCTGCGCGCACGCCATAGTGGCATACATAGCGGCGAAGGACTCGTCAGAAACAAGCGACTGCTCATTGGTCCCCCCCTCTACTGTGTAGCCGTGCGCGGCAATACCGCAGCCCGTGATCGCTGCCGCCGCCGCTAATATGATCATAAGCCCGGCGGCTCTTCTGCACCGCCCATGCTCTCTGTCTCTTTTCATTCCGATCTCACTCCGTCCTGTTGTTTCTATACCGGTTTCCGCACCCGCGATCTCCTTCCCGGAGATACTTTCCCATCATAACAATCTGAGGGAAACAGGTCAATAAACATGGTCCATAAACTGCGTCCAAACATACAGAGTTATTATAGCATGTTTTACTGCAAGCGGCACTTCCCGCCTTCTTTTGCGTTAACAAAGAAAGGGCTGTGATCTCCGCGCAGTTCTCACTGCCGCTTCTTTCACAGCCCGTTGTTTCATGTAATTATTGCGCCTGCTTTTCCTGCATCTCGCTCAGGAGCTTCTCCGCGCTCACTATTTTGATACTGAGAGCGAACAGTTTCGTCGCGATCCTCAGGTCCTCCAGCGGAGGATAGGAGGGCGCGATGCGGATGTTAGTGTCGAAGGGATCCTTTCCATAGGGCCATGTGGCGCCTGCGGGAGTCATCTTGACACCGCACTTCTTGCAGCGCTTGACGATCGCCTTGGCGCATCCCGGCAGGGAATCGAAACTGATAAAGTAGCCTCCGATCGGCTTTGTCCACTCGCCGATGCCAAGTCCGCCGATCTCATCTTCCAGGATCTTCTCCACCATTTCAAACTTGGGACGGAGGATATCCGCGTGCTTCTTCATATGGACCATCAGTCCGTGAATGTCGCCAAAATAGCGCACGTGGCGCAGCTGGTTCACCTTATCGTGGCCGATCGTCTGAATCCTCAGCTGGGAAATGATATCCTCAAGGTTGTTGGGAGACGTCGCCAAAGCCGCGATACCGCTTCCGGGGAAAGTGATCTTGGAAGTGGAGGAGAACTTGTAGACCAGGTCCGGATTACCCGCTCTCTTGCACTCCATGAGGATCTCGATCAGGTGATCCTGCTTGTGCTCATACAGGTGATGCACGCCGTAAGCGTTGTCCCAGAAAATTCTGAAATCGTGAGCCGCGGGCTTAAGCCTTGCGAATCTCCTGACGGTCTGGTCTGAATAGGAATAGCCCGTAGGATTGCTGTATTTGGGCACACACCAGATTCCCTTGATGCTCTCGTCCTCGTGGACCAGCTTCTCCACCATATCCATGTCAGGGCCTTCCGGAGTCAGCGGGACCGGGATCATCTCGATGCCGAAATATTCCGTGATCGCGAAATGTCTGTCATATCCGGGAACCGGGCAGAGGAATTTTACCTTGTCAAGTTTCCCCCAGGGCGTATTTCCCATAACGCCGTGAGTCATGGCTCTTGCAACTGTATCGTACATGACATTCAGAGAAGAGTTTCCGAAGATGATGATGTTGTCGGGATTGTTCTCCATCATGTCGCCCAGAAGGACCTTGGCCTCCTGCACACCGTCTATGACGCCATAATTGCGGCAGTCCGTTCCGTCCTCACAGGCCAGGTCGCAGTCCGATGAGAGTACGTCCATAAGTCCCATGGACAGATCGAGCTGTTCAACGCTGGGCTTTCCTCTGCTCATGTCCAGATTCAGGTCCATCTTCTGGTAACTCTTATAAGTCTCCTTGAGCTGCGCCAGTTCGGCCGTGAGCTCCTCTCTGGTCATTTCCGCATATGCTTTCATACTTATCTCTCCTTTGTCCGATTATTCAATGTCCAATTTTTCTGTGTTCGGAAAGATTGGTTCGTTGTTCTTAAGGATAAGTACGATTATATATGGTTTACAAATGCTTTGCAATGAATATTTGTACTCCGGTATACAATTATTTCATTATTCCGTCCCTGAACTCGAGGATCGTTTCCAGAAAAGACTGCCCGTATTCCCGGGAATTTTTCTCCCCGACACCGTAGAGAGCCCTAAGTTCCTCCATCGTCTCCGGCCTATGGCAGCACATTTCATAGAGCGTTTTATTAGTGAAGATAAAATATGAAGGGAGCTGCTTTTTCAGCGCGATCTCCGAGCGCAGCCGCCGAAGGCGCTCGTAGAGTTCCTTCCCGGTCTCATCAAGCCTCGCGGCGTAGTCGATCCCTCTGGTCCTCCCCTGATTAGTCCGTCCCCTGTGAGTTCGTCTCTCCAGCTCCCGGACCACTGCATCCCATCCCTCGTCCTGATAGAAGAGAAAGAGCTTGCTGACAGAGACCGACATAAATTCGTAGATCGCCCCTTTCTCCTGCTCCATCTCGATGAAGTCATCCGCAGATTCCTCATCAGTTCCGGAACCGCTCAGGATTCCCCCGGAAGAACCAGCGCTCCCTTCTTCCCAATCAGTCGCCACTTCCCATTCCTTGTCCTCTTCGAGCAGATCGAGAACAGCGCTTCTGAACACTTTGTAATTCATTTTTCTCCTTTCCGGGCAGATCCGCAGCGCGGAAAGCCTGCTTCCGGGACCCGGAAAATGAACAAAGATAGTCTCCCGCACTGTTTTGCCTGTGCCCAATATTAAATATAAAAAATGGAAACTGTAACCGCAGAAGAACTCCGCGGTCCGCCGGAAGAATTCCGGTACACTCATATTACGAAGAAAGCAGAGGGAATGCAAACCCTTTTTGCATCCCCTCTGCCAAAGTATTCAGAACAAAAATTCTCTTATGTCCGAGCCGCCCTTTATTTCTTCTGTCTGGCGATCGCGCCCGCGATCTTGGCCGCGAGCTCCGCGTTGTTGATCAGGAACGCTTTCTGGGACTCCACGCTGTCAGGACCCAGATATTCCTTGATCCTGCCCATCATGTAGCCTGTGATGGCCTTGCCCATGACCTGGTTCTTCCTGACATCCTCCATCGCCTCGTCCACCGCTTTTTTGGTGAGCACCGGATCGAGTTCATATTCCTTGGGCACAGGATTGACCACCAGTACGCCGCCCGGTATATCCATGACCTCCTTGATGTGCATGATCTCCGCCAGCTCTTCCGGGGTATCCATGCGATAGGTGAGGCGGAAACCGCTGCCGCGCACCATATATTCGGGCATCCTGTCTGTGCCGTATCCGACGACGGGAACGCCTGCCGTCTCGAGGTATTCCATGGTGAGCGAGAGGTCCAGAATGGGCTTGGTTCCGGAACATACCACCATGACCCGGTTCCTTGCGAGGGACTCCAGGTCCGTGGAGATATCCATAGTCTTCTCCGCGCCAATCTGCGCGCCTCCGATGCCGCTGCCGCTGGCTACCGGCAGTCCCACCATCTGCGCTGTCTTTACCGCTGCCGCGATCGTCATGACGCCGTCCTGCTTCTTGGCCAGCAGGATCGGAATGTCCCTTGCGGACGCCTTGAAGATCGATCCGCGCTTCTGCTCCAGATAAAGGATCTCGTCATCAGTAAGTCCCACATGGATCTGCCCGTTCAAAATAGCGGCGAAGGCAGGTACCGCCCCGTTCTCTCTGACAGTATTCCTCATGCGGTACGCGAACTCGGCGATCCCGGGATAGATCATGCCGCCGAAGGTCGCCGCGCTCTCGATGACGACCACAGGACGTCCTTCCTTAATGGCGCTCTCCACCTCTTCGGAGAACACGATGTAGCCCTCCCTGCCGCTCCTGAGCTCCACTTCGCGCCCTTCAGCTTTATCCGGCGTATCCGGCGCTACGGCCTCCTCATGGACTGTTGAGAACATATCCACGAAATCCATCCAGGCCTCGATATCATATCGGATATCGGGCGAAGCCACAAGTTCGCCCTCCGCGTCGAGCAGATAGCTCGAAGCCGGCTCAGGAGTGCTGTCCTGCGTGGAATCTTCCTCCTCATCCCAACCGCTGTCCGCAAAACGCTCCGTCTCAATGCCTACCCATCCGTTCGCGAAGACATAGAGACTGCTGACCCACTCGCGGGTCCCCGACAGGACGCTCTCTATGCTGTAGGTCATCTCCTCATCTTTAGCAAAAAATTCCTGAATATTCTGCTGCACATCCTCCCGGGTCAGGCCCATCCTGCTGCTGTGGGAGGTCCTGCACGCCAGAGTAGCGCCGCTTAGAACGACGTATTCTCCGCCGTCGACAAAACTGCAGATCTGCTCAAAGAAAGCCCGGTCCTCCATAAGCGTCAGAAAGATCTCCGCCGGAATATAGGACGTATCTCCGTTCTCTGCCGTCCAGGCCGCGAACTGCGCTTGCGTATCCACTGAGGCAAGATTCATCAGTTCTTCCACCGTAAAGGGAGACTCCACGATGTCGATCTTATCGAACCTGCTGTAAAAATCAGATGTGATCATCCCCATAATCATACCCTCCTTGCTCACATACTTATCGTATGCTTTATTATACCACACTCCCCCTGCCTCTTTGGATTATTTGTTCCGCGCGCCCAAATGGCGCCGCAATCGAGTAGGATGCTCCTACTCGATTGACCGTTAGCCGCCAAATGCATCTTCGTGCAAGCACGAGATGCGCTTGGCGGCTTATCGCACAAAAAAACGGATGAAAACCCGCCCGGGTCTTCATCCGTCTCTGTCATTGAAACTGTCTTATTTCTCTTTCTTCTCCTCGGTGGTGATCACGGTATCCGCAACACCGTCTCCGTCGGTATCGATCATGATCTTGTCCGCTTTCCCGTCATCATCGGTGTCAACAGCCAGCGCGTCGATCTTGCCGTCTCTGTCAAGGTCTACATATACCGCGTCGGATTTGCCGTCTCCGTCGAGATCCGCGACTTCCACTTCCTTGTCAAGGACAACCTTGTCCTCTTCTGCGAGCTCGCTCTTTACGACCTCTGCCTCCTCAGCGGGCTCAGCTGCCTCTGCCTCATCAGCAGCGGGAGCTTTAACCTCGTCCTCAAAGGTGTCTTCGTCTTCAAAGTCCTCGTCAAACTCGTCAATATCGTACGCGTTGTCCTCAGCGCGTTTCTTAAGATAATACGCCGCGCCTGCCGCTGCTGCCGCAGTGACTGCTGCTACGATCAGTTTTCCGAAAAGTCTCATAATCCATTCCTCCATTTTCAAAACAGTTAACAGTGCCCTTGTATTTGTAATTGTACACTTCTTTTGGGAAATGCACATTACCGATTTGTGAATTTTGTGTAAAATCCTATGAACATTTTATTCTGTACAACGTTCACAGTTTCATATAAGCCCTTGAGATCCACTCGAACTCCTTGGGATCGAGGATGGGTTCCACTGTGAAATCATCTTCCCGGACATGACAGCGATAGATAAACTGGCCGTCTGTCTGTATCTCATCGTTTTCCACCACGCAGCTGACGACATAGTGCCGGTTCTCGATATCGAACTCGTCCACTACCGCCATCTCCACATCTCTTCCGTCCCTGGCAGTGACATGAAATGTCACATATTCTCCGCTTTCATAAGCCGGCGTATTGTTCTCCATACTGCTGTCTCCTCGCTGTTTATCGTCCTTACTGAGGGTCGGGAAGTCCCGCCATATTAAACTCTCCGGGAGCTATGATCTTCATTGCCCGGTGAAGGTTGTCGATCTCCACTCTTTTGTAAGAACCGCCGTACTCCCCGTCTCTCGTCCAATTGACCTGCTCGTCCGACTCAAGTACAAGATGCGATGTTTTGAACCGGTAGACCATGTTCGAGACGTCTGTCATTCGGCTGATATAGGATACGATGTCATTGAGTTCAAGGATATTGGCAGGCATCTTGATCAGCGTCACCTCAAAGAGTCCGTCGTTCATATCCACATCGCTTCCGGTGATGTCCGGGAATCCGCCCACTGACTTGGAGTTGGTGATCATTCCGAAGATAAAATTTTCAGTCACCGATAACCCATCGGATTCCACGCGGAAACGGTAGGTGCGCGCCTTGCCGATGTCCATCATGCCCTGCATAACATAGGCCAGATGGCCCAGCTGATTCTTGAGATCCTGGGGCGTCTGATAGGCGGTCTCCGTAAAGATGCCAAAAGCTGCCACATAAGTGAAATAGGTCCGTTTGTTAAAGAGACCGAGATCGCACTCATAAGGTTTCCCGTAGGCGATCACCCTGGCAGCCGACTTCATATCCGAAGGGATCCCCAGGCTCGCCGCGAAGTCATTGGTCGTGCCTGCGGGTATATATCCGATGGGTACAAAAGGCTTGTCGGGGTGCTCCATCATGCCGCTGACCACTTCGTCGAGGGTGCCGTCGCCTCCCGCGCAGACTACATACAAATAGTCTTCCGTTCTGGTCCGCACCATGTTCCTCGCGTCACCTCTGCATCTGGTGGGATAACAAGTGACTATATAATCTTTCTTCGATAAGATTTCCAGGATGTCAACCAGATCCGTCCGGATCTGAGATTTGCCGGACACCGGGTTGAATATAAAGAGCACTTTTTTCCAAGAGCCGTCATTTCCGAAGTTCCCGGTTCTGCTTTTGTCACTCTTCGAAGGAGTACTCATCCTCTTGTCCTCCGCGTCTGTATCTTTCTGTCATTTCTTCAATTTTCAGTTCCAGAATATCAAAGAGCTTGCCGAGGTAGCGCATAGCGGGCTCCGTGGCGATGGCAAACAGAACAAACAGCATGATACATTCTGTCGATATATGCCTGATCGAGAACAGCCAGTTGAAGAAATAGGCAAAAAAGCAAAGCCCGGCAATACACCCCAGTATGACCGCCCAGCGGTATTTGTTCAGCGGTGTGCTGATCCGGAACAGGATCATAAATCCTACGATCGCCAGCAGGAAAGTAGCCGCGACCGAGATATCCACCTCCGCCACATTGAAAGTGCTTCCGAACACCACCAGCGCCGCTATGGCAAAGAAATCCGTCAGAGCGGCAGGCATCGCGTTGAATACCACTTTCCGCAGGAAATTTCCCTCGATCCTCCGGTGATTGGCTTCCATCGCGAGAAAGAATGCCGGAATTCCGATGTTGAACATACTGATCAGCGAGATCTGAGAGGGCTGCAGCGGATAGACCAGCACGTTGATGATGGAGAACACCGACAGCAGGAGCGAGAAGATATTCTTCACCAAAAACAGCGTCGCTGAGCGCTCCACGTTGTTGATGATCCTGCGCCCCTCGTTCACGATCTGCGGCATGTGGGCGAAATCGGAGTCCAGAAGGACCACCTGGGCGGCCTGCACAGCCGCGTCAGATCCCGCCGCCATGGCGATACTGCAGTCCGCGCTCTTCATCGCGAGGATATCGTTGACACCGTCACCCGTCATGGCGACCGTATGTCCCTCTTCCTGCAGGGCCTTGACGATCTTCTGCTTCTGGTCCGGCGTAACTCTTCCAAACACTGTATATTTACGTACAGCCTCGGCGATTTCCTCGTCGCTGCCGAGCCAGGACGCGTCTACATAGCTCTCCGAGTTCTCAATACCCGCCTGTCTGGCCACTTCCGACACTGTCAGCGGATTATCTCCCGATATGACGCGCACATTTACGCCCTGTCTGGCAAAATAGCCGAAGATCTTCTGCGCGTTCTCCCGCAGCGGGTTCTGCAGAAGGATAAAGAAGATCGGCTCGACCTTCATGCCGTACAGGCCGTTCTTGGGCACCGGCAGGGACCTTCTGACCGCGCCGCCCGCTCCGGTGCCGTCTCCCATGTATCTTCCGAAAACAAGGACGCGAAGTCCCTTCGACGCGAATTCATCCACCACGTCGCTGTATTTCTCAAAGTCCTCGCAGAGCACAAATTCGGGCGCTCCCAGGACATACGTGGAATCCGTGAACTGCACACTGCTGTATTTGTGTTTGGAACTGAAGGGGAAGAAAGACAGCGCCTGCCGGTTCCCTCTGCCGCGGAAGTACTCCCGCATGGCCTTCATGGTTATGTTGTCGTCCGGGAGTACCATAAGGTATTCCCCCACAATCCCCTTGTAGCGCCGAAGCTGGTCGTCGGTAAGCCTCTGGGCCGGAACCGCGTCCGCAACCAGCATGCTGTTGTCCGTGACTGTGCCGGTCTTATCCACGCAGAGCGTGTCGACTCTTGCCAGCGTCTCAATACTCTTCATGTCGTGCAGCATGACCTTGCGCCTTGCAAGAAGGACAGAACTCGTCGCCAGTGTCACGCTGACCAGCAGATACAGACCTTCCGGGATCATGCCGATGACCGCGGCGACCATGCTCACCACGCTCTCGCTGAAACTGTTTCCCTGCATGACATAGCCCTGCACGAACAGAGTTACGCCGATAGGAATGATCATAATGCCCGCCGCGATGACGATCCTGTTGATGGACCGCACCATTTCCGACTGCTCGCCTGTGGGCATCTTGCGCGCCTTCAGCATCAGTTTGGATATATAGGAGTCCTGTCCGACTCTGGTGAGTCTTGCCATGCACTCCCCGGAAGCCACGAAACTTCCGGACATCAGCTCGTCTCCGGGTCCCTTGACGATCTCATCCGCTTCACCGGTCAGGAGCGCCTCGTTGATGGCGGCTTCTCCGCTCACGATCTCCGCGTCCGCCGGGATCTGGTTGCCCGCTCTTAAGACGATCACATCTCCCAGCACCAGTTTGTCGATCGGCACCTTGGTGCGGGATCCGTCTCGGATCGCTATTGCATTAGGCTCATGCAGGATGCTCAGGCCGTCCAATACCTTCTTGGCGTGAAGTTCCTGAAAAATACCGATCAGTGTATTCGCTATGATCACCGGCAGGAAAGTAAGGCTGTTGAAAGCTCCCGCCAGGATCAGCAGAAGACTGATGATCAGAAAGATCAGGTTGAAATAAGTAAATACGTTTTCTTTGATGATGTCTTTGGTCGTCTTCGCGGTCCGGTCGATCTGCACGTTGACCTTGCCCTTGGCGGTCAGTTCCCTGACCTCAGACATCTCCAGTCCTATCTGTTCTATTTTAATCACCTCTGATTCTTATACTCTGTGATTACATGCCGCGTACACAAATCCGTCCGCCTCTCTGCCAAAAAAGCGCAAAGAACTGCATGCTAAGATTAGATTATAGCATGCAGTTCCAAGAATTCGATTGCCAGTTTGTGAATTTTGTCTAAAAATTATTTGTCGTTATTGATCTCCTCGGTCTCGATGATAAATCTCACGCTTCCCTTCTGCCCGTCGCAGATCCCGGAGAAATTCGTGTAACTGTGTTCCGCGTCTCTTGCAGCCCTGATCCCCCTGATCACATCTTTGTACTCCGGGCCCGCCAGTTCCGCGAGGCTCTGAATGCCCTCCTCGTCAAATTCCGCGATACCGTCCGCGAACTCGTTCATGCCGTCCACCAGCTCCCGGTATGCGCTGCCGAGTTCTCCCCCCGCCGAGGTCACCGTGTTCATAGCCGAGGCAAGCTGCGATGATCCTTCCGACGCCGCTCCGAGGGCCTGCTCGAAGAGTCCGAGACCTTCTGTCAGCTTCGCGCTGCCGCCGGACAGCTGCGAGACCCCTGTCTTGAGCTGCGTGAGCGCTCCGAACAACTCCGTGAGAGATGACGCCGTCTGAGACATCCCCTCGGCATAAGCTGCGATGATTGCCAGAGACTGTTCCATTTCACCGATGGTCTTTGTGATCTCTTCCGTTTTTTCAGGGCTCAGAGTCTCCAGATCAGGAACTGCAGGCTCAACAATCTGCGCCGATGCGTCTCTGAGTGTATTACGGTTTCCTTCCGCGTCCTTCTGGATCCCGTCCCTGATCTCTCCGAAAGCCGCGTCCAGGGAGATCTCAATATCCTCCACATTCGTGTTTTCATTTATTGATTCCACTATCTGAGCGATGATCTTCGTCTTCTGCTCGTCCGTGAGTCCCAGGTCATCCGGAAAACTGCTGCTTTCCACAATTTCAATTATTGAATCGCGGACATCATCTGCCTTATCCCTGGCCTGAGCGGATGCTTCCTCGTCCAGACTTTCTGTCCATCCGTTCTCCTCATCTGCTGCCGCCAGGTCCGGAGCAGGCATCTCTTCGACTGCCTGCTGGAGGGCCTGCACCTGCCCTATATAGGTTTTTACATCTTCCGCAAAGGTCTGTACTGCCTCCAGTTCGGTCCCGATACTTCCAAGATTTTCTTTAAGCTTCGCGCTGCCCTGTCCCAGCGATTCGAGCGCCGCCTGAACGGCAGCCGAGGCTTCCTGACTCTCCGGGGACGAAAGCGCTGACAGATCTACCTTCGCGAGAGACTGATCGATCTGTTCCAGCCCGCCCTGCAGGCTCTTCGATCCTTCCGAGATCTTTGATATATTTTGGCTCAGCAATGCCAGTCCCCGGTCAAGGCTGTCTGTCCCCTCGCTCAGCTGCGAGAGCCCGTCAAAATACTGACTCAGGTAATCCCCGAACTCAGATCCCCCGTCCGCCAGTTCCTGCGCGGCGTCCCTGATCTCAGAGGAGGCGTCTGTAAGTTCTTCCATATCCTCCGGGAGCTTGTCCAGATCCTCCAGATCCTTGTCTTCCAGTTCCTCAAAGAGTCCCGTGCTCACCACAGTGGCGGTGAAATCCAGTGCGAAATCTTCCGCCCGGGCCTCGATCTCCACATATTCGGGCAGCTCTATCTCCTCCGTGGGCTCATAATCCACGAGTTTCAGGGTGTCCATAAGCCCCGGAAAAGCGAATCCGATCACCGCCTTCTGATCGCCCAGATCCATCACCCGGCCGTTCGTGACCTCCACGTCGCCAAAAACATCTGCCGGAAGCATCGCCGCCGACAGCACCATAAAAGGCACATCCGTGCTGTTCTCGTAATCGAAACGGATCTTCACCTTGCCGGTCTTCCCCGCGATCTCTTCCGGGCTGACCTCCTGTCCCTCCAGATAGTAAGTGATACGCACATTCACGGGCAGTTCCTCATCGGACTTCCCTTTATAATGAATGTCCTCGCCGTTGTTCTGCCACAGATACCGGCCTGCTCCGGCCTCGGTATACTCCTCGTTTCCTTCAGTATTCTTAATTTCGCGCAGATTTGAACGGTCCTCGATGGGGTCAGACCCCTCGATCTTTTTGAGGACTACCTCCACGGTCTTCTCTGTGGGCCTTCCCGCCGCGTCCGCCTTGACATAGACGCTCTCGTCCTTCTCGCCCGGCGTCACAAAGGGCGTGTCGACAGGCGGCCTGAAGACGACATCTTCCGCCTTCTCTCCGGCCGGCCCGCCTGCCGCAGTATTTCCCTCTGCAGCAGCTGCTGTACCGCTTCCCGAATTGCCGCCGTTTTGTCCACAGGCTGTCATCCCCATCACAAGAGCCGGGCAGAGAACTGCTGTTATCAATATTTTGCGCCACTTATAGTTCTTTCTCATACTGTGCCTGTCCTTTCCGGCCTTTTCCCGGGATCATTCCGTATCCCCAAGCACTTTCCTTTTCTATCACTCCGCGTTCTTGAGCGCCTCATCCATAGGAACCCTGCCGATCTTCCGGTACTCAAGGACCGCGATGACCGCGTAGGCGCCTATGCCCAGCGCGAGCATTTCAGCATACACTATATTTCCCACATACAGCTCTATCCATCCCGTCATCTCCAGGCGGATCATCACCTTCATCAGAAACTTGATTAGCACCGTCACTGCAGGGATCGTCGCGACAAAGCACAGCAGGTAAACGACCGTAGTGGATCGGATGTAGAGTTTCCCGATCTCACTGCCCGTGTAGCCCAATATTTTGGCCATGGAGATGGATTGCGCGTTCTTCTCGATGATGATCTTGGACAGAATGTAGATCAGCACCATAAAGATCGCCACCGCGAAGAAATCCACCAGATACATCATGCTTCCCATGGATATATAGAGCTGCCTTGTGACCTTGGTCAGTGCCTCGAGATCGATCTCCGAGCCTATATATTTCCCGTCGATATCCGTGATGGGCGTCTGCGAGAAATATCCCGAGAAGTAGTCCTTTCCCAGGTCAAAACACTGATTCATCGTCTTCTGTTCCATAAACACACAGATCGCCGCCCCATAGTCATAGACCCCGGCCACATTGAAGGCGTAGCGGTCCGCGCCGTACTTCTCCTGCAGCTCGATCGTATCCCCGGCAAAAATATCGTACTTTTCCGAGTAAGCCGACGAGATCAGCACCCGCGGATCTTCTCCCTCGGGCGTTTCCGGAACTCCCTTTATATAAAGGCTGTCAACGGCGGCTCCGTAAATCATCACATCTTCGGACTTGTAGGGTCCGTCGGTGGGTGTCCGCAGCGTGTAGGCGCTGAACTTCTCCGCCGTCTCGTTCTCCGTCTCCGTCTCGCTCACAAACTGCATCATCTTCAGGGCGCTCTGAAGCTTGTGGTCCTCATCCAGCGCATCCAGGGGAATCTGCATTATGTACTGGTGCTCCGCCAAGAGGCTCCGCTCCACCTCCTCCTGATAGTGGTCCAGCGCCTTGGGAAGCGCCAGTCCGAAGATCAGCAATATGTTGGCAAAGAAGATCCCCACCAGCAGGATCATGTAATTGGGAATGTTCTGCGCGATCACCCTGATCCTGAACCTGTCAAAAAACGGAATCCGAACACTCAGAGGAAACGCTCTCTTCATCTGCCTCCTGCTCAGCTGCCTTCTTAGGAACTGCAGGGGCGTGAGTCCCAGCTTCCACCGCAGAATACTGTATGTCACCACTGCCATGATCACGATCGGAAAGATCGTCGTCTTTACAAAAGCCTCCGCGTTCCAGATCGTGACATAGGTGGGCAGACTGTAACTTTTGTAGTACATGTTCGCGCACACATCCTTGAGATACGTATATCCCAGGATATTGCCGATCAC
>Ga0256404_1010082_pt1 | contig 13233 bp, 20 predicted proteins | sample RumenRJG_01DNA_FD_185990 | JGI IMG/M metagenome (GOLD analysis project Ga0256404, IMG submission 185990) | Bovine rumen microbial communities from Lethbridge, Alberta, Canada - RJG_01 | ecosystem: Host-associated > Mammals > Digestive system > Stomach > Rumen | place: Canada: Alberta | collected...
AAAACATTACGTATTAATTGCAGAGAATCATATTATGGAAGTTGTTTCATTTGATGATGTCAAAACCGTATCCCAATTGTATGATTGACTAAGGGAAGGGAAGAATTATGGAATATCAGTATAATCAAATCAGCTGTTATTATTCAAAAGGTGAAAAATTATTTTTGATTCCGAAAGGAGAATTGTTACCATTTGGTGGTGGAATTGATGTTGAGCCTGCTTTTGAATTACAAATTCCATTGTCTAAAACGGAATTAGAAGATAGCATAAATAAAGTTTTTTCATTGTGTTGGACAGTAGTTGTTAATGAACTTTCTAAAGGACCATCCGTTATTGAAAAATATTCAAAAACTAAGGGGTATAAAAAGATTGTTCAAAAATTTGATTTTTTCACATTAACATATGATAAGTCTGAAAAAAAATATAATCTGATGAAATCTTTTAAAGACATTGATAATAAATGTTATTCTGGAATGGAAATAATAGATTTTGGCAGTCAACTTGACTTGGATTATATTATGAACTTAATTTCATAGAAAGTCTTATTAATTAACGAACACGGTATTACTTTACAAACCAACATCTTTCATCTATCATGTTGAAAGATGTCAAACACCCCGCTTCCGGCTGCTTCCATGAAAGTGGCCGGGGGCAACCGTTCTTTGACAGGAGAGAGGCGGCTCAGAAGAATCATGGGCTTTTGAGACGTGAAGGAAGGGCATTTATGATTAACGCCCCTACATTGGGGCTTAACATCGACGGATGCCGAAACGAGTTCGGCATGACTGTTGGAGATTAAGTGCCTTTCTTTTACGAAACGCCTTTTGTGCAGACAACCGGTTAGGGATTGTAGGGGCGGTGAAGCCGTTGCGGAGCAATGGAGCCGGAAGGCGGAACCCCGGAAAGCCCGACCTGCCGTTAGGCAGGGAACCGCCAGCTACGAAACAAGGTTTGTAACGAAACTATCCAGATGGTACAAAATTTCATTATGAGATGACTGATTAAAAAGAGAGACTTGTATTATGAAGAACCAGAAGATATGGAATAATATTTTGGATATAATTAGCCAATCAAAAAAAAATGTGAAAATTTTTGATGGTGATATATTGAACGGAGAAAAAGAATTTAATCAATTAGGATTACAAAATCAAAAAGTATTGGAATCCATTATTAGTAATTGTTCTGGGATTTGCGTGGATAACTGGATTCGTATATATGGACAGAGTCAAAATTTTAAAATTGAACACAAAATGTCAAATGGCATGATTATTATTGGTCAGGACATTGTTGGTGGAATTTTTTCTATGAATGTCGCAGATGAAAATAAAATATACTATTTTGCTCCGGATAATCTTCAATGGGAATCAATGGATATGACATATTCTGAATTTATTGGCTGGACAATGATGGGCGATACTGATGGCTTTTACAGCACGATGCGTTGGAAAAACTGGAAAGATGATTGCAAAGATGTTGATTTTAACAAAATGATAATGCTCTACCCATTTCTTTGGGCAAAGGAATGCAATATTGAGACAGCCAGCAAAAAGACAGTTTCCTCAAAAGAGCTTATGGAACTTAATTTAGATACAGCTTTAAAATTTGATGAAAACGGAAATAAATAATTACTTCCATAATCGGAAGTCTATGGGTTTATAAGGAAAAGCCAAAAGGAGGGAGTAAGCAAATGAGCCAAAGAAGAAAACTAGGAAATGTGTATGCAATTCCTTTGCCAAACGGAGAATATGCTTACGGAAGGGAGTACAAGGAATGTCTGGCAATTTCTAAATTTAGATCTAAGGAAATAATTTCTAATCCAGATTTTTCAGAAATTGATTTCTTTGTTGCGGTTTATTACGATGTTTTGACTTGCGGTGATTGGCCTAAAGTTTGCAACTACCCTTTTAAGGATGATGAAGATGTATGGGGGCCTCCGACATATATAAGAGATCCAATAAAACCCGATAATTATGAAATATATTATAAGGGTGAAATTAGAAAAGCCACGAAACAAAAATGCATAGGTCTGGAGCGTTGTGCAGTTTGGGATTCAAATCATGTGATCGACAGGCTTATGGGAAATGATATTTGGACAGATATTTGTAAGGAATAACAGGTTAGCGATGAGAAGTAAAAAGTTTTTTCTATCGATGTTTATAATGTTTTGCTATTGTGTGCTTATAGTTTTTTTGCCAAACTTTAGTTTATATGTTGAATTTAGAGGTTATATCCTCCCCTTTTTGCTTTCAGTAATTTTGACAATGGTTAATTTTAAAACTATTAAGGGGTGGTTTGATTATTTTGCAAATTCCAACAACCATATTTTCATCGCTTCTTACATTTGTATTTTTAAAAGTGATTTTGAAGAAAAAAAGTGACTCCTTGGCAAATAATAAAACTGATGGGGTCTGATTTTTGCTATAACGGATCTCTATTCTTTTTGTTTGCTACCATTTTAAACATGCAGAACTTGCTCCACATATTTGGGGTCTGCAGCAACGATTTTTAGAAGAGTTAGTGCAGCTCCGTCCGGCTTTCGTCTGCCTTGTTCCCAGTTTCGGAGTGTTCCAACTTTTACACCAATCATATTGGCGAATTCTTCTTGACTTTTATTTGTTTTTTCCCTAACTTCCTTTACATTGATTGGCGAATAAACAAAGACTCTGGATGGTTGCATTTCGCCTTTTGAGATTGCCACGGCCTGTTTCATGCTTTCCATAAGTTCATTGAAGTCGAATTCTTTTTCTTTCATTTTGCAAACTCCCTGGCTATTTCGCCGAATAGCTTCTTTTCCTGTTCGGACAAATCAGATTTTTTCTTTTTGGTGTATACATAAATCAAGAAAATCTGATTGTTCACGACTTTATAATAGTAAATCACTCGCATGCTTCCGCTTTTTCCACGGTTGGCAAGACTCCATCTGACTTTTCGGATTCCAGAGCCACCTTTTATGACGTCACCACTCTCAGGATTTTCAATGAGATATTTCTGAAAAGCAGAATACTCATCATCTGAAAGAAGTTCCGTTATTGCTTTTGTGAAAATCGGTGTTTCTATGAATTCCATATTTATATAATACGTCATTGGCGTATTAATGTCAACAAAAGAATTCAAATCATTTTTATTCATGCTTCGGTTTACAAACAAGCAGCTTTCTTCTATTATGTTGAAAGGTTTTGCAACACGCTTCCGTTTGTTCACCATGAGTGCAGGCGGAGCTTGATTAAAGGTTCACTGGGGGTTTGTGCCGCTTAGGAAGGACATTTGTTTTATGGTGAGTGCCTTTCCGATTCCATTCAGGAGAGTAAATATGAATAGGTGTGTGTTTTTTACAGCTAAGGAAGGTCCAAACAAAGAGTTTTCAATGGCAAAGCTTGCAGATGAAAGCATTATTTCACCTCTTGAGGTTGATGAATTTATAAAGCAGAACAGACGGTTTCCATGCAATTTGGTTTTGGTGCATAAGCGCATAACAAATAGTGGTATAATCCAAAGCAACAATGTACCTGAAAAAGAATTTTTTGATTATCAGTACAATCAGTTTGCCTATTATCTTTTATCTGAGCGGTTGAAAAACTGTATTGAAGAAAACAAAGGTTCAAAAGATTCTTTTAGTTGGATAAGCGTTCCTGTCAGTTCAGAAAATGAAACAAGAGATTATTATATTCCGATGTTTGAAAGCATTCCGGATGTGCTTGATTTAGAACTTACCACAAGAGTGTCTGCCAGCAATGCAATTTTAGTTCCTTGTTTTGCGTCTGAAAAACTCGAGGGGCATAATTTTTTCCCGAAAGAAAGTTCCTTTGGCCTACTACCAAGAGGAATATACGTTTCAGAATCACTAAAAAAGATATTGCAGAAACAGAAATTTGATAATATAAAATTTGAAAAGTCAAAATGCAGTTTAGAAGGTGTTGTTGTAAAATAAAGGGGAGAATTATGAAAAAAATAGCAAGTTTGATTATTGTTTGGGTTGTATTAAGTTTTTGCAGATTGTTTGCCTATGATTATCCATGGCCTGTGGATTATAATATTAAAAACAAACCTCTTGAAGAAATAAATAAAATTGTTTGGGATTTTATTTGTGAGAATCCTGAATTTCATGTTTATAAAGTAGACAGGACTACATATGAAGTAGGTTCAAATAATGACAGCTATGAATTACTTTTAGAGTTTAAAGAGTATAAACCTTTTGGACAAGTTTTACAGGGAACAATTTATCTAAAAGATGTCGTTGCTGTAGTTCATTTTTGTATACTTCATATTTCAGGTAAGGAGAAAAATTATATACGGCTTTTTTCATATTGCACAGATCTTGAACTTGTTGAGGGTAATATTAATAGGAAACGGTGGGGAAAATATACATCTTTTAACGATGTTGAGCCAACGAAGAAGGAAATTCCGATCAAGAAAAGTTTTGAGAAGAATTTCTTGAGCAAGCTTGACCTCGAATGGGAGTATGAAAAGCCATTTCTTTTGGATAGAGGACTCTCAAAATTTATCTCTCTGTTCAGAAAACGAAAGGCTTTTTCTGATGACTAAAAAACTAACAAGAGTTCTTTACACAAAGGTTTACAAACCAACAACTTTCTTCTATTATGTTGAAAGGTTTTACAACACGCTTCCAGCTGCTTCCATGAAAGCAGTCGGGGGCAACTGGTCTTTGACAGGAGAGAGGCGGCTTAAAGGTTCATGGGCTTTTGAGCCGTGAAGGAAGGGCATTTATGATTGCCCCTGCTTTGGGGCTTAACATCTACGGATGCCGAAACGAGTTCGGCATGACTGTTGGAGATTAAGTGTCTTTCCTTTGCGGAATCGCCTTTTGTGCAGACAACCGGTTAGGGATTGTAGGGGCGGCGAAGCCGTTCCGAAGGAATGGAGCGATAGCGGAACCCCGGAAAGCCCGACCTGCCGCAAGGCAGGGAACCGCCAGAAGAGGAAGAATTATGAAGAGTGAGCAGGAAGATTTTCTTAAGGAGCTTGCAAAGATTCAAGACGAGCAGATAAATATTTTCCTTAGCAGGCTTGGCAAATTTGATGACGGGCAACTTAGGAAAGGTCTTGAAAATTTTAGCTATGAAATAATTTTCCGCATTATGGAATTGCTGGATGGATATTATGATTCCAAGAAGAAGTATGAAGTGAAGAATGTTTTTACCAATGCAGTTCTTAACGACAAATTGGACTTTCACGATTTGTGTGAGGATTTTCTTGAGTGCCCCTAAGACCTTCCCTATTCTCGGTTTTTTGATGATGCATTAATGCATTGCGTCTGGACAAAGTGTCTTTTTTGATGTATAGTCATTTTGGATTTGCAGGGGAACCTTGTGCCGCATTTTGGCATGAAGGTTGAGAAAGCGAAAGCTGACCCTTGGAACCTGATCGGATGTGCGTGTTTAGCCGAGCGTTTTTACGTGTGGCTTGATGCGTCCCCGCGTAGGGAGCAAAATAAATGCCTTTAGAAGACTTTTATGCCTGCTTTCTATGCAGGCATTTTTTGTTTTAAATTTTTATACTAAAGGAGAGCTGTATGCAGTCTGTTGAAGAGATTAAGGCAAAGGTTGCAAAGGCAGTTGAAGACGTGAGGGCTCAAAACCCCATGGCACCTTCCATTACGAATACGGTGACGATTGAATTTGTTGCAAACGCCCAGCTTGCGGTTGGTGGTTCGGCGGCTATGGTTTACCTTCCTGATGAGGGCGAGGCTATGGCGGCTGCGGGAAAGTCTCTTTACATTAACATGGGCACGCTGCTTCCAGTTTATGCAGAAACTCTTCCCCGCACCGCGCGCAGGCTTTGTGAGCTAAAGAGGCCTTGGGTTCTTGATCCTGTTGGAATTGGGATTGGCGGGCTTAGGTCTGAGCTTTTAAAAAGTTTTTCTGACAAAAGACCCGGAATTATCCGTGGCAATGCTTCTGAAATTATTGCGCTTGCTTCCCTTTGGGGAATAGGTTCCGGACAAAAGTCTACGGTGCGCGGTGTTGACGCTACGGATTCTGTTTTGCAGGCAAAGGAAGATGCAAAGGCACTTGCAAGGCATACAGGCGGGGCGGTTGCTGTTTCCGGGCCGGAAGATTTTGTTACCGACGGAGAAACATCACTTTTGATAAGCGGCGGGTCATCTTTTATGCCTATGATTACCGGGGCAGGATGTTCTCTTGGCGGAGTGATGGCAATTTATGCTTGCGTTGCAGATCCATTTACCGCGGCGGTAACAGGTTCCTGCATCTACAAATTTGCGGGCAAGGCAGCACACGCAAAATGCAATGGGCCGGCTTCTTTCCGCACGGAATTTATTGACGCGCTTTACAATGCCACTTCACAGGATGTAGCAAACAATCCGTTCAAGCTGGATATTTTTGGAGGAAAATAATGAACACTCTTATTGCACTTGCCATTGCACCATGCGGCACTGGGGAGGAAATGGCACCTCTTGTCTCCCAGGTGATAAAGGTTATCCGCGACTCGGGGCTTTCCAACCGCACCAATTCCATGTTCACGGAAATTGAGGGCGAATGGGATGATGTTATGAAGGTTGTAAAGGACGCTACCAAGGTTCTTGTTGACCAGGGAATAAGGACGGAAGTTGTTCTTAAGGCAGACATTAGGCCGGGCTTTACGGACATGATGCATTCAAAGACGGAAAAAGTTGACGCTATTCTTGGAAAGGATTCTGGAGGAAAGAATGTACAATAGGAAGACTCTTGATATTTCTGCCTATCTTGTTGTGGGGCCAGAAAACACTAACGGCAGGCCTGTTAAGGACATTGTTTTTGCGGCGGTAAAAAGCGGATTTACAATCGTGCAGGTAAGGTCAAAGGTTGCTTCTGCAAGGGAGATGATTGCCCTTACGCGCGATGCGGCAGACGCAATCAGGGAACTGGGGCTTTGCCAAAAATGCTCGCTTGTTGTTGATGACAGGCTGGACGTTGTGCTTGCAGCCAGGGAAGAAGGAATTAAGGTTGACGGCATTCACGTTGGACAGTCAGACATTCCGGTTGAGATTTGCAGAAAGTATCTTGGGGAAGATTCAATTGTTGGGCTTTCCGCACAGACAGAGGAGCTTTTTGATTACGTTAAAAAGGCAGACACTTCCTGCATTGACTATTTTGGAGCAGGTCCCCTTCACCCTACCCAGACAAAGCCTGACTGCGGTAAAGACAGCAGTGGAAAAATAATCACGCGCGACTTTGAAGAAATTGAAAAGCTTGCAAAGGTAAGCCCAATCCCCGTAGTTGTTGGAGGCGGCGTAAAGGCGGCGGACATTCCGCAGCTTGCAAAGACTGGCATTGCAGGCTTCTTTGTGGTTTCTGCGGTTGCCGGTGCGGATGACGTGGAGGCTGCTTCAAGGGAACTTTGTGAACTTTGGCACAAGAACAAAAAGTAAAGCTTTCGCATAAAAAATCCCCCTGCCCCTTTTTGGAACAGGAGGATGAGTAAAAGATGCAATGTATTCCCATTACAGGGAATGGAGTTTAGCTGTACACTTTATTTTATCCTTTTGCATTCTGCATAGAGCAGGTCTATCCTACCCTTGCAGACATGGCTTTTTGTAACCTGCCAGCCGTGGTCTGACAAAAAGGTCTTATATTCTTCTGCTGTCCATTCATGCGCAAATTTTATGCCGACCAGGGAAAGGATTTTCTGCCAGAGATTCTTTTTTCCCTTTTCCCGCTCGATGAAATTTGGCGCTATAAGTGTGCCGTTTGCTTTTAGCACCCTGTCTATTTCTGCCAAAGCTTTTTCCGGTTCTGGAATTATGTGCAGGGCATTTGCAATCACCACAAGGTCGAAGGAATCGTTTTGGTAGCGAAGGTTTGTTGCATCCGCTACTTCAAAGCTAACGTTGTCCGGGACACTGCCCTTCTTTGCAGCCTCAATCATCTTGGGGGCAAAATCAGTTGCGGTTACGCTTTTTGCAGAGGGGGCAATGTGTTTTGCAATCATGCCGGGGCCGGTGGCTAGTTCCAGCACATTCTTTGCGCTTGCTGCTGCCGATATTTCTTTGTAGATGTAGTCGTAGATGGATTTTTGGCTTTTCATTGCCCGCTCATAAATTGGTGCAAAAAAGTTCCAAACACCTTCCTTCATTTTGCAACTCCTGTTACGCAAAAGAGTGTGCCTTTTTCTGAAAGGCTTATGCAGTCAAATCCTGCACTTTGCATAAGAGATTTTATTTCCTGAGCCGTGTGGCGGGTCATGCAGGGAACTTTTTTTTCCCAGTCGATTTTTGGGTCGCCGTAGTTGTTGATGACAATGAATTTTCCGCCGGCCTTGAGCGTACGCCTTACTTCGGCAAAGCAAATTTTTATGTTCTTCCAGAAAAAGACCGTCTCAAAGGCCGTAGCCATATCAAGTTCTCCGTCTGCAAAGGGAAGGCATTCCGCACTACCCTGCAAGATTTCGCAGCGGCTGCCAAGTTCAGCACGGTTGATTTTCTTTGCCTTTTTTACACTTTCTTCGGAGATGTCTATTCCGTATACTTTTGCCCCGGCAGATTTTTCAAGAAGACGGTGCACATTGTACCCCCCACCGCAGCCTATGTCGCAGATTTTTCCGGACTGTGGGATATTCATCAAAGAGAAGGCCCACTTTGCCATAGGCAGATGCTCTTTCTCCATTGTAACAAGCATGAGCTTTCCGAGTAAGCCCTTGGGATTTCCAAAATTATCGGTGAATGACATTTGCTACTCCTTAAAAAAAGCTGCCCGAATTCCAAAAAAGAACCCGGGCAGCATAAGTATAACAAGGCTTTTACTTTAGTTTTTTGTAGCCGTAAACCGCTGTGTCGCCAAGTTCTTCCTCGATGCGGATGAGCTGGTTGTACTTTGCCATGCGGTCTGTGCGGCTCATGGAACCGGTCTTTATCTGGCCAGAGTTTGTGGCAACCGCTATGTCTGCAATCGTTGTGTCTTCTGTTTCGCCTGAGCGGTGGCTTGTTACGGTTGTGTAGCCGTGGCGGTGGGCCATTTCTATTGCCTCAAGGGTTTCTGTGAGGGAGCCAATCTGGTTAACCTTGATGAGGATAGAATTTGCAACGCCTGACTTGATTCCCTTTTCCAGGAATTTTACGTTTGTTACAAAGAGGTCGTCGCCTACAAGCTGGCAGCGGTCACCGATTTTTGCGGTAAGCTTCTTCCAGCCTTCCCAGTCGTTTTCATCAAGGCCGTCTTCTATGGAGTCAATCGGGTATTTTGTGATGAGCTCTTCAAGATATGCAATCTGCTCATCATCAGAAAGTTCCTTTCCGTTTGGATCCTTTGGCATGCCGTTTGAAAGCTTGCTGTAGTTGTAGAAAAACTTTCCGTCCTTTTCTACGGAGAATTCGGAGGCAGCGCAGTCCATTGCAATCTTTACGTCGTCACCGGGCTTGTAGCCTGCGTCCTTGATTGCCTGAACTATTGAATCCAGGGCATCGTTGATTCCGTTGAACTTTGGTGCAAAACCGCCCTCGTCACCAACAGCAGTTGAAAGTCCGCGGCCTTTTAAAAGCTTTGCAAGGGCATGGAAAACTTCTGCGCCCATGCGTACGGCTTCTTTTTCGCTCTTTGCGCCAACAGGACGGATCATGAATTCCTGGAATGCGATTGGTGCGTCTGAGTGTGCGCCACCGTTTATGATGTTCATCATGGGAACAGGAAGGACGTGGGCGTTTGCTCCTCCTATGTAGCGGTAAAGTGGAATGTTGAGAGACTTAGCAGCGGCCTGGGCTGTTGCAAGTGAAACTCCGAGGATTGCGTTTGCTCCCAGCTTGCTCTTTGTTGGGGTTCCGTCAAGGGAGAGCATCTTCTGGTCTATTGCGCGCTGCTCAAATACGTTTGCGCCTTTGAGTGCGGGGGCAATGATTTTGTTTACGTTTTCCACTGCCTTGAGGACACCTTTTCCGCCAAAGCGGTTCTTGTCGCCGTCGCGGAGTTCAAGGGCTTCGTTTTCGCCGGTGCTTGCTCCGCTTGGAACTGCCGCACGTCCCAATGTGCCGTCTTCAAGGATTACGTCAACTTCTACGGTTGGGTTTCCGCGCGAGTCTATAATTTCGCGGCCAATTACATTGCTGATTGCAACTTTGTTCAACATTAAAAACCTCCAAAAATACTTCTTCCTAAAATGATTGTTTGGCTGATAATTAGTTTTTGCTAATCATAGATAACTATAACTAACTTATACTTTTGTGTCAAGCCTTCTGGCAAGGACGCACGGAAATCAATTTTGTGTTTCGCTCCCAGGCAAATACGTCTGAAAAAATGCATTGTAAGTTTTGCAGCTACACAAAAGAAGCCTACGCCGCCGTGGAGCCCCTTTAGTACCGGCCGCAGGACGGTATGAGGGTTACCGAAGGGCGGAAGGGCGGTAATGCAGAGAGACTGACCGGCTCCGTAGGACCGGGCACAGTAAAATGCGGCATATCGTCCAAGATGGTTGTAAAAAATTAAAAAAAATGCTACTTTATATAAGCACAAATAAACGGATTCCTTTGAAAAAATGATTGTTTGGCTGAAATTCAATTATTGCGAAGAAATTCCGCTTATGTGTATTCCCAAAACTAAGGCCTTTCGGGGTTCTTAAGGAGCATTTTAAATGAAATACACCGCAGAAGTGGAACACATGTGTCCTTTGGCTAAGGGCGCATATCACGGGCCGGCACCTATTCCTGAAGAGGGAAAATGGGTTCAGGCAAAAGAAATCAAAGACATTTCAGGCTTTACCCACGGCATTGGTTGGTGCGCACCACAGCAGGGAGCCTGCAAGCTTTCTCTTAACGTAAAAGACGGCATCATCGAGGAAGCCCTTGTAGAGACAATCGGTTGCTCAGGTATGACACACTCAGCTGCCATGGCTTCTGAAATCCTCATCGGTAAGACACTTCTTGAAGCACTCAACACAGACCTTGTTTGCGACGCAATCAACACTGCAATGCGCGAACTCTTCCTTCAGATTGTATACGGACGCACACAGTCTGCATATTCAGAGGACGGACTCAAGGTTGGCGCATCTTTGGAAGACCTCGGAAAGAACCTCCGCTCACAGGTTGGTACAATGTTCGCAACAAAGGCAAAGGGCCCACGCTACCTGGAAATGACAGAAGGCTACGTAGAAAACATTGCCCTTGACAAGGACAACCAGATTATTGGCTACAACTGCGTAAACCTCGGAAAGCTTATGGATGCCCTCAAGGCTGGAAAGTCTGGTCCTGATGCTCTTGCAGCTGCACGCACACACTACGGCCGCGTAACAGAAGACCAGGGCATGGTTAAGCTTATTGACCCGCGCAAGGAATAAGACATTTGGCGGAATAAGCTTTTTGCCAATTGATATTAACTTTAATGAGGAATTAATATGTCATTATTTGAAGATTATGAAGGCCGCATTCCCCAGGTGAATAAGGCTCTTAAAGAATACGGCTTTGCTGAAGGAGAAAAAGGTCTCCAGGAAGCACGCGATTTGTGCAAGTCAAAGGGATTCGATCCATACGAAATCTGCCAGTCAACACAGCAGATTTGTTTTGAAGACGCAAAATGGGCCTATGTTCTTGGTTCAGCAATTGCAATCAAGGAAGGCGAAAAGTCTGGAGACAAGACTGGTTCTACAGCAGCAGCAAACATTGGTAAGGGCTTGCAGGCATTCTGCCTCCCTGGCTCTGTTGCAGATGACCGCAAGGTTGGTCTTGGACACGGAAACCTTGGTGCCCGCCTCTTGAGCGAAGAGACACAGTGCTTTGCATTCCTTGCAGGCCACGAGTCTTTTGCAGCAGCAGAAGGTGCAATCAAGATTGCAGCAAACGCAAACAAGGTCCGCAAGAACAAGCTCCGCGTTATCCTTAACGGTCTTGGAAAGGACGCAGCCCAGATTATCTCTAGAATCAACGGCTTTACATACGTTCAGACAAAGATGGACTACTTTAACGGACAGGGTACAGACAAGGCTTTGACCGTTGTAAAGGAAATCCCATACGGAAACAATCCAGAGCGCCTTATCGTAAAGTGCTACGGTGCAGATGACGTTCGCGAAGGCGTTGCAATCATGTGGCACGAAGGTGTTGACGTTTCCATTACAGGTAACTCTACAAACCCAACACGCTTCCAGCACCCGGTTGCAGGTACATACAAGAAGGAACGCCTTGAACACGGCGAAAAATACTTCTCCGTAGCTTCTGGTGGCGGTACAGGACGCACACTCCACCCTGATAACATGGCAGCTGGTCCTGCTTCCTACGGTATGACAGATACTTTGGGCCGCATGCACTCAGACGCACAGTTTGCAGGTTCTTCATCTGTTCCTGCCCACGTAGAAATGATGGGCTTTATGGGAATGGGTAACAACCCAATGGTTGGCTGTACAGTTGCTTGTGCAGTTGCCGTTGCAGAAGGCTTCAAGAAATAAGCATAAAAGCTAATGTAGGCAGGGGCTCCACTTTTGCGGGGATCCTTGCCTGCACTCTGCCTATTGCATAAAGTCGCACAAAATCGTATAAAGTAACACAAATAGGAGAAAAAAATGTCCAGCAAAAAACTTTACAAATCCAATTCAGACAAAAAGCTTGCCGGTGTGTGCGGCGGAATTGCAGAATATTTTGACGTTGACTCCACTATCATAAGGCTTGCATGGGTGCTATTTACTCTTGCAGGAGGAGCAGGTCTCTTGGCATACATAATTGCAGCTATCGTAATGCCCAATAGATAAGGCTGATTATTGCGGCAGTTTCTTTTGCAAGGGGCTTTCCGTACTTCGCCGTCTTGCGCGGCTCATCCCGCCCTGCGGACGGGACTAAAGGTACTCCAATCCCTGCCGCGCCTGCTTTTTTAAGCCTATAAAATTATTTCTGACAAACACTCCTCTTCCCCGCCGTTTTTTATGCTTTCCAGCAATGCTTCTTTTATCCTTACATTTACTATTGTTCCCGGAGCCGGAATTTCTTGGCCATCTTGCAAAAGGCATTTGCAGTGCAAGAAATTTGACGTAACCGCATGGACACTTCCCTGTAAAGCACGTTTGCTGAGCCCTGTCGAAGCACGGTTGCTGAGCTCCGTCGAAGCATGGTTGCTGAACCCTGTCGAAGCATGGTTGCTGAGCTCCGTCGAAGCATGGTTGCTGAGCTCCGTCGAAGCACGGTTGCTGAGCCCTGTCGAAGCACGGTTGCTGAGCTCCGTCGAAGCATGGTTGCTAAGCATTGCCGAAGTAAGCCTGTCCTTGCGCGAATTTTCGCATACAGCAGGAAATATCTGGTCTTTGCAGGAA
>Ga0256404_1010084_pt1 | contig 13228 bp, 11 predicted proteins | sample RumenRJG_01DNA_FD_185990 | JGI IMG/M metagenome (GOLD analysis project Ga0256404, IMG submission 185990) | Bovine rumen microbial communities from Lethbridge, Alberta, Canada - RJG_01 | ecosystem: Host-associated > Mammals > Digestive system > Stomach > Rumen | place: Canada: Alberta | collected...
GCCCTTAGGCGCACTCTCGTCGATAGGCACAACAAGCACAACAAGGTCATTTCTTTGCAGCTTGTCGCCTATAAGGCGCACATCACGCGCGGGCAGCTTTGCAAGCGCACCGAGCTTTTCTTTAAGCTCGAAAATGCCCTCGCCCGTTTTTGCGCTGACAAGCACACTTCTGTCGTCCTGCATATCCGCGCCTGCTATGTCGGTCTTGTTCACGGCGACAATGTATGGTATCTGCTTTTGGGCAAAAAGCTCTGTAAGCTCTTTTTCGCACTCGCCCATCCCGAGCGTTGCGTCAACAACAAGCACCGCGATATCGGTACGGTTGAGCGCCTGCCTTGTGCTTTTCACACGCATTTCGCCAAGTATGCCCTCGTCGTCGTAGCCCGCTGTGTCGATAATTACAACAGGTCCGATCGGCAGCAGCTCCATCGCCTTGTACACGGGGTCGGTAGTCGTTCCCGCAACGTCCGAAACAAGCGACAGCCCCTGATTTGTAACGGCATTTACGATGCTTGATTTGCCCGCATTACGTCTGCCGAAAAATCCGATATGCACTCTTTCACCCGAGGGTATATCATTAAGTCCCATAGCATTTCCGCCTTTCTGTCAAAATCAAAAAAACAGCTCATCCCGACGGATAAACTGCCCACAATGCGAATACAAAGGACTCCACTTTGCCCTTGTTTCACTTTCAGTTATCAAGCTTTCGCCTCAATAGAATTTCAGCGTCAGGAGATAAATAATATTCACTTTCAACCTGCCGAATAAAGCGTCTTTGCGGTAACGCCGTCCAGCCTGCCTATCTTGCCCGCAAGGGAATTTATCTTATCCTGCGGAGCATCGAGTGCAACACTTATGATGTTCACGCCTCTGTCCCTGTACGGCACACCCATTCTGCCGATAATGTACTCGCGGTAGTCGTGCAGAATAGAGTTTATCTGTTCAGCCGAATCACAGCTTTGCGCAATGACTGCCATGACAGCCACTCTTGTATCCATTTTCAGCCTCCTATCTAACTAAAAAAATTATACCACATTCGTATCTGTTTGTCAACGGATTTGTCGAATTATAACCTTTTCAGCAAAAATCACCGTAGCGTATGTATAACCTTGTACAAATCGGAGATACTCTTAACAGGCGCACCTGCCGATGTACATATTTTCCGTTGGGGTGATAGGATATGCAGTACGGCAAGGTCGAGATAAGCGGTGTGAACACAAACGAGCTGAAGGTGCTTTCAGAGGAACAAAAGCTTGAGCTTTTAAAGCGTGTGCGGCAGGGCGATAAAAAAGCCCGCGAGGAGCTGATAAACGGCAATCTGCGCTTGGTATTGAGCGTTTTGCAGAGGTTCACGGGCAGATGCGATTCGGCAGACGATCTGTTTCAGGTGGGCGTAGTGGGGCTGATAAAGGCGATAGACAACTTTGACCCCAAATTCGAGGTCAAGTTCTCATCCTATGCGCACCCTATGATAGCAGGTGAAGTGCGCCGCTATCTGCGCGATTTTCAGCCCGTGCGCGTCAGCCGTTCTCTGCGCGACCTTGCGTACAAGTCAATGCTTGCAAGAGAAAAGCTCACCGAGCGCCTCAACCGCGAGCCTACCACCACCGAGATAGCCGAGGAAACAGGCGAGAGCCGCGCCGATATCGTTACGGCGATGGAGTCGGTAAGCGAGCCTGTTTCGCTATACGAGCCTGTATACTCCGAGGCAGGCGACACGCTGTATGTGGTAGACCAGCTGAAAGACAGCTGCGATGACAAGACCTGGCTTGACGAGCTTGCGGTAAAGCAGACCCTTGCATCGCTTGCGCCGCGCGAAAAAAAGATACTGTATCTGCGCTTTTTCAAAGGGCGCACACAAATGGAGGTCGCAAAGCAGATAGGCATTTCACAGGCGCAGGTATCAAGGCTTGAAAAATCAGCACTTGACAAGGTAAAAGCACAATTCTGAATGCGGATAGCGGCATCAGGCCATTGCGTTGCATTTTGCGACTCAAATCTGCGCGTCAAGGGCAGGAATTGCGCTTTTGGGTGAATATGATGTGTATTTATTATTAACACTGGTGTTCGCAGTTTGAAGTGCTATATACAATTTAATATAATTTATCACAGTTAAATCAAATGATAAAGGATATAATCAGATGTACCTTGTACTTATCGCGCAGGACTATGCAGGGCAGCATAATGAGCTTATCAGCGAACTGAAAAAGGCCGGCATTGCATATATGACCTGCAAAAATGACGAGATAGATATAAGCATTGCGGCTATACAAAACAGCCCTGACCTCGTGATATTCAACTCAAGCAAGCTGGATCTGGGTGCGATAAGCAAATTGTGTGAGGGTACAAAATATAAAGTGATCCCACAAAAGCTTGTGAACATCTACACCTATGAAGATCCGCAGGAAATAAAGCACCTGACAGAGCTTGGCATATGCGAAAACCATCAGTACCCGTATAACACCGAGCAGATAGTCAGGTACATATTTGAGGCGATGAACACTGCTCCCGTCGATCTCAAAGACTTTATGGCTCACATTTCCGGCGAGATAGACGATATACTCCACTCGCTGGGGCACAACACCAGGCAGCGAGGCAGCAGATACATCAGAGAGGCTGTAATGTACCTGCTGTTTGAACCGCACCTGAAAGTAAACATGCACGGTGATGTTTACCGCCGCATTGCCGAAAAGAACGACACTTCCGCCAAAAGCGTCGAGCACTCCATACGCATAAGTATCGAAAGCTACTGGAAAAACGGCGACCCCGAAGCGCTCGCACACATTATGGGAAGTATCATAACAGACAACAAAAGACCAAGCAACAGTAACTTTATCATATGCCTCGCAAATGCAGTCAGATATGACAATGCGGAGTATTTCAATGCATTTGCGCGGGAAATTGCGAATAGTACAGGCTCAAAGCTGCATATATAGTTGTTACGGGGTGATGACTATGATATGCAGCTTTTCGGGTTTACGCAGCAAAGAGGTCGTAAACCTGCGCACAGGACTGAAAATAGGCTACGTTGACGATATAGAGCTCGACTCGGTTAACGGGAGGATAGTTTCGCTTATCGTCTATGGCAAGGCGCGCGCCTTCGGACTGATGGGGCGCGATGAGGATATCGTTATCAAGTGCAGCGACATTGAGCTTATCGGCGAGGATATTATTCTTGTGGATTTCGAGGAAAAGACGATTTCAACAAAAACAAGAAGCTGCCTTGTCGAAAATTTGTTGAAATGAATATCGCACAAGGACTTGAAAAGCGTATAAAGATGTGATATAATATTAAAGCAATTCGCACGGGCTCGTTTTTGCCGTTGGTCCCGAGGTGACTCGGGTTGAGGCAAGTCAAGCGGCTCGGAGGAAATAAGCACGCCGCAAGGCGAACAAAAAAACCAAACAGGAGGTTACTACAATGGGAGTAGTATCAATGAAGCAGCTTCTTGAAGCAGGTGTACACTTTGGCCACCAGACAAGAAGATGGAACCCGAAAATGGCACCGTACATTTTCACAGAAAGAAACGGCATTTACATCATCGACCTGCAGAAGACGGTAAAGAAGCTCGAAGAGGCTTATATGTTTATCCGTGACGTAGCTGCACAGGGCGGCGAGGTACTTTTCGTAGGTACCAAGAAGCAGGCAAGCGAATCCGTAAAGGAAGAGGCTACAAGAGCTGATGCACATTTTGTAAACGCAAGATGGCTCGGCGGTATGATGACAAACTTCAAGACCATCCAGCAGCGTATCAAGAGACTTGAGCAGCTCAACAAGATGGAAGAGGACGGCACATTTGATCTTCTGCCGAAGAAGGAAGTTACAAAGCTCAAGCTCGAGATCGACAAGCTTGAAAAGTTCCTCGGCGGTATCAAGAACATGAAGAAGCTGCCGGGCGCGCTCTTCGTTGTTGACCCAAGAAAAGAGAAGATAGCTGTTGCAGAGGCAAAGAAGCTCGGTATCCCCGTAGTTGCTATCGTAGATACAAACTGCGATCCTGATGACGTTGATTACGTTATCCCGGGCAACGATGATGCTATCAGAGCTGTAAAGCTTATCGCAGGCTGCATGGCAAACGCTATCATCGAGGGCAGACAGGGCGAGGACGCTGCAAGCGATGAGGAGACCGAGAAGGTCGAGGAAGCAGAGGAAGAGACTGCTGAATAATCTATGACAATGTGCAGGGCAGATAAGTTTGATAATTTGTCTGCCTTGTTTTGACGATAAAAACAAGGAGGAAATATAAATGGGTAAGGTATCTGTACAGGAGATCAAAGAGCTTATGACAGCAACAGGCGTCGGCATGATGGACTGCAAGAAGGCTCTTGTTGAAACAGACGGCGATATGGACAAGGCTATACTCGTACTTCGTGAGAAGGGTCTGGCTACACAGGCAAAGAAAAGCGGCAGAGTTGCTGCAGAGGGTATCTGCACAGCTGTTGTTGAAGGAAACGTTGGCTGCGTACTCGAGGTAAACATCGAGACAGACTTCGCTGCAAATAACCAGGAGTTCAAGGATTTCGTTGCTGCAACTGCAAAGACTGTTATCGAGCAGAACCCTGCTGATGTTGCGGCTCTCAAGGCTTGCAAGATCGCAGGCGGCGACACAACTGTTGAAGAGGCTCTTCAGAACCTGTTCATCAAGATCAGAGAGAACATGGTCATCAGACGTTTCAAGAGATTTGAGGGTATCCTCGTTCCTTACGTTCACGGCGGCGGAAGCATCGCTGTTCTCGTAAAGCTCGAGTCTGACATCGCAGCTGACAATGCTGATCTGCTTGCAGCTGGTAAGGACTGCGCACTTCAGGTCGCTGCTATGAACCCATCTTACCTCAACAGAGCAGCTGTTCCTGCTGACGCTCTTGAGGAAGAGAAGAAGATCCAGCTCGCACAGATGGCTGACGATCCTAAGATGGCAAACAAGCCTGAGCAGGTCAAGATCAAGATCATCGAGGGCAAGCTCGGCAAGTTCTATTCAGAGAACTGTCTGCTTGAGCAGGCTTTCGTTAAGGACGACAAGCAGACTGTCGGCGCTTATGTTGACAGCGTAGCAAAGAAGCTCGGCGGCAAGATCGACGTTGTAGAGTACGTTCGTTTTGAGCGCGGCGAGGGCGTTGAGAAGAAGGAAGATAACTTCGCTGACGAAGTTGCTTCAATGATCAAGTAATTTTAGACTTATCACAAAGGCTGGTGCAATTTGCATCAGCCTTTTTTGGTACACAAAATCGCCCTGCTCCGTGTGGAACAGGGCGTTTTGCTGTCAGTTTGAGTCAAAGATACTTGCAGATGTAACAGTTGTTGTGCTGTCGTGGAGATTTTCTGAAAAGAGTCCTCTCTGAACTCTCTTGGGTATCTCTCAGTCATTTTTCGTTATTTGGGTTGTAAACCCAAATGGCGAAAAATCATTAAAAGGTTTCTGAAAGGGGTTTGGGGAAAACTCTTCTCCAAAAGAGTTTTCCCCAACAACACAGCCGCCTGTTTATGCCTCTAAATAGTCTTTAACTTCAAGCAGGTCTGCAAATTTCTTGTGCGAAAGCTTTAGCATCTCCTCATCGGGCTCGATGATATCCGGCACGAGGAACGGGTACATTCCTGCCCTGCTCGCCGAGATTATACCGTTGCGGGAGTCCTCGACCGCCGCCGATTTTTTCGGATCTGCGCCCAGCTTCTCGCAGGCAAGCAGATATATCTCGGGCTCGGGCTTTGAATGCTTTATCATATCGCCGCCGACTATTACGCGGAAATACTTGAAAAGATCTGCATCTTTAAGCTCCGCAACGACCGTTTCATAGCTCGTTGATGACGCAAGTGCGACCTTTGCACCGCTTTGCTTCAAAAACTCCAGCAGCTCGCGCGCGCCTTTCTTGATTGGCATTCCCTCCGTCTGAATTATCTCCTTGAAGCGTGTTATGCACTCAATGTGCATCTGCTCGATGCTCACCTTATCGCCGTAAGCAGCTTCAAAAATTTTCAGTGTATCAACGGTGCTTCTGCCCACACATTTCATTGCTGTTTCGCTTATATCGCCCAGCCCGTGAGCGTCCGCTGCGTCCTGCCAGCTGCGCAGGGCTATCGTTTCGGTATCGAAGATTATGCCGTCCATATCGAATACTACTGCGTCAAGTTCGTTCAGTTTCATTTTACTCTCCCCTATCTGAAATACATATAAAGATCGCACTTTATCATTCCGTTGTACAGCTTGCGCTTTTTGTCCGCCTTTTTGCCGAAAAATTTTTCAAACTCCTCGTGCGGCGAAATGATGTAGCACGGGTTTTCCTTTGAGGGACTTATGACCTGTCCCATCTTCTTGTACAGCTCCTCTGCCGACTTAATATCAAGCAGCCTCTCACCGTACGGCGGATTGCAGAAAAGCGTGCAGCTTTCAAGCGGTCTGTACCTGCTGATGTCCTGCTGCGCGATGTCAAGTCTGCCGCTGACACCTGCTTTTTTGGCGTTTGCACTTGTGAGATCAACCGCAAGCTCGTCAATATCAAAGCCGTACCCGTGAAAGCCCGCATCTCGCTTTATCAGATCCATAGCCTCCGCACGCGCGTTCTGCCAGACCGTCTGCGGTATCTGCGCCCACTCCTGCGCCGCAAAGCTGCGCCTTAATCCGCACGCGATGTTCATCGCCTTGTATGCTGACTCGATAAGAAAAGTTCCCGAGCCGCACATCGGGTCGCAAACGACCGTATCCGCACGCACTCTCGCAAGGTCGATGATGCCTGCCGCGAGCGTTTCCTTTATAGGCGCATCGTTGGAATTTCTGCGGTAGCCGCGCTTGTGCAAGCCCTGCCCCGAGGTATCAAGATAGATGCTCACCTTGTCTTTAAGTATCGTAAACTGTATCTGATGCTTTGCGCCCGTTTCCTCAAAATAGCTGATGCCGTACACGCTCTCAAGGCGCTTGACGCAGGCTTTTTTGATTATTCTCTGGCAGTCGGGTATCGAGTGCAGCTGTGAATTCAAACTGCTGCCCTTGACCGGGAACGCATCTGTCTTTGCGATAAAGTCCTCCCAGCGAATTGCCCTTACGCCCTCGAAAAGCTGCTCAAAGCTCTTTGCCTCGAAAGATGCAAGCTCTATCAGTACTCTCTCGCCTGCGGATATCCACAGGTTCGCTTTAGCAAGCGTGGTGAGATCGCCGTCAAAGCTGACCTTTCCATCGGTCGTTACGAGATTTTCCCCGCCTATCTTTTTAACCTCATAAGTCACAACGCTCTCCAGACCGAAATGGCAGGGCACGCACAATCTCAAATTCTCCATACTTTTCCTTTCCGTCAAATAAAACCCCCGTAAGATCGCGGGGGTTTTAGTGATTATTTAGTGATTGCAGATATTTCCGAGCTGCGACTTTTTGAACCAGCCTTCGGCTGTTGCGCCGCAGGTCTTTGATGCTACAAGTCCCGTTGCTGTGCAGTATTTTGTCTTTACTACCGAGTCGGGAACATCAAACTGCTTATTCGGCTCGTTTTCTGCCATCTCGCCGAACATAGCCTTCCACAGAGCATCACTGTTCTTGTAATAGCCTGTCGGTATCGTCTTGTGGTTATCGTAACCGATCCAGACACCAGATACGAAGTCAGGAGTACAGCCAACGAATGTCAGGTCCTCCCAGCTTGAAGATGTACCCGTCTTAGCGACAAGGTCAGTCGTTGCAAGCTTTGCCTGTGTACCTGTACCCTGTGGGTCGTTGATGACCGTCTGCATAAGTCTGTTCATTACATATGCGCTGTCTGCGCTTATTGCCTGTTTATATCCGTCAGACTTTTCGTAGATGACCTTGCCCTGCGCGTCTTCGATGCACGATACAAACGAAAGATCGTACTTTCTTCCGCCGTTACCGAAGATCATATACGCGCCCACGAGCTCGGACAGATGCAGACCGTTTGTGAAACCGCCTACCGTAACGCCCGAATAGCTGTTCATATCTCTTTCGTGAAGTGTAGTTATATCGAGCTTTTCTTTGAGGAAGTTAGCACAGTATGCAGGTGTAAGCTTCTGAACAAGCTGTGCAGGGCAGGTATTCTTCGACTGGCTGAGCATCTGCCAAACATACATATCTCTGTATGACCAGTTGTTTCCGCCGTAATCTGTGTAGTTTACAGGCCACTGCTCGTCCTTGCCCTGTGCATTCTTGATAGTTATAGGCTTATCGTTTATCTTGGTAGACCACATTATCAGGTTATTATCGATAGCAGGTGCGTAAGATGCGATAGGCTTGATAGTAGAACCCGGTGAACGCATACCGTCTGTTGCGATATTAAAGGTCCTTGACTGTTCCTTTTTGCCTCGTCCGCCGACCACGGCTTTCACGCAGCCGGTGTAGTCAAGCGCGATCGCAGCAGAAAGGATGGTATCGCTTTGGATCTGATAGTTGAGGAAATTTGCAGGATTTTGCATATTAGCCTCAAGCTTTTTCTGCATATTCATATCTACCGTTGTGTAGACGGTAAATCCGCCGTCGGCGAGCTTTGCACTTGCGTCCTCTACCGACACGCCGTAATACTCGGCAATTCTCTGCTCTGCCTCTGACCAGGCTTCGTCCATAAAGTAATCGGATGCTCCGAAATCTCTGGACTCGTCATCGTAAACAGATGCACTTGAATAGTCGAAATTACCGACCAGTTTAAGCTTTTCATTCAGCGCCTGATTGTACTCTTCATCGGAGATAGCGCCGTTTTCAAGCAGCTTGTCAAGGCAAATCTTACGTCTTACATAGTTTTTCTGCGGATCCTCGATCGGGTTGTAAGCCGCAGGTGCAGTAGTCATAGCCGCAAGAGCAGCCGACTCGCCAAGCGTCAGATCCTTTACATCTTTTCCGAAATAGTAGTTTGCCGCCGCCTGAACGCCGATAATATCGTACTTATACGTTCCCAGCGGGATAACGTTGAGGTAGCACTGAAGGATATCTTCCTTTCGGTTTACCTTTTCGACGTTGATCGTCCTGAAGATCTCTCGTATCTTTCTTTCGATACCCTTGATACCTTCTCGCGCCTCATCGCCCGTGACGTTCTTTATCGTCTGCTGGGTGATAGTAGAACCGCCCTGCCGTCCGGGATAGATAGGCAGGAAGATGTTGACGAACGCACCGATAGTACGCTTGAAGTCAACGCCGTCATGCTCGTAGAATCTCTCGTCCTCGCTGTAAACAAAGCAGTCCTGCGTATACTGCGGTATATTCTCGATATCGACCCACAGAACGTGCTTGCTTGTGTTTCTTATAGCGTAGTAAAGCTCATACTCCTTTGAGTTCGGGTCCTTTTCGTCATAATTCGGATTGTTATAAACGAATCTTGAGATGTTGCTCTCCGCAACACGCTCAAGGCTTACCGTCGAGGTGGTATCAGCAAAATTGAGCACATAAATAGTCAGCACCGTTGCAAAAATGCAGGATGTGATTATCACAATAAGGAAAACCGACAAAACGACCGTTCCGACGGTTTTCAAAACCTTGGATACTACCCCGAGAGCCGTATTAGCTTTTTTCTTTTTTCTTTTGCCCTTTCTTCTGTCGGGAACAACTCTCTTTTTATCTTCCATAAAACAGCCTTTCCTGTGATATTTCATTAGTTATGCCGGTAATATAATACCACAAAACCGTGAAAAAGTTAAGCTTTTTTCATCTTTCCCATATTATTTTGTCATTTAAGACAATTCTTTCACCATAACAGCCATTGATTTTATCTGACTTTTTCAATGAAAATCGGGGACGAGATCTCGCCCCCGCAATATTTGCAATTACTCTGCGTCAGTTGTTTCCTCGGCAGTTTCCTCAGCCTCGGGAGCCTCTTCGATAGTTTCATCAGCAGCATCGTCAAACTCTTCCTCAGGCAGGAGCGCTCTGATCGACAGGCTGATACGCTTTTTGTCAAGGTCGATCTCGGTGATCTTACACTCGACCTCCTGACCTACGGTAAGAACGTCAGCCACATTGTCAACTCTCTTATTAGCGATCTGAGAAATATGGATAAGTCCGTCGATACCATCTATTATCTGTGCAAACGCACCGAATGATGTGATGGAAACGATCTTTGCATTTACAGTCTGACCGACCTCGTAGTTAGCCTTGAATATCTCCCAAGGATTCTCCGAATCCTTCTTATAAACAAGTGAGATCTTCTTTGTTTCGGTGTCGATATCCTTGATCCTTACAGTGATCTTATCGCCGACAGAAACGATGTCAGAAGGCTTCTTATCTCTGTTCCATGACAGATCAACTCTTCTTACAAGACCATCAACTCCGCCAAGGTCAACAAATACGCCGTAGTCTGTGATAGACTTAACAACGCCCTCAACCTCTTCGCCGGGCTGTGTGTTCTCAAAGAACTTGGTCTGAGCAGCAGCTCTCTGCTCTCTTGCAACTATTCTTATCGAGCCGACAGCTCTCTGTCTGCCCTCGTTGACTTCAAGGATCTTGAAGTTAACTTCCTTATTAACAAGCTCGTTCAGATCAAAATCTCTCTTAGGAGCAGCCTGTGAAGCAGGAACGAACACGCTCACGCCGTTGCAGTTAACAAGCACGCCGCCCTTGATGACGCTCTTTACAACGCCTGTGAGGATCTCGTCTGCTTCCTTTGCAGCAACGATCTTCTCAAAGCCCGCAGCAGCATCGACCTTCTTCTTTGAAAGCGTAACAACGCCGTCCTGATCGTTTGTCTTGAGAACGATAAGATCAAGCTCATCGCCGACCTTAACTACGTCCTCCGGCTTGAGTGACGGATCATTTGTCAGCTCGCCTGCGGGTATAACGCCCTGCTGCTTTGTGCCAAGGTCAACATACACTTCTGTGTTGTTTACAGACAAAACAGTACCTGTTACTCTCTTTCCGATATGTATTGGCTTCAGAGATTTTTCCATCTCCTCTTCCCAGTTAAAATCCTCATCAACATTAATAAGTTCACTCATGGTTTGTTCTACCTCCTTGATTATATAAGCAGGTGTTGATGCACCTGCCGAAATCCCTGCGGATCTCACGCGCGAAAAGTCAATATTCATTTCACGCAGCTGCTGTGCATTCTCAATATGAACGCTTTTGCAGAATTTGCTTGCAATGTCGTAAAGCTTACGGGTATTTGAGCTGTGCGCGCCGCCGACTATCACCATCAGGTCAGAACCCTTTGCAAGCTTTTCGACCTCGCGCTGACGTTCGCCCGTAGCGCTGCATATGGTATCAAAGATCTGTGCATGCGGCAAAAGCTTTTTTGCAAGCGCGCTGCACTCGTCCCAGATAGCCTTGTTAAAGGTCGTTTGTGCAAGCACGGCGACCTTTTTTTCAGCAAGCGAGTGCTTTTGCACAAGCTGCTCAAGCTCACATGGTGATGTAAATGCAAAGCTTTCGCCCTGACAATGCGCCCTTATACCGATGACCTCGGGGTGCTTTTCATCACCCGCGACAAGCACCGTACAGCCCTCAAGCGAGCGTTCATAGGCGATCTTGTGGATCCTTGCGACGAAAGGACAGGTAGCATCGACTATCCTTGCGCCCGCAGCTTTGAGCTTTTCATACACATCAAGCCCTACGCCGTGTGATCTTATGATGACCGTCTGCCCCTTTTGCACCTCGTCAAGTTCAACAGGAACAGCACCTTTGGAACGAAGATCCTGCACAACATCAGCGTTATGGATTATCGGACCCAGCGTCACGACATTATTTCGGTTATCCAACTCATTATACACTATTTTTACGGCATTGTCTACACCAAAACAGAAACCTGCGGTGGCTGCGACAGAAATTTTACAATTTGTTAACATTTAATGCACCAGTTCGGTTATGCCTTTCATTATCTCGTTTTTGATTATTTTCAAATCTTTGGCAGTTGTGCCTGTTACTCCTATTTCAGATGGAAGAATGGGCTTGCCGTATCTGACAACTACCTTGCTTCTGAATTTAAGCTTTTCGCCCTCAAAGTTTATCCCCACGGGTATGACTTTAGTCTGCGCAACGGCGGCGATAAGTGCAACGCCTGTTTTGCCCTTGCCTACCTTTCCGTCCTTAGAGCGTGTACCCTCGGGGAATATCTCCAGATTTCTGCCCTTTTCAAGCTTTTCGATAGAGGTGTCGATGACCTGCATATCGCCCTTGCCTCTTACAACGGGGAAAGCGCCGAACAGCTTGATAAGTCCCGTGAAGAAGACGTTTTTGTGAAAAAGCTCCTCTTTTGCCATATACGATATAGGCACTCTTGCTCCGAGCGCTGTGAACACAGGGTCCTGATAGCTGCGGTGGTTGGAGGCAAAAATATTTCCGCCGTCCTTGGGGACATTCTCCTTGCCCTCCCACTTGATGTTATAGTAGCAGTGGTAGACAAAGATAGTTATGTAGCGCAGGATGTTATAGAAAAACAGCTTTATAAACGTCAGTTTTTTCTTTTTGCTTATCGGGCGCACTGGCATAAGCTCACGTGTCGCACGCACAGACGCTTTCTTTTCGCCGTCATCGCCGCCGCCCTCGCCTGCGGTCTTATCCTCGATGATCTTTACGATAGTGCTGATGACCTCATCAAGCGTCATATTGGTCGAATCGACCTCAATTGCATCGTCCGCCTTTTTCAGCGGTGCGATATCCCTGTGGGTATCGTTGTAATCGCGCTGCTTTATATCCTCAAGCACCTGCTCGTAGGTAGACGGGTCACCCTTTTCCTGAAGCTCTTTAAAGCGCCTGTTCGCTCTTTCCTCCGCCGCAGCGGTGAGGAATATCTTTACCTGCGCGTTGGGCAGCACAACGGTACCGATATCGCGCCCGTCCATAATGATGTTGTTGTGCTTTGCGATATCCTGCTGCAATCCGAACAGGAACTCTCTTACCTTGGGTATAGCCGAAACAGCCGAGGCACCCATTGAGATCTCGGGCGTTCTTATCTTGTCCGAAACGTCCTCTGTGCCGAGCATAACGTGCTGCGCGCCGCCGATGTATTTCAGCTCGATCTTTATCTTGTCAAGGCAGGAAACTACCGCAGCCTCGTCCTTTACGTCGATCCCGCCTGAGATGACATAGTACGCGATAGTGCGGTAAAGCGCGCCCGTATCTACATAAACATACTCCAGCTTTTTAGCGACCGCCTTTGCTATCGTGGATTTTCCTGCGCCCGAAGGTCCGTCAAGGGCAACATTTATTTTCATTATTTTCATTCCTCGTATAATAAAAGTAGTAGTTTTTAGAGTTCCTCTCCAAGAACTATGGTATAATATTGTTTAGGTGCTGTGGATCGGTGGCTCACTCCTACC
>Ga0256404_1010086_pt1 | contig 13224 bp, 12 predicted proteins | sample RumenRJG_01DNA_FD_185990 | JGI IMG/M metagenome (GOLD analysis project Ga0256404, IMG submission 185990) | Bovine rumen microbial communities from Lethbridge, Alberta, Canada - RJG_01 | ecosystem: Host-associated > Mammals > Digestive system > Stomach > Rumen | place: Canada: Alberta | collected...
CGACATGATGGCGAAAAACTGGATGATCGGCCTCATCATGGATCAGGACCCGAGCGTCAAAGACGGCGTGCTCGTCAAATTCTTCGGCCAGGCGACGAACTATCTCACCGGCGCCGCCAGCATGGGAAGATTTCGCACCGTCCCCATCTTTCCCGCCTTCATGCATCGCGACGACGCGACCGGCCGCCACACCCTCATCGTCTCGCCGCCCATCTACGTCACGAAGACCATAGACAAGCGCGCCGACATCCAAAGGACGACGCAGCAGCTCGCAACGCTCACCGAGCAACACATCCAAAAGTTTCCCGAAGAATGGTTCTGGCTCCACGACCGCTGGAAATCCGTGCGGAATGGGTATACGAAAGAACAGATCGATGCTTTCATGAATATTCAAGACCAATAACAAGGCCGCCTATTTCATATTTTTGCGATATATCGCAGATTTATGAAATAGGCGGCTTGTTTTCCGATTAGCGTTCGTAATGCGTCCATAGGCTGACAATCTTGATCGTGCGCGCCTCTTCCAAGACTTCATACACGAGGCGATGCTGGATGTTCAGCCGTCTCGAATATGCGCCTTGCAGGTTCCCTCGCAATTTTTCGTAGGGCGGCGGATTTTGATACGGATCGTTTTTGAGGATGTTGATAAGGGCCTGTGCCTTTTCTGCAAGATGTGCGGCTTTCAGTTTCGGGATGTCTCGTGCTGCTGTCTTCGTGTAGACGATCTTCCAGTTTACCACGGCACATCTTCCTCTGTCAGGCAGTCTTCGACAGGCGTCGCCAGGCCGTCGCGGATTTTCTTTTCCATGCCCGGGACGGCGCAGAGTTCCATCGTCGCCAGGAGGTCGTGATAATCTTCTTCGCTGATCAGCACGGCGTTTCCGGCCTTTCCGGTGATGCAGACCGGCTCGTTGTATTTTATGGTTTGCTCGATGGTGTTGAAAAGATTCTGGCGGAATTTCGTTGCGTTCATGACAGTCATAGGGAATCGCCTCCTTCACTACGTACATTATAACGTACGCAAAGAACGATGTAAATAAAAATTACGCCGCTGCGCGATGGTGATGCGCAGCGGCGTTTTGTTTGCGAATGGTTTATGCCGTGAAGTGGAAGTACAGCGACACGAAGAACAAGATGACGGCGAGACCCATGGTGGCAAGGCTGGCGCGTTCGACGATCGTCTGCTTCTGTTCGTCGAGCTCGGCGTGGCGTTTCGCGTATGTGAGCATGAGCGAGACGGAGAGCAGCGTGTACATGACGCGGCTGAGCGTGTCGAGGCTCGTCCAGCCGGCGACGGTGATGAGCAGGGTGAAGACGGTGACGGCCATGAGGACGTAGTCCTTGCCGATTTTTTCCGTCGGCTTCTTTTGTTCGGGCTTCTTGTAGAGATTTTTTTGCAGCTTGCGATATTGTTTTGCCATCGGGCACCTCTTCTTTCCAAAATGAATCCCTCTCATTATAGCATAGTTCGTTCCCGTGCGGGGCGCTCGGACGAAAATTTACACGCAGAGTGTAAACTTTTTCGGAAAATCGGTTGCAGTCTGCCGCGTTGCTTGATAAAATGAAGAATACAAACGTTACAATGATACAACCGAACACGAGAGAAGACGATGAAATCAAGCCACAGAAACGGGCCTTGTGCCATGAAATTTTGGGGGATTTCGGTTGAAAGGGGCAGATGGAATGATCCGGGAACATCGCAGCCGGGAAAAATTGGAAAACTACTACAAGAAATTCGTGCAGGAGGGTGTGCTCGATCCGAACGTGCATCCGTGGGTGGCGGAGTCGTGGCGCAAGAGCCGCGAGCTCGGCGTCGGCACGGCGAAAATGGACACGTCGCACCGCCTCGCGCCCGAGGCATTCCGCGCGCTGCAGGCGAAGCACAAGAACGCGATCGATTACCTCGCGCGCCTCAGCGACGGCATCCGCGAATTTTTCCAAGAGTATAATCTGTCGCTCCTCCTCATCGATGCAGACTGCGTCGTGCTGAAGAGCTACAGCCTGCCGTTCTACCAGATGACGCCGGGCGAGATCGAGGGCGTGCGCGTCGGCATCGAAGAGGTCGGCACATCGAGCATCAGCGTCGCGTACGAGCATCAGACGCCGTTCTGGATGTTCGGCCCGGAGATGTGGGTCGGCGAGTGCCAGCTCGGCGACGCGTGCTCCGCGCCTGTGAAGATCGGCGGCGCGTGCGAATACATCATCACGCTCGTGTCGATGGAGCAGATGCAGCTGCCGCAGGACGCGGTCATCGCGCTCCTGCTCACGATGAAGTCGGCGCTCGAAGCGCATCTCTCGGAGGCCGTGCACCGCAAGGCGGAGGAAGCCATCCTTGACGCGACGAATTTCGCCGTGTATCATGTACTCCCGGGCGGCGAGGTCGCGTACACGAACCGTCTTGGCAAGGAACGTCTGACGCGCATCGGCGCGAAGCAGGAGCACGAGACGGGCAAGCGGCTGAACCTCAACGACGTGATCATGAACTACCAGCACACGCCGATTTCGAAAGGTTTCCGCGGCATCCCGTCGTACAATCAGGAAGTCACGTGGATCACGCCCGTGAAGACGTACGAAGACATCACGACGGTCGTGCCGCTCGAGCGCGACGAGGAACAAAATGTGAAGTCCGTCGTCGTCGTCTCGATGCCGATCGAAGATCTCCGCACGCTCGTCGCGCATGCGGCGGGCTACACGGCGAAGTACAGCCTGAACTCCATGGTCGGCAGCGGCGACGCATTCGCGAGCGTGCGCGAAAAGGCTGCCCGCGTTGCGCGCAACAAGCACCATGTCCTCATCCAGGGCGAGGCCGGCACGGGCAAGCAGCGCATGGCGCACGGCATCCATCAGGCGAGCGGCCGCGCGGCGGGCCCGCTCATCGCGCTGCGTTGCGGCGACGCGACGCCGGAGCTTCTCGAGCAGGAGCTCTTTGGCATCGTGCAGGGCTCGGACGTTAGCCATCAGGGACGCCTCGAGCTCGCATCGGGCGGCACGCTGTTCCTCGACGAGATCGAGAAAATGCCGAAGCCGATCGCGGACGAGCTCGCGGAGGCGCTCCGCAAAGGGACGATGCACCGCCTCGGCGAAAAAGGCGTCGAGCGCACGATCGACGTGCGCATCATCGCGGCCTGCGACAGCGATTTGAAGCGCCTGACGGAGCGCGGCCTGTTTTCGAAAGCGTTTTATGAGATCATCTCAAAGAGCGTCATCCGCGTGCCGTCGCTGCGCAGCCGTCGCGAGGACATCCCCGAGCTTGCGCGCCATATCATCAGCGAGCTCGCCGAGCAGCACCAGATGCCGCGGAAGTCGCTCCCTGATGCGACAATCGATGTGCTGAAAGGGTATGACTGGCCCGGCAACATCAAACAGATGCAGAGCGTGCTCGAGTATGCTTTCTTTAACACGAAGGAGGATTTCATCGCGCCCGAGGGCATCAACCTCATGGGCGACGTGAAGCCCGATAACAAGTGGAAGGAAGACCGCGATGTCTTCCTGAAGGCGTGGCAGGCGGCCGGCGGCAACGTGAGCCGTCTCGCAAATCTCTTGAACGTGAGCCGCGTGACGCTGTACCGCTATCTCAAGAAATATCATCTCGAAAAGAAATAAGGAGATTTTTGTGCGTTTACGGAGAAAACCCTGGGTGGACCAGGCCATCCATGATTTTGATGCGTTCGTGTTCCCGAAGGACGCGCCCGCGAGCGAAGAACAGCAGGGCCATTGGGCCGAGGTCTTCGGCCGCGAGGCGCCGCTCTACGTCGAGCTCGGCACGGGCAAGGGCGATTTCATCTCGCAACTGGCGGAGCGTACGCCTGCCGTGAACTTCATCGGCATCGAGGCGCAGCAGGACGTGCTCTATGCGGCGGCAAAAAAAGTCGCGGCAATGGAGCTCCAGAACGTGCGGCTGCTCGTGTTCGACATCAACGAGATCGAGCGCATCTTCGCGCCGGGCGAAGTCGACCGCTTTTTCATCAACTTCTGCGATCCGTGGCCGAAGAAGCGCCATTACAAGAGGCGTTTGACGTACGTCGGATTTTTGGAAAAATATCGCAAGCTGTTGAAAACGGGCGGCGAGCTCCATTTCAAGACGGACAACCGGCCACTGTTCGATTTTTCGCTGAAGCAGTTCGAGGAGGCGCAGCTCGCCGTGCGCGACGTGTCGTTTGACTTGCACGCAGAGGATCGCCCGGAAAACATCATGACGGAGTATGAGCGGAAATTCTCTGGCTTTGGCGAGAAGATCAACCGCTGCGAGGTCGTTTTCCCGTGAAGGGGGCGGAGGACGTGGAGCAGGAAACGGCGCCGGAGCGCAAGCCACCGCTCCAGCGCAAACGCTTTTGGCAGAACGACATGGAGGCCGTGCTCGGCATCATGGCGGTGCTGCTGATCCTCGGCACGGTCAATGTCATGAGCTCAAGCTTCGTCACGGCCGAGATGCGCTTTGACGATCCGTATTTCTTCTTGAAGCGCCATCTCATCGCGACGGTCGTCGGCGCCGTCGCCTGCCTCGTGTTCGCGCGCGTCGACTATCATTTCTGGCGCGAGTGGATGCCGATCGTGTTCGTCCTGACGCTCGGCGCGCTCGCGTACGTCTATGGGTTCGGCGTCGAGGTCAACGGCGCGAAGCGCTGGCTGTCGCTGCCGTTCATGCAGATGCAGCCGGCCGAGGGCGCGAAGATCGTGACGATCATGATCGCGGCGGCCTCGCTCGCGAAGAACAAGCACGGAGGCAAAGAAATCGGCATCCTCGGCCTTGTCAACCCGCAGTATCTCGCCATCCTGATGCTTGCGGCGCTCGTCTACATCGAGCCGGACATGGGCACGGCGGCCGTCGTCGCAGGCGTGCCGGTCATCCTGTTCGTGTTCGTGGCTTCGCTGAAAAAATACCAGATTTTCGGTCTCGCCGGCTTTGTTGCTGCGCTCGGCGCGCTCTTCATCCATCTCCAGCCGTACCGCCTCCAGCGCGTGCTGACGGTCTGGGATCCGTGGTCGGACGCGCAGGGCGTCGGCTACCAGACGGTGCAGTCGATCCTGACGGTCGGCTCGGGCGGCCTCACGGGCATGGGGCTCGGCGTCGGGCTCAGCAAGTACGCGTATCTGCCGGAGGGCCACACAGACTTCGCGTTCGCGATTTTCTGCCAGGAAAACGGCTTCCTTGGCGCGTTCGCCGTGTTCTTCCTCTACACGGCGCTCGCCGTCTACGGCGTGCGCATCGCGAACAAGGCGAGCGACATCTATGGACAGCTGCTTTCGTTCGGTATCGTCATCCTGATCGTCGGGCAGGGCATCTGCAACATGCTCATGGTCGGCGGCGCGTTCTTCGTCGTCGGCGTGCCGCTGCCGTTCATCAGCTACGGTGGCAGCTCGCTGATTTTCACGATGATCGCCATCGGCATCCTCATCAACATCGGCCTCGTCGGCGAACGCGCCGAGCGCATGCGCGAGCAGGCGCGCTACGAAGAAGAACTCCGCGAGACCGCGCCGCGCCCGCACGTCGGCCTGCGGCTCGTGAAAAAATAAGTTTGACAAGGGGAGGATCTTTATGTTTCTCATCATCCTTCTCGCTTTGCTGTTGCTCGTGACGATCGTCACGCTGCTCGCGCTGCCGCATGTGTTCGATGAGCAGGGCTATCGCGTCATGCGCGGCGTCGTCATCGCGTTCGACGTTGTGACGGCGCTCGGCCTCGTGCTCGGGCCGCTCGTCTTTTCTTCTACGCTCGTGGACAGCATCGCGGCTTTCCTTCTTCGCGTCGCCTCCGTGGGCCTCGTCATGCAGGTGTTCTTTGCCCTGCTGACGGGGCTCTTTTTCGTGTGGCAATGGTTCTCCGGCCTGCGCGGCAACGTGCCGTTTGACCACGGCCGCCGGCGCGTGCTGCGCCATGCGGCCGCTGTGCCGGCGCTCGCCGCCCTCGGCGGGCTCTACGGTGGGCTGTATGAGAAAGACGCGACGGTCGTGCGCGAACTCTTCGTGCCCGTGAAAGATCTGCCGGATGAACTCCGCGGCCTGCGCATCGCACAGCTCAGCGACGTGCACCTTGGCTGGTTCTTTTCGCTGGACGATTTGCGCGCGCTCCTTGAGCGCACGGCGCAGGGCGCGCCTGATGTGCTCGTCATCACGGGCGACCTTTTCGACGATGAGGCGATGAATCCTGAGGCCATCGCGCTCGTCGATAGCTACGTCGACCGTTTCCCCTTCGGCATCTGGTTCATCTACGGTAACCACGAGCATCGCCGGAACTTCGAGGCGCTTGACGCTGCGCTGGGTGCCACGCGCATTCACAAGCTCGTCAATGCGTCCGCCGTCGTGCAGGACGGCGCGCGTCCGCTTGTCTTCGTCGGCGTCGACTATCCGCGCGTCCATGGCGATGAGGCGTTCACGGCGGCACGGAAGGAATTCACGGATGCCGCGTGGAATGGCGTGCCGCAAAACGCCATTACGATTCTCCTCGCGCATCATCCCGAGTTCATCGATGACGGCGCGGCGCGCGGCGCGGCGCTCGTGCTGACGGGCCACACGCACGGCTGCCAGTTCGGATGCTTCGGCGTGCCGCTGCTGCCGGTCTTCAAATACAACCGTGGCCTCGTGCACATAAAAAACACGCTCGGCTACGTCCACAGCGGCAACGGCAGCTGGTTCCCGTACCGCATCGGCTGCCCGCCCGAGATCGCGTATTTCACGCTGAGAAGAAAATAATCCTGCAAACTTCAGCCTCCCTCACCGAGGGAGGGGGACCGCGTTAGCGGTGGTGGGTGTGGCGGAGGTAGTACATGAGTCATTCACAAGACGTGCAGTCGAAGAACAAAAATGAAGAGCTTTGGCGTACATTTGAAAATATTGGCGCGGCCTGCCGCATGACGCTCGATATCGAAGGTTGCGCACGCGCCTATTACGAAGCGGCAGCGAATGACACCTATCTCCGCAGCCAGCGCGAGCACTATTCGTCGTATCTCTTTGCGCTGCACTATCTGCCGGGCATCGCGCCGGAGGTGATGGCGGAGCAGCATCGCGTGTACGGGAAGCTGTATCCGCACGGATCATTTGGTGAGCAGGGAGGTGCGCCGCACATCCCGCTCCGCGTCGGCTTCCTCGCGCCGCACTTCTGCGAGAGCTCGGCGGCGCGGTTCTATGAGGCGCTGCTCGCGCTTCCGCACGCATCGTTCGAGACGTTCGCCTACAGCCTGTCGGACGAAACGGATGCGTTCACGTCGCAGGTGAAAGCGACGGTGCATCACTACCGTGTGTTGCAACTCACCGACCTTGAGCAAGCGGAAGCAACAATCATCGCCGACGACCTCGACGTGCTCGTCGACCTCGGCGGCCATACGGATGGCGGCATGACGCTGATGCTCTTGGCGAACCATCCGGCAAAGCGCATCATCGAGGCCGTCGGCTGGTTCGATACGACGGGGCTGCTGGCGGTCGACGAGCTCCTGACGGATACCGTCATGATGCCCGCCGGCCACGAGCACCTGCTGACGGAGCGCCCGCTCCGTCTCCCGCACGCCTGGTGCTTCACGCCGAGCGCGGAGATGCGGGCGGCACGGACGTTTCGTCCGCGCACGCACGCCCCTGTCCGTCTCGCCGCTTTCCAAAATTTCCTCAAACTCAACGACAACGTCCTCCGCGCGTGGAAGACGATCCTCGACCGCGTGCCGCAGGCCGAGCTCCATCTGCGCGACACGATGCGCAGCCCCGAACGCGTTGCGGCTTTGCGCGGACGATGCGACGCGCTCGGCTTCTCGCGCGGACGCGTCCGCATCGACATGGGCAGCAACGACTACCTCGCCGGCTTCGCAGGCATGGATCTCGTGCTCGACACGCAGCCCTATCCCGGCGGCGCGATGACGGCGACGGCGCTCTACCTCGGCGTCCCCGTCCTCACGATGCGCGGCGACAGCCACAGTCGCTGTGTCGGCGCGTCCATCCTCACGGCCGCCGGCCTCCCTGAGCTCATTGCCGGAAGCGAAGAAGCATACATCAAAAAAGCAGTAAATCTTGCCAGCTGCTCGGATAAATTGACTACACTCAAAGAAAAGGTCTGGAACTGCTTGCCAAAATCAGCGTTGTGTGACAGAAAACGTTATATCGGGTTTTGGAGAAAAGCTTTGCAAACTCCAGCCTCCCTCACCGAGGGAGGGGGACCGCGTTAGCGGTGGTGGGTGTGTGCGGGTGTACGAATGAACAACTGATGTATTTTCATCGGGCGTGCTGTACTTAGCAACGATTGCACATATTGTCAGGAGCAACATGGAAACACACCTTCAGTCAGCTTCGCTGACAGCTCCCTCGGGGAGGGAGCCAGAGTTTGATTGATAAGAAGGCCTTATTTTAGATGCAAAAAATTACACATTCTGTTCTTGACCTCCTCCCCTCCGGCCCCGCACCGTTGCGCGTGCTCGTCATAGAGACGTCGCGCCTGTTGCCGGAGATCCGGTCGAAACTTCCCAACGCAAACATCACGGCGGTCACGGAGTACGACGCTGTCACCGAGGCGCAGGAACTGAAAGCGCTCGACGTCACATGGGCGCTCCTCGACTACCGCACGCAGCCGCTGCCGTTCGATGCAGGGGCGTTCGACCTCATTGTCGCCGAGCCCGTACTGACGTATGCGCTCGATCCGTACGACCTGCTGCTCGCGCTCGGACGTCAGCTGACAGACGTCGGTACGCTCGTCACCGCCTTCCGCAACATCCGCTACCACGGTGTGCTGGAGCTCCTCATGCGCGGCGAGTTCCCCGAGCGTGAGCGCCATCTTTACGCGAAAGCGGAAGTCGTGCGCCTGCTGAACGACACGCTCTACAAGGAAATCGCCTTCGCGCCCGGCGAGCAGGACGACCCCGCGAGCGGCGCGGCATTTGCAGCCATGGGCTTTGACGACACGAGTCGCGACCTCGCGACGGCCGTCTGGCTCGTGCAGGCCGCTCGTTCGACGGCCGCCGTCGCGAACCTGAAATCGCTGTACAAAAAAGAGACGCGCAAACAGCTTGCGCGCCTCTTGCATCGCATCGAGTACGATGTAGATCGAGCGGAAAATATCGCGGCGCTCAAAACACTTTGCACGCGCGAAGGGATTTTCCCCGAGTATCTGGAGGATTTCATCCGCGAGACGGTCGTCCATCCTGAACGAATCCCCACACCTCTAGCCCCCCTCTCAGAGGGGGGAGGGCCCGAAGGGCGGGGGGAGTCCCCTGTACGGCATTGCAATTTGTAAGGCCAATCTTCCGCGGGTGCGAGTACTTAGTGCGTCGTGCTCCCGAGGAAGATGAGCCTGAGCCCCAGCGCGAACATGGCACAGGAGAGCAGGAGCAGGATGACTTTTGATTTCGTCTTCTGTGAGATCTTCGCGCCGATCTGTGCGCCGATGGCGGCGCCGATCGAGATGCAGACGGCCGGAATCCAGACGATGTGATCCAAGAGGAAATGGCTGATGACGCCGAAGATGGACGAGCAGGCGAGGACGAAATGCGACGTGGCCGTCGCGACATGCACGGGGAAGCCGAGCAGGTAGATCATGAGCGGCACGTGCACGACGCCGCCGCCGATGCCGAAGATGGACGAGATGAAGCCGACGATGAAGCTCGACGCGATGCCGAGACCCATCGGGAACTGGAAATCCGGGCCGATGTCGGCGATGTCGGAGTGATGCTTGTGCGTCGCGTTCCAGCCCATGAGGCTCGCCATGAGCAGCAGGAACAGGCCGAAGTAAAGGTCGAGCTGCGTGCCCGAAAAGCCGTCGACGATGTACGAGCCGATGATCGCGCCCGGCAACGTCGCGAGCGCGAACGGCACGGCGGCTTTGAAAAAGACGCGCTTCTGCTTGATGTAGGCAGCCGTGCCGGAGACGGCGTTCGCCATGACGACGACGAGCGACGTGCCGGTGATCTGCGCGGCGGTGTGGAAATACGGATAGATGCCGCCCTCGCTCATGCAGAGGATGAAGATCGGCACGCAGATGAGGCCGCCGCCGATGCCGACGAGCGTGCCGAACGTGCCGACGCCGATGCCGAGCACGAGGAACAGGATGATTTCGAGAACCATGAAAAATGGCCTTCTTTCTTTTTCAGAAAAACAGCACCTTCGCAGACGCCTGCGGAAGGTGCTGTTTGTGTTTCATCCGACGAATGCCTGACCGAAATAGACGATCAAGCCCATGAGAATGATGAACGGCACATACACCTTGATGGCGAAGTGCAGGAGCTTGCTGTCGACGCCGGTGACGCCGATGGCGCCGACGGCGATGGCGATGCTCTGCGGCGAGATCATCTTGCCGGCGCACGCGCCCGTCGCATTCGCGGCGGCGACCCAGGCCTGCACGGCCGGGCTCGCGCCGATGGCGAGCGCGGAGTCCGTCTGCAGCTTGCCGAACAGCACACACGACGACGTCGCCGAGCCTGTGATGAACGTGCCGATCGAGCCGATGAATGCGGCGACGGCAGGATACGCCGTGCCGGTCGCGGCGACGGCCGTTTCTGCAATCTCGTGCGTCATGCCGGCGTAGCCCATGACTTTCGCTGTCGCGATGACGGTGATGATCGTGACGATGGTGAAGCGCAAGCCGATGACGGTCTCTTTGAGCGTCTTCAGCATCATCGGCATCGACGCGCCCTGCACGTGGCCGCCGAGGAAGCTCGCGAGGAAGATGAGCACGCCCGGCGTCGCGACCCAGACGAACGTGTACGGCGCGCCGCCCGGCCCGTCGTAGATGAGCACGGACGTTTGGATGGCCGTCAGCGGATCGTGGATGGCGGGGATGAGCTTCGACGTGATGAGCAGGAACAGGAAGATGAGGATGAACGGCAGCCACGCGACGAGGCCGTCATGGCTCGTGACGCGTTCGCCGTCGTCATGCATGTCCATCGCATATTCCGGGTCGCTGACGGGGAACTTCGTCGCGTAGGCGACGATCGCGCCCATTGTGACGATCGAGCCGGCGACGACAGCGAGCTCGGGGCCCATGGCCGAGGCGACGATGAATTCCGGAACGAAGAACGCGAGGCCGGAAATCAGGCAGAGCGGAATCATGCCGCGGAGCGCTTTCATCGAGCCGCCGGCCGTGATCGTCATGAGGAACGGGCACATGAGCGTGATGATGCCGAGCTGCAGCGACGTGTAGACGGCGAGCTCGCCGGCAGGGATGGCCGTGACGTTGCCGAGCGTCACGAGCGGGATGCCGATCGAGCCGTAGGCCGTCGGCACGGAGTTCGCGATGAGGCAGACGGCGGCCGAGAGCACGGGATTCACGCCGAGGCCGGCGAGCATGCCGGCCGGGATGGCGATGGCCGTGCCGAAGCCCGCCATGCCTTCGAGGAAGCCGCCGAAGCCCCAGCCGATGAGCAGGATGAGCACGCGGCGGTCGGAAGACACCGACGTCAGCATCTTTTTGATGACGTCCATGCCTTTCGTCGCGAGGGACAAGTTGTAGGTAAAGATAGCCGCGATGATGACCAAGAGGATCGGCCAGCATGCGAGCGCGACGCCTTCGAGCGTCGCCTGCACGGCGTGCGTCGTCGTCATGTCATTCGCGAAGATGCCCGCGACCCACGCGATGACGAGCGCGGCCGAGCATGCTTTCCACGCGGGCATGTGCAGCACGGTCAGCGCGACGATGAGCCAGAGGATCGGGGAAAGGGCGATCAGGAACATGGAAGACCTCCTTCTTAGTAGATGCGTTCGACCTCATAGCCATGCTTGCCGAGCGCGCGGATGATGCGCTGGACGTGTTCTTCGTTGTGCGTCTCGCACGTGACTTCGAGCACGACCTTCTTGAAGCTGTCCGTGACCTTCGCCTGGTTGTGATTGAGTTCGATGACGTTCGCGTTCTCTGTCGCGAGGATGTGCGCGATGAGCTCGAGCTGGCCGGGCTTGTCCGGGAGCTGCACGGCAAAGCAGAACACGCGGCTGCGCGCGATGAGCGCCTTGTCGATGAGCGCGGAGATCGTCGAGATGTCGATGTTGCCGCCCGAGACGATGGCCGCGACCTTCTTGCCCTTGAACGGCAGCTTCGTGAGCGCCGCGAGCGACAGCACGCCCGCGCCTTCGGCGATGAGCTTGTGTTTTTCGATGAGCGAGAGGAGCGCGCCCATGATTTCCATTTCCGAGACGGTGATGATGCCGTCGAGGTATTTCTTGCAGAACGCGAACGTCAGGTCGCCGGCCGTCTTCACGGCGCAGCCGTCCGCGACGGTATCCGCGGACGGGAGCGTGACGATCTTGTCCTGCTTCAGCGCCGCCTTCATGCAGGCCGCGTTCGCCGGCTCGACGCCGTAGACCTTGACGTTCGGGTTCACGAGCTTCGTCGCGAGCGCGACGCCTGACGCGAAGCCGCCGCCGCCGATCGGCACGAGGATGGCATCGATGTCCTTCTGCGCGTCGATGATCTCGAGCGCCGTCGTGCCCTGACCGAGAAGCACTTCGCGGTCGTTGAACGGATGGATGTAGACGTAGCCTTTTTCTTTTTGCAGTTTCAGGCTGTGCGCGTACGCGTCATCGAAGCCGTCGCCGTGCAGCACGACCTCGGCGCCGAGCGCCTTCGTGCCCTCGACTTTGAGGATCGGCGTCGTCGCGGGCATGCAGATGACGGCTTTGACGCCGAGCTTCTTCGCCGCGTAGGCGACGCCCTGCGCGTGGTTGCCGGCCGACGCCGTGATGACGCCTTTCGCTTTTTCCGCGTCCGTGAGCTGGCTGATCTTGTTGTAGGCGCCGCGCAGCTTGAACGCGCCCGTGTGCTGCAGGTTCTCCGGCTTCAGGTACACGTCGTTGCCCGAGAGCTCGGAAAAATAATCGCTGTGGATGAGCCGCGTCTTGCGCGCGACGCCTTCGAGCTGCTTCGCGGCGCGGTAGACGTCGGCGATCGTCGTCGACGCGACGATGTCGTCGACGGATTTCACTTTTTCTTCTGGCATGAAAAAATCCCTCAGCTTTCTACATAAATATGATGTCTTCTTCCAGTCTATCGAAGCGCGCGAATCCTGTCAATCAAGAAATGTGCGGCGCGCGCAAGAATTTTTTGGAATTTTGTTTTTCTGAAAAGGGTTTTTGGCAAAACATAGCGAATGATACAATATCAGAGAAGCACACGAGGAGGGGTGTCCATGGAAGCATGGGAAGGCGTCACGAGGATCCTCGTGCCCGTGGATGGTTCCGCCGGCTCGCTCAAGGCGCTCGACACGGCCATCTTGCTCGCGCGGTCGAGCGGCGCGACGATCGATATCCTCTACGTCTCGTATTTC